>Ga0315287_10004325_pt1 | contig 13838 bp, 7 predicted proteins | sample YL17G11_0_MG_FD_205037 | JGI IMG/M metagenome (GOLD analysis project Ga0315287, IMG submission 205037) | Sediment microbial communities from Yellowstone Lake, YNP, Wyoming, USA - YL17G11_0 | ecosystem: Environmental > Aquatic > Freshwater > Lake > Sediment | place: USA: Wyoming | collected... | reverse complement strand
ATGTGGTGCGAAAAGTAGAACGAGTAGGTGCCAAAGTCGCCGGCGGTGCCCAAGAAGCGTTTGCCGCTGGCGCCGTCGTCAAACGTGCTGCCCAAGCTTTCGCACGTGTCCTCCACCAGGACAAGGTCGTGTTTCGCCACAAAGGCGAGCAAGTCGGCCATGCAGCACGAGTTGCCCAGCACGTGCACCGCCATGACCGCCTTGGTGCGCGGCGTCACGTGCTTGGCCAGGTTCGCGACGTCGGCGTTGAGCGTGGCGGGGTCGACGTCCACAAACACGGGCGCCAGCCCCAGCTGGATGAGCGGGAACGCGGACGTCGACCAGCACACGGCCGGCACCAGCACTTCGTCCCCGGGCTCCAAGTGCACCGCGCGCAGCTTGTTGACGATGGCCGCCACCGCCAGTAGGTTGGCGGACGACCCCGAGTTGACCATGACGGCGTAGGGCGCGCCCACGGCGGCCGCAAACGCCTTTTCGGCGGCGTCAACGCGCGCGCCCAGGGTGAGGCGCCCGGTCAGCAGGACGTCCACCATGGCTTTGATCTCCTCGGCGCCAAACGGGTTGAGCGCGAGCGGAAACAGGGCGGTCGTCGGCGCGTCGGCGGCGCGCCGCGCGGCCCACTCGGCCTCGACCGCTGCGCGCCAGCCGGCGCTGTCTTGAGCGGGGGGGGTGGGCATGGTGGGTGACGCGGGGAGGGGCGCGTGCGTGCGCGGCCAGGGTTCTGGTTGGCGGGCGCGCTGCTGTTTGAACTCTGGCGGGCGCGCGCAAATAAACCCCCAAATGGTCGACTTTTTTGCCCGGCCCGTGGCGCGCCCCGCGGCGACGTCATCATTCCCGCCGTCGGCGCCACCGGCGCCCCCGCCCGACCGTCGACCCGCGATGCCGGCCGACCCGGAAAAGGCCGCCGCCAAGCAGGTGCTCGCGGCTGTTGCGGCCCGCCCGCAGCAGCCGCCCGCGCCCGCCGCGTCCGCGCGCAGCCGCCTGCAAATTATGTCCGTTTTGGTGCTCTACTGCGCGTCGGGCACGCTGCTGACGCTTGCTAACAAGCTGGCGGTGCGCGTGTTTCCCCACCCAAACGCGATCGCCGCTTTCCAAAACGCGGCCACCATCCTCATGCTGCGCTGCCTGGCGGTGGCCAGCCCGACCACGGTCGGGGAACTTCCCCCGCTGACCCGGTCGGTGCTGCGCCAGTGGCTCCCCCTCACCGCCCTGTTTGTCGGCATGCTCGTTTCCTCCCTGCTCGCCCTCATGCACGTGTCGGCCGTCACCTTGATCGTCATCCGCAACCTGACCAGCTTGACGGTGGCCGCCCTGGAGTGGGCGGTGCTGGGGCGGGCGCTGTCGTGGGCGGGCGCGGGCGCGCTCGGCGGCATGCTGCTGGGGGCGTCTTTGTACGGCCTCCACGACGTCACGTTCTCCGCGAACGGCTATGCTTGGTTGGCGGTCAACCTGGTGACCACGTCGGCGTACCAAGTCCTCGTCAAGGGCATTGTGTCGTCCGACGCGGCCAAAGACATGGGGCCGTTTGGGTTTTCCTACTTGAACAACCTGCTGTCCCTGCCCATGCTGGCCCTGATCAGCGCGGCTATCGGGGAAGTGCCTGCCATGCTGGCCGGCGCCCGCGGCCTGGACGCGGCGGGCGCGGCCGTGCTCGGGCTGTCCGGCGCGCTCGGCTTTTGCCTGAGCGTGTCGGCGTTCAAGCTCAACACCATGATCGCCGCGACTTCCATGATGGTAGCCAACAACGTCAACAAGGTAGGAGACGGTGGACGCGGGAGGGACAGGGGGTGTGCGTCGCGCGGCGCCCCCCACCTCCTCTCCCTTTTTTTTTCAGTTTCTTGTCATCATCCTGTCCGAACTGTTTGTGCAGCGCACCCTGGACGACGTGGCGACGGCGGGCGCGTTCATCGTGCTCCTGTTCGGGTGGACGTACGCGCGGGCGCGGTAGAGAGAGAGAGAGAGAGAGGGTTGATGTCGGGTCTGCACATTTGCCTTGCAACAGACTGCACCGCGGCCAAGAAACCAGACGCCCGCACGCTCCGCGCCCGCAGACACTCCACTACCCGTGCAGAGTCTGCAGCTTGGCGTCTACGTCGCCGCCGCCGCCCGCCAGCGCGCACGTCGCGCGCGCCCCCTGTAGTTCGTCGGGGTACTTGATTTTGAGGCCGTAGGACGCAAACGACGCGTGCTCCTCGCCCGGAGACCACTTGCTGGGGTCGCCCTCTGCGCGCACTGTGAACATGACGCGGGGCACGATGGCGACCGGCACCTCGAGCGCCTCCCACATCATCTTTTGCAGGGTCTCGATATTCATGTAACCCGCGTTGGCCGCCAGCCCCGCGTCCATGTAGAACTCGATGGCGGCCGCGTACGCGCGTGGGTTGCAAAACATTTCAAACGTCATGCTCAGCCCCCGCAGAAACACGTCCCGGTGGCCCAGCACGTGGCGATCTGTCCAGCCGCCATAGTTTTCGCCTTGCACGACGTACAGCGTGCCGGGGTCGAGCGTGTGCACGGGCGGGTGGTCGCAGAGGTACATTTGGTCGGCGCGGGTGAGCACAAAGTGGTCGTACGCGGCGTCCAGGCCGAGCTCGACAATCTTGCGCTGCACGAGCCAGCGGTAGACCATGAGCATGCCCGCCGCTTGGGGGCCTTCCTGCTTGCACTCGCGCGTGGCGCCGCCCAGCCACCACTGCTTGTCCAGGCGGGTGGTGCAAAAGGCAGTCACCCAGTCGGCGCGCGCGCGCCCGCACGACGCCGCGATGTCGTCCAGCGCAAAGCTCCAGTCGTCATACTCGGGGCACATCCAGTTGAACTTGGCCATGCCCTGGATGAGGGTGCCGCTGTGTTTGTCCGTGAAGTAGATGGCAAGGTCGGCGTTGAGGGGGGTCAGCAAATGCTGCTGCATGGACCGCCATGCCGCTTCGCCGCCGCGTGGTTGGCCGGTGACGATGACCAGGGTGCGAGGCGGGGGGGGGGCGGGGATGGTGGCGGCGGGAACGGCGGCGGTGGCGACGGCGGCGACAGCGGCAGGGACGGCGACCTCGGCCGCGGCAGCCTGGACGCCAGCGCCCGCGGCGCCACCTGCGGCCGGCACAGCGACCGCAGCCGCCACGGTGGCGACGCCCGCGGCGCCACCACTCGGGCCGCCCAGCAGCTCAGACTGGCGCTCGTGCCGCACCCGGTGCGTCACCAAGGGCGCCGCGTGCCGGCTACCGGCTCGGGACGCGGCCGCGGCTGCTGCCAGGCAGGCGAGGACGACTGGACGCATGGTGGGCGGCACGCGGTCCTCGTCCAGCCCCGACCAAGGCAACCTGGACGCCCTCCCGCACGCAGCGAGCGTCTTTGCGCGCAAGAGACATTTGGCAACCTTCAACACGGGAAAAAAAATATTGCATTTTCAAAACATTTCGCCCAGGCCCCGGCCCAACCCGCTCGCGTCGACCCGGTGCCGGGCGCGGGCTCCTTGCCCGGGTCGCCACGCGGACACGCCCACCGAATGCGCGTCCATGTCGATGCGGCGAGGGGTCGGAAGGTCTGCCGCAGGAGGGCCGTCGACAGCGTGGCGCTCTCCTCCGCCGCCTCCACCGCCCTCCGCTTGCAGCACCCGGTCGGCGCGCATGAGCAACTCGTCCAGCCGCGCCCGCACGGCCGCGTGACCCTGCACGGCCGCCAGTGCCACCGCCCTCCCCCCCCGTCCCGCGGCAAACACCGCGACGTGCGCGTCGCCCGCGGCCAGCGCGCACGACAGCGACTCGCCCGCCACCGAGTCCAGGTCGGCCACGATGCCGCCCCGGTCGAGCAGGAGCGCGTGGCGAGCCAGGTCGGCGGCGAGGTCGGCGTGGTTGCGGGCGGCCAGCGCGGGGACGAGACGCGCGACAGAGGCGGGCAGGCCGCCGTCGCCCGCAAACGCGTCGACAAACTCGTAAGCATGGTCGGGATGCAGCCGTTTCCACGTCCACGTCTGCGGCGTGAGCGCGTCGCGCGCGTCGGCCGCGCCGACCTGGGTCAGGCGCAGCGGCACGGCGCGGCCGCGAGGCGCCAGGCACGGCCGCGCCGCTGCCGCCGCCGAGTAGCCCATCCTGCACGCCGCCCATGGCTCGTCGCCCAGGAACGAGGACAATTCCTTTGGGCTCACGGCGCCCTTGCCCGCGAGCAGCGTCGCCAGAAACGGGGCCAGCCCGTCGCCCACCGGCTCCTCGGTCAACGCCATCCACGCGCGGTACGCAAACGCGTCGTCCGATTCATCTTGGTCGCGCGCGTACGACGGTTGGCGCACGATGTGGTGCACGCCGCAGCAGAGTGTGCGCGGCGAGGGCACGCGCGCAAACGCGAGCGGCAGCGGCACCGCCTCGTACGGCACGTCCAGCGCTCGAGCGCGGTGCCACGTCTCGTTGTTGTACGCCACGCGCACGCCGTGGTGCATGGCGACGCGGGTGTAGTTGAGCGCACGCATGTCGCTACAAAAGTGCGAGCACTCGGACGCGCCACACTCGCCGGGCAGGTCGGACCGAAAGACGAGGCCTGTGTAAAAAGGCTCAGCCTTGACCACCACCACCCCATTCCAGCAGCACTGCAGCTGCACGACCTCGGGCTGGGGCTCGACGACCGCGAGCTCGATCGCGTTGACCGCGCGCGTGTAGTCGGGGAAGGACAGCCCTGCCCGCGCCACTTTGCGCAGCAGCGGAGCCGCACTCTCGGGCGCCACGTACGGCGGCATGGCGCGCAGGGGCAGGCCGTCCAGGGTGCGCGCAACCCACGCATCGTAAAATATGGGGTACATTTCGTCCACCGCGGGCCTGTAGATTTTGTGCGCTTCGCCTATGGGGATGAAATCAGTGCCGCACGCAATGTCGGCGCCCACGGCCAGCAGCTTGCGCACGTCGCCGGCCTCGAACAAGACGTCGTTGACAAACACGACCCGGTCGAAGCGGCGCTCGTGCGCCATGGCGCGCAGCGGCTTGAGGAGCTCGTTGCGCGCGTCGGCCAAAAAGTCGATGCGCTGGCGGCCGCGCCGCGTCAGAGGGCCGTTGGCGGTGATGTTGGTGGCGATGCCCGCTGCCTCCAGCGCGCGGCGCGCGTCGTCCAGCAGGCGGGGCGTTCCGTCGGCCGACCCGCTCTCGTACACCGTCACAAAAAGGTTGGACGGGCCCACGTCGGCGGCAAGCTTGCGCAGCTCGGCGGAGAACGCGGGCACAGTGGCCGCGTTGTCCCGAAAGTTGGCGGCGATGTATAAAGATGGATGGGCGGATGAAGCGGCTGCGGCTGCGGCTGCGGCGCGGCCGACGCCTAAAAGCAGCAGCGGCAGCGGCAGCAGGGACGCCGGCAGCCACCGTGCGACCATGACGGCGACGTGCGCGGCACTACGCGGCGGCGGCGCGCGGCGGCGACCAAGCCGGCTGCGGCATGGGCGGCGGAGAGTATGTGCGCGAGTCGGTTTAGTGTTGCTTTGTTGCACCGGGGCGGGGCGAAAACGGGTTCTTATTGCGGCGAAGACCGGCAAAACAATCGTGCAAAATCTAGCCCTCGCGCGATCGCCGCCGCCCCACTCCGTCGGCCGCCTCGACGGGCACGCCACCGTGGCGCAGCTGAGCACGCTTGTCGTGGCGCACCGCCGCCGCACCACGGACATACCCTTTTTGTGCTTCCGCCACCGTCAGCTCCCAGTCCCAATCCTTCCCCACCCCGGCTGGCGCGTGGATGCCGTCGGCCGGCGCGCGGGCGTCGGTCGCCAGCCCGGAAGGCGGCAGGTTGGCCGCCCACACGCCGAAAGCCGCTTCCGGGCAGACGGCCAGCACGGCCTCTTTCGCGTCACCACGCACGTCCACGCAGCGGTGCACGCCAAACGGGGCGGCAGCGGGCACGTCCTCGTCCTCGAACGCAAACCGCGAAGCCTCGCCCACTGGCGCGAGCAACACCGGCAGCCCCTCGCGCTCCATGCGCTGCACCGCTCGCGCAAAATACATGTCCTCCACGTAGCCCTCTTTAAAAGGCACATTGGCGATGATCCAGCGCATGACGCGCACGCTGCGCAAAGACAGGCCGCCGTTGCCGACGCGGACGTCGGCCGGCACGCCGCGCACCCAGGGCGCGCCCACGTAGTCGTACCGCAAAAAGTGTTCGACCCGCCACGGGCTCATGGAGCAGAGCACGGAATCGGTTTGAAAGGTGAGCACTTTGTCCGCGGCGACCGCGCGCCATAACGCGTCGGACGTCATCATGCGCGTGTACGCGATCGTGTTGCCCGCGGCGCCCAGGTCGGCCGCGCCGATGGCGGCCGCGGGCAGGGCGTGCAGCTGGTTCCGGCGCGAGAGGCGGGCGACCGCGGTAGACGCGTGCAGGGACGGGGTCGCGGCCGGCGCGTGCACCACCAGGATCGGCCATTCCGCCCCCAGATTGCCCGCCACATTGGTGAGCGTGTACGATAGGTGAGGCACCGGCGCGTGCAGCACGGTGACCGCGCGAAAGCGCGACCACGGCGGGCGCTGCGCCGCGGCGGCCGCCGCGGCGAGGAGCGCCGGCAGCAGCCAGCACCGCGCGAGGACCCGCCTCATGGCTCTGGCGGCATGCGGCGGGGACGACTGGTCGGAGCGGAGAGCGGGTTTCGTTGTTTTGCAGCAAAAAACGGCACGTTTTTTGCGCGTCGCCCCCCGTTCGCGGCCTTAAGCCCAAGGGCGGGCGCGCGGCCCGCCTGGTCGTCCGCGCGCCGGCGCGATGATTAAATCAACCCCAAGCGTCACGGCCGCCCCTGAGCAATCGCCTTGCGCGACAGCCTGATCGAGGAGCCCCGCGCGGGGTCGGGCGCGGCCAGGGCGACGGGCGCGTCGGCGCGCGCGAGGGCGCCCGCCGCCCGCGGCGACTGCCACCGGGCCACCACTTTGGCCACCACGTCGTCCGGCACTGTGACTGAGTCCCCGGTGATGTAGCGAGCCAGCGCGGGGGCAATGAGGGCGCGCGGCACCGAGGCGTCGGCGCCCAGAGCTGGGAGCGGCGCCGCAAACTCGACCGTGGCGCCCAGGGCGCGCGCGTCACGCCCCGCAAATGGCAAGATGCGGGCGCACCACGGCCCTGCGTCGGTCGGCCACGCGGCCAACGCGTCAAAGGGGAACAGTGTCGCCGCGGCGCCCGCCGCGCCGCCCACGCTCAACCCGGGCAGGATGCAGCACTCGACGGCCCGCTCCTTGGTAAACTCAAAAAAGGCGCCCACCGCGCGAATAACGCTCGCAGCGGCGCCCGGCGAGAGCGCGTGCGGCGGCACGAGCGAGTGGTTGGCGCACGGCCGCGCGGCTGGCCCCGCCCACAGGCGCGCGTGACGCAGCCGGTACTCGGCCTGGTCGGGGCGCATGCCGTCCAGGGCCAGCAGCAGGACGGCGTCTTTGTCGGCGTCGCTCAAGGTCGGCCCAAAGTAGGCGTCGCCCCGCACAAACGCGGCGCCCGGCAGCGCCTGCACCGCCGCGCCCGACGCCGCGCACGCGCGGTCGCGCGCGCACGAGGACTCCAGGTTGGCCGCCGTCGGCGAGCGGCCGCCCGCGAGCTCGAGCGCCCAGCGCGCGAGCACGGGCGCGAGCGCAGCGCGCGCGGGCGCCCACAGCGCGCCCGTCGCCACCGGGCCGTCGGCCCGCAGGGGCAGGCGCGCGCGCGCCAGGTCGGAACCGTCGTCGTCCGACATGACGTGCAGCGCGGCGTCGGCCAGGACGAGCGCGGGCGGGTGCGCCGCCGCCGCGACCGCGTACGCCAGCGGCGACAGCACCAGCACCGCGTGCCCGCGCGCCACCACGGCCGCCGCCGCCAGTGCGATCGAGCTGGCCATGCAGGGCGGCGCGGCCACGTTGCGGCGCGCGCCGCACCAGCGTGGCGGGGGGAGGCCGGCCGCGCGCGCGGCGCCCGCGGCGGCGACCGTGCGGCCCGCGTCCACCGCGGACGCCACTTTAACGTCGTCCGCGTCGAGCGCAAGCAGGACAAAGTGGCGGTTGCCCGCCAGCTCCAGGGCGGCGACCGCGTGCGCGACGAGCGCGGGCGTCGACCGGTGCACGACGGCCAGCGTGATGGGGTGGGGCGCGTCCGGGTGGCCGGCAGCCTGAAACAGGTCGGCCGTGGGACGTCCCAGGGCGGCCGGGGAGCCGCGGGCGGACAGCGCCCAGGTCGCGACCAGGAGCAGCAGCGCGCCCGCCGCCGCACCGGTCGCCCACCGCAGGCGCGCCGCGCGCGCGGGGGGGAGGCGCGGCATCAACGGCGCGTCCGGGGCGAGCGCAGGCGGGTGGTGGGTGGGTGGGTGGGGGCGGCTTCAAGCGGGGCGAAGGTGCTTGCTGCAAAAAAGTTTATGCCTCGGCGCACTGGCCGTCGCCCTCGTCAACCGCCCGCGGGCAGCGCCGACAGTTTGCAACGCGGGCGCGTAACCGCGGGTATCTGTTGGATCGCACTGCGCGACCGCGCCGACGCGCGCAAACAGGGCCACGCCCCCCGGTCCATGACCCCGGTCTAGGCCCGCCCACCCGACACTCGCAACGCCATGATCGGCGCCGCCCCCCCCCACTCCCGCTCCCGCCGCTGCGGCCGCCGCAGGCTCGCCCTGGTCGAGGTCGCGGTCGTCGCCGTGGTCTTGACCGCGTGCGCCCACCTGGCCACCCGCTCGCGCGTCGAAGGTGTCGGCGGTGGATTGCCGTTTGCGGGCGATGCGGGCCGGCCGGGCGCCGCGCACGCACCGCCCGACGCCGCACGCGCCGCCCTCGACGAGCTGTCCCAGCGTGTCGCGGCGTGCGCCGACCACGACGCCGCCGTCGGCTGGCCCTGGCCGCGCGCGCCGGGGTGGGAGCCGGCAGTGGCCGCGCTGCTGGCGCTCGACCTGTACGCACGGGGCGCCGCAGGCCCGGCGTGCGCCGTGCTGCGGCACGCAACCATAGGAGCTGGCGACTCGGCTGGCGACGCGGCATCGGTGACGACCGCGTCTGGAATTCGCGGCCCGCCGCGCGGCCGGCGCGAGCGGGCGCCGTCCGCCGCGGCCACGGCGATCACCACCCCCTTGAACATCGACGCCGTGTGCGACCTCTTGTTTGACGACGCCGACGCCCCTCCCTGGGCCGCAGCCTCAGCCCTGGCCGACCGCGGATTTGCCTGCGGCGCCGCGCGCGCGCGCCCTCGTATCTTGTTCGCGATGCACAACCTGCTCATGGAGGGGTCGTCCCTGGTCGCTACCACCTGGATCGAGTACATGTTGCGCGTGCTGCGGTTGCAGGTGTGGGTGCAGGCCCCCCCCGGCAGCTGCGGCCAGCCGCTGGCCGCGCGGCTCCGCGGCGCTGGCGCGACGGTCGAGTGCGGCCCGCGGCTGGCGCCCGACGGCTTTGACGCGGTCTACATCAACACGATCGTGTCCTGGTTTGAGCCGCCAGGCGACGACGCGTGGCTGGCGCGCACCATTTGGTGGGTGCACGAGTCGACGCGGCGCGAGTACTTTCCTCAGTTTCCGCTCACGCCCCGCCTGCTGCCGCGAGCCGCGCTGCGCGTGTTTGTGAGCAACGCCAACCGCGCCGCATACGCCGACCTGGGCTCGCCACGCGACGTGGTGGTGTACAACGCGGCGCCGCGCCGGCTCGCGGCCGGCCCCGCTGCGCGCGCCGACCGCGAGGCCGTGCTGGGCGCCGCGCCCGGGGACGTGATCTTCATGATGCTGGGCACCTTCAATGGCGACCGGCACCAGGACGACTTTGTGCGGGCCGGCCTGCGCGTGCTGGGCGCAGGCGCGGGCGGTGCGCGCGCGCGGTTTGCGCTCGTCGGCCTGACCGGCGAAAACCCGGCCGCCGAAGCCCGCGTGCGCGCCCTGGTCGACGGCAGCCGGTTTGCCGACCGGTTTGCGCTGCTGCCCAAGGTCGACCACGAGCGCGCACTCGCCGCGCTCGCGGCGGCCGACGTCGTCGTGTCGGTGAGCGACCACGAATCGTTTGGCATGACCATTCTGGAAGGCATGGCCGCCGGCCTACCCATCGTGGCGCACAAGGTGGACGGTGTGCCCGAGGTGGCGTACGCGGGCTCGGCGGACGTCGACCCGGGCGACGAGGCCGCGTTCGCTGCCGCGCTCGCGGGCCTGCTGCCGGGTGCAGCGCGCGCGTCGCACGCGCGCGCCGCGTTGGATCGGGCCCGCTTCTTCGACGGGCGCGCGTTTTACGTCCGGCACGCGCTGTCGCTGAGCTTGGTGCTGGGGGGGGCGGCAGATGGCGGCGGCGGCGGCGACAGCGGGGGCGACCACGCCGCGGAGCGGTGAGATGGAGGAGTCAGAGAGCTGTCACGCTGCAAGCACTAGAAATGGGACCGGACTCCGGGCGGGGGTCGGGCAAGGGGGGCGAGAGCGTGCTGCGGTTGGACACAGCCGCGCCACGCGACAAAACCGCCCCCCACCACTCAATTAAAACAGACCGTTTGGCGTGTCGAAATCGATCCACGTGCACTCGGCGTCCTCCCGCATCATGCGCATGTACGGCACGCGCCCCGCCCAGCCCGCGGTCCAGCCAAACCCGGAGCGTGACATGAGCAGCGCGTCCACCTGGGAGAGCGCGGTCCAGTCGACAAACGTCTTTTGCCAGGGGTCGGTCGGCGGCTTGCCCAGCGCGGCCGCGGGCACCGGGCGGTCGGTGTGCAGGACAGGGCCTGCGTGCTCGACGACCGCGGCCGCCGCGCCCGCCGCAGTCGACAGCGCGGCCTTGAATCGAGAAGCCGCCGCGTCCGAATCGGCCGTCAGAAATACGAGGCACCGGGCGCCGCCACAGAGGCGGGCGGCCTCGGCGGCAAAGCAGTCGGCGCTCGCGAGCGGGTGCCGCAGCCCGCTGTCGACCCACGCCTCGCCCACGCCGCCCGTCCGAATCTGGACGCCAATGGTTAAGGAATGTCTCCTGCGCTGTCCGTGCGCCATGCGCCGGCCAAACTCGATGCGCGTATCGGCGGCGTGGCCGAGCACCGCGTTGACGTGCGCCTCGACAGCGGGCGCTGGCCGGGGCAGCATGACCTGCACCGCCAGCACGTACAGCGCCTCCTGGGACAGGCCGGCCACGCCCAGATGCTCGGCCGCGGCGCGCAGCGGGGGCGCGCGCGCGAGCTCGGCCCACTGAAACGCGTTAGTGTGCAGAACGGCCGACCCCGGTAGCGCCAGCAGGGCGTCGACAGCAGCTGGCTCTTTAAAGTGCGTAAAGTTGTCCACCGCGGTGATGACGGGCGCCGCGAGCGCGCCGGCGCCGGCGTCACGCGAGTATGTCGACAGGTGCGTCTCAAAGTAGTCGTCGACGCTAAACAGGGGCGACCATGTCGCCGCAAACCCGCGGTGCGTCAGTGCGGCCGCGTAAAATGCGGTTACCATGCCCCGAATCTGGTCGCCCCAGCCGCCGGCCGGCTTGAACACGAGGTCGTGCGCGCCGCGGCAGCCGGCCGCCGCCTCGTGCGCCGCCTGCAGCATGCGGTGTACGTGCGCCGCGTGCCCGTCCCGACCGTCGCGCGCAAGCAGGCGCACGCCGCCGGGGACGCGCTGGCGGACGCAGTCGGCGGGCGCGGGCACAGCCCAGTCGGCGGCTGCGGCGGCGGCGACCGACGCGCACGCGGCCAGCAGAGCGAGCGCGCGCCGGGGTGAGGGCATGGCGCGAGCCGACGGCGCGTGGGGTGGGTCGGGGCGGGTGCTTGCGCGAGGGGTCGACCCTGTTTTGCGGGCGGCCCATGGTTTTTGCCCGTTTGGGCGGGGCGACCCCGCGCTTGAAGTGCCACGCGCTGGTGAGTGCGCCACCCTGCGTTACAGACACGCCAGAATGCAGGGCTCAGCCCCGCATCGCCCCGCCCAGAGTCCGCAGAATCTTTGCGCGGCGTGCTGGGCGGCCGCCGCCCGCCGCTGCGCGCGCCGCGCACGCCGCCTTCCCCACCCCCACCCACTCGCCCCGCCATCCACTAACGGGGCACCGGATAGTTTTCCAGGTACCAGCGCGACGGCTCCACCGACTCCGGCTCGTGCACGACGTCGACGCGGGCGGCGTCGCTCAGCGTCGCCATGGCCGCCTGCATCTGGCCGTACACGTCGTCGTCGGTCGCCGCCCGAAAGAAGCGCCCCCCCCGCCCCTCCAGCCGCTCGCTGAACGCGCCCCGGTTGGTGTAGACGATGGGCAGCCCCGAGTTGATGCTGTGCGTCAGCGCGTAGCAGTAGGTCTCGGGCACGGCCGACAGGTGCAGCAGGATGTGGATCTGGTGGTGCCGCAACAGGTCGATGAGCTTATTGTCAATGTAGCGCCCGTTGTCGGTGGGGTTGATGATGACGTCGTACTTGGTGAGCACGTCCAGGTTGAACTCGGTGCGCGGGTTGACCTCGCCAAACACGTAAAACTGGACCGCCTTGCAAGGGCCCGCCGCCATGTCGTCCGACCGCTTGACGAGGTCCAGGAAGGCGGCCGCCCCCTTGGCCGGGATGAAGTCGCCCACAAACGCGATGCGGCAGATGCCGTGCCGCACCGCCGGCACGCGCACGTTGTGGTAGGCGACGTGGTAGTCGGGGTGGGGGGCGACCACGGTGGAAAAGTAGGCCATGCGCTCCGGCCCCAGCGCGGCCGCGTAGTTGTCGCGGACGCCGCGCGTGGGGAAGATGACCGTGTCGCTGTACGTCAACAACTGGCTCACGTTGAACATGGCGTCCCGCGACAGGGTCAGCCCGTCCAGGGCGGCTTGCGTGGGATTGGGGTTGGCGGGGTCGAGCCACTGGTAGTCGTGCACGGTGAGCACGACCTTGTGCAGCAGCGGGCGCACCGCCGCGATGAGCAGCAGCACGTCCCACCCCAGCGCCGCCTGCCCCGCCGACGCCAGCGCCGAGTGCACGTGCAGCACGACCGCGCCCCGCCCCGCCCGTCGCACGGCGGCCGCGACGTCGGCCGGGCGCACGACCTCGTGTCGGTAGTCGGTGAACGCGCGCATCAGGTCGCGCGCGTAGCGCTCGGTGCCGCCCCCGAGGTGCATCAGGTGCAGCACGGTGCCGCGCGTTGGCGGCGGCGGCGCGCCCAGCATCATGCGCGCATCGCGCACGGCCGACAGCGCGGCATACCCGTATAGGTCGCTCGGCTCCAGCACGGCCTGCTCGTTCCACTCGTTCCACGCGGTCAGCGCCATTATGTTGAGGCCGCTGGGGTTGCACTCGTCCTGCTGCAGGTTGGAGTTGATGAAGATGGCGTCCCGGAAGCCTTCAAACGTGGTGTTGACGTACATAAAGGTGCGGGTGCCCATCCCCTTGCGCACGTGATTGGACCACGAGGGGAAGGCGCCACGGTGCACCTCCTTGGTCGTGCCCTTGTGGCGCAGGGTGACGCGCTCGGTGAGGGCGGCGCCGTCGATTTTGACGACGTTGGTGTCCCACCCGGTGCCCAACTCCTGGCCGTGCAGCGCTTGGCCCAGGCCGGGCTGAAACTCGATAGAGCCGTCGACGTCGGGGTGGTCGTAATCCTCAAACGGCCCCTGAAACTTGAGAAAGTGGACGCCGCCAAACCCCGCGTCGCGCGCGAGCTTGTCCCACACCCGGTGGTACCGGGCCGCGCCCTCGTGGTCGGCCGCCGCCACGCGGTACATAGAAAAGACGGGGCGGTTGTCGACCTTGACGTAGTTGGGGTGCTTGAAAAAGCGGGCAACGTACCGAAAGTGGTCGGCCACCGCGCGGTCGTCGCCCCACTTGTGCTCCAGCACCACATCCGACCCGTCAAAGCTGCGGGACCATCCTTCGTTCGCCTGGGGTGATGGGGGAGAGGGGGTGGTTGGGGAGGCGAGGGTGGGCGGCGGGCAAGGTGGGGCGCTAGGGGGCGCTCGGGGCCAAGGGCAATTCCGTGCTTGCGCCTGCC
>Ga0315287_10004324_pt1 | contig 13839 bp, 18 predicted proteins | sample YL17G11_0_MG_FD_205037 | JGI IMG/M metagenome (GOLD analysis project Ga0315287, IMG submission 205037) | Sediment microbial communities from Yellowstone Lake, YNP, Wyoming, USA - YL17G11_0 | ecosystem: Environmental > Aquatic > Freshwater > Lake > Sediment | place: USA: Wyoming | collected... | reverse complement strand
GGACGGTGATCTCGAGATCCTTCTTGCGCCGGTCGTCGTGCAGGACGAGGTTCTCCGACGAGGCCTTCCACGGCCCGGGATCGAGCTTGTAGCCCCCGGGTCCTGCGGCTGTGATGGGAGGGGCCGCGTGTGTCGTGCCGCCGGGCGCGATGACGGCGGCGCGCGGCAGAGCGGCGGCGAACGGCAGAGCGGCGACGGTCAGGGCGCGGAGCACGGATCGCATTATGCGGACCTCCCTTACTTGGACCGCCGGCCCGCCAGATTGGTTACAGACGCGTTGCCCCGCCAGATCGGACGCCCCCGTCCAGCCCCGTGGTATTGTTGGCATTCTTGGAGACGGTTCCATCACCTGCGTACAGCGGCTGAATCCGGCCGCGAGCACGGGTGATGCAACCGGGTGTACGCTCCGCTTCGAAAAGAGCATATGGCGCAGTCTCTTCGCATCGCCGTGGGCGCCGACCATGGCGGGTTCGACCTGAAACAGCAACTGGTGGCGCACCTGCAGGAGCAGGGGCATCAGGTCGAGGATTGCGGGACGCACGGCACCGAGGCGGTGGACTACCCGGTCTTCGCTGAAGCGGTGGCCCGCCGTGTCGCCTCGGGCGATTGCGAGGCCGGCATCGTCGTCGACGGCGCCGGCATCGGCTCGGCGATGGCGGCCAACAAGGTGCCGGGCGTGCTGGCGGCGGCGTGCTACAACGAGGCGCTCGCCCGCAACAGCCGCGAGCACAACGACGCCAACGTGCTGACGCTGGGGTCGGGTCAGGTCACCGTCGGGCAGGCGCGGGGGATCGTGGACACGTTTCTCGCGACCGCCTGCACGGCCAAGCGGCATCGGCGTCGTGCGGACATGATCCGGGACATCGAACGGAAAGCGCTGATGGCGGGCGGCTCTGGAGGGAACGTGGATCTGTCGGCAGAGGATCTGCAGCGCATCGCCGATCGGGTGCGGCAGTTGATGGCGCAAGGCGCCACGGCGGAGCCGGCCGAGCCGGCCATCGCCCCGGACGCTCTCGCGAAGATGATCGACCACACGCTGCTCAAGCCCGAGGCGACGTCGGCCGACATCGAGAAGCTCTGCGACGAGGCGACACGCTACGGGTTCTACTCGGTGTGCGTGAACCCGACCTACGTCACCCAGTGCAAGGCGCTGCTGCGCGGCTCGGCCGTCAAGCTGTGCTGCGTGGTGGGCTTCCCGCTCGGGGCGCAGTCGCCCGGGATCAAGGCGCTCGAGGCGCGCAAAGCGATCCGCGAGGGTGCGTCCGAGATCGACATGGTCATCAACATCGGCGCGCTCAAGAGCGGCGACCACGCCCTGGTGCTGCGCGACATCCGCGCCGTCGTCGAGGCCAGCAAGGACGGGCGCGCGCTGAGCAAGGTCATCTTCGAGACGGCGCTCCTCACCGACGAGGAGAAGATCACGGCCTGCGAACTCAGCATGAAGGCGGGCGCCGACTACGTGAAGACCTCGACGGGCTTCTCGAGCGGCGGGGCGACGGTCGAAGACATCGCGCTGATGGCGAAGACGGTGGCGCCGAAGAAGCTGGGCGTCAAGGCTTCGGGCGGCGTCCGCACCTACGACGATGCGATCCGGATGATCCGGGCAGGGGCGACGCGGATCGGCGCCAGCGCCAGCGTGAAGATCGTGGACGACGCCAGGGCGCGCGCGGCGCAGAAGGGATAGCGAGATGGCCGAACTCCGCTGCTACGTGTTTCTGGACAGCCTGCAGCCGCAGTACGCGTCGTTCCTCGGCTCGGTGGCCCAGGGCTTCCTGCCCACCCCCGGCGAGGCGTCGCTGTTCGTGGAAATCGCGCCAGGCATGGACATCATGCGGGTCACCGACGTCGCGCTGAAGGCGACCCACGTCAGGCCGGGGATGCTCATCATCGAGCGCCTCTACGGCATGCTCGAAGTCCACTCCGAGTCGCAGGCGGATGTCCGCGCGGCCGGGCGCGCCATCCTGGAGATGCTCGACCTGCGCGAAGAGGATCGGGTCAAGCCCGAGATCTTCTCGAGCCAGGTCATCCGCAACATCTCGCCGTACCACACGCAGCTCATCAACCGGTCGCGGCACGGCGACATGCTCCTGCCGGGCCAGTCGCTCTACGTGATGGAGTGCGCGCCAGCCGGCTACGCCGCGCTGGCGGCGAACGAGGCCGAGAAGGCCGCGAACATCAACATCCTCGAGGTGCGGGCGTTCGGCAGCTTCGGCCGCCTGTACCTGGGCGGCGAGGAGCGGGACATCGACGTGGCCTGGCGCGCGGCCGAACAGGCGATCGGGTCGGTGAAGGGCAAGCCGGCGAAGAAGAGCAGAGAGTAGTCAGAACTCCGACGAGAGAAGACGGGGGCCGGCTCGAATCCCGAATCCCGAATCCCGAGCCCCGAAGGTCCTTGCAGCAGAGTGGGAGAACAACCATGACAGAAGCGCTGGGCATGATTGAGTGCCGGTCCTTTCCGGCGGTGGTGGAAGCGGCTGACGCGGCCGTGAAGGCGGCGAAGGTCGAGTTGGTGACCTACGAGAAGACCGGCGGCGGCTATGTGTCCATCGTCGTGCGCGGCGACGTCGCGGCGGTTAAGGCCGCCGTGGACGCGGGCCAGGTGGCGGCCGCACGGGTGGGCGAGGTCGTGACGGTGCACGTCATCGCGCGCCCGCACACCAGCGTCGACCTCGTGATGCCGCTCGGCCGCGCCGACGAGGCGAAGGGCCAGTCGTAGCGCCGGAGGCACGCAGCACCGGAGCGACACGCCGGAGGGGCGCCGCCCCTGCGGCTGTCCGGGAGGTACGGCTATGACGCTCGGCAAAGTCGTCGGGACCGTCGTCGCGACTCGCAAGGAGCCGACGCTCGACGGGCTCAAGTTCATGCTCGTCCGCGCCGTGGATGGCGACGGCCGGGAGACGGGAGCGCTGCTCGTCGCCGCCGACGCCGTCGGGGCCGGCCCCGGCGAGCTCGTCCTGGTGGCGTCCGGCAGTTCGGCGCGCCAGACCCAGGCCACGAACAATCGCCCCGTCGACGCGGTCATCATGGCGATTGTCGACACGTGGGAGATCGGCCGCGAGACGAAATACAAGAAATAGCGGCCCGGGCCCGCCCGCCGGGGCGGGCCGCGGATGCACACGATGCGACTGAGCGACCAGGACATCGAGATCATCGCCCGCCGGATCGCGGCCGACCTTGCGCCTTCGTCCGTGGGGCGGACTTCGGCGGCACAGGGTGCGCGGGCGGCCGGGGAGCGGGCTTCGGCGGCACAGCGTGCGCCGTCGGCCGGCATGCCGTTGCCGGCCGCTGACGACGGCCTCGGGATCTATGCGACGGTCGACGACGCCGCGCGGGCGGCGAAGGCGGCGCAGCCCGTGTTCGCGGCGCTCCCGCTCTCGACGCGGGCCGCCATCCTGGCGGCGATCCGCCAGACGATGAGGGAGAACGCGGAACGATTGGCGAAGTCGGCGCACGACGAGACGGGTCTCGGGCGGTACGAGGACAAGGTCGTCAAGAACCGCCTCGTGACCGAGAGGACGCCCGGCCTCGAGGAACTGCGGCCCGAGGCGGTGACGGGCGACCATGGCCTCACGCTGACCGAACCGGCGCCCTTCGGCGTCATCGGGGCGATCACGCCGTCGACCAACCCGACCTCGACCATCATCTGCAACGCGATCGGCATGCTCGCGGCGGGCAACAGCGTGGTCTTCTGCGTGCACCCGCTGGCGAAGCGGTGCTCGATGGAGACCGTCGCGCTGATCAACCGCGCGATCATCGGCGCCGGGGGGCCGCCCGACGTCGTCACGTGCCTGGCGAACCCGTCGATCCAGACGGCGCAGGACGTGATGACGCACCCGCTCATCCGGCTGCTGGTCGTGACCGGCGGCGGCGCGGTGGTGAAGGCGGCGATGGCCAGCGGCAAGCGCGCGATCTGCGCGGGGCCCGGCAACCCGCCGGCGGTCGTGGACGAGACGGCGCACATCGAGAAGGCCGCGGGCCACATTCTCATGGGCGCGTCGACCGACAACAACATCATCTGCGTCGACGAGAAGGAAGTGATCGTGGTCGCGAGCGTCGCCGACCAGTTGGTGCGGTCGATGCAGGCGCAGGGCGCGGTGCTCGTTGATCGCAGCCGGCTGAACGCCCTCGAGAACCTGGTGTTCGCGACGCATCCCGGGCCGCGCGGCCACGGGTCGATGAACCACGACCTGATCGGGAAGAACGCGTCGGTCATCCTGTCGAAGCTCGGCATGAACGTGCCCGACTCGGTCCGCCTCGCGATCGTCGAGGTGGGCGAGGACCACCCGCTCCTCTGGAGCGAGCAGATGATGCCGGTGCTGCCGATCTGCCGCGTGCCGGACGCCGACCGCGCGATCACTCTGGCGATCGAGGCGGAGAACGGAAACCGCCATACCGCCGTGATGCACTCGACCAACATCGATCGGCTGAGCCGCATGGCGAAGGCGTGCGACTGCAGCATCTTCGTCAAGAACGGCCGGTCGCAGTCGGGCCTGGGCCTGGACGGCGAAGGCTACTGTTCGTTCACGATCGCGAGCCCGACGGGCGAGGGCCTGACGGGCCCCCGATCGTTCTCGCGCTGGCGCCGCTGCGTGATGGTGGACCACTTCAGGATCACGTGATGAAGAAACACCCCGCGATTGCCGTCGTCGAGTTCAGCGACATCCCTGCCGGGATGTACGCCACCGACGCGATGCTGAAGAAGGCGCCGATCGCGTTCGTGAAGTGCGGCACGGTCACGCGCGGCCGCTTCCTGACGCTGGTCGGCGGATCCACCGCCTCGGTCGACGAGTCGCTCCGGGAAGGCCTCGCGCAGGGCGGCCCGAGCGTGCTCGATTCCATCATGCTCGCCGACGTGCACCCGAGGGTCTACGAGGCCATCCTCGGGTGGCGCAGGCCCGGCACCTCCGGCGCGCTGGCCATCGTCGAGACCGACACTGTGGCGGCCAACGTGCGCGCCGCCGAAGCCGCGCTCAAGGGCACGCCGGTGGAACTCATCGAGATCCGCCTGGCCGATGCCGGGCTGTCAGGCAAGGGCGTGAGCGTGTACCAGGGCGATCTCTCGGACATCGAGGCGGCCATCGACATCGCGACGCGGTATGTCGAGCAGGCGGGCGTGGCGCTGCGGTATCGGATCATCGCGGCGCCCCACGACGCGCTGGTCAAGCAGATCGAGACGAGCACGTGGTTCGGCTCACAGGCCGTGCTCGGCCTGGACGGGGAAGTGGTCTGATGCTGCTCGGTCGCGTCATCGGCACCGTCGTACCGTGCGTTGTGTACGAGGGCCTGGCGGGCGTCCCGATGCTGCTCGTCCAGCCGCTCGACAAGCGCCAGCAGCCGACGGGCGCGCCGCTGGTGGCCGCCGACGCCACGCGCATGGCCGGCCCCGGCGAGCTCGTGTACTACGAAGGCGGGCGCGAAGCGGCGCTCGCCCTCGACCCGTGGTTCGTCCCCGTGGACCACGCGATTGTCGGGATCGTCGACACCACGACGTTGGAGAGCGCACCATGATCCTCGGCCGCGTGATTGGCGCCATCACGTCGACGATCAACCACCCGTTCTACGACGCGAAGAAACTGCTCGTCGTCGAGCGGGTCGACGCCGCCGGCGCGCCGCTCGCCGACTACCTGATCGCCGTCGACACGGTGGGCGCCGGCGTCGGCGAGCCCGTGCTGGTCATGGAAGAAGGCACCGGCGCCCGCCAGGTGCTGGCCTCGAAGAACGGCCCCGTCCGCTCCGTCATCGTCGGCATCGTCGACCTCGTCTCCTCCAGTTAGGGTCAGACTCGATCTGGTGATCGAGTCTGACCCCAACTGGGGGCGTGGGCGTATGATCGGGGCGTGAAAACCCGCTCTGCGTTCTCCCTCGCCACGTTCGCCTGGCTGGTCCTCTTCTACAACGTGCTGGTCATTCTCTGGGGTGCGTACGTGCGCGCCACAGGGTCCGGCGCCGGCTGCGGCGCGCACTGGCCGTTGTGCAACGGCGAGATCGTGCCGCGGGCCCCGAGTGCCGCGATGATCATCGAGTTTTCGCACCGGCTGTCGAGCGGTCTTGCCCTGGTGGCGGTGATCGCCCTCGCGGTCTGGGTCTGGCGGCAGGTCGCGTCGCCGCACCCGGCGCGGCGCGCGGCCGCCGCATCGGTGATCTTCATCGTGACCGAGGCCCTGCTCGGCGCGGCCCTCGTGCTGTTCCGGCTGGTCGCGAAAGACGAGAGCTTGGCGCGCGCGATGGTGATGCCGCTGCACCTGGTCAACACGCTCGTGCTGCTGCTCTGCCTGACCCTCACTGCCTACTGGCTGTCGGGCGGCGCGCCGGTCAGCGTCTCCCGGCGGGTCCGCGCCTTCGTTATGTTCGTCGGGCTGTTCGTGCTGGTGGCGGGGGTCGGCAAGACGGGCGCGATTGCCGCGCTGGGCGACACGCTCTATCCGGCCACCTCGTTCGCCGAGGGGCTGAAGGCGGACCTGTCGACGACGGGCAGCCTGCTGATCAGGCTCCGCCTGCTGCATCCCGCGCTGGGCGTGGCGGTCGGGCTGGTCCTGATCTATGTCGTGGCATCGGTCCCGATCGATCCCCGGCGGCGCGGCGGGCAGACGGCCCGCCGCCTCGTCATCGTGCTGACGACGGCGCAGGTGGGGCTGGGGTTCGTGAACGTGTGGCTGCTGGCGCCGGTGTGGATGCAACTGCTGCACCTGGCGGTCGCCGACCTGCTGTGGATCGCCCTGGTCGTGACCGCCGCCTCCGCGCTCGCGGCGCCAGACGCAGCGGCCTGACCACGCGGCGCTACCGCTTCTGGCGGATCAGTTCGACGAAGACTTCCTGCTCGCCCATCTTGAACGGGCAGAGGACGCGCCGGACGTCCGAGACGTACTTCGTGTAGAAGTCCGAGCCCACCGTCACGGTCGGGATGGACATGGCGCAGGGCGATCCCGCGTCCGTCATCTTCGTCCGCAGCGCGCCGGCAATCATATTCGTCACCTCGCCGATCGCGTCCGGCATGTCGCCGTACACCGCTGCCGGATTCATCCCCAGCAGCGCGCCCGCGATCTCGCACGCAGCGTCCTTCGTGCTGTAGAAGGCCACGATCCCGGACTCGGCGCCCGCGAAGCTCACCGTCGCGACCACGTTGGACCGCGGCCGCAGGGCATCACCCTCGATCGGGACGCCCTGAGTCAGGCTCCGGAGGATCATCGTCTCGAAGACCTCGCACGTCGAGTCGATCAGGAACGCGACAGCTTGCTCTTGACCTATTGCCGGCATGGATCTTCTCCCGTCGAAGGCCGGTCAGCCGGCCAGCACGCTCTCGATCTTCTCTCTCATCGTGTCCGACGTGAACGGCTTGACGACGTAGTTGGTCACGCCGGCGCGCAGCGCCTCCACAATGTCGTCCTTCGCGGCATTGGACGTGATCATCAGCACCGGCACCTGGGGGAGCTTCTCGTTCCCGCGGAGCGACCGGATGAACTCGATGCCCGTCATCTCGGGCATGTTCCAATCGGTGATGATGAGGTCCACCGGGTTGGCGGCGAGCCGGTCAAGGCCTTCTCTCCCGTTCGAGGCCTCCACGACGTCCGTGAACCCCAGCTTGTTCAGGGTGTTGATGATGATGCGCCGCATCGTTGAAGAGTCGTCGACAACAAGGAATCGCATATTGGTTCACCGGACCCGCGTGGGGCCTCAGAAGATCCAGGTATGGAATCGGCCGCCGGCCCGGCAACTTGAGGCGCCAGGGCCGGGGCGGCGGACGGGCCGCGCCCCCTCGGGCGGGTGTATCATGCGGCCATGCCCATGGAGTTGACCGTCACCCGCGACCTGTCGGGAGACACCCTGGCCCAGATCAACCGCTTCGCGCTGGTCACCAGCGCGGTCCGGGGCACGGTGCACGCGGTGAACAACCTCCTCCAGACCATCGGGGGCCAGGCCGAACTGCTCGGCCAGCGGCAGGATCTGCCGGAGGACGTCCTGAAGCGGGTCGAGCGCATCTCGACCCAGACGGTCCGCGCCGCCGAGCTGATGCGGGAACTCACGTCGCTCGGGCGGGAAGCGCCCGGGGCCCCGGACCGCACCGACGTGCGGCGGGCGATCGAGCGCGCCTACAGCCTGCGGGAGTACGACATGGGGCGGGCCCAGATCGCCGTCGAGCTTTCGGGCGAGCCGGCATGCGCCTGCACGGCGGCCATCGACGCCCAGGCCCTGATGCTCGCCGTGCTGAACCTCCTGCTCAACGCCGAGCAGGCCCTGGCCGAACAGGCGGGCGCCCGCGTGGAGATTTCGGTCGGGCGGCAGGACGGTTCCATCGTCGTGGCCGTACAGGACAATGGCCCCGGCATTCCGTCGGAATACCGGGACCGCATCTTCGAGCCGTTCTTCTCGACCCACCGGCCGGGCGCCACGCTGGGCCTCGGCCTGACGTCGGCGCGCAGGCTGGCCGCCGAGCACGGCGGCCAACTCGTGCTCGCTGACGCTCCAGGGTCGGGCGGCGCCCGCTTCGAGATCCGGCTGCGGGCCGTCGGGTAGCCTGCCTCCGCCGGAGCGGCGCTATGCCACGGATGCTGCGGCGGCGCCCCCGCCGAGCCGGTTCAGCTTGTCGATGAACGTCGTGCGGCTCAGGTTGAGCAGGCGCGCGGCCTGGCGCTTGTTCCCACCGGTCTTCTCGAGGCAGCGCAGGATCAGATCGCGCTCGAGCCGCGACACCACCGAGGTGAAATCGAGCCCGTCGTCCGGGATAGTGACCGGGGTGACCTGCGTCGGCTCGAGGCCGCCGCGCACGTCCTCGGGCAGGGCCTTCAGGGGGATTTCCTTTTCGGTGCCGGACATCGCGACGGCGTGCTCGATCGCGTTCTCGAGCTGCCGGATGTTGCCGGGCCAGGGCGCCGCCATCAGCTGGCGGATGGCCTCCTGCGACAGCGTCTTGTTCGGCAGGTTGTTCGACTTGCACGACTTCTGAACGAAGTGGCGCGCGAGCAGGGGGATGTCCTCGATGCGCTCCCGCAGGGGCGGCAGCGTGATCGGGATGACGTTCAGGCGGTAGAAGAGGTCCTCGCGGAACAGCCCGTCGCGGACCAGCTTGCGCAGGTCCGTGTTGGTGGCGGCGACGATGCGCGCGTCGAACTTGATGGGCCGCGACTCGCCGACCCGCTCGATTTCACGCTCCTGGAGCGCCCGCAGCAGCTTCGACTGGAGAGGCAGCGGCATCGCGCCGACCTCGTCGATGAACATCGTGCCGCGGTGCGCCAGCTCGAACCGGCCGATGCGCGCGGCGATCGCGCCGGTGAACGCGCCCTTGGTGTGGCCGAACAGTTCCGCCTCGGCCAGATGTTCCGGGATGGCCGCCGAGTTGAAGGCGACGAAGCGGTGCTCGGATCGCGGGCTGTTGTTGTGGATCGTGCGGGCGATGAGCTCCTTGCCGGTGCCGGTCTCGCCGTGGATGAGCACCGTGCTGTTCATGTGGCTCACGGCGTCGAGGGAGGCGAACACTTGACGCATCGACGGACTCTGTCCGATGATGCCCGAGACCCGGCCGTAGTCGTTCAACTGGGCGCGCAACTCGGCGTTCTCTTCGCGCAACTGCCGGCGTTCGAAAGCGAGCTTCAGCACGCGCGAGACCTGCGACAGCTGAAAGGGCTTGCAGAGGAAATCGATGGCGCCTTCCTTCATCGCCGTCACCGCCTCGGCGACGCCGCCGTACCCGGTGATCACCACGGCAAGGATGTCGGGGTACCGGTCCATCGCGCCGCGCAGGACGTCGATGCCGTCGGCGTCGGGCAGCCGCAGGTCGACCACGCAGGCGTCGAAGGCGAAGCTGGCCAGCTTCTCGAGCGCCTCGTGGCCCGTGGCGGCCAGGGTCGGCTGGAAGCCGTCGGCGGTGAGTGATTCGCCGAGCAGTTCCCGGAAATCGGTTTCGTCTTCAACAACAAGGACCGTTGGTTCGTGTGACAGCGACATGGTGGCCTCTGGTTGGCGGCGAGAAATGTTTGTTGCGCTCAACCCACCTGCCGGCCGCCGGCTGACCCCAATTCGGCACGACAACTGGGCTGACCAGTTCCCCCGCTCAAGAAATCGACAGCCGTGTCGATTACCCGTCAGGGGGACTCTGCCCCACGCGAGGATGCATCGTCCATGCCATTGAAACCCGACTTCACCGCCATCGGCGAGATTCTTGTCGTCGACGACGACCCCGACATCCGGGAACTGCTCGTCGAACACCTTCGTGGCAAAGGACTTCGGGTCGCGACGGCTGCCGACGGCCGGGCGGCGATTGCCGCGATCGAGCGATCCCCCGGCCACTTCGGCCTGATCTTCACGGACCTGCAACTGCCTGGTGCAGATGGACTTGCGGTGGTGAGGTCGGCCCGTCAGGTCCACCCGACCTGTCACGTGGTCATCATCACGGGCTACGCATCGCTGGACAGCGCCATCGAGGCCGTCCGCCTCGGGGCGTACGACTATCTCACCAAACCCTTCTCTCTTGGCCAGTTGGACGTGATCCTCGGTCGGATTCTCGACCGCCACGCGCTTGAGTTGGAAAACCGACAACTGGCCCGCCAGATAGGGGACCGCGACCACGCATCGACACCATCAATCCATGGCCGGCTGGAAGCCATCGAGACGAGACTTGAACGTATTGAGTTGATGCTAAAAGACTTATCAGGTTCAAAGCGCTAGAGATCACACCGCTGCACACCCACCACGACGTCGTCGGAAGTCCGACACATGTGACGGTTTTCCGACTATTCTGATACCGCCCGAGACAACCCCGCACACCACGGATCCCGGGGCACTGTTCTTGCAGCCCCGCCCCTCCGAAGGCAGGGCCGCAGGCGGTGTTCAACGCGGCCCGGAGAGGTGAAAACCCGTGGCCGACCTCAGCGAATCTGCGATTCTTGACGCCCTCAGGCGCCAGATGTCCATGGCGGCTACCCGACAGGTGGTACTCGCCCACAACATCGCGAACGTCGAGACGCCCGGGTACAAGTCCCAGGTGGCCGATTTCTCGGAAACGCTCGACAAGGCCGCCGGCTCGATCCAGCTTGCCGCCACTCGGCCGGGGCATCTCGGCGGCGGCACCGCGGCCAGTGCCGCGACGCCTGGGGGTCGGACGAAGGAAGCCGAAGGCCTCGAAGCCCGCCGGGACGGCAACACCGTCCAACTCGACCGTGAACTGCTTGCGATGACCCAGGCCGCCGGCGAATTCGCCCGGGCCCAGACGACGCTGGCCGCGAAGTTCCGGCTGTTGCGATACGCGATCAGCGAAGGGAAGTAAGCCATGCCCATGACTCTCACCGCCGCCATCGGCGCCAGCGCGAGCGCATTGAACGCGGAGCGGACGCGGGTCGAGGTGGCCGTCTCGAACCTCGCGAACGCCGAGTCGACGCGCGGCCCGAACGGTCTGCCCTACCGGCGTCGCGAGGTCGTGCTCGAGACCCAGGGGTCGCCCGATTTCGACGGCGCCCTCGGCGTGCGCGTCGCCGGCGTGGTCGAGGACCCGACGCCGTTCGAGAAGATCCACGACCCGTCACATCCGGATGCCGACGCCGAGGGCTTCGTGCAGTTGCCCAACGTCCACCCGCAGGAAGAATTCGTGGATCTGCTCTCGGCGTCCCGGGCCTACCAGGCCAATCTCGCGGCGGTCAACATCATTCGCGACATGGTGCAGAAGGCGCTCGACCTCGGGCGCGGCTGAGGCTCATTATGGCGATTCTCCCCATTACTCCCCAGGTTCCGAGCATCGGCGCGCCCTCCGCCAGGCCCGCGGCGGGCGCGAGCGCGCCGGGCTTTGCCGACACGCTCAACCGCATGGTCACCAGCGTCGAGCAATCCGGCGGCGCCGCCAACGCCGCCATCGGCCGCATGCTCGACGGCTCGGGCGACGTGCACGAAGCGATGATCGCGATGCAGCACGCCGACTTGAGCCTGCAGATGGCCGTCCAGGTCCGCAACAAGCTCTTGCAGGCGTACCAGGAAATCATGCGAATGCCGGTGTAGAGACGATGACCTCCTGCGCCATGTCCCGCCCGTGGTCGCCTGAGGGCGACCAGCGTGCCTGGGCCGGCGCGCGTCTCCCTCACTTCATCGATCATCACAGGTGTCCGTGAACCTCGAACAGATATTCAGCCGCCTCAAGACCCTCGGCGGGTCCCTTACCGTGGCGCAGCGCATGAGCCTGCTGGCGGCGTTCGTGACGGTGGTTGGACTGGTGGCCGGGTCCGCGTACTTCCTCAACCAGCAGACGTACGTGCTGCTTTTCTCCGACCTCGACGCCGAGGCCGCCTCCAGCGTCGTCGCGAAGCTGAAGACGCTGAAGGTGCCGTACGCGCTTGGCGACGGCGGCCGGACCGTGCGCGTGCCCGACTCGCGGGCCGACGAGCTCCGCCTCGAGTTCGCGTCGCAGGGCATGCCGGCGACAGGCCGTATCGGATTCGAGATTTTCGACAAGGTGTCGTTTGGCGCGACGGAGTTCATCGAGCAGGTCAACTTCCAGCGCGCCCTTGAAGGCGAGATCGCGCGGACCATCTCGACCATCTCCGACGTGTCGAGCGCCCGCGTGCAGATCGTCGTCGCGAAATCCTCGCTGTTCGAAACGCGGGAACGGCCGGCCACGGCGTCGGTCGTCCTCAAGCTGCGCGGCAGGCAGCCGCTCGCGCCGTCCACCGTCCAGGGGATCATCGGCCTGGTGGCCGGGGCGGTCGAAGGCCTGCGGCCCGACGCGGTCGTCGTGCTCGACAGCTACGGCCGGACGCTCTCGAAACAGGGCCAGGCGCCCGACTCGCCCAATGGCGGGCCGTCGATGGAGCGCCAGTTCGTGCTCGAGCGCGACCTGACGACGAAGCTGGTCACCCTGCTCGAGCCGGTGGTCGGCGAGGGCCGCGTCCGGGTGAACGTGGCCGTGCGTCTCAACACCCAGACCGAGGAGCAGACCGAGGAGCGCTGGGATCCGACGACGACCGTCGTGCGCGGCCGCCAGATCCAGAGCGACACATCGGTGGTGCCGCCCGCTGGCGCCGGAGTGGCCGGCGCGCGCGCCAACCTGCCGCCGGACTCCGCCAAGCCGGCCTCGGACCCGGTGAAGCCGCCGGAGAGCCGGATGGCCGGCCGCAGCGCCGAGACCACCAACTACGAGATCAGCCGGCTGACGCGGCACACCATCAAGCCGAACGGCGAGGTCGCCCGCCTCTCGGTGGCCGTCATCCTCGACGACGAGCCGGTGGTGTCGAAGGGCAAGGACGGGAAGATCGCGCGCAAGAACTCCCCGCGCCCCCGGGAAGAACTGCAGAAGATCCAGGGGCTCGTCTCCGCCGCGGTCGGCCTCGATACGACCCGAGGAGATCAGCTCACCGTCGAGAATGTGTCGTTCGACGACCGGCCGGCGTTCGAGGACGTGCCCGAGCAGTCCTTCTGGCAGCGGTACTCCAACCGGTTCACCGATGCCGGGCGTGTCGTGACGGTGCTCGTGCTCGGCCTGATGGCGTTCGTGATGTTCGTCCGGCCGCTCATGAGGCGGGTCATGTTGCCCCTCACGGCCGAGCCGGTTCCGGTCGCGGCGCTGCCGGACGGGGACATCAGAAGGTCGAAATCGCCGACGATCGAGGAGCTCGAAGGGGCCATAGAGGCCGAACTCGACGCGGTCGCCGCCTCAAAGGGCGGGGACGGCCTGAAGGTCCCCGTGCTCTCGCGGCGGGTTGGCGCGTTGGCGCAGAAGCAGCCGGACCATGCGGCGCAGCTGGTCCGGGCGTGGATTCAAGAAGACCGACGGTAACCGACGACCATGCCAACCATCGCAAGCGGCGTTCGCAAGGCGGCCATCCTCTCCGTGCTCATCGGGCCTGACAACGCGGCGCTGCTCTT
>Ga0315287_10004323_pt1 | contig 13841 bp, 12 predicted proteins | sample YL17G11_0_MG_FD_205037 | JGI IMG/M metagenome (GOLD analysis project Ga0315287, IMG submission 205037) | Sediment microbial communities from Yellowstone Lake, YNP, Wyoming, USA - YL17G11_0 | ecosystem: Environmental > Aquatic > Freshwater > Lake > Sediment | place: USA: Wyoming | collected... | reverse complement strand
AAGGGGCGGCCACCTTTCACACTCAGCCGCTGTCAAAAACAGATTCCCGACCGTTTGAATCGACCCTTGACTCTGGAAAAGTAGCCTGTCCCCTTTTCTTGCTCCCTGTCCCCTTTTCTTGCTCCCATGTCCAACCCTGGCCGCCCAAAACCTGTTTGCTAATGGCCAGAACCAGGCGGAAACGGAACCCCGGTTTGTGGCGGCTTGGGGAAACTATCCCGGAGCTCTTTGGTCAAGACCTCAGCCGCTTTGGCAGTCAGGGCCACCATGGATATCCCATCTACGTCCATGGTGGCGTCCGTGCCCGCGACCATAAAATGCTCGCTGGCATGGTCTTGGGTCGTGACAAACACCACACCCTTCATTGTTTTGGGGTAAACGCGTTCGTTCTTGTCGTTGATGGAATATGAAATTTTGTAATAGTTCATGATCTTGTCCTCCTAATTATTTACTACATCAGTATTTACCAACATCCTTAATAGCCACAGTGACTCACAAAAATGTCACGGAGCGGTGATAGCCAGCGCTGCGCCCCTTGTCTCGTCTGTATTTCTGCACAACGCGCTCGCCGCATACTACGGGTGGTGGCGTGCCCAACCGGGCGCGTCCAGGCCGGGGGCCTGTAGAGGCCAGCCAACGGTCGAACTGCCGTGGTTGGTTGACATCATGGGCGCCCGCTTGCGTTGACATTTAGACTAGTGCCCTGTAAAGCTGGTAGCTATCTACTGCCCAGGTGCACACACCGTCAAAGGCCAGCAAGCCGTTCGTGCCTGCGGCTCCTCCAAGTAGGTTGGAGTTGGGCATCAGCAGGGCGGCATTGGTGTATATGTCGATCCGATATGCCTGGCCATTGGTACACAGGACGAGAACATGGGTGCCATTGAAACACATCTTGACCGGCAAGGCGCCTGCGGGCAGGGGGACGCTTGTGGGAGTGTTGCTGTTTGCGGGTATCTTGCTCAGGCTGTTGGCGCCGGTGTTGGCCACCCACATGCTGGAATAGTCGAAGACGATGGCCTGTGGAGCCGCCCCGACGGTGATCGTAGCCTGAACTGAGCCTCCAACCCAGGCGCCCAGTTTGGTGACGGTATTGCTGCCGGTGTTGGTGACCCAGACAAAGTAACTTTCACATGCGACCCCCTGCGGATTGCCTCCCACGGGAACGGTCCCCGCCACCGAGGTGGCGGATTCGGAGAATACGCTGACGGTGCCGTCGCCGCTATTGGCCACCCAAAGCGTCCGATAAAATGGATTGAATGCAATGCCGGCCGGTTTCGCCCCCACGGGGATGGTGGCCACCACGGTGCCGGTCTGCGGATCAATCTTGCTGACGCTATTGCTGCCGAAGTTTGTAACGAAAATATAGCTGCCGTTGTAGGCGACGCTGTGGGGTCTTGTCCCGACCGGCACGGTCAGCAGGATTTGGAGGGTGTTGATGTCGACCTTCAAAACCTGACCGCTGCCATAGAGAGCCACCCACAGATACAGGCCATCAAACGCCATGCCCCGGGACTCCCCCGGCAATACCGTCGCCGCCACGACATTGGCCGTGACGTCGATCTTGGTCACCTGATTCGAACCGGAAACCCAGAGAAATCCCGTGACACTCACCATCCCGTTGCCCCAGGCCCCGACATACGCCGGAACAGTGGCGACGACGGCGTTGGTGGAGGTATCGACCTTTTGGACCTGGCCCCATCCACCCACCCATAGAAAGCTGCCAATTACAGCAACCCCATAGGGCTGACCTGATACTGAAACGGTCGCCACCACCGTATTGGAGCCCACATCGACCTTGCTCACCGTATTGGCGCCAGAATTCGCCACCCAAAGAAAAGTCGCGGTCACGGCTGCCAAGCCCCTGGGCTGGCTGCCAACGGACACCGTCGCCACCACGGTGTTGGTCGCCATATCGATCTTGCTGACGCTATTGCTGCTCAAGTTGGCGGCCCAAAGGAAGCTCCCGACCACTGCGAGGCCAGATGGGTTCGACCCGACCGGAACGGTCGCCACCACAGTATTGCTCGCCATATCGATCTTGCTGACGTTATTACTATAGTAATTCGCAACCCAAAGATTACCGCCACTGACCGCTAACGCGTTCGGTGACGACCCCACAGTTATAGTAGCCACGACGGTGTTGGTCGCGACATCGATCTTGCTGACGGAACTGTTGCTCCAGCAGGCCACCCACAGATAGCCGCCGCCAAACGCCAACCCCATAGGGTAAGAACCGACAGCCACCGTCGTCACTCCAGCATTCGTAGCCGGGTCGATCTTTATGACCGTGTTGGTGGCGCCATTGGCCACCCAGATATTGCTTCCGTCGAAGGCAATACCGCCGGTAAGGTCTCCAAGGGATATGTTCGTGCTTGGATTGAGACTCTGGGCCAGCAACGGCACTCTTAGCAGCCGGTAGCGGGTGGCGGGGTCCAGCTTGTTGAGGGTGACGCTGTTATCGTCCGGCACGAAGGGGTGGGTGTGGAGCTGGGCGGCGTTGGAAGTCGCACCGCCGGTCAGGACATTGAGGGCGGCAGCGGTGACGGTGCTGTTGACACCCTGAAGGCTGGACGGTGATATTTTCTTGCTGTTGGTGGCGTCGTGGTCGTGCCCGGTGGTGGCATTGAAGCGCGTCTCCCGAGCGATGGCGCTATCGATGCGCGCGTCCGCAATGACGCCGGTCCCGGCGTTGATCTGGGTGGCGAGTCTATTGGTGCCGCCCTGGGTATCGACCTGCACGGCCGTAGTGGCGTGCGGATTGCCCGTGTTCGCCGCGTGGCTATCGAGTTTGGCCCCGTCGGCGGATACATCGCGGCCGTCCACATTGCCGCTGACTACGATATCTCCGGTCACATCGATTGGGGAGCTGATGTTCAGTCTTCCCGTGGAATGGCCGGTGGCCACCACTCCTTCGACGGTGATGATGTCGGCGTCGGCGTCGCCGAGTACCACATTGCCGCTGACCGTAATATCGCCGCTGACGTCCACGGATGAACCGATTTTCAGCTTGCCCGTCGAATGCCCGGTGACCAGAGTTCCTTCGACGGTTACAATGTCGGTGTCGGCGTCGCCGAGCACGACGTTGCCGCGCATCTGATCGGTCTCGATGAGGGTAGTTTCGCCTTGGACTTCCAGATTGCCATGCACCGTCAGGTCGCGCCCTACGGTCAGGTCGCCTTTCACTACCGGCGCCGAGCATATGCGTCGATAGGCGCTGTTCAGGGTCACCGCGCCGTTCCCGGCCACGGCCGCGATCTGCGCCAGAGCAACCGCACCTGCCGGGACGGCCGCGACGACATTAAACACCGGGCTTTCCGTCCAGCGCGTTTCGAGCTTGATGGGGTCGGTCGCAACCGCTTTGTCGGTCTTCTTCTCCTCAAGGGCGATCACGACATAGAAGTTGTTATTGCCTGCGCTGATGGCACACGGTGTGTCTGTCTCCAAAACAATCTCGCGTCCGTCTTTGTCGATCGCCATGCCGGCTTTGACGATGACCGGGCTGGTGCCCGCAACGACCTCCAGACCATAGACGATACCGGGCGTATGCGCGTTCTTGTTATGCATTCGACGCATCGATAGGTGATAGCCCTGCTCGTCGTTAAAATCCTTCTCGCGAAGAAATTGACCATTGAAATAGTTGAGCCGCTGTATTGCCATGGTGTTATCCCCTCAATAGTTCTAAATAAGAGTGTCCTTGCCAATCGTCGACTGGACACCGACCTGAAAAGTGGGGCCGGAAGTGGTAATGCTGTAGTAGGTATGCGCCGGCTTTTCGATATCGAGCACCGCTCTTACCGATTCTGTCTTCTTGGACAGCTCGGCTGGATCGGGCGTCGTAAACGCGACATTGACGCGGAATAGGTTCGCAGGGAAACCGCCCACAACGGTATCGACGCCGACGGTCGCGGTTATGCCGACCTGTATGGGCTCGTGCACGTCAAGGATCGATGTACCTTCGCCCACGTATATCTTCAGATATTCTTCCAGGCCCGCCTTCGTGCCGCGTTTGCGATACAGCGGAATAATCTGGAAAAGCACATTTCTTTTCTGCTCCGGCGACCAATCGGCCCGGAGTATCAGAGCGGTCCAGCTGGCAAGCCACGGCAGAAAATCCTCGCGCGCGAGGAAGGGGTCGAAGTAGTCCGAGATGTCATCGATCACGGATTCGAAATCCGCGAACATCGGATCGATGACCTTGAGCAGACGCGCCACGGGGGGCGCGGCATCCGCGCCGGAGTCCGAACTGGAGGCAGCGTGCTGCAACAACTCGGGCAGCAGCGATGCATAGTTGAAGTCGGCGTTTTCGGTCGTCATAATCAACTCACAATCTGTAACACCACACTCGTCAGTGTCGGCAGGTCCTCAATTTGCACTTCCCGAGTGCCCTGATCGCCGTTGAATTCGAGACCCTCGACATGGTCCACTCCCGGGAGCGATTCGAGAAGGTGATAGAGTTCGTAGGCCGACACCGGCCTGCCGAATGGCCAGCCGCTGAGATCCCGCCCACCGGCGAGCGGATTGAAAAAGCTCCTGATTGCGGTTTCGGCAGCGGCGATGACCTCCCCCTCCACGGTATTGGGCCGCACGACCAGCCGAACCTTCAGGCTGATGTTGGTATACAGCGGTGGCCGGACCACAATGCGGGTGCCAACCAGCTTTCGATCGTCAAGTCGCTGCTTGACAGTGGCCAGGAGTGCCAGGAGTTGCGTGTCCGAGATTGCGCCGGAGGCTGGCACGACCGTGACAGTGATCGTTCCGAGCTCCGGATAGGAAGCGACGGACACCCGGCCGACCGCGGCGCTGGCCAACATCGCCTCGCGCTCAAAGTCCGCGGTCGTGATGGCGCGATAGGGATCATTGAAGAACCGCAGGGCGCGCTGTTTGGCGCTATCCAGGGACTCCACGATAAGCTGTGGGCCCGACAACCATAGCTCCTCCAGTCGCTTCCGGGCTTGGGCGATGATGTCCACAACCTGTGTCGCCCCGGCGCGCACCACGATCAATACCGATACGTGGTTCTCCCGTTCGGCGTAACGGACATAGACCTGGTCGATCTCGGCGCTCACTTGTCTTGCCTCGCGTTCGATATCCGCCGTGGTCACATTGCTCATTGCCTTTTTGAGCTCGTCACTCTGGATGGACGACTCGCCGAGCAATAGCGAAGTGAAGTTCGCTATGGTCCTCGCGGGTATGCGGTTGGCGCGATAGAGATTCACCTCTGTCACCCATGCGAGCAACTCAAGCAGCGTGATGCCGGGATCGGAAATGTTGTGATTGGTCCAGTCCGGCGCGAACTGTGGGATCAGGGCGCGCATTTCCCCGACCAGATCGTCGAAGCGGCGCTTATCGAGGTCGGGTAGGGGTAACGGCATGGCTAAGCCCCCACCGCCAAGATTGTGTGGCGTCCAGACGCAGGAAGTTCGTTACTGCCAATGGCTATGCTGTCCAGCAGGCCAGTTGCGCCGGATTTTTTTACGGCCAGAGTGCGCACCCGGTCCACCCCCTCGGTCGCCTGGACCACGGCGGCTATTTCAGATATATAAATGTCCCGGCCGAACTCCCAGCCGACGCCGTCCGGGCCGCCGCTTAACGGATGCAAAAAGGCCCTCAGGTTGTCGAAGACACGCTTTTCGACGGTTTTCGCTTCGGCTATGCGCCTGGGCACAACCTCGGCGGCCACTTCGATTTCGACATACTGCGGGCCAATCACATCTATCCGATCGGCCAGAGTCGATAAAGCGCGTTCTGCCAGGTAGTCTTTGACCGTCTTGATCACACCCTCGGTCGGAAGCGGTTTGTCTTCCTGTCCCTTCGGTACCACGATCACTGTGATCCATCCTGGATCGGTGCCCTGGGTGTTTGCCTCCATCAGCGAAAGCGCCTTCGTCAATGCCAGGCAACGGGACTTGGCCACTTCTCCGGCCGCCTCCCGCGCCAGCCATTCGTAGTCCTCGACGGTCACGGCGCGATCCCGGCTCTTGATACGTAGCGGACCGCTTGTTGTCACGCTGTCGAGGCTCTCCAGGTCCGCGCCGCCCGCAGCCGCCTCATAATTGACGACCTTGTCGATAAACGGCAAGGTCGTCTTTAGCTTCGTCAAGCTACGTTGCGCGCAAGCGCCCTTCGCGCCCCCACCCGCGCGGTATTCCTTGGCCAGGATATTGGCCTTCCCCGCCGGTGGAATCCGCCCCTGCACGCCATCCCCGAAGATGACGGTTCCGGACGCCCTGTCCACTACATAATGTCGATCAGTGGTGGTAGACATATTCAGGGCACCGACGGCATGCCAACGCACCCAGACCTCGGTGATATTGCCGGCGGCGTCCTTGACTGTCCGGATGGCGTCCAGACCTTCGTCGGCGACAATTTGCTGTTGATCCGCGTCTGATGGCAGCGTGGGTTCGCGAACCTCGATGATCTGCCCGGCCAGTACCGGCGTCTTTGAGAACTGAAATGTCTGATTGGGGTCGCCATTGCTGGATCCGAGCACTTGGTTTCTAAAAGTGGTACCGTGCCTAGCCCACACCGTGTTCAAACAAATTCCCTCCAGTCTCGGTGGTGTGCGATAACCCCCGGACTCCAAACTAGCTTTGATCCACAATCCCGGTTTGCCGAACAAATACCGGGCCGCGTCGCTCGGCACGATGAATCGCACGAGTCCGCCGCGCGTGAGGTTGTTGGTTTCGTCTTCCAGCGGCAAGCGCACCCATTCCGTGCCATTCCAATACCGCCACACCACGGAGGGAGAGGCATCTGAACCGATTTCCTGCCCTTGTCCCGCCGATCCAAAAAGTGGCTGCACGACCTGCAGATAGATACTCAGTGGTGTGCCAGGCTGAGTTGTTGCTGAATCCAACTCCAAATAGAGGGCTGGGTGACTATCGCCCCAGCTGGAAAATGGCTTAAATTCATTCATTCGCGACACATCCTGATAAACAAAATTGTTCTGAGTCAGGCGGACCAGATTATTTTCATTCGTTGTTTGTGTATAACTCATGCTCAGAGACTTGATTGACGGAGGCGAGAATGTTTCAGGATCATACTGGAAAGTGTCGACAAGACCATGGCTATCGAGCAGATCAATGATGGGTTCTTCATACTTGACTCGATCCGCCTCTGGTAATATGTTCTTTAGCCCATTTCTCAGCTCGTTATTCGTGGTCGATTTATATCCAGCCTCTTTTCCATAATCACCACTCACAATTCGTGTTCGAATCCAGTAGTCGTCCACACCATTTACCGAGTACGGCTTAACCGATGGGCACGTAAAGGTAACTTGTCCGTTTCGGGTGAAGGTGTTGCTCGTGTCAGAGATCGGGTCGATAGGCTCCCAGCTTGACCCGTCCCAATATTCCCAAGCCAAGCCAACATTTGCTACGGAGATTGAGCCGGATAACGCAACCGCGAGGGTAATAGTTGCGTCCTTACGGGAAAAGACCAAACGGCTCGCGAGATATAAGGTGTCATTGAATTTTGGACGTTCACCGAACGGAAAGAAATCTTTGGTGATATCAATGGGGGTATTATTAAAGAAGGCCAAATACTCAGGCACCTCTTTGTTGGCAATGCTCATGGCTGCGGCAATATTGGAGATTGTCAGTTGTGCTGCATTTTCGGTCTTCGCCCGAACCCAGTAGCTCGCGGTGCTGATCGCTTCGCCATTTGCGTCTCGACCCTGTACGGTTGCTTTTGTTATCCCCGGTGTCTTCAAGGTGAAGCGAGATGATGTCAGTTGCGACTGTAATTCTGCGGGTTTCCAACCATCGGCTGTGGAATATTCCCAAACCAAGGTTGGCAAGTTGATACCCTCCTTAACGGTAAACACCAATGTAATACTGCCACCAGCCTCATCGGCCTGCGCAAACAGGGTGTCATGCCCAAGATAGATGGCGTGCTCATTTGGCAGCCACGCGGGTGGCATGCTGGAATCACCGAACACTTCCATGCCCTTGACACCCGGAGCGGTCACCAGGCTGCCCAGGTCGATATAGCGGTCATTTTGCAGATCTATCGAGTATGCGCCCGCCAATTTTGCGCGAACCACAACCAAATCTTCTTCAGTTTCAAAGATGATATCGTCACGCTTCACGGCACCAATCTGAGTGCCTTTCGGTACAAAGCCGTCGGTTGGTGCTTTTTTGGAGAGGGCAAATGTCAGCGGCACACGCGCGGATTTTGGCGGGCTCAGGTCTACTCCTATAAAGTCGAGGAACGCCAGAAAATTCTTCTCGGGAACTCGATTGAGCTGGCCAGCGATGACCTCCCCCATGCGTGCCGACAGGTTCAGCAAGGCCATGCCAAAATCGCGTGTATCGTCGGCAAGCCGCAAGACTTCTTCGCGCTCCTGGGGAAAGCCCGTCGACTTCCATTGCGGAAAGCGCTGTGGGATTCGCCTTATCATTTCGACCAAAAAGTCTTCAGCTTGTCGTTTTTCCACTTGCGGATATTTTAAGGGCAACATCATGCCCTCCCCAGATAAAATGGATACACAAGATTACGCGGGGTGTCGGTGCCGACGATGCGGTAGTCAATGTTAATGAGCAGCTTCTCTGACGCGTCGGCATCCGGGTTGGCATCGACCGCGAGCAACTCAATTCTTAGTTCCCACTTTTCCAGCGCCTCGCGGACGTGGAATATAGCCAAGCCAGCCGTGGAGGTATTGTTTGCTGCAAATGCCAGACGATTCAAGCCACAACCAAAATCTGGGCGCATCAGCCGCTCACCGCGTGATGTGCCAAGAATAATTCGAATGGATTCCTCAACGGAGGTCTCGTGGGCGGACACACCAATGCGCGCCACGCCGTCTTGCCCGGTGCTGACACCGAGTGGGAATCGCCAACCAACTCCGAGGAAGCCACGTTCAGCCATGGGTGCGCTATCCGATTGAGACCGTACCGACGGCCATCACCGTCCCGACCGGCAGGTCGGAAGGATCGTTACAGGTGTCTGCCGTGTCACCGTTGCGTGCCGCTTTCTTGCCGTTAATTTTTACAGTCTGGCTGCCCATTTTGATTGTCGCTTTGTTGCTCGGCGGGCTTTGGAATGGCCCACCTTGCGGAATATGCGATGGTGTGTTGGTGGCCGTCGAATCTACGGTCGCGGCTGGTTGTCCCATGATATTCACGTCTGCACTGAGCCCGCCGTCTATGCTTCCTGTAAAAGGATGAGGCAAGGGAGTAGGTACCGGAGATGGCCCAGCCGGAATCATCACGATGTGGGTATCGGTCGCCACGACTTGGTCGCCTTTTTTTGCTGCAGGTTGCCCCATGTTCCTCTCCTAGTTAATATCGACGGTCGCACCCTTTAGTTTCAGGGCGGCGCTGGCCTTCACGCTCATTTCCGATCCAGCTTCCATCTTGAATGCGGCGCTGGATTTCAATTCCAGCTCTTTCGCGGTCAGACTGATCTTGCCCTGTGGCGCCTTCAACATAATGTCTTTATCGGTGGTAATGGTGACAGTGTTTTCCTTGCTATCGATGACTATTGAATTTTTCCCGGTCTTATCGATAATCTCGATTTTTTCGCTTCCCTCGGTGTCGTCGAGTTTGATGATGTGGCCGCTGCGTGACTTGATAAAACGAGTATTGTTGTTGCCGTCATTGGTGAACTCAGCTGGCAGAACGTCAACACCGTTCCACAGCGCACCAATCACGAATGGCCGGCGCATGTCTCCGTGCTCAAACGCTACCAACACCTCATCGTCTACCTCCGGCAGAAACACGCTGCCGCGCCCGTTGCCAGCCATGAGTGTCGCTACCCTGGCCCATGCGCTCACGGCATCCGCTGAAAACCACGGAAACGCTAGCTGCACACGCCCGAGATTGTCTGGATCTTCAATGTTGGTGACGATGCCGACCACAACTCCGTTTACTCTATTGGCGGAGGTGGAGGCGGATGTATCACGACTGCCGCCCCCGTTGACACCTGCGGGAGCGCCTGTCGCACCGATTAGCTGTTGACATAGACTCATACAGAATTCCTTCTGACTTCGAATTGTGTCCGGTAGCCGGTCGGCCCAATCGTGTGTTTGGCCGATATAACTTGGTACTTGGTGCTGTACATCTTTCCGACACCGACAATCTCGATAGTCTTGCCGGCTCGGATCAGAGGTGACCCAGCGCTCTCGCCTTGGGCTTCGATGAAGTCGCTTTGGTCGCGGTCGTACCAAGCTCTCGCGATCTCGGCGGCCTCATCTGCATCCATCAATATCTCGCCTGGAACAGAGCGTGTTGAGGACATAAAGGCCGCAGCCGACAACTCGGCACCCGTGCGGCTACCTCCCATCTTCGAGGCTTCGTCACCCGCACCCGCAACACCAACTATCGGTTCTTTGGTCAAAGCATTCCAGCCACGCACTGTTACGCTGGCTCCGGTCGTTATGACCCGCTGTCGCGGTGAGAATTGGATCAGGTCGCGCCGATAGGTCAGGCTAACGGCAGCTCCCTCATCCACCTGAGGGCGACGAAAATACAAATCCTTATCTTCCACAGACACTTCGTAATGTAGCGGTGCAGCCAACCGCAACAAAAACGCCATATCGGTTTCATTGGCCTGAAGTACATATGGATGCTTGACCGTCGTAGCATCAACTTTGGGGGTTAATCCAAGCGCCTCCGCAACCTCGGAAGCGATTTCGCTAGATGATTTTTCTATATAAGGAGGCCTTTGAGGGTTTCCGAACTGAAGCCGGTGAAGGCGGTTGTAGGCACGAACCCGCAAGCTATCGGGACTATTAACACCGCCGAACTCTGGCTCCAGGGCGGTGACCTCGCCGGTAAAAATCTGGATATCGTCATCAATGCCCAGTTTCAGTTCTAGCGACGTGCCCAGCGCAAATTGGTCGAGATAGTCCTCTTTTAGTCGCATGTGCATTCCGTCCCAGAGATTCATCGAGAATGACAGCATCGCCGGCATATTGATATCCTCGCACAACTCAATAGAGCCTATGTCCGCCTGTACTGCCGGGGCAACTGCGACATTGGCGATCGACAGGCTGAATCGCGGTATCCCAATAATTGGTATTACGGCTGCGCTCATGACTTTTGGCCGGGTATCAGCAACAGGCGCCCGAAATCCTGTTGGTTAGGAAATCGCAACGGGTTAAGGATGCCGTTAGCGTCGGCGATCAACCGCCACAGACGAGGGTTGCCGTAAACCTGCGCTGCAATTACAGGCAGATTATCCCCTGACTTTACCGTCCAAACCGTCTTCGATGCGATCATGATTGGTGTCCTGATTTATTTCCGTTTTACCCCACCTGCGCTAGCTTGCAGTTTTAGGCCAGGGTTTGAGCGTTAAAGTAATAACCGACCGCACTGGGGTACCGTCGGCGAGGAACAATGAGAAGTCTTCTTTAATGCTCTCCACCACGCCCTTATAGGTGATTTTCCCCCAATGGAATAGGCAACCTACGGCCTTGCCTGTTTGGCCGGGATCCAAACGTTTTATGAAGGCTCCTGTCATATCACGCACATCGACATCGGGGCCCGCCTCATAATTGTAACTGTCGTAATTCAAGATCAGCACGAGATTACTGGCGACGGTCTTGGTCCATTGCAAGCTCTGACCAACTTCTTGCCATGTCACGTTCCACGTACTTGAGTAAGTCGCTGGGTTGAATTGCACGGAGATCGGACCACCGATGGGGGTCTCACCATCCGGGCCTATCGGTTGTAACTTGGCTTTTTTGTCATTGCCGATAGTTGTCATCTGATGCCTCGCCGTTCTCGTTCTACCACCAGCCGTCGCTCCAAGATGCGAAAAATCTGATCTGCCAATATCTCGACTGGCATCGATGACGCTTGATTGCTCTCAGAAGACTTGTTGGTGGGTTGTGGTGGCGGAGTTGGAGCAATTGCGCCCAATGTTGCGGCGACGACTGTTGGAACTGGATTCACGTTAGTGATCGAGGAGCGAAAGGCAAGTTCGGCCGCTGGCTGTGGCACCGGGGATGCCGTCCTGTGTGTAATGGTTGTTGCTAGCAGGTTATCGTCCACGTTGTGACTCGGCGCTACCTTGGCCAGTATTGGAAAATCAAGGGTTTGCCTGTGGGTCACCGGTGCCTGGATTGGCCGCCAGTGTGCGTGGATCGCTTGATTATCTGGGAATAGGGGGCTGCGGCTATACTCGAACGTTCCAGGCGACATTGTCGGCGCAAATTGTCGAGTGCCGTTGCCCATCAACCGAGCGGTGAACCCGGAAGCGCCCATTACGGCATTGGCACTTCGTCCAATCGTTGATTTGCGTTGTACCAGAGTACGCAGGCGCGATGACATCGTCAGCCTTGGTTGGCCTAGCCGGGAGACGGGACTGATCGGTGACTCAGCCGCAGAAGCAGTTGACATCTTTGATCGCGTCAGGGGCACAGACTCCCTCGCAACTATCGCGGGCAGCTGTGCCCAGAGAACGGAGTGCGGGCTGACGTTGCGACCGATGATTGCACTGGGCTGCGCGGTCACTTCCAGAGCGCCATTGCCGGGGCGACGCAGTACCCCCTCCTGACTGGCTGGTATCGGTTTCACCGTATGGGCAGCTGTCTGCCCGCGCTCAGTAGCAGGCATCGTGGCAGCTGTTGCCGGACGCTGGACTATGGCCGGCCCAATCGTTGATTTGCGTTGTACCAGAGTACGCAGGCGCGATGACATCGTCAGCCTTGGTTGGCCTAGCCGGGAGACGGGACTGATCGGTGACTCAGCCGCAGAAGCAGTTGACATCTTTGATCGCGTCAGGGGCACAGACTCCCTCGCAACTATCGCGGGCAGCTGTGCCCAGAGAACGGAGTGCGGGCTGACGTTGCGACCGATGATTGCACTGGGCTGCGCGGTCACTTCCAGAGCGCCATTGCCGGGGCGACGCAGTACCCCCTCCTGACTGGCTGGTATCGGTTTCACCGTATGGGCAGCTGTCTGCCCGCGCTCAGTAGCAGGCATCGTGGCAGCTGTTGCCGGACGCTGGGCCAGGGCGATATTCGATGCGCGCGGCGGGACTAAGGCCCTTGCCACAACAACTGTTTCACCAGTTGCGTTCACCATTGGTTTGCGTTGCACCAGCAAACGTTGCGCAAACACGGGTGCGGGCCGCGATACGTCTGTTCTCTGCGCGACTGACTGTTGGGGCAACGGACCCGACGGCAGACGGTTCACGGCGGTCGCAATCGGGACGACTGGTTGCGCCGAAGTGCCTGCCGGCGTGCTGGTCGTCACAGCTGCGACCTTGGCCGCACCTTTGTTCGCGCCTGAATCAACCTCACGACCAGAGGGTTGCAGCATGCGCAGCAAAAGTGCCGGGCCACGGCGGAAAGAAGGGACAACAAAATATTTACCGAGTATGTGCCCAGCAAACGCCGCCGCTGCTGGGCCCGCCGCATCGACTGGCGCTGCATGGCGCCCGGAAGTAGTGACGATGCGAGATGCTAGTTTGCCGTCACGTGCATCAGTTGTCATATGCCGTTCCATTATTTCGCTCTATGCGTATCGGTGATGGCGCGTACTGCTAACTGATAGAGCCAGCCACATTGATCGCGCCGCGTACTGCCGAAAGTGCCTGGCTCAACGCTGACTTGGTCAGACCATGATGTGCTAACGTCAGTGTCTCAAAGGCAACCTGACCAGACGTGGCGTTAAACGTCGGACCGGACCACTTGACAGGATAGGCCTGGGTGAAATCCCACCACATCGCCGGAATTCCCCGTGCATCAAGCAAGTAGATGCTGCCGTTTTTGCGCTTGACCTTGCCGGCCACCACATCGGCGTACCAGTTCCACAGCAGATCCAGATCAGTCTGACCTCTCTTCAGAATCAAATCAGTTTGAGTGGTCCATTTGGGCAGTTTGTGGACGTAAT
>Ga0315287_10004321_pt1 | contig 13845 bp, 9 predicted proteins | sample YL17G11_0_MG_FD_205037 | JGI IMG/M metagenome (GOLD analysis project Ga0315287, IMG submission 205037) | Sediment microbial communities from Yellowstone Lake, YNP, Wyoming, USA - YL17G11_0 | ecosystem: Environmental > Aquatic > Freshwater > Lake > Sediment | place: USA: Wyoming | collected... | reverse complement strand
TCCTGGATCGCCTGCCGGCGAAGACCGTGGAGGCGTATTTCCACCCAAGCACCCAACCGTCCCGTGAACCGCTCGGGCCGAATCCCGGAGACCTCGCGGCCCTCCTGGACCCGCGATTGCGGGACTACATCGCCGCCCACTGCCAACTCGCGACCTACAAGACACTTAACCGGGAGATAGTTCGGTGAACCTGATCAGACTGGCATTCCTTCTCCTCGCCGCCGCCGGCACACTCTACTACGTGCTCTCGACTCTGGCGCTGCTTTGGCATTTCCGCCGGGCTGGATCCTCTCAGCCCCGATCCAACCGCCATCATTCGATCAGTATCCTCAAGCCGGTTTCGGGCCTGGACGCCGGCTTGGAAGCTAATCTGAGGTCATTTCTCGAATTGTGCGCGGACGACCGCGAGGTGTTGATCGGCGTGCTGGACCCCAGCGACCCCGCTCTGCCCGTCGTCGAAGAACTCGTTCGCGGTTGCCCCAGGGCCTCGGTTCACGTGGGCGCGCCAATCGAGGGCGCCAACAACAAAGTGAGAATACTCGACAACCTCTCCCGGCATGCGGTTGGGGATATTCTGCTCATCACCGACGCCGACACCCGCGCGCATGCCGGCCTGATCGATTCGCTCACGGCCCCGTTCGCGGACTCCCGCGTGGGGGCCGTGACGTGTCTTTACAAAGGCCTGGACGCTCGCAGTCTCGGCGATGCGTTGGAGGCTCTCCACATGACATGCATATTCGCCCCCGGTGTGGCCTGCCACAATGCTCTGCGTGGCATCGACTTCGGCCTGGGAGCTGCCATAGCCGTGCGCGCGGACACGCTCGAAAAGGCCGGCGGGTTCGCAGCCCTGGTCGATTACCTGGCCGATGACTTCCAACTCGGCCGGCTGGTCTCGAAGACCGGGCAGAAGGTGGTTCTTTCACGCGAAGTGATCGGCATTCACCTGGGCGGCGCGAGCCTGCGAAGCGTGCTGGAGCGGGACCTGAGATGGTCGGTCACCACTCGCGTCAGCAGGCCGTTCGGCCATCTTGGGCTGGTGGTCACCTTCGGCTTTGCCCACGCCGCCGCCTATCTGGCCCTGACGGGGTTCTCGATGGCGGGTTGGGCTGTTATGGTCTCAGTGGCGATCATCAGGGCAGTGACAGCCTGCGTGGGCTCGGTTTGCTGTATGGGCGATGAGGAGTTCCCGCGCAAGGTGATCTTGCTGCCGCTGCGCGACATCCTCTCGTTTGGGACGTGGGCCGGCAGCTATTTCGTGCGGTCGGTCAAGTGGCGCGGGCGCAGGCTGCGCGTGCTGGCGGATGGAAGAATTACGCCTTATATGTAGCGGTCGCTCTCGATGCGCCCCGCCTGCAAGGAGTACCCCGTAGGTCCTGAGTAAGCCGAAGGCTGTATCGAAGGACCGGGTAATAGGCTTACCGCCCTTCGATACGCTACGCTACTCAGGGCTAGCGGGGTTCTGCTCCAATCGCTGAGCTACCCCGGGGGCTAACGGGACGTCAGTCTGTCACTGCTCCGGGATCATCGGCAGATCTGTTGCCGGCGGCCTTCCGCTGCCTGTAGCCTGCCCAGTTCCGTTTCTTTGAGAGTGGACGGAGTGCTTCATAATCGCCACGGACCAGAGCTTCTTTCTTGGCTCTGCTCCAGCCCTTTATCCGGGCCTCTGCTTCCTTTGCTTCTTCCCTTGTACTGAACTCCTGTGACCACACAAGCCGCACTGGACGCCGGGCGGATGTGTAGAGGCAACCGAGCCCTAACTCGTGCTCAGCGACACGCTTCACAAGGTCATCCGTATGCCCAACGTAATATGAGTTGTCCGAACAGCACAGCATATAGGCAAAGAATGGCTTAGCCACAGTATTCTTCACATTAGTTGGTCAACTCTCATAATCCATGCGGAAAACCACTACTCCGTAGGTCCTGAGTAGGCCGAAGGCCGTATCGAAGGGCCGGGTAGTAGACTTACCGCCCTTCGATACGCTACGCTACTCAGGGCTAACGGGTACTAACCCCGAGCAAGGTATGGTGTGATATGTTATCCCTCCAGGTATCTTACCTGGAGGGAAGATCACATCCTGGCCTTCTTCGTATCGTGGCTGACTTCCGGCGGGGGCTCGTAGAGTGTCTCGCTCGGCCTGCGCTTCTGTTCCACGACGGCGGTCGGAGGGCAGATGGCGTTGAGAGCGCGGCGCAGCCCGAATGCCAGGTATCCGGCGCAGCTCGCGAAGGCCCTGCCGCTGGTCGCGTTCCCGGTGCTGCGGTCCACGGTCTCGCAGGCGATGCCGTTATCCATCCCGGCGCGCCGCAGAAAATCCAGGGCCTCATCCATCCTGTCGGTCAGCAAGTCATTGATCACGCCCACCAGCGACAGGTCCGAGGGCGGGTTCGTCTCCGAATGGATCCAGTTCACCGTGTTGCGATAGACCGGGTCGCTCGGCTGGCAGAAATCGAAGTAAGTCATCAACCGCAGGCTTCCGGCGGGGTCATCGCCGATCACGTGGTTGCCTTCCAAGTCCACCGCCTCGGCAAACATATTGCCATCGGGTCCATCCACCACGAAATGCGCCATTATCGCGGCGCGCACCTGGTTCGCCAGCTTGATCGACTCCTCCTCACGGTCCACATCCCGAATCAGGTCATAGAGCAGCCCGATGTCGCGCAGGATCCGCCAAACGAGCATGTTCGAGAAGCACACATAAGGCATCCTCGCGGGCTCTCCGGAAGGCATCAGCAGTGTCTCGAAGAGCGCCACCTCCGGATGCCTCTGCGCGGCCAGTATCCGCTGAATGGTATTGATCCCCATTTGGACGCGTCTGTCGAATATGATGGACATATCGCCCGTATGCTGCACGTAAAGGGTCAGCGCCCTGATGGGAGCGCACAACTGGTCCAGTTGAAGCCCGGGCTCGAGCACTATGCCATTGATGAACCGGGTGCGCACGCCTACGTTGGGGAGTTGGTCGGTGAACGCGTGAATGAGCGCCTTTCGGGCCTGCGACCAGCTCACCTGCAGGATCGCCGGCAGAGACCAGCGCATGGCGTCCCGGTCGAGATAAGCCCCACAGTGATCGTTGAGAGAACTCCGCGAAGTAGTCATCACCACTTCTTCGGTGTCCAGCGTGATTCCCTGGCTGAAGAAGTAGTTGAAGAACGAGTTCATGTTGATCATGCGGCGGAAGTAGGGGTCTTCGCATTCGATGGAGTGTTTGTCCAGCCAGTCCTTCGTGCTTTGGATGATCCGGTTCCACCCCTGCAGATGGAGTTCGTATGCCGCCGCAGCCGCCGACACCTCTTCGAGCCCCACGCCAACATAAAGTGGAATATCGACTGTCTCCCGCGGTTCCAGCGCGCGGGTATTCGCTACTCGGTAGTGCAAGGGCCGGCCCGAGGGAGCCGATACCGTGACGTTGTTGGACCGGGAGACTCTGGTATCGTCGTCATCGGTCCATATTTCCGCTGGTATGGGTCCGTCGCTTGCGAATGCCAGCGCGAACAGCGGCGTTTGTCCCCTGAACTCCAGCACGGGCAGGCATTCTCTCGTCGAACTCAAACACCCATACTTCGCCCCGCTGAGCATGCGGGGGATATTCGATGTCACATAACTCGATTGCCAGCACCCGGCCCAGCCGGCTTCCACTTCGATCCGACGATCGGTGTTGTTCGTAAGGGAGAGTATGGCGGCGAAACCCCTGCGTTCCAGGGGAGCGACTATCGTGGCGGTCGCGGTGATCCCCGGGGACGCTGCAGTGAGCCGTGGTATCCAATTGGAGACAAGCTCGCCTCGAACACCGGAGCCGAACAGATCGTTTCCGCCCACCATCACGATCGGCCTCAGCAGCGGACATTCGGGCGTACCGTGTATTTCCACGCAGGCCCTGAACCCGCGAAGCACGAAGCCTATTCGCTGCAGGCCCGCATTGGCGGTCGCGATCATTGGGATGGACACGAACTCGTTGCCGGTATTCAGATATTCAAAAGTGTTTTCGCGCATCGTCGGGCTAATCCAGAGTCCTGAGCACGAGCCCGCTCAGGAGCTTCGGGTAGAAATACGTCGCTTTCTGTGGCATTTTCTCTCCCGCGGCGGCAAGGTCCAGCACGGACTTCACCGAGATATTGTTCAACAAGAACGCCAACTGCCGCTCCCCCGCGTCCACAAGGTCCATTGCCTCCCGGGCGTCGCGTGTATACACAATGTGCGTCTCGTTCTTGAGCTTGTCGTCATCTATCGCCAACGATTTCTCCAGCACGAGTTTGTGGAGAACGTTGAGTTCAAGCCGTCTGTTGGCGTCCGATCCGTCCAGCAGCGAGGCGGGGTCTTGCCTGAGTTTCAACGTGACCGCCCCTGAGGGTTCGTACATCCCGATCGCGCCTCGCTCGGCCATGTCGGCCAGGATGGTTTCCCTGGACGATGGCCCGATCTCGAATAGCTCCGCCAGGCTTGCGCGCAGCCCGGCCATCAATTCGTTCGACACCCCCCCGACCACCCTGTGCGTGGGCAGCACGGTCATATCCTTTTGCCGGACATTCGCGATGGTCATCAGCACGTAGTCCGAAGGCAGTTCCCGGGAGCCGCCCGCCTTCTCGCGCATCTCCAGCGAGTATGCAAGGGCGGTCTCATAACGGTGGTGTCCGTCTGCTATCGCTATCTGCCTGTCGGCAAGAAGGCTCGATATACGCGCGATTCCCGCCGGGTCGGCGTAAACCCACAGAATATGCCGAACGCCATCCCTATCGGTTACATCCGCCGCCGGTTCACTCGATGTCGCGGCATCCAGCACACGGTCGATCTCGCCATGTTCGTCGTCATATAGGCCGTATACGCTGTCGAGATTTGCTCTTGTGGCTTGGATCAAGGGGACCAGGTGCAATTTGGGCTTGGCGAGGGTGTTTTCGTGCGGCAGAATCACCCGGTCCGAGTATGGGTGCAGCTTCACGGCGCACACGAGCCCGCGTATTTGCCTCCGCGCGCCATCCCGCTCGAAGTGCTGCTCGTAGACGTAAAGAGATGGCTGAGGGTCCCGCCGGAGCACTCCCGACGATAGCCACCCGTCGAGATAACTCCGGGAACGCGCGAAACGGTTGTCGACGTCATCATCCCCGGCTCGTTCTTCGCCGAGAATCAGACGCACGAAGTTGAATGGATGCATTTCGTGGTAACAAATCCTGTCCGCAGGCGATATAATATCATAAGGCGGGCAGGTCAGTTTATCCAATTCGCCGGCCGATGACTCGCTGTAGTGTATGCCGTTGAAAGGTGCTATTCTGGCCAATGGTATTTCGCTCCCTGTTGATGATTTGTCGAACCGGCCGGCACATCGTGCCCCGTGTTGGCTCAGACATTATAGCATAACGCGCCGCGTCCGTGGAACACTCCGGCGCCTGTAATCGTCGATGAAAGTGGGCCAGTTTATAGAAGGGATTATGCTGCTTTGGGACTGAAAACGCTTTTTGTGATCACTATTGTAACCGCGCGCATGGTGTTTCCCGGAATACCGATCCTGCCGGACACCGACCCGGGGGCGGTCCCGAACGAGGCCGCCGCAGTCTCCAAGTCGGTGGTTATCGAGCTCACATCCGGCAAACGTCCGGCTCAGGGCCAGGCCGCTTCGGCGCGCGTCGATGTGCCCGAGGGCCTCGGCGTGGGGCCATCCGTCAAGCTCGTGGTGAATGCTCAGGTCGGGCTCGGCGCGGCGGTCGGGAGTTCTTCCACATCGCCCGCCAAGGTTACTTCAAAGACCTACTGGGGGAGCAGTAATGCCGTGATTTGGGGTCAGCCGAAGGTTGAAGAGATTATCGTGACGCCCCCCGCACGGGACCGGATCGCTTCGTATGCCTACTGGCCCGCCGGCAACAACGATGAGAAGGTGGCGGGCGCGAGCGCCAGGGTCGCGGGCAAATATACCCTGACCACCAATTACTGCGAGCAGGCCGCGATAACCCTCACCGATGCCCAGAATTACCTGGCTCCGATAAACCTGCTCGGCCTGAGCGACAAGATCGACCTCGAAAAGCCAATCAAGGTCAAATGGACGCCCGTGGCGCGCGCGGTCGGCTATGTAGTCACGGCATTCGGCGGCAATGCCAAGGAGTCCATCACCTGGACATCGAGTTCAAAGCCCGAAGTCGCACTGGACATCACAAACTCCCCCGTCGGCAAGGAGAACTTGGACGGCTACATAAAGGACAAAGTGCTGCTGCCCCCATACCTGAGTGTCTGCACCATCCCGGCGGGGATCTTCAAGGGATCGGCCAGTGTGATGATCACCGTGACGGCTGTCGGGACGGACATTATCCAACAGGGCCAGGACATCGACACCCAGGTGCTCGTGCGCTCCATCGCGAGTGTCCCAATCACCATGGACTCCGAAGCCCCGGCGACGCCCAAGGAGTGAGGCGGCACCAAGTTCTGATGCTTTGTTGGGGCGGATTTGCAATCCTGCCCCCGGTGGCGGCCCGGATTTCAAATCCGGCCGAACACACCGTTGCTATTGTACTTGTTTGGGGGTATAATCCGAATATAGGAATATCTGATTATCAGGCAGGTCTTGTAATGAGCAGATTATCAAATCGAGAAACCAGCAAGGTCGGCAAACGCGGTACGGTAGTCATTCCGGCCAAGTTACGAAAGCGATTCGGTATTGTCGAAGGGTCTCTGATAATTGCCGAAGAAACCGGCGATGGCATACTGATTCGCCCGGCGGTTGCTTTGCCCGTGGAAAGCTACTCTTCCGAGAGAATCGCTGAATTCATCTTGTCCAATGCAGTAGACTCCGATGACTATGAGTTGGCCATCGAAGAGGTAAGACGAATGGGTCTTGACCCCGAGTCTATCCCTCACCGCAAACCGGAGTGATGCCTGGAATGGACAAAGTGTTTCTTGATGCCAATGTTCTATTCTCGGCTGCATATCGTCCCAATTCACGGCTTACAAGTCTATGGTCACTAAAGGACACGGAACTGGTCACATCGTCTTTCGCTCTGGAAGAAGCACGCCACAACTTGGCAATACACAAACCTGATGCGTTGGTCAGTTTGGATAGGCTGTCTGATAGTCTCACAATAGTGAATGAACTGGAATGGTGTCTCCCGAAAGGCATGGAACTGGCGGAGAAGGACGCACCGATCTTATTCGCGGCGCTGCAAGCAAGATGTTCCCATCTCATAACTGGTGACGTCCGGCACTTCGGGGCGTTTTTCGGATGTTCTATCCAAGGCGTGTTGATACTCACCCCTGCCGAGTATCTCAAGAGACGTTCCAGCCAATGCTGATCACGGTCGACAAACGCCCTCGGACCTAATACCGATGGTCCGGGATATGTTATCCCGGACCCGGTTTCCCGGACATGTTGTCCGGCTCCCTTCCCATCTCTGTGCTTGACTGCTGTGTTAGACTATACTTTAGGAGAGGGGGCGGGCGGATGCCGCATTACCGGCAAAACATAATAGTGCTTTGCGCGACAGTGTTCCTGGCGTCGGTTAGTTGGAACCAGGTGGTGCCCTTCCTGCCCAAGTTCATCGAAGACATCGGCGGCAAGCAAGACCTGTATTTCTGGATCGGACTGGTAACCGCTGTCCAGTCGCTTTCCGGCATACTCGCCATGCCATTCTGGGGCAAACTCGGCGATATCTACGGCCGCAAGCCGATGATCATCCGAGCGGGGATATGCCTGACCGGAGTCTACTTTGGAATGAGTATATGCCAGGCGCCTTGGCATTTGGCCGTGTTCAGATTCCTCAACGGCGCCTTGACGGGGTTCATCCCCGGTTCGTTTGCGTTGATCGCCACAAACACGCCCGAGAAGCTTGCTCCCAGGTACATTGCCACCGTCCAGGTTGCCAGCAGTTGCGGGCTGATAGCGGGCCCGGTTATCGGGGATATTTTGGCAAGATGCTTCGGATTTCGAGCTTCGATGCAGGTCTCGGGAGTGGCGGTGGCGCTGTGCACACTGGCCGTCGTGCTGTTTGTGCGGGAACCGAACAAGCCAAAGATCGTGGAGAAGACGAGCCTGATCGAGGACTTTTTCATTGCCGTAAGGTCCAGGGTGCAGATGCCGATTATGATCGGAGTGATGCTGGTGTGGTTCTACGGCGCGGCGATCAGTCCATACGTGGTCTTGTACCTCGAAAGTTTGCCCGGCAAGCTTCCTCCCGGCTTCACCGGAGGAGTGTTCGCTCTGCCGGCGGTCGCGTTCGTCGCGACCGCGCACATGTGGGCCGGGATTGGGCACCGTAAGGGATTTCACAAGGCGATCCTGATTGGGGCAACGGGCACGGCGATATGCACGGCCGCGGCCGCGTTCATTCCCAATATATGGGGGTTCGCCGCGATGTATCTGGTCGCCGGAATCTGGCTGGCAGCGATTTCGCCCTCGACCGGCGCGCTGACCTGCACCCGCGTGGACGAATCCTTCAGAGGAAGAGCCTACGGAATACAGAACTCGATGGGCGCATCCGCCGCCTTCATCGCGCCTTTCCTTGCCAGCCTGGCCGCCGCCCTTCTCGGGATGCGGTGGGTGTTTGTGATGGCAGGCGCGGTGTGTTTGGTGGGCATGTTTGTGTTGAGGGGAATGGTGCGCGATTGGGACACGGCGGGGGAAGCTTCGAGTCCTGAGTCGGGGGTCCTGAGTCCGGAGTCGTTTGCCGACAGGTGATTCCATATCGCTCGAACTCACTGCTTTGTTGGGGAGGATTTGCAATCCTGCTCCGGCGGCGGCCCGGATTCCAAATCCGGCCGAACACATCGGTCGAAAACCCGTCCCAAAAGACAGAAGAAGGTGCATCATTCCCAAGCGTGGAAGCAAGGACCTGAACGTCGATTAGCGGGGGGAATGTATCCTATGAATAAGGTAGTGTCAGCGATGATGTCTTTGTCTTTTGTTGGTTTCACCCTGATGGGGGCAACGCCTGCTGCCGGCGCGGCGTCGGTCGATGTCTCGGAGTATGACTCCAGGTGCGGAGTTCAGGTCAAGCAGAAAGCAGACGTGCTCTGGGTGACATGGACCGCAGGCTCCGGCAAGCCTTGTCGCGTCGCGTTTTCTCTTAAAGCCGGAGGGCGACTTATCGACTCCCTCGAAATAGGTGGGAAGATGCTCTCGCGCAACGTGAACCCAACGTATCTCATCTCCACCGGCGCGCGGGTCGAAAGGCCGGGCGTGAAGTATATATTCTTCGACGCTCCGAACAAAGAAACGCATGGCCCGGTGAGGAAGTTCGCGGCCCAGATCGACCTGAAGAGCGTCCGCGTGAAGAGCTCCGGCAAGCGCGTAGCCATTTCCTTTGACCGGATGTCCGCAGGGCCGTTCTCAGGCAGTCTGGTGGTCTGCATATACTCGGGCAGCCCCCTCCTGTATATCGAATCCGCAATGGGCCTGGAAGAGAAGAATGTTGCCTACATTTATGATGCGGTGTTGGATGGCGACTTCAAAACGGTTGCCTGGAAAGATACGAGCGACAAGTTCGTGAAGGTGACTCCCGAGGGCGATCCCAGGCCGGTCGCGGTGCGAAACCGGACCATCATGGCGGAAACTGACAATGGAACCATCGGGGTCGTGGCGACTCCGCACGCGTTTTTCTATCCGCGAGACTACTCCGACAACTTCAAATACGCGCAGGTGGGCAAAGGACGCTTCGGTTTGCGCCAGGATCCCGGAGGCCAGGAGGGACACAAGGGCGCATTTACTCCCTGGTTCGATGCTCCCGCCGGCAAAACCCAGCACATGGGTTTCTTCATCTACCTGAGCTCCGAGAACGCTGAAAGCACGCTCAAGCAGATCGGGGATTACACGCACGGGGACACTCTCAAGCCGATGGATGGCCACGTGATCCTTGCCAGTCACATGCATTCCGCCCTGACAGTGACCGAGAAGACGGATCATCCCCATGCTCCCGATTTCAAGAAGGTCTTTAAGGGGATGAACGTGCAGGCGTACCAACTGGCGGAGTTCCACGGGGATGGACATCCGCAAGACGTTGGGATCGTGCGTCTTGAGGAAGAGAAGGGCATGTTCGATCTGTGCAGGAAGTACTCGGACGATACCTTCCTGATGATCCCGAGCGAGGAGGCCAATGCCTTCGTTGCCGGACACTCCATGCTGCTCTTTCCCAAGCCTGTGTATCTCACCCTCAAAGAAGTCCCCGGTAAGCCGCTCAGCGAGGAGATCAGCCCCTACGGCACGGTCTATCATCCGCGGAATATGAAGGACCTGGCCGCGATTCTGGCAAAAGAGAAGGGCCTGGGGTGGACGAGCCATCCCAGGATAAAGGGCAGCGAGGGATGCCCGGATCGATACAAGGATACCGACTGGTATAAGAGCGACCTCTGGCTGGGATCCACCTGGAAGGCGATGCCCGGCGATCTTTCCGAGCCGCGAATGGGGGTTCGTTCGCTCGATCTGCTCGATGATATGAACCTGTGGGGGCAGAAAAAAACAATCGTCGGAGAGATCGACTGCTTCACCATCGATTCGACTCACGAGATCTATGCCCACATGAATGCAAACTACCTCAAACTGGACAAGCTCCCCAAGCCCGACGATTGGTCGTCGATCCTGGACGTGCTGAGGAAAGGCGATTTCTTCGTCACGACCGGCGAGGTGCTGATTCACTCATGCTCGGCAAAAGACGGCAAGGTGCATGCTGACCTCGAATGGACCTTCCCGCTGGGGCAGGTGGAGATCGTCACCTGTGACGGCAAGCAAGTCAAGCGAATGACTATCCCGATGTCCGAAACTCAGGAGTTCGGGCGGAAGGCCTTCGAGTGGCCGGTCGATCTCAAGGGCATCGAATGGTTCAGGCTGGAAGTGTGGGATGTAGCCTATGACGGCGCATTCACGCAGCCGATTTATCTCAAGTAGGTTGAAGCAGGCCCGTTTCAGAGTGTCAGGCTTGGGACCTTGCTTCGGCTGGGCGCCAGTCTGCCTTTCGCTCCCCCACCTACCTCACCAAGATCTGAGCCGCGGTAAACAGCCCGGCGCCGATCGCGCTCTGTTTGGGCAGCCTCTTCATACTACGGGCCATATCCTGAGTAGTCCGGTTCATCTCCCTGGAGGTCTGGTTCATCTCATCAAGGGCGGTCCAAAGCCTCGGGACATCCTGCCGCAGAGGCTGCAGGGCGATCATGGCCGTCGAGATGTTCGCGTTCGTGCGGTCCAGGCTGCTCTTCATCTCCGGCAGCACGGAGAACTGGTCGCCCATCCCCTTGAGCAGCGATTGGATGCCGTCCAGCCCGCCGGATACCTTGGTGATCCCCTGCGAGGCCGTGTCCAGGCTGGTGTTGGTCTGGGCCAGGAGATCGCGCATTTCGCCCAGCGCCGGGAACTGGCCGGCCATTTTGTCTATGGACCCGCGGACCTGCTTCAACTCGCCAGGCATGACTTTGAGGCCGTCCGTTACGCCGGCCAGCCGGTCGATCATGCCGGTGAGGCACGTGTCGGTGGCAAGAAGGCGCTGGTTGGTGATCTCAAGCTTTTGATTGGTGGCGATGGCCTGCGCGAGCGCCTCATCGCCCGTTCTCGCGAGCTTTGTGATGTAGCTCATGTAGCTCTCCATTCGACTCATCCGGGCGTCAACCTGCTGGACCATTGCCAGAGCGCCTGACATCCGGTGGATATCGGTCGCCGCCGAATCGAGCTTATCGAGCCGCTGTACCTGGGTGGAGAGCTGCCTGAACTGCGTTGACAGGCTGTGCATGAAGTATATCGCGTAACCGGCCGCGCCCGCGACGGTGAGCATCGTCAAGACGGCCAAGACGGATAGCGCCGACACCTGCCTGCGAGGCTCCTGGGTGATGCTCATTACCCGCCAACTTGGCCTGGTTTTCATCGTTGACTTCGCCATAGGTCTCCGTTTCTTGCGTCCCAGGTCGACTCTATCAGGTTACCCCTGAAACGGCGTTCATAGTATATCCGCGTGCGATAAGCTCGCCGAGAATGTATGCAATCCGCAGCCTGTTTCGGGACTGAAGTCCCGAAACACCGTGGTTCTGGCGGCGGAGCCCATCACAGTCGCACCTTGCGCAGGACCAGGCACGCGTTGATGCCACCGAAGCCGAAACTGTTGGAGAGAACTGCGTGGATTTCCCGCGCTCGCCCCTGGTTTGGGACGTAGTCCAGGTCGCAGTCGGCATCGGGGTTCTCCAGATTGAGGGTGGGGGGCACGAATGCTCGTTCCATCGCGAGCGCGCTGGCGGCGACTTCCATAGCGCCGGTTGCGCCGAGAGCGTGACCGTGGTGCCCCTTCGTCGAACTGATCAAGACCTTGCGGGCATGGTCGCCGAAGACACTCTTGATTGCCAGGGTCTCGGTCTTGTCGTTGAGGGGGATGGAACTGCCGTGCGCGCTGATATAGTCGATCTCGTCAGGCTTCACCCCGGCATTGTCGAGGGCGAGGCGCATCGCGCGGGCCGCCTGGCCTCCGTCAGGAAGCGGCTCGATCATGTGGCAGGCGTCATTGGTCACGCCGCAGCCGACGAGTTCGCAGTAAATCCTTGCCCCACGATTGAGCGCGTGATGGAATTCCTCGATCACCAGCACTGCCGCTCCCTCGCCCATCACGAAACCGTCCCGTTCGGCATCGAACGGCCTGCACGCGCGCTCGGGTTCGTCGTTGCGGCGCGACATGGCCCCATTCCGCGCGAATGCGCCGAAGCACAGGGGAAAAAGTGGGGCTTCGGCTCCTCCCGCGAGCATCGTGTTGGTCTCGCCGTGCCTGATGCAGCCGAGGGCCTCCCCCAGGGCAATGACGCCCGACGCGCAGCTATTCGAGTTTGCGATCACAGGCCCGGTGGCGCCGATGTCCATCGCTATTTCGCAGCTTCCGGAACCGCGGAACACGGTGGTGGCGAACGACGGGTCCACGGCCCGGATTCTTTTCTCCCGAAACACCCCGTATTGAGCCTCGGCAAAGCCGATCCCACCCAGAGCCGACCCGATCGCCACTCCAACTCGCGACAGGTCCTCCGAAGCCAGGTCCAGCCCCGCGTCCTGCACAGCCAGCCGCGCCGCCGCCACGCAATACTGCGCATATCGGTTCAGCTTGCGGGCCTGCGGGGAGCCGAGATAGTCCGCCGGGTCGAAGTCTCGAATTTCGGCGGCTATCTGAGATGGGTACCGCGACGGGTCGAACGCGCTCACCCTTTGCACGGACGATTGGCCCGATCTGATTCCGGCCCAGAATGCTTCCTTGCCGATCCCGACAGGTGTGACTGGGCCGATGCCTGTGATTACTGCTCGCCGCATTCATCCATCCTTTCCGTTCGCTGGGGCGCGCCGCCGATGTGCCGGTAATATACCCACCGGTAACGCGGCGGTATGCCGGGCCGGCGTCAGATGTGCGTAAAGGCTCGGAATTGGTGATGACGGGCTTGAGGCGTCGGGGGCGTACAGAGTGAAGGGCGGGCTTCCGTTGTTTCGGTGCGCCAAGCTAAGCTTATTTCACTCACCGCCCTGAAAATGGGCGGGCCGCAATTGCTCGTTCGGCGGCTAGCATCCGGTCCGTGGCGGCGGGTAACTTCCGTTACGAAGCGACCGAATATGCGAATGTGCGAGTTGCAGCGTTAAGCGAACCCGATTCGGCCTCGTAGAACCAAAGTGACAGTCGGCCAGCCTTCCGAAAGTGGCGCCCCTGTAACCTCTGTGGTAGCAACGAGCAAGTGCACACAGAGGGATGTCAGAGGACTTAAGCAGATAGGCGATCTCACAGGCTTCCAGAGCTTCCTTCGCGTATTGGCGGCTCGCAGCGGGCAGTTGCTCAACCTCTCGGATGTATCGAGGGATCTGGGAATTGCTGTAAACACCGCAAAAGCCTGGCTGTCGATACTCGAAGCAACATACCAAGTGGTCGTTTTGA
>Ga0315287_10004320_pt1 | contig 13846 bp, 11 predicted proteins | sample YL17G11_0_MG_FD_205037 | JGI IMG/M metagenome (GOLD analysis project Ga0315287, IMG submission 205037) | Sediment microbial communities from Yellowstone Lake, YNP, Wyoming, USA - YL17G11_0 | ecosystem: Environmental > Aquatic > Freshwater > Lake > Sediment | place: USA: Wyoming | collected... | reverse complement strand
AGCGAAGCCGTCGCCGGGAACTGGGCCGGCAGCAGTTTCTGATCCCGAACCCGATGCCGCGCCGGCCGCACCGCCCGCAGGGACCGGCGGCGGCGTAAAGGACGCGTTCATCGCCGGCATCCAGGAGAGTCGGTCGATGCTCTACAGCACGATCGTGGCGCAGGCCCAGCGGATCGACATTGAAGGCGATCGCATCGTCTTCCGGTTCGGTCCGATCCAGACCATGCTGGCCGATCAGGTCGCGCAGCAGAAGGCGTGGCTCGAAACCCTGGCCCTCGAGGTAGTGGGACGGAAGATGACCGTCACGGCCGATGTGGCCAGGGGCGAGGCCGGCCCCACACCCATCGCCGCGGGAACCCGCCCTGACCAGACGCTCAATCGGGCCGCCGACCTCCGGGCCGCGGCGATGCAAAACCCGGTCGTGCAGTCCCTGCTCGAGATCTTCCCGGCCGAAGTGAAAGACGTCACGGAACTCAAAGACCTATGAACATCCAGAACATGATGAAGCAGGCGCAGCAGATGCAGGAGCAGATGCAGCGCCAGATGGCGGACCTGCGGATCGAAGCCACGGCCGGCGGCGGCATGGTCAAGGTCGTGGTCAGCGGCCTGAAACACATCCACTCGCTGACGATCGATCCCGAGGTCGTGTCGAAGGAAGACGTCGAGATGCTGCAGGATCTGATTCTCGCGGCCATCAACGACGCGAACCGCAAGGCGGACGAAGCGATGTCGAAGCAACTGGGCGGCATGATGGGCGGCCTGAAGCTGCCCGGGATGTAGCGGCCCCACCCGCATGTCACAGCCGGAACCCCTCACGCGCCTCATCGAGCAGCTGCAGCGGCTGCCGGGCATCGGCCGCAAGAGCGCGCAGCGACTCGCGTTTCACGTGCTGAAGACGCCGCGCGAGAACGCGGACCGCTTGTGCGACGCGATTCGCGACGTCAAGGACCGCGTCACCTACTGCTCGGTGTGCAGCAACGTCACGGATGTCGACCCGTGCCCGATCTGCACGGACGAGTCGCGCAACAGCCGGCTGATCTGTGTCGTGGAAGAGCCGCCCAACGTCCTGGCCATCGAGCGAAGCCGCGACTACAACGGCATCTACCACGTGCTGATGGGCGCGCTCTCGCCGCTTCAAGGCATCGGGCCCGACGAACTGCGCATCAAGAGCCTGCTCAGCCGTATCGACGCGAGGGGTGCGGACGAGGTGATCCTCGCGACCAACCCGAATGTGGAAGGCGAGGCCACGGCCATCTATCTCGCGCGGCTGCTCAAGCCCCTCGGCGTGCGGGTCACGCGCATCGCCATGGGCGTGCCCGTCGGCAGCGACATCGAGTACACCGACGACATCACCATGCACAAGGCGATGGAAGGACGCAGGGAGGTCTGACATGCTCCCGCTTTCCGTTCAGGTTCCCGCGGCGATCGTGATGCTGGCCGGCGGAGCCGTGGCCTGCTTCGCGGGCTACCGGCTGTTCCGGCTGGTGCTGGGCGTCTACGGCTTCATCCTCGGCGCCCTCATGGCCAGCTCGTTCGTGGGGACGGGCGAGACGTGGACCATCGTGCTCGCCGCACTGGCCGGAGGCGCCGTCGGCGCCTTTGTCCTCGTCGCGGGCTACTTCGTGGGAGTAGCGCTCGTCGGCGCCGGCCTCGGCGCGTTCGTCGTCAACCTGGCCTGGAAACCATTCGGGGGCGAGCCGCACTGGGCCGCCGTGCTCGTGTGCGCCGCGCTCGGCGCTATCGGGGCCATGGCCTTCCAGCGCTACGTCATCATCACGGCCACGGCCTTCGGCGGCGCGTGGACGATGCTGGTCGGTGCCGCTGCGTTGATGCTCGGCAAGGGCGCCCGCGCGGCGTCGGCAGGCGCAGACGTGTGGGTCGTGTATCCCGGCAGCGCGGGCCCGCCGGGCATCTGGGTGTACGTGGCGTGGGTCGCGATCGCACTCACGGGCGTGTACGTGCAGCTACACACAGGCGGCAAGAAGAACAAGTCGAAGAGGAAGTGACGGACGCCGCGTCCTGCTACTTGCGGACGTAGATCGAGAAGCGCGGGAATGCGAAGGTGCCCGCCGTGTCGTCCACCACGTTGACCTGGCAGGTATAGAGGCCTGGCGGCAGCGCGCCCGGTGGCACCGCCATCTCGAAGCTGACGGCCTTCCGGTCCGCCACGTTGATCTGCTGCGCCGTCACGAGGTCGGTCTGCAGCACCCGTTGGGTCCCGCGATAGAAGGCGATATTCGACAGGACGCGCACGGGAGTCCCGGCGGAGGCCGTTGCCGTCGCGCCGCCTGCCGAGCCTGCCGCCCCGCGCCCGCCTGACGCGGTCAATGCGGCCGGCGCGCCGCCCGGCTTGCCGGGGTCGTACACCTCGTAGTAGAAGAACATCGGCTGCGCGGCCGTGACGACGCGCGCCACGTTGGCCACCAGTTCCTGCCCGTCGCGCTGGAGCGGGTTGTCCGTGTTCTTCTTTGCCGCCGCCTGGCGCTGCGACGCGAGCACCACGGAACTGAGCTTCAGCGGGTTGCGATCGAGATTCGGCACGACCAGCGTCGAGTCGAAGGATCCAAAGGTGCCGAGCTGGTTCTCGCGGATCACCACCTTGAGCTGGTACTGGCCCGGCGGGAGCTCGAAGCTGGTGCCGTACTGGACGTTGCGGCGGCGGACTTCCTCGGTGGCGGCGACCGAGAGCTTCACGGTGTCCTGGATCCACGCCACCGGCCGCCGCTGCGTGTCGCGAATCACGCCCAGCACGTCGAGCGTCGCCTTTTCCTTGTCGCTCGCGCGCGAGAACTGCACCTGCGAGCCGGGCACGATGAACCAGACCGGAACGAAGTAGTGGTTGTCCTTCAGGCGGAAGTAGCCCGCAGACCCGTGCACCGGCAAGTCGGTGATCGGCAAGTCGGAGAGCAGCTGCTCCTGCATCTGCTGCGCGCGATCGTCTCGGCCCGAGTGAGCGAAATCACGCGGCGCGTAGTAGCCCGATCGGAACTCGATCTTCAGGCCCGGCTGCTTCAACGTGACCCGGATGCGGCGGAAACGCCCGTCGCGCGAGGGGTTGGTGCTGGTGTAGCCGAGGAGGTAGTAGGACGTCGTGTCTTCGACCACCTTGTCGAAGACTTCCGAGAACTCGTTGGCGTCGAAGAACGCCTTGCCGCCCGTGTCCTCGGCAATCGTTGTCAGCGTGTCCTGAGCGGCCGAGAAACTCTCGCGCTGGCTCGTCATGCCCCGTCCCGAGAAGGCGCCCGTGCCGCGCACGCTGGCCTGGCGCGCCTCGCCGCCGGCCGGCAGGGCCTGGAGCCCGCGGGTATCGGCCGCGTAGATGGACACGTTCGCGCGGACCGCTCGATCCACCAGCGTCCGGAGGGCGGCCTGGTTGTCCATGCCCGACTGGGTGACGCCGCCGCTGAAGTAGATGACCGACTTCTTCTGCTCGATGCCCGCCAGCACGTCCGCGATGGACCGCAGCGCATCGAGGCGGCGATCCGTGTTGAAGATGTTGAACTCGGTGTCGTCGGGCACGAACGAGTTGCCCGTGTCGGCCGTGGTGTCGGTGTCGGTGCTCGTGACCGTCTCCGATCCCTCCACCGGGCTCAGGCGGTTCAGCGCCGCGAGGAGTGCCTGCCGGTCGGCCGTGAAGTCCTGGTCAATCGTGAGCGACGTCGTGAGCGACGCGATCGCGATGATGTCGGCCGGCGAGATCCTCTTCTCCACGTAGTCGCGCCCCGACTGAACGGCCCGCCCGACCTCGTCCGGCTGCATGGAGCCGAGGTCGTAGAAGAGCACGATCAGGCGCCGGTCCTTCATGTCGACGACCGGGCGCGCCTCGACAGGCTGCGCGGCGGACGGCTGCGCGGGTTTCCCCGGCGGGGCGACGGCGCCCAGAACGGTGGGCGTGTCGACCGGCGGCAGCGAGGCGTTCTCAATCTCCTCGAAGTCGAAACTCGAGACCGACTGCGGCTTGCCGTCTTCCAGCACAACGAAATCGTCTCGCTTCAGGCCGCGCACCAGCTTGCCGCTATTGTCGCGCACGACGACGTTGACCACGACGAGGTCGAGGCCGGACATGAAGGTCGCCTTCGGCGCCTGCGCGGCCGCCTGCCGCGGAGCTTGGGCCGTGGATGAGGCCGGCGGCGAGAGGGGCGGCGATGAGGCAGTGCCCGCGAGGGACGCGAGGAACAGGGCTGCAGCCAGGACGGGCGCGGAGCGATGCGATCGGCGTGTGTGCGTCATGGCCTCAGAACCCCGCCCGGATCGAGAACTGCACGCTGCGCATCGACCGCACCGAGATCACCTGGCCGAAGGTCGGCGAGTTGACCACCGCGTCGATGGAGGCGTACTGCACGGTGTTGAACACGTTGTTGGCCTGCGCGCGAACCGTGATCGACCGCGACTTGGGCAGCATGATGATCTTCTGCAACGACATGTTCGTGGCCGAGGTGCCAGGGCCGACGACCGTGTTGCGCGCCGCGTTGCCATACGTCCCGGCGGGCGGGATCGAGAACACGGCCGTGTTGAAGAACTGCAGGATCGTTGGGCTGTTGAGCTGGATCGGCTCTCCGTTGTAGTTGGCTCGCAGCGTCCCGTTGACGCCCTGGGCGACGTTGGCGGCCGCGCCGGTGACACGCGCCGTGAACGGTGTGCCCGACGCCAGGGTGTAGTTGGTCGTCCACTGCCAGCCGCCGAGGATCGTGTCCCCCAGCCCGGCCTGGAGCCACCGCCGGTTCCGGCCGAACGGCAGCTCGATGTTGACGTTCGCCATGAGGCGGTGCCGCTGGTCGAAGCTCGACAGTCCCCACTCGGCCTCGAGGTCCTTGTCGTTCTGCGCAACCACGGCGCCGCCTCCTCCGAGCGTTGAGGCGTTGTCCATCGACTTCGAGAACGTGTACGAGAGGCCGCCGCCGATGCCCTTTGCCGGCCGTTTCTGCACCCGCACCGACGCCGAGTGCATGGTGGACCGCCCGCCGGACTCCTCCCAGATGAAGGGCTGCACGTTGGCAATGGCGACGCCGTTCGTGCCGCGGTTCGGGGCGCGCTGGATATCGAGGTTGGACCCCTTCGTGCCCGCGTAGCCGACGCCGACATTCAGCGTGCGACGCAGATCGCGCTGGAGGTCGACGTTCCACAACTGCAGCATCCCGAGACGGTAGTTTCGTGCCACGCCGAAGTTGTTCGTCGTGACACTGGGCGGCGCCGGCGTCGCGAACGCCGTCTGCAGCATCATCGGGCTGGCGAGCGCACCCTGCAGCGTGCCGGTGGTCGCAAAGGGCGGTTGGGCCCCCATCCGCTGCGCCATCGACTGGTAGACCGGCGAGCTGTAGCTGATGCCATAGCCGCCGCGGACCACGGTCTTGCTGTTGACGCGCCATGCGATCCCCAGGCGCGGGGCGATGTTGTTGCGATCCGGGTCGACGGCGCTTGTCGGGTACGCCCCCGTGAACGGTCCGGTCTGCCCGGCCAGCACGGGCGCCACCGCCGTGAAGTCCGCGTTCGCGTCCAGGTTTACCAGGTTGTTGTTCGCCTCCCAGTAGGGGGTGAGGTACTCGTAGCGCAGGCCGGCGTTGATCGTCAGCTTGTTGTTCACCCTCCAGTCGTCCTGGAGGAAGAGGCTCCAGGCCCGCGAGCGGAACCGGATCATGCCGGGCCCGTACTGCAGCGAGGCCTGCTGCGACATCCCCAGCAGGAAGTCCGCGAAGTCCAGGCCTGTCCCGGTGGCGCGGCTGCTGCCGGGCGTCGGGAAGAGGCCCGTGTAGACACCCGTGAAGACGAAATTGCCGCGCGGGTTGCTGTCGGTCCGGCTGTCGGTGAGCATCCAGCGGAAGTCGCCGCCCCAGCGCAGCGTGTGCCGCTTGCGCATCTTCATCTGGTTGACGCTGATCGAGAGAGTCTGGTCCGTGCGGATCGACGGCGTGATGTCGCGCAGGCTGCTCACGCTCGTCAGCGACAGCGTGGGGATGCCCCACGAGAACGGGTCCGTCGAGACGCCGGCGATGCCCGCGTCGCCGGCCACGTCGGTGCTGTACGCGTAGAGGTTCGTGCTGGTGGAGCGATTCCGGTTGTACTGCACGTTGATCGTGTTGAACGTGCCCCACTTGCTGAACGTGTAGCTCACCGGGATGTTCCACGACGCGCCCGTGCTCGACCCGCTCGTCGTCTGGAATGCGCCGTTGCGATCGGCATCCGACCGCCGGTACTGGACACCGAACGAGAGATTGGAGGCCTGCGGGCCGCCCCGGCCACCCCCACCGCCGCCGCGCCCGCCGGCGAGCGCCCCCATCCCGCGGCCGCCGGGCGCGGCGCCGAACGACTTCACGAACCGGAAGTTGATGTCATCCGATCGGTTCCCCGTCGTCGAGGACCGGTAGTAGTTCTTCGCGTTCCCGGACTGGTTTGGCAGAGGGTAGTACTTCAGGAGCGCCGCCGCGGCCGGGTCGATCCGCGACGCCGGGATCTGGTTGCTCGGGAACGGCTGCCCCGTCAGCGGATCGACGATCGTGACGCTCGACGCCGAGAAATCGCCAACTCGCGTCGCCGACGTCGGAACGATCGAATACGCCTCGTACAGGTTCCCGCCGAACCCGCCGTTGTAGTTGAGGAAGAAATTCTCGCTCTGCTTGCCCTTGTAGAGACCCGGGATCTTGAACGGTCCGCCGATGTTCAGGGTCAGCCGCTGAGTGAGATACGTGGGCTTCTCCCCGGTGCTGGAGGTTAACGGGTAGGGTGCCGCATCGAAGGGCGATCCCGAGAGGTTGTAGGACGCCTGCGTGCGGATCCGGTTGGCCTGCCCGCGGCCGGCCATGCCAAGACGTCCGGCCGCACCCATCATTCCGGGGCCGCCCCCGCGTCCGCCCTCGGCACCAGGCCCGCCGCGACCGCCGGCACCGGACTGGCCGCCGAATCCGCCGCCACCCGGCGCGCCCCCGAAGCCGCCGGCAACAAATCCGCCCTGCTCACCCGCCATGCCGCCTGCGGGCGCCCCGGGCTGGCCTTCTCCGCCGAACCCGCCGAACATGCCCTCGCCGCCGCGTCCGCCGCCGGGCCCTCCCTCACCGCCCATCATCATGAAGAGCATCGGGTTGACCTGGCCCGCCGTGCCGCTCGCCGCAACCGAATCGCCCGACGTGCCGACCGAGAATCCGGGCGGGAGACTGAGTTGGGCGGCCACGGCATCGAGCGACTCGTCGACGACTGTGGCACTGGCGGCACCCTGCTGGCCGGCCTGACCAGGCGCCGGACGAGCGCCCGCCTGACCTGGCTGGCCGGGCGTACCGGCCGGCGTGCCAACGGTGCCGCGGAACGGCGAGGCTGCCGGCCGGCGGTCGGTGGGCTGGGCCGCTGCCGCCTTGGGTGCGGCCGGTACGGGAGCCGCGCCTTCCACGCGCGAGGCCAGCGTCAGTTCCAGATCCTGCCGCGCCTGGCAGGAGGGACCCACCACCGCGTCTCTGGTCACCGGCGCAAACCCCGTCAGGTCTGTCGCGACCGTGTAGGTGCCGGGCCCCGGGATCGTGGCGGTATAGGTTCCGTCGAGGCCGGTCGATGTCGAGACGCCCGTTGTGGCGCCCTGGGGCGTCACCGTGATGCCCACGCCGGGCAGGCGCACCTGGCCTGCCGATGCGATGCCCCGGATGACGCACAACGGCGTCGGTGCCTGCCGCGACGTATCGGCCTGCGTGGTCGCAAAGAGCGGCGACGCCAGCTGGGCCGCCGCCATGACGACAGGCGTCAGCCGCCGCAACCCGGCGCGGCCTGTCGAGCCGACGAGCTTCGTCATGTTCAGCGAACGCATCGTGGGGCACCCCGCATGTCAAACCAGCCCACTCATATCTACGACGACCGTGATCTTGCCGCTTTTTCCATTCGATCCCGGGGCCCTGACGCCCCCCGGCTACGAAACGGGCCCTCCCACGTGTGGTGACCTCGCTTCCTTCGTAGCCGCGAGGCTTCAGCCCCGCGGAGAGACTGTTCTCATTCTGACAGATTAGAAAGCACCGGCGTGTCAGGGTGGTGGCGCCTCTGTGAAGAAACTAAGACACGCCCGAGGGCCGATCCTGGGGGGCTTTCGTGGGTCTACAATGCAAAGTCGGTGGTCATCATGGAACGGGAACGCACATCATCGCCGGCGGGACGAGCTCTGATCGTGGAAGACGAGCCGCGCATCCGCGAGCTTGTCGCGTTGCACCTGCAGCTCGAGGGGCTCACGTGCGTTGAAGTCGGAGATGGCGATGAGGCCCTCCGAGTAGCGCGCGGTGAGCGCTTCGATCTGATCGTCCTCGACCTCATGTTGCCGGGCCTCGACGGCGTGACCGTGTGCCGCGCCATCCGTCGCGACTCCCCGAATGCGGAGACGCCCATCCTGATGCTCACAGCCCGATCGGACGAATCGGACAAAGTGCTGGGCCTCGAGAGCGGCGCCGACGACTATCTGACGAAGCCGTTCGGCATCCGCGAGCTTGTGGCCAGGGTCCGCGCGCTGTTGCGCCGGGCCGGCGCCACGCGTGCCGCGCATGAACTGGAACACGCCGAGATCATCATGGTTGCCGGGCTGTCCATCGATCCGGCCCGCCGCCAGGTTCGCGTGGAGGATAGTACGATCGATCTCACCGCGCTCGAGTTCGAGCTGCTGCACCTGCTCGCCTCGCGGCGGGGCCTGGTGTTCTCGCGCGAGGTGCTGCTCGAGCGCGTGTGGAAAGACGACCGGCACGTGACGGCACGCAGCGTGGACACTCTCATCAAGCGCATTCGCAAGAAGATCGAGCCAGACCCCGAGAATCCCAGGTTCATCCTGACGGTGTGGGGGGCGGGCTACAAGTTCGCGGACGCCGATGTCTGAACGCCCGGCCCGCGGCCCCGTCTGGTTTCGCAGCCTCTACTGGCGCATCGCCATCGGGCTCGTGGCGTTGCTCGCCAGCCTGCTGCTCGTGCAGGCGTTGGTGTTTCTCTGGCTGACCGGCACCATCGCCACCACGCTCATGGGCCAGTCGCCCGATCGCATCGCCGCGGACGCCGCGAAGGACGTCGCGTCGGCCCTTCAGAAGGATCCGGATCTCGACATCGAGAAACTCGTTCGCGATCGGTACGGGAGTCAGGCCCAGCCGCTCATGATCGTCATGGAGGACGGGCGCGTCGTGCGGAACCACGAACTGCCGGCGCCTGAGGGGATGCGTCGCCGTCCCGGGCACGCGGCCGGTGGCGCGGCTCCAGACGGAACTCCCCCAGCAGGCGCACCGTCCGACGGCGCCCGTCCCGGCGGCAGTCGCGTCGGCGGCATGCGTCCCTGGGGACCCCGCATGGGGCCCGGGCGCGATGGCCCTCCCGGCGAGCGCGCCTCGATCGACGTGGGTGGCACCCAGGTGGGTTTCGTCGTCGTGGCCGGGCGCGGCCCGCGACCCGCGATGTTCCTGCGGGAGTTCGCGCCGACCCAGGCCGTCATTGGCATCGTGCTGCTGATCCTGGGATCGGCCGTGGCCTCGCTGTCCATCTTCCGTCCCGCCCGCCGACGCCTTCGCGGCCTGGAGAAGGTGGCCCAGGCGATTGGTGAGGGTGATGCGTCGGCGCGAGCGGCGGAAACCGGCGGCGACGAAGTGACCGCGCTGGCGCGGGCGTTCAACCGGATGGCGGGGGACCTCGAAGCGCGCACACGCGCGATGGAAATGTCCGACCGCACGCGGCGGCAGTTGCTGGCCGACGTGTCGCACGAGCTGAAGACACCGCTCGCCGCGATCCGCGGGTACGTCGAGACGCTGGCGATGCCGGAGGTCAGCCTCGATGACGCCACCAGGCGCCGCTACCTGGATATCGTGGGCGACGAGACGATCAAGCTCGAGCGCATCGTCCAGGATCTGCTCGATCTGGCCCGGCTCGAGAGCGGGGGACTGACGCTGACCTGCGAAGCCGTCCCGGTGGCGCGGCTCTACCAGCGCGTGGCCGACCGTCACGAGCGCGAGCTCATCGAGAAACAGATCACCCTCGAGACGAGAATCGCCCCAGGGACAGGGGATGTCTGGGCCGACCCCGCCCGCCTCGAGCAGGCGCTGCAGAACCTGGTCGCGAACGCGTTGCGGCACACGCCCGATGGAGGGCGCATCGTTCTGGCGGCAGAGCCCTCAGGGGAAAAGATGCGGCTGGTCGTGCGCGACAGCGGCGGCGGCATCTCCGAGGAACACCTGCCGCGGATCTTTGACCGGTTCTACAAGGCCGACGCGTCGCGCAGCGATCCGTACTCGAAGACCGGCAGCGGCCTCGGCCTGTCCATCGTCAAGGCGACTATCGAACGCCACGGCGGGACTGTGTCCGCAGCCAACGCCCCTGGCGGCGGCGCCGAGTTCGCCATCACTCTCCCCCGAGGAAGTGGGGTCAGACTCGACCCGCTGATGCTCGCGCGGGTCGAGTCTGACCCCACTTCCTCGGAGAGCACATGAAGTCGTTCCTCATGGTGTGCGCGGCGGTGGCGATGCTGGCTGGCGGTCAGCAGGAGCCCGGGCTGCGGCCGGGCGACGTCGCTCCAGACTTCAGCCTGCCGGGCTCCGACGGCCAGACGTACAGCCTCGCGGACTTCAAGGGGCAGCGGCCGGTTGTGCTCGCGTGGTTCCCCAAGGCCAACGTCAAGACTTGACTGGTCGAATGCGAGCTGCTCCGTGAGAGCAGCGACGAGCTGCGGGCGTTTGACGTAGCGTTTTTCGAAGCCAGCGTGGACCCGGTCGATCGGAACCGGGAGGTTGCGGAGCTGCTCGACCTGGCGCACCCGATCCTGAGTGATCCCGGGAAGCGGGTGGCCGAGGCCTACGGCGTGATGGCCGGCGGGCGCCGGACCGCTGCCCGGTGGACCTTTTACATCGGGATAGACGGGCGCATCCTGTACATCGACCGAAAGGTCGTGGCGGACGGCCACGGCGAAGAAGTCCCGGCCCGGCTGACGGCCCTCGGTGTCCCCCGCCGCCAGTGAGTGGGGTCAGACTCGACTCTGACCCCGCCTGGCTGCCGCCGATCATTGGGGTCAGACTCGACTCTGACCCCACCCGGTCACTTGCGCCGTTTCGCGCTCCAGGCGGCCGTCCCCATCCCGCCGAAATCGAACACCCCGTTCATCGCGTCGCCTTCGACCTTCCCGGCAAAGACGATGGTCATCTGCTGGCCGCCCGCGTCGATGTTAATCGTGTACTTGATCTCGTTGCCGACGACCGAGCCCTCGAGCGCGACCTCACCCATCTGGCTGGCCTGGGTGCCTGTGAGTTTTTCGCCGTCCTGTTTGAGGACAGCGGTGACCTCAAGCGCGCCCTGCGGCGACTCGACGGTCATGTCCCAGGTCCCCGTCACATCAACTTTCTCGGGCTTGGCCTCAGGTTTCGGCGCTTCCTGCGCGTAGACCGGCATGGCGACCGCAAGCACACACGCTACCACCACCGCGAACATCGTCTTCATCGAATCTCCCTCCAGGAGGAACTGGCGCCCCACTATCTCAGTCTGAGGCTACGACGACGGGCGCGAGCGGTCAAGGCGAATCACGGACTAGCGGCCGGCAGGGAACCATCGTCGCGTGGATACCGTCTGACTCAACGATCACGCATACTGACGCTGCACGTCCCGGTGTTCGAGCGGACGACCCCATGAAGAGCATCCAGTTCGCGTTTCGGTCGCTGTTCCGATCGCCACTCGTCACCGTCGTGGCCATCGTTTCGCTGGGGCTCGGCATCGGCGCGAATGCGGCGATCTTTTCGCTGTTCGACCAGATGATCCTCCGAGCCCTGCCGGCGCTGGACCCGGGGCGGCTGATCAACCTGGCGGCGCCGGGACCGAAGCCGGGCTCCCAGTCGAGCAACAACGCCGGCCGCACGGAGTCGGTCTTCAGCTACCCGATGTTCCGCGACCTCGAGAAGGTGCAGACGGTGTTCACGGGCATGGCCGCGCACCGATCGTTCGGAGCCAACCTGTCGTACCGCAGGCAAACGCTGAACGCCGAAGGCATGTTCGTCTCTGGCAGCTACTTCCAGGTGCTCGGCCTGCAGCCAGCGCTCGGCCGGCTGATCGGACCGGCGGATGACAAGGCGACCGGCGAGTCTCCCGTGGTGGTGCTCAGCCACGCGTACTGGCGCACGCGCTTCGATGCCAGCCCGTCGGTCATCAACGACACGATCATCGTCAACGGTCAGTCGATGACGATCGTCGGCGTAGCGCCCCCGGGCTTTGACGGGACGACGCTCGGAACGAAGCCCACGCTGTTCGCGCCCATCACGATGCGAGGGCTGCTGGGGGGCCCGTCCGCACCCTTCACCGATCGACGCAATTACTGGATCTACGTCTTCGCGCGGCTGAAACCCGGCGTGTCCGTCGAGCAGGCGCGCACGGCGATGAACGTCCCGTACCTGGCCATCATCAACGACGTCGAGGCGCCGCTTCAGAAGAGCATGAGCGACCAGACGCTGACGAAGTTCCGGGCGAAACAGATCACGGTCGAAGAAGGACGACGGGGACAGAGCCAGATTCACCGGGAGGCCCGGGCTCCGTTGATCCTGCTGCTCGGCGTCACCGGGTTCGTACTGCTTATCGCCTGCGCCAACATCGCCAACCTGCTGCTGGCGCGCGGGGCCGCCCGGGCGGCCGAGATGGCCGTGCGCCTCTCGATCGGTGCCGGGCGCTGGCAGCTCGTCAGGCAACTGCTGGTCGAGTCGTGCCTGCTCGCGTTTTTCGGCGGGCTGGTCGGCGTACTGTTCTCGGGCTGGACGCTGGACGCCATCCTCTCGATGATGCCCGCGGAGGCCGCGGCGACGATCCAGCCGTCCATCGACGCCCGGGTGATGCTCTTCGCCGCTGCCTTGGCGCTTGGCACCGGACTGCTCTTTGGCCTTTTCCCGGCGCTCCACAGCACACGCCCGGATCTCGTGTCCGCGCTGAAGGGGCAGTCCGGCCAGTCCGGTGGCTCCCGGTCGGCATCGCGGTTCCGAACATCGCTGGCGACGTTCCAGATCGCGCTCTCGATGGCCCTGCTCGCCTCATCAGGTCTCTTCCTCAGGAGCCTGGTCAATGTCAGCCGGGTGGACCTTGGACTGAACGCCACAAACGTCGTGACCTTCGGCCTATCGCCGCAGTTGAACGCGTACACCCACGAGCGTTCGCGCGCGTTGTTCGAGCGCCTCGAGGAGGAACTCGCCGCCGTGCCCGGCGTCAGTGGCGTCACGGCGAGCGTCGTCCCGGTGCTCGCTGGCAGCAACTGGGGAGAGGACGTGGAGGTCGAGGGGTTCGAGAAAGGCCCGGATACCGACGCGCATGCCAACTTCAACGAGATTGGCCCAGGTTACTTCCGGACGCTAGGGAGCCGCCTGCTCTCCGGTCGCGAGTTCACCGTTGCCGATGCCGCCGGTGCGCCAAAGGTCGCCATCGTCAACGAAGCATTCGCGAAGAAGTTCAACCTGGGCCGCAGTGCTGTCGGCAAACGCATGTCTTCCGGCGGCGGCGAGAGGAAGCGCGAGCTCGACACGGAGATCGTCGGCCTCGTGCAGAACACGAAGTACAGCCAGGTGAAAGACCCGGTCCCGCCGATCTTCTGCACGCCATATCGCCAGGACGCCGATCTTGGATTCATCACGTTCTACGTGCGCACCGCACTCGACCCGGAGCAGTTTCTCGCGACCATCCCGAAGGTCGTCTCGAAACTCGATCCGAACCTGCCCGTCGAGAACCTCCGCACGCTGACGCAGCAGATCCAGGAGAATGTCTTTGTCGATCGGATCATCACGGTGCTCTCGACCGGGTTCGCCGTCCTGGCCACGCTGCTCGCGGCGATCGGGCTGTACGGCGTGCTCGCCTACACCATCGCACAACGCACACGTGAGATCGGCGTGCGGATGGCACTGGG
>Ga0315287_10004319_pt1 | contig 13848 bp, 17 predicted proteins | sample YL17G11_0_MG_FD_205037 | JGI IMG/M metagenome (GOLD analysis project Ga0315287, IMG submission 205037) | Sediment microbial communities from Yellowstone Lake, YNP, Wyoming, USA - YL17G11_0 | ecosystem: Environmental > Aquatic > Freshwater > Lake > Sediment | place: USA: Wyoming | collected... | reverse complement strand
CTCATACCATTCCCAGGCGGTATTTGCCCAATCCAAATATTTATTATCCTTAGTGACTTGGTAAGCTGCTGCACACGCTTCCACCAAACTTCCGGCATCTACCGGCTGTTCATCAAACAATTCCCACGGTTTATTTCTTCTCCACCAGCCGTTTGTTCCCGGGAACATAAAGAAATCTCCATCAGGATCATAACTTTTTTCTATCAGGAAATCTAAAGATTCTTTTGCAACCTCCAAAAAACGATTGTTATTTGTGACTTTATAAGCCTGAAATAAAGCCTGGGGTAATTTCCCGTTATCATAATAAAACCCCTGTTCAAACCATTTCCAATTGCTGCTGACATTATCTTCATAAGTTGCCACTAATTTATCGCTTAATTTTTGAACTAATTTTATTTCCTTTTCACTTTGGCTCAACCCCAAAATAATATAGGCTTCACTTCGAATTGAATCCGCTCTAAGAACGTTTTTTAAAGCTCCATCTAACAATTTTTCACAAATTCGTCTGTCTTCATCAACTCCTCTTATTCTACCCTCGCCTAAAGCCAAAATGGCTCTTCCATACCAACCCCCGTATCCCGGTTGATCAATCCACTGGCCGTCAATATCCGCATCATTATGAAATCCGCCACCTTCATAGGCTTTCTCTAAAAACGTTAAAAACACTCCGCCCGGGTTACCTAATCTGATCATCACCTGGTATGCCCGGGCATTATCATCGGTCGTGTATCCCTCTGATTTTTTCGCAAAATGATATTTGGCATGCTCCACCATCCCCAGGTTATCCGTCATTTTTTCTATGTACCTGATTGCCTTTTTCAGCCTATTCCACAGCATGATGCAACAGATGAAAATATTGATGGGCAACGTTCACCCAGGTCATGGTCCGACCCAGTTCATAGGCTTTTTCTTCACATTCTACCCGGGCGGTTTTATCCGCCCATGTTTCAATTACTGCCCGGGCAATCCCTTCACTGTCCTTAAACGGTACCAGCTTCCCGCACCCCAGCCGAAACATTTCTTTAGCGTACAAAAATGGGGTCGAAATGCAAGCCTTCCCAGCTCCGATAGCATAGGCCAGCGACCCGGAAGCCGACTGCTGCGGATCCAGATACGGGGTCACATACATATCACTGGCAGCTACATAATCAATCAATTGGGACAGCGGAATATATTTATTAATGAATTTGACATGTTTTTGGAGCCCCAGGCTTCTGACCATCGATTTCAATTTATGGCGGTATTTTTCTCCGTCTACCTGTTTGACCACCGGATGAGTTTCCCCGACCACTAAATACAGCAAGTTAGGAATTTCCTTAATAATTTCCGGCATCGCCGCTATTGCATATTCAATGCCTTTGGATTCGCTCACCAGATTGATACTGGACATCACCACCTTGCCCTTCAGGTCAAATTTTTTCTTTACCAGTCCCGATCCCAGCCGGGGAAAATCCGGTACCCCGTGAGGGATTACCATTATCTTTTTTCGGTCTACTTCATAAATCTTAGTCAATAATTCCCTGGATGTCTCCAGCATTACCACCAGAAACTGACATTTATTTCCCAACCGGTTGATAATCTTTTTTCCTCTCGCGCTCGGGTTTTCAGTCACCGTATGCAGAGTGGCAATCACTGGTTTATTTATTTTTTCTACCAGATCAATAATCAATTCTCCGCTTTCGCCGCCGAAAATACCGAATTCGTGCTCGATTACTACTACATCAATTTCTCCGGTGTCGTTCACATATTTGGCTACTTCTTCATAATCTGCTTTTTCTTCCTGGCGGATCCGGAATTTCACCTCGTGCGGATATCGTAAATTTTCGCTAATGCCGTTATCCATGGCCGCAATCTGGGCCAGAGCCGAGGGGTTCATCATATTAATGGCATTAGTCAGATCTTTAGTAAAAGTCGCAATCCCGCATTTACGGGGAATATACGAGGATACATACAAAGCTCTAATTGGTGCTGACAGGTCCTTTAAAATCCGGTTAGTGCAGTTCACCTGTCTATTATACTAGTCCAACCATCTAAATGTCGTCAGCAGGAGTTTAAACACATCTTCGTCATCAGTCGTAAACTCATCCCGGCCGATCATATTAATGTAAATATTTTTATTGTCTTTCTTAAACCAGGCCATCACGTTCCAGTCGGAATTTTCGTCTTTGGGGTTTAATAAAAGTATCGCGCTGGTTCCCGATACGGAAGCCGTATCAATCTTTTTTACCCCGTCAACCACTGTATCCCGGCTGTATTTACTCCAGGTTTCAAATTCGCTGACTTTGGAAAATGGCTGGGTTTCTTTGGGATTTGTAACCACGGTGACGTCAATCTCCTTAATTTTTAAATTTTCATCCCCTGGATTAATCACCGCCCGGCTTTCAAAGTTGGGGTCAGTCGCATTTTCCTTAACTCCCCAGTTGCCGGGAATAGTTATCGCGTACTTGCTGGTTTCATTTTTATATTCATATATCGCCGGCGGGGTAGGGGAGACAGTTGTATCGATTTTCCCCGATACTGATTTTTGCTCGATAATATTTTCCTTCAAAATCATCCCCACCAAAACCACAGCGCATCCGGCCACAACTATTACCAGAATATTTTCTTTTATCATCTTCATGGAGCGGGATACGGGAGTCGAACCCGTCTCTTCACCTTGGAAGGGTGACGTTGAACCGCTCAACTAATCCCGCGAGCGTAGCGAGTGGGATATGGGAGAATCCTGGAGCTTCTGCGACAGGTAAGAGGCTCCCATATCACGCTATTATTCTATCAAAATTGTCGGGGTGGAGGGAATTGAACCCACTACTTCTCGGTCCCAAACCGAGCGTTCTACCGATGAACTACACCCCGAGGTATAGTGTGCCGGGGAAGGGATTCGAACCCTTACGGTCTTTTAAACCGGAGGCTCTTAAGGCCTCTGCGTCTACCATTTCGCCACCCCGGCAGAAATCTCTTTGATTATCTCACGACCAAAACCAGATTTAAAATATTTTTCAACATTTCTCGCTTCTTCTCTCGAAGCACATATTTCGACATGTATTAATTTTAGCGGTAACAAATGTTTCGTTGAAGGTGATTTACCCAAGAAGTGTTCTTTGATCCTTCTTTCAACTTGATTAGTTAATCCTTTGTAATAAGTTTCTGAATTTTCACTTTTAAGGACATAAACATAGTATTCCATTATTCAAAGGCCTCTGCGCCTGCCTGCCGGCAGGCAGGTCTACCATTTCGCCACCCCGGCAAACAGCAAATTGTGTGCGGCGAGTGGGAGTTGAACCCACAAGACCTTGCGGTCACTGGCTCCTGAAGCCAGCGCGTCTGCCAATTTCGCCACCGCCGCAAGCAACAGGTTAAATTTTATCTCATTTATACACAGGTTCAAAATCCAGGTTATTATGCGTATAATTAGGGTGTAAGCCGGGATGCTGAAACTGGTAGACAGGCATGCTTGAGGGGCATGTGTCAGCAATGACGTGGAGGTTCGAGTCCTCTTCCCGGCACTTTTCATTTTAGCGTTGTATGGACGATTAGCTCAGTTGGTTAGAGCGCCTCTCTTACACAGAGGAGGCCGCAGGTCCGAGTCCTGCATCGTCCACATATTTGATAAAATAATTTTTAATTCGCCGAGATAGCCAAGGCGGTCAAGGCACCTGTCTGAAGAACAGGCTATGCAGGTTCGATTCCTGCTCTCGGCACCAAGCCTGGTGCGGCTATGGTTCAGTGGCAGAATGCGTCCTTGCCAAGGATGAGATGCGGGTTCGATTCCCGCTAGCCGCTCAAATGAACAAATTCTACTTAATATTCTTTTTTGTTGTTTCGCCACTGTTCCTGTTCGTTTCTCTTGTTTCTCTAAAAGCTTTTTCTTTTACTGGCATTTCCACTTCCTCGATTTTATCTTCCCAAACCACCCAAGAAGAAATTATATCTCCTCAAACCGTTTCTTACCGTCTGATTTCCGCTGATGCCAGGCCGATTATTATCCGCAATTACTTAAAAAAATATAACTCTCCCCTGGAATCCCAGTATCAAAACATTGTCGCAATTTCCGATAAATACTCCCTTGATTACCGTCTGTTAGTCGCCATTGCCCAGCAGGAATCCAATTTGTGCAAGGTTATCCCTCCAAAGTCTCACAATTGTTGGGGGTATGGAATATACGGTGACAATGTCGTCTATTTCGATGACTATTTACAGGCTTTAGAAACCGTCGCCCGGACCCTCAAAACCCAATACTTAGATAAAGGCTTAAATACTCCGGAAGAAATTATGGCTAAATACACTCCTCCCTCCTTAGAAAAAGGCGGCCCTTGGGCCAAAGGAATCAATCAGTTCCTATCCGATCTGGAGTAATATTATTTATATCCTCTAATATCTAACATCTAGTATCTAGCATCTAAAGTTATGGCTCATTACGACGATCCTAAATTTTCTTATCAAGATTACTGGCAGCCTCGCCAATATGAACATCGGACTGAAGTTATGGCTATTAATCGTCTCCTCCGCCACCGGATTTTTTCCACCGCTGCTGATATCGGCGGGGGATTTGGCCGCCTGACTAAAAACATTTCCCTATACAGCCGTCATACCTATCTGATCGAACCGTCAAAAAAACTCAGAACCGAAGCCCAAGAGTATTTACATAACGATCGAAAAATTACCTTCCTTCCCGGTACCGCTCAGCACACCAGTCTTCCGGATCAATGCTTAGATCTTGTGTCTATCGTTCGGGTTTTCCATCATATCCCGCACCTTCAACCCGTATTTGTCGAAATTACCCGAATACTTAAACCCGGAGGATTCTTATTGCTGGAATTTGCTAATTCTCTGAATTTTAAAGCCCGGATTGCCAGTTTGATAACCGGTCAACCCATACTTTTAATACCGCAGGAAAAAAGATCAACTATAAACATCCGTCGTCAATCCATCCCTTTTGTTAATCACCATCCTGCCCACATTAATCAGCTACTTAATAACTATGGCTTTCGTGTCCAAAAAACTCTCTCCGTCTCCAATTTCCGTTCTCCTTTTCTGAAAAAACTTATCCCTATAAAATTCATGCTTTTTCTGGAATCTCTATTCAGTTCCCTGTTATCTGTATTCTATTTCGGACCCAGCATTTTTATACTAGCGGCAAAAGATCGCTGATACCGGCAATTGTTGACAACTTATCAAACCCATAGTAGAATACCAGCTAGGTTTCGTGGTTTGGCCTAAAAGCCTTACTGTGAGATTTAAAGCCTCGGCATCGGGCAGGAGCCGGGGCTTTTTTTTGGTCCGCTCAGCGGACCAAAAATCACGCTCAGCGTGATAGTCGCTTAGCATCATATCGATCACGCTCAGCGTGATAGGTTATTATTAATCCGTGTTCTATACGTATATTCTTTTTAGCGAGAAAGATGGAAAACTCTATTTTGGATATACTCCTGACCTTAAAAATCGACTGCAAAAACATAACTCTGGATACGTACGCGCAACTAAAAACCGCCGGCCTCTGAGACTCATATACTACGAATCATATGTTAGTCAGAAAGATGCCAAAAAACGGGAGATATTTCTCAAAGGAGGGAAAGGCCACGATCAATTAAAAATTCAGCTTGAAAACACTTTTAAACTTGTAAACTACAAATATCGTATCTAGAACATCTTTGTTAAAAATCACTTAAGTCGGAGTGGCGGAATGGTATACCTGCCTGACGGCAGGCAGGCGCGCTGGCTTTATAGCGAACGAAGTGAGATATAGAGCGAAGCGATATAGCGAACGAAGTGAGATATATGGGAGAACCCTTGAACGTCAGCGAAAGGAAAGAGGCTCCCATATGAGCCTGTTCCGTTATAATCAATATGTGGGCCGGTGGTGAAATTGGTATACACGCAGGCTTTAGGAGCCTGTTCCGCAAGGAGTGGAGGTTCGAGTCCTCTCCGGCCCACTTGTAGTAAAATCCCCTCATGTCCGTTGATCTTGAATCTATCTGGGGAAACATGGCTTTCGTCCAATACCCGGAACGTCTCGGTCAATTTCGTCTTCCTGTACCAGGCAACCCTAAAAAAACTTATATCGCTGGGTCTACTAAAGAACAGGCTTTAAAAAATCTCCAATCTATTGATACCCAGGCAGTCATAGTTATGACTGGAAAAGGATCAAGACCCAATGAATACAGCGACTACCGGGGCAAACCCATTAAAGTATCCTCCGATTGGATAGAATATATTTCTGCTAGCGGAATTCCTGTTTTGGGTTGCCATTTCCTCAAAAGTTGGTCAAAAACCGAAGTCCTGTCTGCGGCAGCAAGAAACACCAAATTGGGAGTCCAAGCTTTAATTTGGGATGTAGAAACTGCTGAAGATGTCAGTAATTGCATTACCAATGCCCCGATTGCCATCAAAGCTGCCCGGGATGCCTATCCTGATTTAACCATGGGAGTTACTACCTGGTCGGAATTTTTTAATGATAAAGGAAACCAAATTCATAAATTAGCTTTGGCCCAAGCCATTCTGGGTATGGAAGAAATTGAACTGGATATACCCATGGTTTGCCCTAAAAATATAATAAAAGTTTCCCCGACTCAAAATAAACGTCTGGATGTTGTGGATCTGTTCAATACCAAATTAACCACCTCACTTACCCAGCGAAATTCATACTTGCCTCATAAACCAATGTGGATTTGGTATCCAGTCTACACCGGAGAAGGCACCAGTGTTTTTTCGAAAGATGTTGCCCCTATGGTTGGTTTAATAGCAGAGGCTATTGTTCATTTTCCGAATCTTCTGATCAAAGGTCCTGCCCCTTGGAATGCTGATCATGCCAACCGTTACGAAGAATCGTACCATTGCGCTTCAGCCATGCAAAAGATTGATTACTCAGCTTTTCGTGGGAATAACACTTCTCCTCCGTCTAATAATTGATGAGCGATCTTCGGGAAACGGCGGAGCGATTTAATCGTATTGGCAATTTCTCTATTAAACCGGGAAACCATCTTCATAAACTGGAAACTGATCTCCGTAACCGAAGGCAACCCCCCGAATCTCCACAATCTCCTAAGCCTGTATCCATAGACATGACCATCTTCTCAAATGTAACTCGGAGTGAAGTTGATAGGAGATAATATTAAAACACCGGAAACTTTACCTTGGTGGGACTATCCGTCCGGTCATAACCGGCAGGAATGGTTCTGGTTTCAATATCTCTCATATCGCTTTGGTCTTTTAGTTAACGGATTCATTAAACTAGTCCAAAGCTCTCGCTAGTTGCTCTTTCCCTATAGCATATAGTATTATCCCCGCAATGACTCGGAAAAAATGGATTGCGGCGGGAGTAATTATCGTCGGTCTGATTTTAATTTTGCGCCATCCTTCCAGCCAACTAACCAACACCGGCACTCTGATCGAAGGTGATCACATCTCCCTTACCTCCACGGTCTCTCCGTCCCAGCTATCCGGCCGTCCCCAGGTTGAAATCAATACCTCCAAAGGAAAATTTGTCATCGAACTTCGTCCCGATATTGCTCCCAAAACGGTCGTCAACTTTCTCTCTAAATGGTCTAATAGCTACTGCAAAGGCCTGACTTTTCATCGGGTAGAGGATTGGGTAGTCCAGGGATGTGACCCCGCAGGCAACGGTACCGGAGGCAGCCTGAATCTACTCACCGAAACCTCCGGCGAGTTATTTACCCAGGGTGCAGTCGGTGTTGCCAGACAAGCTACTCCCAAAGAAAAAAGCAACGATTCGCAATTTTTTATCGTTAAAAAAGATTCCCTCTTTTTAAATTCCGAATACACCTACTTCGGCCGGGTAATCTCCGGAATGGACGTGGTAAATCGCCTCGCGGCAGGAGATAATATCATTTCCACCGACATTCTTACTAAATAATTATGGCCGATAATATTACCCGCCAGCCCGACGGAACTCTGACACTTACACTTACACTTGCCTGGTCTGAAATCAGTTCTCAATACAAGAAACTGGTAGATAAAGCCGTATCCGACGCCGAAATTCCCGGTTTTCGCAAGGGTAAAGCTCCCCAAACCCTGATCGAACCCAAATTGGACAAATCCGCTCTTTATTCCCAAGTCCTTCAGGATCTTCTCCCTCCCGCCTATCAAAAACTGGTCAAATCCGAGCACCTTCACCCCCTTATTTCCCCGCTTTTGAAAATTAACAAATCCCAGCCCAACGCCGATTGGGAAGTTGAACTGTCTACTTGTGAAACTCCTCAGGTTTCTCTTCCCGCCTACAAGAGCGAACTTCCCAAAATAAAAAATTCTGACCCCAAGGCCAAACTTTCCGAATTGCTCAAGTATTTCCTTGACCACTCCCAGGTAAATCCCTCCGTCTTGCTGATTAACGAATTAACCAATCACAAATTATCTGAGTTAGCTGACAATCTCACCCGTTTAGGCTTGACTTCCGATCAATACCTTAAATCCAAAAATTTAACCGCCGACCGCCTCAAAAATGAGTTTACTCGGGAAGCTAAAGAAAATCTTACATTGGATTTTATTCTCAATCAAATCCAGGAAAACGAGAAATTAACCGATCGGCAGAAAACTCTGGACTTTTTACAATCTCTGGTGTAACATAGCCTCATGGCAACCTATAGTAATACCAATGGCCGGGGCCAAAAAAGGACCGTTCAATACGATAATTTTATCGAGGCTCTACGGGATTTGGGCAAAGGCACAATTTCTGAGGCTAAAACCCAGATTAAACAAACCTTTCAAAAGGGAGACCTAAAACCCAACGAGTCTTTTTCCGTCGGTGATCTGCAACAGGCCGAGAAAAAAGGCTTTGAGCATGCAAAAACCAAGTTTGATGCCAATCTAGAGCAGTTCCATCAGGAGGAAAGATCCCGCTTGCTTCGGGAAGAAGCCGCTGCTCGCCAGCAAATCAAAGCTATCCAGGAAGAAGTCCGCAGCTTGGCCAAATCTATGGGTGATTTTGCCCACGAAGTCGAAGTGGCCTCTTTTCAGGCCCCGGTCAATCCCGGTGCTTATCACAAAGGCTTCTTTAATCACCTGAAAATTCTCATTATTTCACTTAAAGAGCGAGTGGAAAGCTCCAAAAATTGGCTTCAAGCCACTAATCAACGGGCCGGCAAGCGGGGCTATTTCTGGACTCAATCCTCAAAAATGGGCACTCAATACATGCTCTCCTCCGAGCGTTACATGGTCATGAGTACCGGTTAAAATATGATTACCAATGACCCACTTGAACGTACTTACGGATTTTTTGCGTATTCCTTCGGTCAGTACCCAGCCGGAGCATTTGCCGGATATGGCTGCCGCTCGGCAATTTTTAAGTACATATTTGTCTAATTTGGGTTTTCGGGTTCAACTCCTCCCGGCCGCACACCACCCCGCGGTTTTTGCCTCCAAAATTCTTGACTCCTCATATCCCACCATCCTTATTTATGGCCATTATGATGTCCAGCCTGCGGGAGCTCCCAGTCAATGGACCTCTCCGCCCTTCGAGCCGGCTATTCGCAAAGGTCGTCTTTATGCCCGTGGAGCCACCGATGACAAAGGCCAATTGATGATTCATCTGGCTGCCGTCTCTCAACTTCTTACCTCATCCGATGAAGCTCCGCTCCTGAATTTCAAGTTCTTAATCGAAGGCGAGGAAGAAATCGGTAGTCCTTCCATTTCCCGTCAATTAGTTGACTATCCGGACCTGTTTGCCTGCGATTTTGTTCTTCTTTCTGATACCGAAATGGTCTCTCCGGATCACCCGTCTATTGATATCTGTTTACGCGGCTGCTTAGACGTCGAGCTGTCTATTACTACCAGTTCCCACGATCTCCATTCCGGCCAATTCGGAGGCTTGGCTCCAAATCCCGCCGTAATTCTAACCCAACTTTTGGGAAATTTAAAAAATGGCTTGGGTAAAATTACTTTACCCGGCTTTTACGACGACGTTCACAAACTCCCCTCCCCAATTTTATCTGACTTTCGCCGCATCGAACCTCTACCTTCCCAAATTTTGGAAGAGGGAAAATTTTTTTACATTTCTCCCGCTCCCAAACACCTGTCTATTAACGATCGCCGCTGGCTCGAACCTACGTTGGATATTACCGGTTTGGAATCCGGATTTACCGGTCATGGTATTAAAACCATTATCCCGGATTCCGCTACTGCCAAAATTAGTTTCCGTTTGGTTCCGCATCAAAATCCTGATCATATCTATTCATCTCTTCTTACTTATTTCCAGAACCATCTGTCAAAAAATGCCGTCTTTTCTATCTTTCGCTATTCTGACACCCGGCCCTATCTGGCTCCCATTGATCACCCTGTTTACCAGTTAGCCAAAAGTTCTCTCAAAACCGTTTACGGCCACAACCCGGTCTTTGTTGGCCAGGGTGGCTCCATTGGTTTTGTCCCGGAAATTGCTTCCAAATTACATGTACCGGTAGTTATGGTTGGTTTTGGCTTACCGGATGAAAATGTCCATTCTCCCAACGAACACTTCAGCCTGGCTAATTTTTTTAAGGGTATTTCCGTCATGTCCCATTTCTATCAATCACTTTCTAACTCTCATACTCTGTAGTATAGAAGATAACTTTATCAGGTATAATGTTGAAATAGGGCAATACTTGGACTCGTAGCTCAGTTGGCTAGAGCGACGCATTGACATTGCGTAGGTCACAGGTTCAAGTCCTGTCGGGTCCACATATGTATATTGGTGCTCACGTATCTATTGCCGACGGATTCGATAAATGTATTGATCGGGTTGTCAAATTAGGCGGCAATACCCTGATGACTTTCGCCTCCTCCCCCCGTTCTCTTACTACCCGGGGTTTTTCTGACCATGAAATCAGCCAATATTTAGCCAAAAAATCCCTGCATAACATCGGACCTCATTTTTTCCATGGGGTCTATCTGCTTAATTTGGCTTCTGAAAACAAAAACTATTTAAATGCCAGTATCAAATCCCTGATTTTTTACCAGCAATTAGCCAGTCGGATCGGAGCCGTAGGAACGATTTTTCATATTGGTAGTTACCGACTAAGATCTTTTTCTGAAACTCTCACTCAAATTGTCCATTCCATTAACTTCATTCTCGATAGCAGTCCCAAAGGCAGTAAACTAATACTGGAAAATTCCGCCGGCCAGGGAAATACCGTCGGCGATCAATTTGAAGAATTGTCTCAAATCGTCGATCGGATAGGGGATAGGTCAAAAATCGGAGTCTGTTTAGATACCCAACACGCTTTTGCCTCCGGCTATCAACTTTCTTCCGTTTTGGAAAAATTCGATAAAATTATCGGTGCGAAATACCTTTCCGTTATTCACCTCAACGACTCGTTATCTGACTTTAATTCTCATGTTGATCGCCACGCCAACTTGGGTGAAGGAAAAATCGGTTTAGAAAATATGGAAATATTTATCAAATCATTAAAAACAAAAACCAAAAATTATCCTTCTTTGATACTTGAAGTTCCCGGCTCCAACCACTCGGGTCCCAGGAAAATAGATTTGGATTTAGTAAAGAAATTAGTTATGTCCCCCTCTTAATCTAAGAGGGGGATTAAGGGGGCGTTATTGACAAGAGTTACATTACATATACAATATAAATCAACATTTCGTTCACCGCCCGCATGAGACCTCACCAATCTCAAAGGTGATTATTCCGAATTAAGCCACCAAGTAACTCGTTGGAACCCCGGGACGAGCGAAGCGAGGGCTTTTTTTAGCCCAAGCGAAGTCCTGAGCTTGTCGAAGGACGAAAAGAGTTTATTATTAATTTATGAACAACGACCATTTGAATCACTCCTGCTCCCATCTATTAGCGGCTGCCGTCACTTCTTTGTGGCCAAAAGCTCTTCCTACTTTAGGTCCTCCTATCGAAAATGGATTTTATTACGATTTTGATTTCGGTGATACCAAAATTTCCGATACTGACCTGGCTCAAATCGAAGCTAAAATGCACCAAATATCTCCTTTCTGGAAAAATTTTGAGGAAGTTATCGTCACCCCGGGCCAGGCCAAAAAAGATTTTCAAAACAATCCCTATAAGTTGGAATTAATTAACGAATTAACCGACCAAAAAATTACTTATTACAAATCAGGAGATTTTTTTGATCTTTGCCGCGGTGGCCACGCTGATTTAACCACTCAACCACTTAATCATTTTAAACTTCTATCCGTTGCCGGAGCTTACTGGCGGGGGAGTGAAAAAAATAAAATGCTCACCCGTATCTATGGCACCTGCTTCCCTTCCCAAAAAGAACTTGACGACTATCTCAATTTACAGGAAGAAACCAAAAAACGCGATCACCGCAAACTCGGCCGCGATCTGGAAATATTTACATTTTCCGAAGATATTGGCCCGGGTCTGCCTTTGTGGCTTCCCAAAGGCACTATTATTAAAGATGAACTGGAGAACTGGGGCAAGGAAACCGAAGCTAAATGGGGTTACCAGCGAGTCAGCACCCCCTTCCTGACTAAAAGATCTCTGTTCGTTACTTCCGGGCATGTTCCCTATTTCGAAGATGAAATGTACAAAGTTACCGTTCCCGGTGAACACCCTGAGGAACAATATTTTATTAAACCAATGAACTGTCCCTTTCACCACATGATTTTCAATAATAAAACCAGGAGTTACCGGGATTTACCTCTTAAACTGGCTGAATATGGTACCGTTGCCAGATATGAAAACGCCGGCGCTTTAAATGGCATCCTTCGCCCCCGGTTATTTTGCCAGAATGACGCCCATGTTTATTGTACAGAAGAACAAACCATTGATGTTTTTGTGGAAATCATCAAACTTCACCAATATTATTACGACACTCTGGGTCTAAAAGATTACTTTATCGTCCTTTGCCTTCGGGATCCGGCTAAAAAAGACAAATATCACGGCGAAGAAGAATTGTGGCAAAAATCGGAAAAACTTTCCCGCGAGGCTATGGAAAAATCGGGAGTTAAATATAAAGTTGAAAACGAAGGCGCAGCCCACTATGGCCCAAAAATGGACTTTAAGATCAAATCAGCTATCGGGACTGAATACGGAATTTCTACCAACCAAATTGATTTGTTCATGCCTCGCCGTTTTGATTTGAAATACACTGACCGTGACGGTTCGGAAAAATATGTAGTTGTTCAACACCGGGCACCGTTGGGTTCCAGCGAAAGGTTTGTTGGTTTCCTTCTGGAACACTTTGCCGGCAACTTACCTACCTGGCTTAATCCCGTTCAGGTCAAAGTCCTGCCGATTTCTGACCGTCATTTAGACTACGCCAAAGCGGCACACCAAAAACTGCTTGATAATAATATCCGTAGCGAATTGGATGACCGAAATGACACCCTGAAGGGCAAAATCCGCGACGCCCAGCTGCAAAAATCCTCCTATATGCTGGTTCTCGGAGATAAAGAAGTTACTGACAACTTGGTTTCCGTTCGAAGTCGCTCCGGTGAAAATACTGCCGGTCAAAATATTGAAAAATTTATTTCCGATATTCAGACTGAAATTAAAAATAAATCGAAATAATATGGTTCACCATGTTGTTCTGTTTAAATTTTACGAAAATACAACCCCAAAGCAAATCGACGATCTGGCTAAAGCCTTAGAATCACTGTCTCATAAAATACCCGGCATTAAACATTATATTTGGGGACCTTCGATTAGTATCGAGCATTTGGAAAAAGGCTATACACACGGTTTTATCATGACATTTAAAGACAAAACTATCAGAGATAATTATGTACCTCACCCGCTTCACAAAGAATTGGTTAAAAAATATGTCGATCCTATTTGCGACCTGGGAATTGCCTTTGATATCGAAGAATGAACCTTGTAAATGTAACGACCAAGGATAACCTCAGGCTTTTTGGGCTGATTCAAAAACCAAAATC
>Ga0315287_10004318_pt1 | contig 13852 bp, 6 predicted proteins | sample YL17G11_0_MG_FD_205037 | JGI IMG/M metagenome (GOLD analysis project Ga0315287, IMG submission 205037) | Sediment microbial communities from Yellowstone Lake, YNP, Wyoming, USA - YL17G11_0 | ecosystem: Environmental > Aquatic > Freshwater > Lake > Sediment | place: USA: Wyoming | collected... | reverse complement strand
CTCGAACGATGCCATCAATCCGCTCACGCCTTACATTCCTTTTCTGAATATTCGATTCAACTACGACATTTTCTGTACGATGTGGCGCAAGATATGGTATGAAAAAAATACACCGGCAGTCGGCAAGTTCTTTTATCTGCTTATGTTCATTGTGTATGCCCCGATAGTGTTGATGGTTGGCCTGCTGCTGTTTCTGATCTACAAAATCCCTCAAAAACAGGTGCGCAAGGCGATCTTGGCGGCACTTGTTGCCGTCATAATTGTACTGTTGGTGCTGTATGCGTTTTCGGGGCTGGGGTGAAACGCCAACTACCGGACGAGAACCCACTTGAGCACATCAGTATGCCCAGGTATTCCAAGAATGACATCCGGAGATACAGTGATCGGGAATGTGAGCAACTGCTGAAAGCTGCCCAGGATTTCACAGCAAGATCCGATGAAAAAACGTCTGTGAAGTGGGACCTGCCGGTGGTTGTCGCGCTTTCATCGGCCCTTCGACGGGGTGAGCTCTTGCGGACACGATATGATTACATTCAGCGGAAGCTCCGAGCAACAGGCTCTTGGACTTACTCGGATTCGCGTCTGAAGGTGGTCAACAACTTCGGCCGGAACTTCGGCGTCATTCTACAGAGAGCAGGGATTGAGAACGGTGCGTTCCACGACCTGAGGCGGACTGCGATCTGCAACTGGTTTGAGGAAGGCATGAGCGAGTTTGACGTGACGAAGCTGGCCGGGCACGCGGATTTCCGGACAACACACAGGTTCTACTTGCGGGTCCGGGACGACTTGGTCCACCGTGTGAGGCAGGCTACAGCACGCGGACTTTGCCAAAAACTGTTGCAAAAGTGTTGCAATTGCCCATCTTAACACCAACAGAAAAAGGCAAGCAGTCATAACCACTTGCCTTCACAGCATTTACCAAATGGGCAGGGGCGGACTTGAACCGCCGACACACGGATTTTCAGTCCGAGATCATGGTTTATAAGTATTTGTGGCGTAAGCACATATGACTGTCAATAAAAGACTTATGATGCTGACCGAAGCGCAACCGAAGCCCAACCGTAGCTCAACCGTACATGGTTGTTGCGCATTTTGTTGCGCACCCAGTGACTTGGGTTGATCCACTTGAAGAAATAATCGGGTAGGGCCATGCTGGGAAGCAACCTGAGCACCGATCCATTACCGAACGGCACAGGCGACACCTCCACCGATATCGGCTGTTTTTCGTGAACAAAAGAATGTGCCGGGGACTCCAACACAATAAATCCCAGGGTCTTGGGCAGAGCCGCAGTTGCGCCCCCCACGACCCCGGCCAACACCACCCAGAGGAAAGACGAAAGGATTCAGACCGCAAAGAAGCTGTTGGTGGTCGTGATGAGCCGTGCTCGTAACACGGGAATGGTTTTCGAGGAAACGAACAGGTCATTCATGGGTGCGATTCATGTTTGTAGATAGCTCTATGCCGCCAGAGGCTTCTGCTGCCAGAATGACTCCCACTGTCTATTGAGCCAGCATATCCGCAGGGCCAGTGTGGCAGAGGAGCCGGCACGAGTCCAGATCATACCCGATTGCTTCAGCCGCTTGCCTACTACATGCTTACACGCCCCCTCGACTGCCCCAGAACCAATGTCGTATCCCTTGGCACGAAACACGTCATAACGCATCTGTTCCTCGTTGGCCGAAATGTACCTGCACAAATCATCCAACGCCTCTCGCTTACCTCCGCGATGACGGCTATACTGCTGCCGCAGATCCTCCAGCAACAGGCGGGTCTGTCCCTCCCATAGCAGCGACAGCCGCTGATGTACCCAACGATCCGTCGCCTCGGTCCCCTCCCGAAACAACACCTTCCCGCAATCCCACACGTGCTCACTGGCGTGATACCAGTCAATAATGAAGACCGCCCGATGAAAATGTCGCTCGTGCTCACTGCGAACCCACCCGGCCCCATCACCCAAATAAACTACCTCAAGGGCCTCCCGCAGCCCACACCGACATCCCGCCAACCACATATGCCAACCAAACTCCTGCGAGTTGCAGAAACGCCCTACATAGCATTTGTGCTGATCCAATCGCTCATCGTACCAGTAGATACACCCGGTCTTGGCCTCGTGCCAACCGTTATACTCATGCACGGTGGTGCCATCAACGCTAACGTACAGACGCTGCGGCTGAACCTGCGAGACCGGGATTGCCCGCTCGGCCTGAAAACACGCCAGGTCTTCCTCCTGCTGCCTAACAGACACCGAGCCCACCTGATGCACAAGCCGCTCCACAGTCGTATCAGAAACCTCCTCTCCATACAAACATCCCACCTTTTTGGAAACCTCGCCGAAGCTGTCATCTACCGCTAACAGACAACAGACCTTCGCCAGAGCCGGGCTGAGTTGTTCGGAGCCTAAACCGCTGGCTTCATCGTAGGGTACCTTGCTTCGACCACACCGGGGGCAACTATAGTAGGCCCGCTGGACCGTAATCCAGCCGAAGAGGGTGTGGATAGCTCTCGGCCGATGCCCTACAAACCGCATCCACCCACCACATGTACAAGCCACGCACGGCCCTTGATACCCATTGCGACCCTGATCTACCAGACGCTGTAACAACCCCACGCCCAGAGATTTGAGCATCGCGCCGAGCGCTTGCTCCAACTGCCCCAAGTCCCCACGAACCAAAGCCAACTCCTCACCACACGCCTCTTGCAATTGATTGAGAATTTTGCTATCCATATCCTTGCCCTTCATTTGTAGGTCAATAAGATGCTTCTTAAACCCTTCTATCCTACATGAAGGGCATCCTTTTTCTACCTACAAACATGAATCGCACCCGTCATTCATTACGTCTCCTGTTTTTCTTTGACAACACCCACGAAAGTCGCGTAAAATCAGGGTACACGAATTTTTATAGCTCACAAGGCTTTTTCTGGCTCCTGTGTTGCGTACGACATGTGGGGCTTGATGCACGTTGGTTTCTTGGAAGACGACACGTCTGCCAAGGAAGCCAGAAGGTATGTATTGAACTCCAGTCCGTGTCTGAGGGGACTCGTGATGACTACGAGGGTGATTCCACTTCTCGTGCTTGTGCTGGCATTCTCAGGCTCGTTTTCGGCCGCGGCTGAGGCAACGGCGAACTCCGACTACGCGGCGGCTGAGAAGGCGGCCAAAGAGGCCGAAGCGGCGGTTGCCTCCGCAAAGACCGCCGCGGAACAGGCCGCCGCCGAGCAACGCCGCGCCGAGCAAGCGGCTGCGGCGAAACGACAGCAGGCTACGGATGCGAAGAATTTGGCGGGCGAGCCGGGCGTAAGAGAGTCGCAGCAGGCCGAGGCCAACTTGTCCACGGCCATCAAGGCCGTGACCGACGCGACCAATGCTAAGGCCGCCACGGACAAGGCGTTGGCCGCCGCCAAAGCCGCCGCGCTCCCCTTGCAGCAAGCGTACGATGCGGCGGAGAAGGCGGCCAAGGAGGCCGAGGCCGCGGCGAAGGCCACCTCCGACGCGGCCAACAAGCTCGAGGACGAAGCCAGAAAGGTGACCGCCGAGGCCGAAGCCAAACGCAAAGTGGCTGGTGATGCCGCGGCCGCTTTAACCCAAGCACAGCAAGGCGAGCAACAATCTCAGGCCCAAGCCAACGCCGCCGCAAAAACGCTGGCTGATGCGGCGGAGATTAATAAAGGGGCCGACGCTGCCTTGACGAACGCCAAGAACCAAGTGGCCACTGCCACCACTGCTTCGGCGGCAGCCGAGAAGGCGGCTCAGGACGCCGCGGCCAAGGCCAAACAGGTTTCTGAGGATGCCGCCAAGCCAGAGGCTGAAAAGAAGCAGGCCACCGATGATGCGGCCGCCAAACGCAAAGCGGCCGACGAGGCCAAGGCGGCCCTGGCCAAAGCGCAGCAGGAGGAGAAAGCGGCACAGGATCAGACCACAGTTGCCGTGCAGAAGTTGGCGGAAAGCGCAGCGCAGAAGAAGGCGACCGACGAGGCCCTGGCGAACGCGAAGAACAAGGTGGCCGCCGCCACCACGGCTTTGGTGGCAGCCGAGCAGATGGCTCAGGATGTCGCGAAGTCTGCGGAGGAGAAGAAGCAGGCGGCAGCCCAGGCTGCCGCTAAACGCAAAGCAGCTGTTGATACCGCGGCCGCTCTGGCCCAGGCACAACAAAACAACCAGCAAGCCCAGAATCGGGCGGCCGCCGTCGCACGAGCGCTGACCGAAGCAACGGCTCACAAGAAACTCACAGATGAGGTTCTCGCGAACATCAAGAACCAGGCGGCCGAGGCCGCCACCCAGAGTCAGGCGAACGAAACCGCGGCCCAGGAGGCCGAGGCCCGGGCCAAACAGATTTGTGCGGATGCTGCCAAGCCGGCCGCCGAAAAAGAGCTAGCTACCAACGAAGCCGCGGTCAAACGCAAAGCGGCCGACGACGCCAAGGCCGGCCTGGCCCAGGCACGGCAAAACGAGCAGCATGCGCAAGCTCTGGACATAGCCGCCGCGCAGAAGCTGACCGAAGCGGAGGCGCAGAAGAAGTCGGCCGAAGAGACTCTGGCCAACACCAAGGATCGACTGACCGCCGCGACGGCCGCGAATCAGGCGGCGCAGGAGGCGGCCAAGGACCTTATTCGGCTCGATCAGGAAAGTCAGCAGACTGCTGCGCAAGCTGCCGCCAAGCGCACGTCGACCGATGCGGCCAAGGCCGCTCTGGCCCAAGCGCAGCAGAAGCAGCAGGAAGCGCAGAATCAGGCCAACGCCGCCGAGCAAAAGTTAGCCCAAGCCGTCGCGCAGAAGAACTCGACCGAAGAGACCCTGGCGAACCTCAAGGAGCGGATCGCCGTGGCCAAACAAACACACGTGGCGGCCGAAGAAGCTGCCAGGGCGGCGGAAGCCGCGGCCGCATCGTTGCAGGTGGAAGCAGAAAAGACGCGGGTGGCCTATCGGGCCGCCAAGAACATTGCCGACGACAATCGCGCCCTGGTCAATCAGATTGAGGCCAATGCCGACTACGAGGCGGCCGAGAAGGCAGCCAAGGAGGCAGAAGGGGCGCTTCCCCCGTTACGGGCCGCTATGCAACAGGCCGACAATGCATATGCTGACGCGAGCAAAACGGCTAACGAGAAGCGACAGCAGGCCACAGATGCGAAGAATTCGGCAGGTGAGCCGGGCGCCAAAGAGTTGAAGCAGGCCGAGGACAACGTGCCCGCTGCGATCGAGGCTTTGACCAAGGCCACCGAAGCCAAGCCCGCTCTGGATCAGGCGCTGGCCGACGCCAAAGCCGCTGAGCTGCCGCTGCAGCAAGCTTACGATGCAGCCGAGAAAGCGGCCAAAGAGGCCGAGGCCGCGGCAAAGCTCGCCTCCGATGCGGCCAACAAACTTGACGAGGAGGCCAAAAAGGCGACCGCCCAAGCGGCTGCCATGGGTAGAGCGGCTGACACTGCCAAGGCAGCCCTGGCCCGGGCACAGCAGAACGAGCAGCAGGCGACGGCTCAGGTCAACGCCGCTCCGCAGAAGGTGGCCGAAGCCGAGGCTCAGAAGAAGGCAGCCGACGATGCCCTGGCACCCGCAAAAAGCCAAGTTGCCGCGGCCACGGCTGCGTACCAGGCAGCCGAGCAGGCAGCTTCGGCTGCCGAAACCAACGCTAAAGTGGTCTCCGAGGCGGAGAAGCAGCAGGCCGTAACCGACGCGGCTGCCAAGCGAAAAACGGCCGACGACGCCAAGGCGGCCCTGGCCCAGGCACAGCAAAACGAACAACAAGCGGAGGCCCAGGCTAACACGGCCGCCAACAATCTGACCGACGCGCCGTCGCAGAAGAAAGCAGCCGACGATGCTTTGGCCAACGCCAAGAACCAGGTCGCCGATGCCACCAGTGCTTACCAGGCAGCCGAGCAGGCGGCTCAGGCAGCAGAGGGCGCGGCCAAGGCGATTTCAGGGGATGCGACCAAATCCCCGGAGGAAAAGAAGCAGGCGGCCGACGACGCGTCCGCCAAACGCAAAGCAGCCGACGACGCCAAGGCGGCCTTAGCCAAAGCGCAACAGGACCAGCAGCAAGCGGAGGCCCAGGCTAACACGGCCGCCAAGAATCTGACCGATGCCCCAGCGCAGAAGAAAGCGGCCGACGATGCTTTGGCCGCCACAAAGAACCAAGTGACCGCCGCCAACGGCGCTCATCAAGCGGCCGAGCAGGCCGCTCAAGTGGCAGAGGCGACGGCCAAGGCGATGGCTGAGCGTGCCGGCAGGTCCGAGGAGCAAAAGCAGCAGGCCGCAGCCGACGCGACCACCAAGCGCAAAGCGGCCGACACGGCCAAGGCGGCCTTGGCCCAAGCACAGGCAGCCCAGCAAAATCCGCAAAAGCTGGCCGATGCCGCGGCGCAGAAGCTGGCCCGGGCGACCGCGCGGAAGAAACTGGCCGACGCTACCCTGGCGAACACCAAGAACCAGGTCGCCGCCGCCACCACGGTTTCCAATGTCGCCGAGCAAGCCGCCCAAGCCGCGGCGAAAACGGCCGAGGAGAAGAATCAGGCGGCAGCACAAGCCGCCACCAAACGTAAAGCAGCCGCGGATGCCTTGGCTGCTTTGGTCAAGGCGCAGCAGGACGAGAAAGCGGCGCAGGATCAGGCCCACGCCGCGGCGCAGAAATTTGCCGAAGCCGATGCGCAGAAGAAGGCGGCCGACACGACCCTGGAGAACGCCAAGAACAAGGCGACGGCTGCCGCCGCGGCTTCTCAAACCGCCGAGCAGGCGGCCCAGGCAGCAGAGGCCACCACCAAGACGATTTCCGAGGATGCGGCCAAATCCCCGGAGGAAAAGAAGAACGCCGCAGATGATGCTGCGGCCAAGCGCAAAACAGCCGACGCGGCCAAGGCGGACTTGGCCAAAGCGCAACAGGAGGAGAAAGCGTCGCAAGATCGGGCCAACGCCACTGCGCAAAAACTGGCCGAAGCGGATGCGCAGAAAAAGGCCGCCGAGACGGCCCAGGCGAACGCCAGGAACCAGGTAGCTGCCGCCACGGCCGCGAACCAGACGGCCCAGGAATCGGCCAAAGAAGTCACCCAGCTGGATATGGCAAGCAAGGAGGCCTCATCGCAAGCTGCCGCTAAACGCAAAGCGGCCAATGAGGCCAAGACCGCTCTGGACCCAAAGGCGAAGGCGCTGGAGCAAGCGGCGATTCGGGCCAACGAGGCAGCGCAGACGTTGGAGCGGTCCCAGCAGCGGAAGCGGTCGGCCGAAGAGGCCCTGGAGGACCTCAAGAAGCGGATCGCCTCGGCCAAACAGACGCACGAGGCGGACGAAAAAGCAGCCCAGGAAGCGGAAGCCGCAGCCGCTCCGTTGAAGGCGGAAGCGGAAAAGACGCGGGCGGCGTATCTGGCGGCCAGAGACGTCGCCGACCACAAGCGCACCGCAGCCGAGCAGGCCAAGGCCGCACTCTACCGGCTGGTCGCCGCCAGACAGGTGGCCAGCTTCGCGGAGAGTCCTGATCCGCCGAAGCCGGCGAACTGGATTGATGAGATTATTTTTGCGAAGTTAAAGTCGTTGGATATCGAACCGGTCCTCTGCTCCGACGCGGTGTTTATCCGCCGCGCCTACCTGGACCTGACCGGCAGGCTGCCGTCTGCCGAAGAGGCCAAAACGTTCATCCAGGATTCGGAGAAGAACAAACGCGTCGCCCTGATCGACCGTCTCCTCGACCGGCCCGAGCATGCCGATTACTGGGCGATGAAATGGAGTGATATCCTGAGAGTCAAAGCGGAGTTCCCCGTCAAGATTTGGCCCAATGCGGCGCAGGCCTATCATCGCTGGGTGTGGGAATCGATCGCCCGGAATAAGCCGTACGACCAGTTTGTCCGGGAACTGCTCACCTCGAGTGGTAGCAATTTCCGCGTGGGGCCGGTAAACTTCTACCGCGCGATCCAAAACCGGACTCCGGAGGGCATCGCGGCGGTCGTCGCGCTGGCGTTCATGGGGACGCGGGTCCACGTCTGGCCGGAAGACCGTCGCGCCAGCATGGCGGTGTTCTTCTCGCAGGTCGGCTACAAACCTACCAGCGAATGGAAAGAGGAGATTGTCTTCTGGGATCCCCTTCACTCGACCTCCGTCCCAGGCAGTATCGCGCCGGGAGTAGACGCCATCGACAAGGCGGTGAAGGTCTCCAACCAGATTCCGCAGGCTTTGGCCGAACCTTTGAGCGAAAACGGGCCGTTGGCGGCTGTCTTCCCGGACGGCATGAAGACAACGATTCCGCCGAACCGCGATCCGCGGGACGTGTTTGCCGATTGGCTGATTCGGCCAGAAAACCCCTGGTTTGCGAGAGCCATCGCCAACCGTACTTGGGCGTGGGCGATGGGACGCGGAATTATCCACGAGCCGGACGACATTCGCGAGGATAATCCGCCCAGCAACCCCGAACTCTTGGCTTACCTGGAGAAGGAGCTGGTCTCCAGCGGCTACAATCTGAAGCAACTGAAGCGGCTGATCTTCACTTCGACCACGTACCAGTTCTCTTCGACACCGAGGTTCAAAGGACCCGAAGCAAGAGCCGAGTTCGCCAGCTACCTTTTGCGGCGAGTGGAGGCCGAGGTGTTGATCGACGCGCTGAACGAAATCACCGGCAGTTCAGACCTGTACACCAGTGCAGTTCCGGAGCCTTTCACGTATATTCCCCACGACATGTCTGCCGTGGCGCTGGCGGACGGCAGCATTACCAGCTCATTCCTGACGTTGTTCGGACGTTCCTCGCGGTCCACGGGGATGGAAACCGAGCGTGTCAACGAGCTGGCTTCGACCCAGTGGCTGCACATGCTCAATTCGGTCACCATACAGAGCAAGCTTCAGAGCGGCCCGAAACTCGCGGCGATACTCTCGCAAGGCGGCAAACCGAATGAAATCGCCGAGAGACTGTACCTGACAATCCTCTCGCGGTTTCCGACGGATGCTGACGTAAAGGCTGCAGAGGAATATGCCAAGAGCGGAGCGACAAAAGGAAACGACATCTGGGTCGATCTGGCTTGGGCGTTAATCAATAGTCCCGAGTTTCTGCTGCGGCATTGATGGTTCCGGATGCGGTGAGACATAATGCGAAACGATCGATTTCCTCGCATGACAATAAAGTGGAATGAAAGGCGAAGGGAAGGCATGAGGACAGACCACCATCAAGACAAGCAAGAGCAGGTAACTCGGCGCGAGGCCTTGCGGCGCGGCGCTTTGGGAGCTGCGAGCATGATCGCGGCCAGCGGTCTGAGTTCGCACGCCTTCGCGGCCCAGGCAGAGAAGACGTCCGAGCAGAAAGCTGCCGAAGAAAAGGCGGCCCGAGATGCCGCGGCTAAAGCGAAGGCCAAGGACAAGAAAGTCCAGACCAAATCGGTCATCCAGATATTCTTGTGGGGCGGCATGTCGCACAACGATACCTGGGATCCGAAGCCCGGTTCGGGTTATGACTACATGGGTGATTTTGACAAGGTCATCCCTACCAACGTTGATGGAATCCAACTTGGCTCCCTGTTCCCCAAACTGGCCCAGCAGGCCGACAAGTACTCCCTGATCCGCAGCATGACCCATGGCAATAACGGCCACGAGACGGCCGCCTACCTGATGCAAACCGGTCACCTGCCGGGCGGGCGGCTGGCCTACCCGAGTGTGGGCGCTATATTTACCTACTTCAAGAAAGAACAGTACAAAGGGCTGATTCCGCCCTATGTCGTTATGCTGGAGGCAGCCGGGCGATTTTCCGAGGAGGGTTTCCTTGGTCCCGGGTACAAACCTTTCGCCACAGGCGGCGATCCAAGCGCGGCCCGCTTCGAAGTGCAGGGAATCGTCAACCGGGAAATAGACGACGGGCGGCAGAAGGCCCGCCGTGAATTGGCTGATAAGATCAATCTCTTGGGCTACGGTCTGGCGGAGGCCCCGGAGATGGCTGCCGCCGAGACGGCCAGGCAGAAAGCCTACGGATTGATCTTGGGCAGCGGGAAGGAAGTATTTAACCTCGACAACGAACCTACGGAACTCAGGGATCGCTACGGCCGCCACACGTTCGGGCAGGAATGCTTGGCGGCGCGGCGGATGGTCGAGGCGGGTGTCCCCTATATCACGATCAGCTTCCCCGGTGGCTGGGACACGCACGGGGGTCACTTCGCGACCATGGTGGCACAGTGTCCGATGTTGGACCAAGGGCTGGCAACGCTGCTTGCGGATTTGAGCCAGAAGGGCTTGCTCGATAGCACCCTGGTTTGGTGTACCGGCGAGTTCGGCAGAACGCCGAAGATCTCCTGGGAGCCTCCTTGGAACGGAGGTCGCCATCACCATGGCAATGTCTTTACCGTGCTGGTTGCCGGCGGTGGATTCAAGGGCGGCCGCGTAGTGGGCTCGTCCGATGAAAAAGGTGAACAAGTCAAGGAAAGACCCGTCTATCCAGCGGACCTGCTGGGAAGCATGTATCTATTGGCTGGCATCGACGCCACGGCCAAGCTGCCCCATCCCTGGGGGCTGGATGCCTACGTGTTAGATACCGAAAACGAAGGCATGAAGTCGGCCGGGCTTTTGGAAGAGATCATGTAGCCCATAGCAGGTAATGGAGAAGCTCATGAGTAGATTCAGCAGGTTTCTCATCCTGGGGCTGGCTATCCTTGTGCCTGCAGCATCCTCAACTTGGGCGCAGAGCCAGTACATAGGTTACGTCTATCCTGCCGGTGGCCAGCAGGGTACTACCTTCCCGGTACGGTTGGGTGGACAGGGGCTCGTCTATGCTTCCGATTTGGTTGTGAGCGGGGAAGGAGTTACCGTTCGGCTGGTTGACTACTACCGGGTCTTGGACAATCAGGAAATGTCGTTCTTCAACCAGCAACTGAACGAGTTGAGGAACAAGGAAACGACGATCAGCGACGAGATGGCGGCCAAGATGGCCTCGTTCGAGTTCCCCGCTCCCATCGGCCCGGAGGGCGGAGCGGATGGGGGCCGTTTCCTGATTTGCCCTGTATGCGGCACCGCCAATCCGCTTGACGCCACCTTGTGCATCAAGTGCCGTACGAAGCTAGAGAAGCCCAAAGAGCCGCCGCCGGGCGCAAAGGATCCCAAGAGTGAAGCTCCCAAGTCCGAGAAGGAAGTGGCCAAGGAGAAGCTCATCGAACGGATCCAGAAGAGGTTCGCGGAAGATGAACGCACTCCGGCCGTTCGTTCTCAGACCGAGCTGGTCTTTGCCGAGGTCACGGTGGCACCCGACGCAAAACCGGGCCGGCGAGAGATCCGGGTGATTACCAAGCGGGGCGTGTCCAACCCGCTGCCCTTCTACGTGGGCCAGGTGCCCGAAGTGGCTCGCAAGCCAATGAAGACCTGCCAGCTCCCCGTGCTCGGGAAGGAGAATCTTGCCCAGCGCAAGAGGCCGCTTGAAGAGGTGGAGATGCGCGTTACAGTGCCCTGCACGATGAACGGCCAGATTGCACCGGGCGAGGTGAACCGGTACCGGTTCCAGGCGAACAAGGGACAGCGTCTGGTCATCTCCGCCAAGGCTCGGGACCTGGTGCCTTACGTCGCCGACGGCGTTCCCGGCTGGTTCCAAGCCGTGCTGTGTCTGTCCGACTCCAACGGCAAGGAGCTGGCGTACGACGACGATTTCCGCTTCAACCCCGACCCGGTGATCTACTTCGAGGTTCCCGAGGACGGCGAATATGTACTCGCCATCAACGAGGCGCTCTTCCGCGGCCGCGAGAGCTTCGTGTATCGCATTACCATCGTTGAACTGCCCTTCGTGACTAGCATCTTCCCGCTGGGCGGCCGCGTGGGACAGCCGGTGAAGATCGAAATGGACGGCTGGAATCTGGAAAAGGCAACGCTGTCGCCTCCTTCCCAGGACGCGAAACCGGGGACGCATCTCCTTGCCGCCACCAACGGGAGTCTCGTTTCCAACTACGTGTCATTCGCCCTCGACACGCTCCCCGAGTGCCTGGAGCAGGAACCCAACGACGAGCCGTCCAAGGCGCAGAAAGTGACTCTTCCCATCATCATCAACGGGCGGTCGGATCGCCCGGGCGATTGGGATGTCTTCGAGGTGGAAGGAAAAGCCGGCGAGACGATCTTCGCGGAGGTGACCGCCCGCCGCCTCGGTTCCCCGCTGGATTCCTTCCTCAAGGTCACCGGAGCGAACGGCAAAATCATCGCATTGAACGACGACCATTTCGACGCCGGCTCGGGGATGAACACCGACCACGCTGATTCCTATCTCATGGTGAAGCTGCCCGGCGACGGGAAATACTACATCCACCTCGGCGACACGCGTCGCCAAGGCGGTAAAGAGTATGCCTATCGGCTCCGGATCAGCCAGCCGCAGCCCGATTTCGAGCTGCGGTTGATCCCCTCCCGGATCTGCATCCCCAGCAAGGGTTCCACGTCGGTGACCGTTTTCGCCATCCGCAAGGACGGGTACGACGGGCCGATCAATCTGAGCTTCAAAGACCTGCCGCAAGGGCTCGAATCGCCCGGCGCCACGCTGGGGGCCACACAGGAGGCTGTGGGGGTGGCGGTGAAGACCAGCCTTACGGCGATGGAAGCGCCGGTCAACGTCACGCTGGTAGGCATGGCGAAGATCGGGGACCGGGAAGTGGTCCATGCGGTCGTGCCGTCCGAAGACAAGATGCAGGCTTTCCTCTGGCGCCACCTGTTGCCCGCGGAAACCCTGCCGGTGTTGGTCTTCGACCCCTCCTACCAATCGCCGGCCGACCGCATTCGCCCGCCGATCCGCGACGCGGATCGTCCGCAGGATGTGAAGCCCACGTTGACCCGGTCATCGGTCGAATGGTATTTGAAGCAGCTCGAGGGCCTCTATCAAGACTGGTTCCTGACCGACGAGTTCGTCAACCGCGAGATTGCGAAAATAGAAGCCAGTCTGATTCAATAAACTCGATGGCGTAGGGTGCAAAAATGATTGGTTCATAAGCTCTTTGAAAATATAGAGTTATGCCGTCCCCGGATGAACGGAGTTGCCGGGAAGACGGCAATTTGTTACCCTCTGCCGACTATGAAACCCAAATTCTGGCTTTCGATCGTGACTTGCCTGGCCTGGTGCATTGACCGGGAACTCTATAGGGCCATTGACTATCTCCGTGAACAGGTCCGGGTTCTGGTGGAACTTCAGGAAAAGCAGAACAAACGGATTCGGCTAAGCGTCAGCCAACAGAAGCGGGTAGCGGCCAAGGCCAAACGGCTCAGCCGAGCCCTGCTGGAGCGATGTACAGAACTCTTCACCCCCGACACCGTGATGCGCTGGTACCGAGACTTGATTGCCCAGAAGTATGATGGGTCAAAGAATCGAATGTCTCCCGGTCGGCCCCCCATCAGCGAGGAAATCTCTCAGCTCGTAATCCGTTTCAAGGAAGACAATCCTCGCTGGCGTGAGGTGTAAAAATGGTTTGTTCATAAGCTCTTTGACAACATGGAGTTAAACGCTCTTTGGATGAAAGGATTTGTCGGGAAGGTGGGACTTAGTTGGTTATATGTCTGGGTTTTCGTTAATGATAGCGGGAGACATCAAGAAGCATAGTATCTTCGAAGGACTTGCAGAAGTAATCGAGGAGGTTACTCAACAGTCAGGAAAGCGATCAAGGCCGATGTATCCGATTCATTGTATTATATAATCTTGTATTCGGCCCGGGCGGACGCGTCAGAGGTGTGTCAGCTCCCGCGGCGGCCTATCCGGTACTTGCGCAGGGCGGCAAGTATGACCAGCGGAACGACCCATTCAGCATCCCGCAGAAATGAGCAATTACTATGAAAACTACATTCCTGAATATGGCCTTATTCACCCTCATCGAATCTTTAGCCTTGAACACGCTCGCAGCCGATTCGCCAACAGACCCGGCCATTCACGTCCGGGTCAATTACGCGCG
>Ga0315287_10004317_pt1 | contig 13854 bp, 7 predicted proteins | sample YL17G11_0_MG_FD_205037 | JGI IMG/M metagenome (GOLD analysis project Ga0315287, IMG submission 205037) | Sediment microbial communities from Yellowstone Lake, YNP, Wyoming, USA - YL17G11_0 | ecosystem: Environmental > Aquatic > Freshwater > Lake > Sediment | place: USA: Wyoming | collected... | reverse complement strand
CCCGCGCCCGCGGCGTGGCTCGCGCCGCCCCAAACGCGCGCCGGGGGCGCACCCCCCACCCCCCCCCCCCCCCGCCTTTATTCCTGCCCCCCCCCCCCCCCCCCCCCCCTCCCACCCACCCACCCAAAAAAAACACAAACGCACATTGCCGCTTGGACCTGTAGAAAGTCCCAGTGCTCCATCAGGGCCGGCACCGCCGCACCCTCCGCCAGGCCCTTCCGCACGATGTCGTTGACGTCGATGATGACCATCAGCTTCATCGTGACGTCATCCTCCGTCGTGCCCGCGCCGCCCGCGTCCAGTTCCACGGACGGCCGGATGCAGACGGGCGGGACGGGGAGGTGGGTGAGGATGAGGTGCTCCGGCCGGCCCGCCAGGCCGAGCAGCTCGGCGTCAGCGTCCGGGACGGACGAGAGGAGGGCCAGCGCGCGCAGGGGGTGGAGGTCGTCCGCCAGCCTGCGCAGGTGCGGGGCGAGCGCCTCATTGGCCGCCGCCGCGCCCACGAATTCGGCGGTGTAGCCCGCCAGGCCGACCGCCATGTGCTTGCCCGCCCACACATCGTGCACGATCTTCAGGGAGCCCGGCACCTTCTTCACGGGCCCGTTGGCCGCGCCGCAGTGAGGGCAGGCCCGCGCGCGGCGGCACCGCTCGGCGACCCGCTTGAGGGCGGCCGCCCGGGCGGCACGTTCCGCTCGCGGGGCGCGCAGGGCACGCAGGGCCCGCGCCCGTTCCTCTGGGGCCAGCAGGACGCGGGAGCAGGTCTTGCACACGCACTGCAGGGCCGCCAGCGTGGCCCGGAAGAAGCCCAGGTGGAAGACAGGCAGCTGGAGGCGGATGTACCCGAAATGCCCCGCGCACGTCGCCAGGGCGTGCCCGCAGGTGGCGCAGGTGGCGGGCTTGGTGGAGACGCCCAGGCGGGGGTCCAGGACACCGTTGGGGGCGGGGCGGCGGTCCGGGATCTGTGTGGGTGAGGTGCGGGGGGAGGAGAGAGGGGGGGAGGATTGCAAGGTTGAGGTTGCCTGGAGAGAGAGGAGAGAAAAGAGAAATGGGACAGAGACCCCGCCGCTCGTCGCTCTCGCTTTTCTCATTCACACTCACATTATACAGCTGGCGCTCGTAGACCTGGAGCTCAGAGGTGCGGACGATCTCGCCGGGGGACATGAGGCCGAACCGGATTTTCTTACTGAACGTGTGAACGGGGAGAAGGGTTAAGATGATGATGAGAAGAGGGGGCGCGGCCGATTGGGAGAGACTTTCTCTTTCACCCCCCGCGGTCCTCCTGCTCTCCTCTCCCCACCTCCCACAAACTTACATCCGCCGGGGCATGTCCGGCGGGCGGTACGGCTGGTGCTTGTAGCCGCCGGGTAAGGCAGGCATGTCACCGGCAGCGGCGGCAGAGGTGGAGGGACCGGGGCCGGCCGCCGGCAGCGGCGGTGCGGGGTCGGGCGGCATTGTGTTCATCCAAGTCTGCGACGCTCTCTGGCCTTCGAGGGATGTGATGGGGCCAGGGAAGGGGGGCGGGTGTGCCCACACCAGAGAGCGAGCGAAACCGAGGGGATCGACGATGCGGCCAGGCAGCGCGGCAGGAAGGGGGAGAAACGCGGCCCCGCTGCTAGCCGACGAGTGTGAAGAGGGCTCGTTTTGCATTCACAATTTTCGGCGAACGCGCGGCGTGCGGGGCCTGGACGCCCCTGCGCACACATTGTGGCGCCTGTGTTGGCGTCGCCTGACCTACCAGGGCACACACTTGTGCACCTGTGACGCCCCTTCCGCCCCCCCCTCGCAGACCCCCCCACCGAAAAAAAGGGAGAGCGAAAACAAAACAAAACAAAAGGGAGCGCGCGCCCGATGGAGCCTCACCCTCAACCCGCACCTCCGACCCCGTCCCCACCCCCGCCCCCCCTCCCCCGCCCGACCGCCGACCTGGCCGCCCTGTACGTCGATGAAGAGGAAGTCCTGGGCTTCAACATCTGGGCGGCCGAGCTGGACCTGCTGGTGGCGGCCCGGCGCCGGGCGGCGGCGGCGGTGTTGGGGGGAGCGAGCACTCGCCTCCCGGGCGCCGCCGCCGCCACCACCCCGCCCCGCCCCTCCACGCCCCCGCTGTCGCCACCACCCTCCGCCGGCGAGACCGTGCGCCTCCTGCACAAGCTGGGCGCGGCCCTGGCGGGCAGGCCAGGCTCCCCGCCCGACGCGGGTGGCGCCGTCAGGGCCCACCAGCGAGGGGTGGAGGCCGGGCTGACAGAGCTCCTGGTGGGCGGGGTGGGGTCGCCCGCCCCCGTGCGGGCGGCCGCGTCGGCGGCCCTGGCCCGGCTGCTGGAGGTGGGAGACGGGCGGCCGCTGCATGCCCTGGCGGCTCGCCTGCGCGCTGAGCTGGCGCCCAAGACGGGCCCGCTCGGCCCGGGCGCGGCGGGCCGGGCGGCGGGGGGGGGGGCAGCCCCCCCCGCGGCGGCCGCCGAGGCGGCGGGCGCGGCCCAGCGGGCCCGCCGCCTGGGCGCCCTGACCGCCCTGGCCGCCTTGCACGGCCACCCGCTGCATGGGAGGACGCTGGCGTCGGGCGCGCCGGAGGCCGCGGCCACGGGCGCCGCCCACGCGGGCGCCCGGGGCGCGGACGGTGCGACCCGGGCGGCCGGGCTCGAGCTCGCGGCCGCTGCCGTGGAGGGCCTCGCCCCGGGCGACGCCCGGGCGGGCCCGCCCGCGACCGCGGAGGCCCTGGGCGCCGTGCTGCGTTTCCTGCGGGCGGGAGCGGCGGCCGCGGCCGCGTCGTCCCGGGCGTCGCCGGCGGCGGGCGAGGACGCGGAGAGCGGGGACCCGGCCTCCACGGCCGCCCCGCCCCCCTTCCAAGACGGCCCCTCCCTGGCCGCGGCCGCCCGGGCCCTGCGCGCCGTCGCGGGCGCGGGCGGTGGGCCCGCCCTGTGGGACAAGGGCGGCGCGGGGCTGGGCGAGGCGGTCAGGGCGGCGGTGGCGGCTCTGGGCGCCGGCCCAGCCGCGACGGCGGGGCTCGGGGCGGCGCTCGGCGCGCTGGCCGCCTGCGCGCGCGGCCCGGCCGCGGCCGCCGCGGCCGCCGCCCTGGCGCCCAAGCCCGCCAAGCGCGCGGCGCTGGACGCCGTCCGCGCGAGGGCCTGGGACACATGCCTCACGCTCCCTTTTGCGGCGGCCGTCGCGGCGGGGCGGCGGGCGGACGCGGCCGCCCTGGCGTGCGGGTGGGTGTGCTTGGCTGCCGCCGGGGGGGGGGGGGGGGGGGGTGGCCGGCGCGGGGCGGGCGCTGCCCTCTCCCCCTCCCCCTCCCACCCGGCCCTGGACGAGGGGGCGGCCACCCCCGACGAAGCCGCGGTCGCCGTCGCGGTGCACGCCTTGCACGCGGTCGCGGCGGCGGCGGCGGCCGTCTCGGCCTCCCCTCCATCCCTGCGAGCGGGCGTGGCCGCCACGGACGGCGGCCTGGCCCGCGACCCCGCCCGCCGGGGCGGGGACCTCGCGCACGCGGCTGCGTGTGTGAGTGCTGCCGTGCGGGCGGGCGCTTTGGAGCGTGTCACCCCCGCAGGACAGCTGGCGCTGCTGCAGGCGGCGGTGGGCGTGGCGGAGGCCCAGATGGCCGCGGGCTGCCCGGCCGCTGCTGCTGCCGCTCTGGGCGCCGCGGCCGCCGCCTTGGACGCCCTGGGCGAGGTGCCCGCCGCCGAGGCGGCCACCTTGCGTGAACCCTTGCTTTCCGCCCTGGGGGCCTCCCCCTGCACGGGCGTGCGGGCGGCGGCCGCGGCAGCCTTGGCCTCGCTGGCCCGGGCCGACCCAGCCGGGGCTGCACCCCTGCTCGCGGCCTGCCTGGCCCGCCTCGCCCGGGGCGTCGCGGCCCTGGGGGCGGCGTCCGGCGGGGCGCCAGGCCCAGCACCCGACCCTGCGCCCGCGCCCCCGCCTTTGAAGGGTCGGGCAGCGGTCGCCGCGGCGGGCGCAGCGGTGGCAGCGACCGCGGCGGCCGTGGCCGCCGCCGCCGACGGCGTGACCGGAGCCGCCTGTGGCGCGGCCTCCCTCCTCGTCGCCGCCTCCACCCTGCCCCTGGGCGTCCCCGCCCGCCTGGGCGACGACGCCCTGGCCGCCGCGGAGGCCCTGGTCACCCGCCCCGCCTCCCGCACGGCGGCGGGCGCGGCGGCCGAGCGGGAGGGAGGGTACACGCTGCTGGGCGCGCTGTGCCTCGCCCTGCCCGCCCCCGTCCTCGCCGAACGGCGCTTGGCCCTGCTCGCCCTCTGGCAGCCCGCCCTGGCCCGCCCGGGCGGGCCGGGCGCGCACCCGGGCGGGGAGGCCTGGGTGGGGGCCGCGCTGGTGGCGCTGGAGGCGTACGCGGCCGGCCCCCTGGCGGACGCGGCCACCCCCGACCCGGCCGAACAGGCCCGCCTCAGCTGCGCGGTGGCGGCCCTGCTGCGGGGCGCCCCGGCGCCACCACCCGGGGTAGGCGCTGGGTGCTCCCCGGCGGCCGTGCGCGCGGCGCTGGTGGGCGGGGCGGGGCCGGCCGGCGGGAAGGCCGGGCACACGGCCACCGCCGCCCCGGCCACCCCCCCTGAGCCGGGGAGTGCGATGGACGGGGTCCCCCCCGCCGACGCCCTCTTCACCATGGCGTCCTCCGCCGCGGCGGCCGCCCGCGTGCGTGTTGCCCTCCCAGACGCGCGCGCGTACGCGGCCGACCACGCAGACCTGGCCCGGGCCTGCGTGCGGGCGGTGCGCGCGGCGGGCGGGGCGGGCGGCGGCGCGGCGGCCCGCGTCCTTGCCCGCCGCCTCAACCCGGCGGACGCGGGCCTGGGGCCGTGGGGCCCGGCCGGGGCGCCGCCCGACGGGCCCCTGTGCACGGCCGCCGTCGCCCCCGGCGCCGCCGCCCTGCCCCCACCCTGGGCGACGGCGGGCGGCGGCAGTGGTGGCGGGGGTGCCCTCGCCTGCCTGTGGCCGAGCATGGCCGAGGCACTGCTGGACGCGCAGGTGGGCCTCCTGGGCGCCATGCTGCCGGCCCTGCCCACCCCCAACGCGGTGCAGGTGCTGGCCGCCCTGGAGAGCGCGGCCAGTGGCGGGGCGGGTGGGGATGGGGAGGCGGTGCCGGCCAAGGCGCGGGCGCAGCGGGCGTCGCCCGCAGCCGCGGCGGCGGCCGCGGCGGCCGCGCTTGCGGGCCTCGCCCCGCTCGCCGCCCGCCGGCGTGGCAGCAGCAGCCAGGGCGGGGACGTGGGCGACGCCGCCTCCGCCGCGGACTGCAAGGCCCTGGGCGAACGCACGATGACGCTGGCCGAAGCGGTCCTGGCCGCGGCGGCGGGCGTGGCGGCGGACGGGGGTGGCGGGGGTGGCGGCGCCGGCGCGACCTCTACCTCCACCCCCTCCTCCTCCTCGTCCTCCCTGGCCGACGCCCGCTTCACGGCGACCGTCCTCCAGCGGGCGGCCGCCGAACTGTTCGCTGTGGCTGCCACGATCGGGGCGGACGACCTGGCGGGCGCGGCGGTGCGCGCCCTGGCCCGGGCAGCGGCGGCGACGCCCTCCTCCGCCCGGCGGTGCGCGCTCGCGGCGGCCGTGGGCGCGGCCTTCCGCTCCAAGGGTGGCCTGGCCATGGGCACGGGCGCCGCGGCCGAGGTCGGGTCCACCCTGGCCGCCATCGCCTCCTCGCCCGCCGCCCGCGGGGTGGAGCGCCTGTGGGCGCTGCACGGCCTCTCCCTCGTCGCCGCGGAGGCCGGCCCCGCGTACGGGCCGCACGTGGCGGCGGGCCTGGCGCTGGCAGAGGCGGCCGCCCTAGACGACGGCCCGCCGCCCGGGCGGCCGCCGGGGAGCGCGACGCCCGGCCTGCGCCCCGCCGCGGGCGGGCTGGCCAACGCCCTGGTCTCAGTGCGCGGGCCTGACCTGCGGCCGGGGGGGGCGGAGTACCTGGCCTGCCGGGCCATCGCCCGGGAGCTGGCGGCGCTGGCCGCGTCGTCAGGGCGGGCCACCAGCGCGCGCGGCGCGTGGCCGGGCGCGGGCGGGACGGGCGACGCGCCCGGCGCCGGGCTGCAAGCCGTCCTCTTCACCCAGGCTCTCGCCCTGTTTGCCCCCGGCGCGGCGCCAGCGGGCGCGCATGCGCCGCTGCTTCTCGACGCGGCCGTGCGGTCCCCGTCCCGCCGGGCGAGGCGAGCGGCGGCGGCCACGCTGCGGCACATGGCAGAGAGAGGGGCGCTCAGCGGTGGGGGGCCGTCGTCCTCCTCCCCGCCCTCATCACCATCCACCCTCGCCCTGTCATGCGCGGCCCAGACCCTGGCCGCCCTGGATGGCGAGACCGACCCGGGGTCGGCCCGGCAGTTGCGTGCCGTGGTGCGGGCCATCCTGCGGGCGGACGGCGGCGGGGTGGGGGGTGGCGGGCCGGGGCCGGAGCCGTGGCTGGCGCTACTGGGCGGGGTGGCGCTGGGAAGGCACCCGAGCGCTGCCGTTGAGCTGCCACCCCAGCAAGAGCCGCCGCCGCCGCCCCCCCCTCCTCCGTCGGTGGCGTCACCTCCTGGCCTAGACACTGGCGCTGGAGATGCGAGTGATGATGGTGACGGTCTTGTCGGCTCGCCGTTGCCTGCTGCCGGCCCTGCCGCTCCAGCCGCCTCCAACCCGCCGCCTCGCACCCGCCAGACGGCGCCCCGCCTGGGGACCCGCCTCTTTGCGTGTGCCTGCCTGGCGGCCATGCTGGCTGCCCCACTACCGCCCGCCACGTGCCCGCCGACGCCCGACCTCCTGGCCCCCCTGGCGGGCGAGGCCGTGCGGACGGCCTTCCGGGTGGCGACCAGCGCCCTGGACGCGCTCGCCTTGGCGGGGACGCACCTCCTCGCGGCGGCCGTCGCCCGCTTTGGCGGCCTGCCCGACCCGGCCGCGCCCGTTGAGCCGGGCGAGTCAGCACCGCCCCTCCTCCTCCTCCAACAAGCCCAACTGACGGCCGCCCTGCGTGGGGCGTTGGCGCCGGGCGCCTCGCCAGCCACGGTCGTCGCGGGCGCCGCCCTCGCGTGCGCAGTTGTGGGACACCTGCGCCCGGCCTCCTCCCACGCCCCGCTCGTCCCGCCGTCCGTCGTGGAAGCCCTCCTGTCGTCTGCCTGGGACGCCGCCAGCGCGGCGGCAGCCGCTGATGCCGCGGCCTCCACCGCCCGAGCCAGCGCGTCCATCGCCCTGCCGCCCTCGCCTTACGCGGAGTGGGTGGCCGCCCGCGCGCGCGTCGCGCTGTTGGCGGCCGCGGCGGGCGTCGCCGGGGCGGGCGCGAGGGCGGGGAGGCCCCTGAACATTGCCACCCCGCGGTGGGCCCCTCGCTGGGCGGGCCTGGTCCGGGATGCGGCGGCCCTGGCGGTCGGGCCCCGGCAGCGGGCGGGCAGCAGCAGGGCCGGCGGCGGCGGTGGCGGGGCGGAGCCTCCCCCCCCGGCCGTCCTGGGCCTCCCCCTTGCGGCCGCGCCTGCCGCTCTGGCCGCGGCGGCCGAGGCGGCCGCGCCCGCCGCCCTGGCGGCGCTGGGTGCGAGCGACGCCGGCGACTCGGCGTTGCCCCTCTCCCTCGCCCTGGACGCGTGCCGCCTGTTTGCGAGCCGGGCGGTGAGTACAAACCAAGGCAGCGGGCGGGGAGGAGCACTGGCGCGCGGGGCTGGTGGCGGGTCGGACTCCGACGCCGAGGACGGCGGGGCCGCCACCGGCGCCGCCGCCCTGGCCGCCTGTGCGAGTGCACTGCCTGGGCTGGCGCGCCGAGCTGTGGCGGAAGGGCGCGGCGACCTGCTGGAGGACGCGGCCTCGCTGGCCGCCGGCCTGGGCAGTGCGGCGGCGGCAGGCGGCGGCGGCGGCGGTGCGGGCGTGGACGCCGCGCTCGAGGCGTTGGCGGCCGCCTCGCCACCCCCGCCCGCGCTGGCGGCCGCCGTGCTGGCGTCCCTGGCCCGCGCACCCACATCTGCGCCCGCCCTGCGCGCCGGCGCCCTGCTGGTTGCCGGCGGGCACTGCGAGCCGGCCACGGCGGGGGCCCTGGTGGCCGCGGGAGTGCGCGCGCTGCTGCTGCTGCTGCTGCCGGGTGGCGCTGAAGAAGGGTGTGAGCCTGCGGCGGCCGCCCTCCTCGTCTTGGCCGGGGCGCGCACGCCGGGCGAGCTGGGCCAGGCGACCGCGTCTGCGCTGGCGGACGCGATGACCGCCGCCGGGGCCGGGCTGGCCCCCCGCCTCCTGTCCTTGGCGTTGGAGGCCGGCGGTGGGGTGAGCGGTGGGAGCGAGGCCGTGCTCGCCGCCGCGGCCTCCGCCCCACCCGCGGCCGCCCTGGCCGGCGCGGCGGCCGCCTTGGCGGCGCCCAACGCCCCTCCTCACTGGGCGTTAGCGGTGGCGGCCGCGGTGGCGCCAGCCGCGGCGGCCGCCGCCCGGGCCGCGACGGCGGCCGGCCAGGCAACGCAGCCCACAGCCCTGCGCCCGGCGGGTGACGCGCTCCGCCTGGCAGTCGCGGCGCTGCCGGCCGCGGCGCGCGCGGGTGAAGGCGCCCTGGGCCCTGCCTCCGATGCTGTCACTGGGCTCATCGTTGAGTGTGCTGCACCGGCCCCTCCTCGGGCTGCGCCCCCCCTGCTAGTCGCGGCCGCTGGGCGGGCCCTCCAGGTCGCAGCGGCCGGGGAAGGCGGCAGGGGGCTGCGGGGTGCGCTGGGCCGCCTCGACCCGGTTGTGCGCGCGCGCCTGCAGGCGGCGGTCGGTGGTGGGGGTGGTGGGGGCAGCGTTTCGGGGCCTGCTGGTGGCGGAGGTGCCCCGGCCGGGCCGGCCATCGCGCTGCGGTCGTTCCGGGGTGGGGGTTGAGCAACTTTTTTTTTTTTTTTTGGGGCTGGGTTTTTTTTTTTTTTTTTTTTTTTTTTTTTTTTTTTTTTTTCCTTCTCTAAAAGAACAATTGGCCGAACTTTCGACCCACTCTCATCGTGAATCGCTCTCGCTAGGTAGCCTGCCGGCTCTGATCTGTCCTAGAGACGCGTGTTGCCACCGTGACCCGGCGGGCGCTGTGGTTCGACGCAGGCAGCGGCGCATTTTACAAGACGCGTGTCTGACCTCTTTTCTTAACCCCCGGCCAACCCCCTCGCCTCCACTCCCAACCTCCCGGACCGCGGCCGCGGCCGCGGCGGCGGCGGCGGCTACTCTCTACCCCCCATACACAACACAATTACCATGCCCACCCCCTCCACCACCTCCTCGGACGACATGTGGACCCGGCGCCTTGCCTTTGACGGGGGCATCCACTTGACCGTCCGCGAGGAGTGGCACGCGGGCATCGGCGGGACCGTGTGGCAGGGCAGCATCATTGCGGGGCGCTTCCTGGCGTCGCCCGCCTTCACGGCCGCCCGCATGGGTGCCTTGCCTCCCGGCGCCCGGGCCATCGAGCTGGGGGCGGGCGTGACCGGCGTTCCCTCGCTCGTCCTCGCGGCGTTGGCAGCCCGGACGGGGTGCCTGGCCGAGATCGTCGTCACAGACACGTGCGAATGCCTCGAGGGGCTGGAGGCGGCCGCCCGGGCCAACGCGCCGCCCGGGGCGAGCGTGGTGGTGGCGCCGGCGCCGGCGGCGAGGGTGGCCGCACCTGCGAGCGAGGGCGGGGACCCGTCGGACGGGTGGGCCCTGCCCAGGTCCGTCGTGGAGGCGGTGGCCGGCGAGGCAGGGGTCGACGGGCGCCTGTCGGGCCCTCCCAGCCCGCCGCCGCCGCCCCCACCGCTGCCGGGCCTGGCAGGGGGGGAAGGGGGACGGGGGAGCACCGCGGCTGCGAGCCAGGCGCCGACCCGCCACCCCACCCCCCCCCACCCAGTCACCCTGCGCGTGGCGGAGCTTGACTGGGGGTCGGTGACGCCGGCGCTGGTGGCGGCGCCGCTGGAGGCCGGCGGCCTGGGCGGCCCTTTTGACTTGGTCGTCGTCGCTGACTGCGTGTACCACCCGCCCGCCATGGAGGCCCTCGTGCGGGCGATGCGCCTCCTGACCGCGCCCGGAGGCCAAGCCCTGCTCGCATTTTACGAGCGGTCCGTCCCGGCGGCGTCCCAGTTCTGGCCGCGGCTGCGGGCCGGATTTGCGGTGACCCACGTCCCCGCCGCTGCCTACGGGTGTGCGGGCGCAGACGCTGTCGCCACGCGGGCGGATGGGAGTGCGGGCCCAGTGGTAGGCATGTTTGACCTGGTGCGGGTAGGGGAGGCCGAGTACGGGCGGCGGGAGGCGGCGCGGAGGAAGGGACCCGGTGCGTGCGGAATGCTTTGATGGAGCGGAGGCGGAGGAGGGGGGAGACGTTGAGGGTGGAGGTTGACAAAAAAAAAAACTCTCGCTCACCCCGCCACTGGCGTCACGACCTCTCCACCGCCCCCCCCGCCCACCGCCTCCGCTTTCGGCTGGGCGTACCCCACCTTCACCGCCCGCCCACACAGCTCCAGCTCGCCCGCCGCGCCCGCCGACACGGCCGCGTCCAGGCCGGCCTCGTCCGTGAAGTGGACGTGCGCAAACCCTCGCGACGCGCCCGTCAGGCGGTCGGTGTGCAAGCGCACCCGGGCCGCGCCCCCGCCGCAGCCGGCGAAGAGGGCCGCCACCTCGTCGGGACCGGCCTCGAAGGCGATGTTACCGACGTACGCGACGCAGTAGCCGGGCGTCTTGGGCGCTGCCGCCGCGCCACCGCCGCCGCCGCCGCCGGGCGCGCGGCCGCCACCAGGCGCCGCCGCGCCCTCATGCTTCCGCCCGCCACTGCCTCCCCTCACCCCGGCCGCCCCCTTCTTGCAGGGCTCCACCTTCACCCGCACCCCGTCCAGCATCGTCCCATCGCACGCCAGCGCCTTCTGGTACGCCTCCTCCGTCGCGAAGGTGATGAACGCGATGCCCCTGAAACGCCCCGTGTCCGGGAAGCGCATGAGGTCGAGCGAAGCGACCGGCCCGCACCAGGCCCAGTACTCGCGGACGTCGTCCTCCTCGTACCCAAAGGGCATGCCGCCCACAAACACTCGGCGGGCGAGGCCGGGGCTGGGGAGGGGAGGGGGAGGGGGGAGGGGGGTTGTGGTGGGGGTGGCGGCAGCAGCGGCGTCCAAGCTGCCGGCGCGGGCGTCGACGGCGGGCGCGGTGTCGCCGCCTGCGCCCTTGGCGAAGTCAAAGGCAAAGGTGGAGGGAGGATTGGTGGCCGTGGTGGTCGTGGTGGGCGGCGCGGCGGGCTCTTGAGGGAGCGCGGCCGCGGCCGCCGCCCCCTCTTTCTCCTCCTCAACAGGCACCGCCGCGACCGCGACCGCCTCTTTCGCCTCCTCCGCCCCGCCAACGAAGCCGAGGGCCGCTCGGATACGGGTTGCCTCGTCCGCGTTGCCTGGGCCGGAGGGGAGGGCGGCCGGGGTGGTGGCCCCCTTTTTCTTCTTGCGCCGTTTTTTAGGGGCGGCAGCAGCAGGCGTGGCGGCGTCGGCGGCCTGTGGCGCGGCAACTGGCGCGGCCGCGGCCGCGGCTGCGGGCGTGGCCGGCGCCTCAGCGGTCAGTGTGGGCGGCGCCGCTTCGGACGGGGCTTTGCGCTTAGCGGCAGGGGATGGGGCGGGCGTGGCTGCCTTGGCCGGCGTCGGCGCGGGGGCCGCGTCCTGGGTGATGGGAGAGAAGCAAAAGGTTTGAGCGAGTCGGGGGCGCTGCCGTCGGGGCGCATGCGCTTTTTTTTTTTTTCACCACCCCATACAGCCCTCTCCCCGCACACGCTACTCACCAGCAGAACCGCATCCATGGAGGTGTACTGCGGGTACAGGACGCCGGCAGCGGCGGCGGCCTGGGGGAAAAAGGGGGTGGGAGGGAAGAGAGAGAGGGTGAAGCTTTTTGGCCAGCCGTCGTGGGAAAAAAAAAGTGTGTGTGCCGAGGAAGGCGCTCTCCGGCCTTGCTTGACACGCAGGCGTTCGTTCGCGGGCGCTTGTGCTGGATGAAGAGGTGCTATCTTCATACCTGGGCGCGGGACCGGGTGGCCATGGTGCGTCTGGAGCGCCGAGGGACGAGACGGTAAAAAGTAAGGGAGTGAGCCGAACATCAGTCCACGGTTTGGCTGTTTCGACAGCGCCACACACAGACAAGCCATGCGCCCGCTCGCCGTCCCACGCCTGGGCGGCGCCAGCCGTCGGCACGCCACCACCTCACCCCCCCCATCCGCCGTCTACAGGTGGCGGCCGGGCCCGCCGGCGGGCCGCGTGCGGGAGGCCGTCGGCAGCAATAGCACCACCAGCTCTGCAGGCGGCGGGGGGAGTGCGGCGCCGCCCGGCGAGGGCGGCGTGCGGCGCGACCCACTCTCTGCTGCCAGCAGCGTTGCCAGTGACCAGTACGCACGGCTTGGTGCTGAGGCCGGCGTGTCGGAGGCGCCTGGTGGCGGCGCACGGGCGCCCGGGCCAGAAGCCAGCGGCAGCGCGCCCAATGCCGACGCCAGCAACCCGGGGGCGCCCCGCCCCAACCCGCCCCCACCCGCCTCCTACGCCGCCGCCGCCGCGACCGCCGCCGCGGCCGGTGGCGACCCCTGGGCCTGGGTGCCCCGGGACGTGTACAGCGCGGCCGCGGTGGAGGCGGGGCTGGGCGAGGCTGAGCGCGCGGCGGCGGTGGCGGCCGAGGCGGCGGTAGCGGCGGCCGCGGCCGGTGCCGCCTCTGAGGCAGCGTCCACCCGCCGCCCCGACGACGGCTGGACCGCCGCCGCCCGCGCAGCACCACCCCCGGCCCCTCCTCCCTCCACTTCGTACGACGCGTACGCCGCGGACGCGTCCGGGTGGGAGGCGGGCGCGGACGCCGCCGCCCGGGCGCGGGTGGAGGAGCTGGAGGAGGATTGGGGGGGCGCCTTTGGAGCCTCCTTTGGAGGAGGGGGCGGCCCACGGCGACGGCGGGACGCCCCGCCCCGCCGCCGGCCCGCTGCGCCCAGACGGGGTCGGGAGGACTATGGCAATGGTGCCTACCCGCCCCCGTCCCCGCCGCGGTGGGCGGCGGCCCGCCCGGGCGACGGCCGGGCGTCGCAGGGCGTAGGCAGCAGCAGCAGCGGCTGGGGGGCCGACCCCCGGGCCGCCGCCCCGCCCCCGCCCTCCGAGCCGGACCCGGCCGCCCCGCCCCCTGACATCACCCCCCTCTCCCCGGCCGAGGCGGACGCCCTGCTACCCTTCACGCCCCAGCCTGACCAGGTCCGCGCCTTCAACGCGGACGGGGCGGCCCTGGTGCAGCGGGTGGGCGCGTCCCTCCTCGTCACGCTCGCGTGCGTGAAGGCGCCGGCCGCCGCGGCGGGCGCCCTGACGGCGCCCCTGTGGTGGCCGCTCGCCCGGGCAGCTCTGCGCAACCGGGGCCTGCGCCGGGGGGACCCGCCCGTCGGCCTGTGGCGGGCCCGCGTGCTGGAGGCGTGCTTCGAGGCGGGGGGCGGGGGCGGCGGCGCCCTCGCCGCCGCCCCCGGCTCCCTGCGCCTGCTCGTTGGCGATGACTCCGGCGCCCGCACCCTGGTCGTCGCGCCCTACGAGGCCAGGCGCCACGCGGAGATCCGGGTGGGCGACGCGGCCGAGCTGGTCGTGCTGGGGCGTGTCGGCCCCCCCGGCAGCGGGCCGGCCGCGTTTGTGCGCGGCTTCCGGGCGTTGCCCGAGGCGTACCTCCCCGAGACGGGGCAGTGGGTCGGGGCGGGCTATCCCTATGTGGACCGGCGGGCGGCGATGCGGTTGAGCGTGCTGGTCGAGGAGGAGCGGCGGCAGGGCGAGGCGGAGGTGGTGGAGGAGGAGGCAGGCGCGTGGGTTTGAGGAGGAGGTTGAAAACCGACGACGTGCCCACACTCTTTTTCTCGCTGCGCCCCCCTGTCGTGCGCGCGTGCCCCACAACAGTAGCTCACACCACGCCCGCTCTCCCAGAGAGCAGGCCCGTGCACGGCCTTCATATTGCGCGCGTGACACCCGTACGCCGCGGGGGGGCCCCCCCCCC
>Ga0315287_10004316_pt1 | contig 13854 bp, 12 predicted proteins | sample YL17G11_0_MG_FD_205037 | JGI IMG/M metagenome (GOLD analysis project Ga0315287, IMG submission 205037) | Sediment microbial communities from Yellowstone Lake, YNP, Wyoming, USA - YL17G11_0 | ecosystem: Environmental > Aquatic > Freshwater > Lake > Sediment | place: USA: Wyoming | collected... | reverse complement strand
GAGGCCCAGGCGCTCGCCGAGGTCGACTCGGCGCTGTCGGCCGACATCAGCCGGAAGCAGTCGGCGATCGCCGCGCAGTTGGCGGCCCAGCGTTCCGCCGCCCGTCGCCGCGGCACGAGCCAGCCGCCGCGGACAGGCGGCTCGGTGCCGACGCTCGACACGATCGGTGGCAGCGGCATCGTGACGGTGCGCGGCATCCGGGTGGCGGCATCGATCGCCGACGCGCTGGGCAACCTGCTGGCGGCGGCCGACGCGGCGGGCGTGGGCCTGGCAGGCGGGGGCTACCGAGATCCGGCGGCCCAGGTCGCACTGCGACGCGCCCACTGTGGCTCGTCCAACTTCGCGGTGTACGAGTCACCGGCATCGTCGTGCAGCCCGCCGACGGCACGTCCCGGGACCTCGCAGCACGAGCGCGGCCTGGCCATCGACTTCACGCAGGGCGGCCGCACCCTGAACCGCGGCTCGCAGGGGTTCCAGTGGTTGTCGGCCAACGCTGCCGGCTTCGGGTTCTTCAACCTCCCGTCCGAACCCTGGCACTGGAGCACGACCGGGAAGTAGTCGCCGTGGCGACCGGGACGACGACCTCAGACCGTGGGTGGGGGCGGACCGGGGAGGGTCCTGGGCGCGTCGGGCACTGCCGGAGGCCTCCGAGCCGTCGCGGTGTCCGATGCGCCCGAATCGTTCCGTGAACGCCAGGCACCCCTCCGCAGGTGGTCGGGGAGCGGAGGGGGGACCGGTCGTGAGCGCGGGAGCGGCGGGGCCGCCGAGGGCGGTGGTGGTGGTGGCGGCGGCGGCCGCGACGACGTTGCCGTTGCCGCGCCGGGCGGCGGAGGCGGTTCGGCCGGACCGGGGGGTGCGGTCGATCGGGGGCCGTTCGATCCATCCGGCGCCGATCGTCCTCCCGGGACGGGGTCTGTGATGAGCCCGTTCGGGCCGAAGACCTCGGCCGCCAGGTCGATGTCGGCGAAGACCACCCGGTTGCGTCCGAGCTCCTTGGCCCGGAGCAACCCGGCGTCGGCGACCCGGATGATCTGGTCGGGTGTGGCTGCGACGGAGGAGTGCGTCACCCCGAAGCTCGCGGTGAACGGATCGTGTTCGGCGTCGATCTGGGCGCGCTCGACGGCCTGGCGGATCCGGTCCATCACCTCGAGCGAGGTCTTCACCGACAGCTCGGGGTACACGAGCACGAACTCCTCGCCGCCGTAGCGGGCGACGATGTCGTGGTCGCGGACGTTCTCTTCGAGGACCCGGGCGAAGAGCTGCAGGGCCCGGTCGCCGACCTCGTGACCGAACTTGTCGTTGAGTCGCTTGAAGCGGTCGATGTCGGCGACCACCAGCACGAAGGACTGACCTTCGCGGAGGAGGCGCCACAGCGATGCCTCCAGCATCCGCCGGTTGGCGACGCCGGTCAGGCCGTCGGTGCTCGCTTCGAGGCGCGTGCTCTCGAGCTGGCGCACCGCGCCCAGGCGGGTCCCGACCACGCCGACCATCGTCGAGATCCGGGCCACCTGCTCCGGAGGCAGAGGTTCGCGGTCCGGACCGGTGCTGTGCATCACCCCGAGGAGCTCGCCGCCGAAGTTCACGGGCACGCAGACCGCCGAGCACGGGCCGTCCGGTCGGTTGCGGAGATGCGGGCAGGAGTTGAGGTCCTCCGAGCTCGGGAAGATCGAGGTCTGACCCCGCCGCAACGCCACGCAGCCGTTGACGTCGGCCACCGGACACTCCGGAGCACCGGCAGAAGGGTTGACGGCTTCGGTGACCAGCCGTCCGGTCGACGTGACGGTCATCAGCTCCATCGGGACGCCCGTCGCCAGGATGCTCATCGAGTGCTGGGTCACCCGGAAGATCCCGTCGAGATCGTCGGCGAGGTCGAGCGCGTCGGACACGACCCTGAGTTGCTCTCCCCGCTCCGAGCGCTCCCGCAGGAACCGGATGTCGCCGGCGATCTTGTCGGCGACGTGGTTGAACGAGCGGCCGACGAGACCGATCTCGTCGTCGCCGCTGGGCGCCCGGCTGTCGAGGTCTCCGTCCCCGAACCGACGCATCGACCGGCCGATCGTGCGCATCGACGAGCCCACCGCCGCCACCGCCGAGCGGGTCATCAGGGTGGTGCCGATCGCTCCCAGCGCGAGCGCTCCCAGCGCGAGGACGATCCCGACGGTCCGGGTGCGGCCGAGGTCGTCGTCGCGCGAGCGTCGGCTGGAATCGAGCCGGCCGGCGAGCTCGCGTCGACCGTCGATCGCCGCGTCGTACCGGCCAGCGTCACCCCGCGGTTCGATGTCGGTGATCGTCGACAGGTAGGCGCGGTCGGACTCGAGGACCTTGGCCCGGACGTCGTCGGGAATCATCCCCCGGATCAGTTCGTCGACGCGGCCCGCGGCGGCGCCGATGGAGGCCAACGTGGTCTGGCGCACCGCGGTGGCCGTGACCCCGCGGTGCAGGTTCTCGAACGACGTGATCAGCGAGCCGTTCTGGACGCGGGCATCGTCGAGGCGGCGGACGTCGGAGGACACCGTGGTCACCGACGAGATGGTGATCAAGGCGATGATGGTGAGCGCGGCGGCGGTGAGCATCCCGCACGCCGCCGCCAGTCCGACCCGGCCACTGAGCGACAGAGGGCCGCGCCGGGGCTCGCGGGGGTCTCCTGCGGCGTCTTCGACCACCCTGACCTCCCTTCGCACTCCGAGCACGCCGTGCAACCCCCGCACGCACCCCGCGCACGCACCGCGCCATCACGCATGAAAGGTAGCGAAACGGAGCCACCATGAACGAGTGGACACCCTAGGGCAACGTGTGGTCACCCACTGCGACCGGCCGTTCCGGCCGTTCCGGCCGCGTCGACGCCTGCCGGGCGGCCACGAGGATCTCGTGCCAGGCCGATCTCGGGAGCTCCAGACCGATGGCGGCGGCGCATTCGACCAGGTGGCCCAGTTGCCGCGTGCCGATGATCGGGATCGTGGCGGCCGGGATCTGCATCAGCCAGGCGAGGGCGATGGCGGACCTCGAGACGCCGTGCTCATCCGCCTGACGATCCAGGCACGCCACGAGCGGACCGACCTGCGGATCGTCATGAGCGGCCTCGGCGAGCCGACCGCCGGCGAGCGGGCTGTAGGCGAGGAGTGCCAGCTGCAGTTGCTGCGAGACGTCGAGGACCCCGTCGTCGAGTGGGTCCAGGTGCAGCGCCGACAGCTCCGGTTGCTGGCTGGCCAGGCGCACGTCCCGTTCAGCGAGGAGGGCAGCGAGGGCCAGCGTCTTGGATCCCGAGTAGTTCGACACCCCGACGCCTCGGGTCAGGCCGCGGTCGACGAGGGCGGCCAGCGCGTCGGCCAGCGCCTCGGGGTGCGTGAGGTGATCGGGACGGTGGACCTGGTAGAGGTCGACGTGATCGACGCCGAGCCGGCGCAACGACGCTTCGCAGGCGCCGGTGAGGTGGGCGGCGCTCGAGTCGTAGGGGACGCCGGGCCGGATCCCGCCCTTGGTCGCCAGGATCATGCGATCGCGCCGGGACGGCGACGCCGCCAGCACCCGGCCGAGCAGCGCCTCGCTGGCACCGAGCGTGGCGGGATCCGAGGAGTCGTAGCCGTAGATGTCGGCGGTGTCCATCAGTGTGATGCCGGCGTCGAGGGCCGCATCGATCCGTGACGTCGCGTCGTCCAGCGTGCTCTCGGCGAAGTGCCACAGCCCGTAGGCCAGCGACGGCAGCGCGATCGTTGCCCAGGCGGGGATCGGCGACGACATCGGCGTCAAGGTAGTGCGACGGGTCGACGGCGCCGTCCAGCCGGGGAGCGATGCGCCGGCGGTACTGTTCGCGGGGTGAGCGACGAGCCCGCCGACGAGCCCGTCGAGGAGATCGACGCCGACGGTCGTGTGCTGCGGGTGGTGGCGCGGGGCGAGGTGCGAGCGGGCAGGCTCCGCCACCGGGCCGTCTTCATCGCCGTGCTGGCGCATGACGGCCGGATCCTCATCCACCAACGGTCGCCGCTGAAGGATCTCTGGCCGTCCCGGTGGGATGTCGCTGCGGGCGGGGTGGTCGGCGTGGGCGAGCGCGACGATGCGGCCGCCGCCCGCGAGCTGGGCGAGGAGCTCGGCGTCGGGGGAACGGCGTTGGAGCGGATCGGGCGAGCGGGCTACGAGGACGACGAGGTCGCCCTGATCGGCACGGTGTACAGGATCGTCCACGACGGACCGTTCCGATTCGCCGACGGTGAGGTCGTCGCGGCCCGATGGGTCACCTTCGAGGAGCTGGATGGGCTCCGCCGCAGCGAGCGCTTCTGCCCCGACTCCCTCGCCGTCGTGTTGCCCCTGCTCTGACTCCCCGATCCGGGACCCCCTGGACGGACCCGGAGCGAAGCCGGACGATGAGCACTGTCACACCCCGGTGCGATGGTGGACCCATGACCTCCGAGACGTCGACGACCAGCCTCGCTCCGGCCCGCCGTCGGGCGGTCCTGTCCCGGGAGCTGCGCCGGGAACGCTGCGAGGCGGCGCGATGGGCCCTCGCTTCGGGGCGACCGTTGAACCTGGACGCCGTCACCGTCATCCTCGCCGTCCGATCGTTCGAATCGGTGGGCGAGGGCAAGCCGTTCCACCGGTGGACCACCCACGACATCACCTCGTTCGTCTGGGGTTCCGCCGTGGGGTGGTGCGGGGCCAACGGCATCGAGGTGCCGGCGGACCTGGCCGAGTCCATGTGGAGCTACCTCGCGTTCGTCGGCGCCACGGATCGGCTGGTGTCGGGATCCTCGCCACCGGGTGACCTGCTCGACGCGCTGGGCGAGGCCGCGGGGCTCACGCGAGCCGGTCGGCGCTCCCGATCCCGCCGTGCCCAGCCCGCCGCAGAGGTGCGGATCCTCCGCCACGATCCCGAACCAGCGTCATGAGGCGAACCCCCACGAGCCCGAACCCGCTCAGGAGGCGAGCCCGAAGAACCCGAGCAGCTCCCCGGTGGTGTCGAAGCCGTTGCCGCTCAACCAATCGTGCCGACCGCCGGTCACGGTGACGAGGCGCACCGAGACGCCGCGCTGACACCCCGTCCAGGTCTGCGTCATGACCGTGGTCCCCTCCGACGCCGGAGTAGCGCCACAACCGAACGCCTCAGCGGTCGCCGCCGCCGCGCGCGGCACCGCAGGGAAGGTCGTGCCCCCGGCGAGCAGCAGGCCGGCCAGCGACGTGCCGCCGTTGTAGGGAACGGTGTCGTCCGCGGTGCCGTGGGCGTCGAACACGGCGATGGGCACATTGGGCTGGCATCCCGAGACGTTGGTGCCGGTCACGCTGGCCACCCCGGCCAGTCGGCCGGCCTTCGAACAGGCGTAGCGGTAGGCCATCATCCCGCCATTGGACTGTCCGACCAGGTAGATCCGCGCCGGATCGACGTTCGGTCGCTTGAGCGCATCGTCGATGACGGCGTCGATGAAGGAGACGTCGTCGACTCCCAGGGCGCGCGCCGGGATGCAGCAACCACCGGCGTTCCACGAGTTCTGCACGCCGCTCGGCGTCTCGACGATGATGCGGTGTCGGCTCACCGCATCGGCCCAGCTCCCGGTCCCGAGGACGAACTGCGGGCTGGCACCGAGGCCGTGCAGCAGGATCACCAGCGGCACCTTCTCACCCGGCTGGAGACCACCGGGGCTGACCCAGCCGATGGCCCTCGGACCCCAGGGCTGTTGCACGATCGAGAACACGGTGGCGGTCGCATCCGAACCGGGGAGCGTGACGACCGGACCGGTCGGCGCCGGAGCGCCCCCCGATGGGACGGCGATGCTCTGGTTGTCGCCGTTCCGCTTCACCACCACGACCACGATCAGCACGACGACGACGAGCACGGCCAACACCGGCAGGCACCCCCACGCCAGCCGGCGACGGAGACCGGCTCCCCGCCGAGGCGGCGCGTGGTCCGGGTGGCCCGGCTGGTCCCGCTGGTCCCGCTGGTCCGGTGCCGACGGCGCTCCGGGCGGCAGCTCCCCCGGTGGCAGCTCTCCCGGTGGCAGCACCCCGGACGGCAGATTGCCGGGCATGCCAGGAGGAGGTGAGCCGGCGTCCATCCCACGGATGGTAGGCAGCGCCAGCCGATCCGGCCGCTCGCCCTCGGGCCCGGCCTCTCGGCCGGTGCCGGCCTTTCCCGTTCTGACGGAGTGTCAGATATCGTCGGGCCCGTGTCGGAGGTCGAGCGGTGTCGGTGACGGAGCAACAGGGTGTCGGGTCCGACGTCGCCGACGAGTCGTTCCGGGACGAGATCCGGACATGGATGGCAGATCACCTCCGAGGCGGCTTCGCGCCGATCCGCTTCCGGGGCGGTCCCGGCGACGAACACGTGCTCATCGCCGAGCGCATGGAGTGGGAGCGTCACCTCGCCGCCCACCACTGGACCTGCGTCGGGTGGCCGGTGGAACACGGTGGTCGGGGATTGTCGATCTCCCAGCAGGTGATCTTCCACGAGGAGTACGCCCGGGCCGGCGGCCCCGGCCGATCCGGCCTGGTCGGTGAAGGACTGCTCGGGCCGACCCTGCTGGCCTTCGCCAACGACGTGCAGAAGGCCCGCTACCTGCCCGGCATCGTCAGCGGCACCGAGTTCTGGTGCCAGGGCTACTCCGAACCCAACGCCGGCAGCGACCTCGCCAACGTCCGCACCACCGCCCGCCTCGACGGCGATTCGTGGGTCATCAACGGCCAGAAGGTCTGGACCTCGCTCGCCCAGTGGGCCGACTGGTGCTTCGTGGTGTGCCGCAGCGAGGTCGGCTCGGAGCGCCACCACGGGCTGTCCTATCTGCTGATCCGCATGGACGCCCCCGGCATCGAGGTCCGGCCGATCCGCCAGATCACCGGCACCGCGGAGTTCAACGAGGTGTTCTTCACCGACGCCCGCACCCCCGCCGACCACATCGTGGGCGCCCCCGGCGACGGGTGGAAGGTGGCCATGGGGACACTGGCCTTCGAACGAGGCGTGCTCACCCTCGGTCAGCAGATGGCCTTCGAACGCGAGCTCACCGAGATCACCGACGCAGCTCGCCGAACCGGAGCGCTGGATCAGCCGGTGGTCCGACAGCGACTCGTCGAGCTGTGGATCCGTCTCCGGATCATGAGGTTCAACGCGGTGCGCACGCTGGCCGGCTCCGAGGGCGGCCAGCTGTCGCCGGCGGCCATGATCGGCAAGCTGTTCTGGGCCAACCTGCACCAGGACCTGGGCGAAGCCGCCATGGAGGTGCTCGGCGCCGAGGCGATGCTGATCGATGACGACTACGACAGCGAGGACCCGATGGGCCCGCTGCACAAGCTGTTCCTCTTCACCCGCTCGGACACCATCTACGGCGGATCGGACCAGATCCAACGGAACATCATCGGCGAGCGAGCGCTCGGCCTACCCCGGGAGCAACGTTGACCGCACCGATCTACCCACCGGCCCGCGGGCTGCTCGACGCCAAGTCGGTCGTCATCACCGCGGCGGCCGGCACCGGCATCGGCTACGCGCTGGCCAGGCGCTGCCTCGAGGAAGGCGCGACGGTGCTGATCTCGGACTTCCACGAGCGGCGCCTCGGCGAAGCTGCCGAGCGACTCGGACAGGAGACCGGCAACACGCCGGCGACGTGCATCTGCAACGTGACCGTCGAGGAGCAGGTGCGGAGACTGGTCGAGACGTCGATCGTCGAGCTCGGGCACATCGACGTGTGGATGAACAATGCCGGCCTCGGCGGCAACGCACCGATCATCGACATGACCGACGAGCAGTGGACCAACGTGCTCGACGTGACGCTCACCGGCACGTTCCGCTGCCTGCGGGCGGTGCTCCCCCACATGTACGAGCGGCGCTGCGGCGCCATCGTGAACAACGCGTCGGTGCTCGGTTGGCGCGCCCAGGAGCTGCAGGGCCACTACGCGGCGGCCAAGGCCGGGGTGATGGCGTTGACCCGGAGCGCGGCGATGGAAGCGGCGCACCACGACGTCCGCGTCAACGCGGTCTCACCGAGCCTGGCGATGCACCCGTTCCTGGCGAAGGTCACCCCTGACGGGCTGCTCGAGGAGCTGGAGGCCAAGGAGGCGTTCGGTCGGGCGGCCGAGCCGTGGGAGATCGCCAACGTGATGGTGTTCCTCGCCTCGGACCTGTCCAGCTACATGACCGGCGAGGTGCTGTCGGTGTCGAGCCAGCACCCCTGACATGACCCTCACCGTCGCCACGCCCGCAGACCTGCTCGGCCTCCCCGGCACGCCGGTCGGTCCGACCCCGTGGATGGACATCGACGCGGAGCGCATCGGTCGGTTCGCCGAGGCGACCGGCGATGTCCCGGTCGACGAACCGCTCGCCCAGGAATACCTGACCCTGGCGCTCGTCAACTTCTTCCTGCCCCAGCTCCTGACCGTCGAGACGTTCTCGATGGGCATCAACGTCGGACTCGAACGGGTGCGGTTCCCGGCGCCGGTCCGCGTCGGCGACTCGATCCGGGGCCGGGGCGAGGTCGTCTCGGCCACGGAGGTCGGTGGTGGCGTCCAGGTCGTCGTGCGGATCGGCGTGGATGTGGCCGGCTCGGACAAGCGCGCCTGCGTCGCCGATACCGTCAGCCGCTTCCTCCCCTGACCGCGCGTCCAGGCAGGTGCCCGGCTCGGGCGGCTCAGGCGACGAGGAGGGCCTGGCTGGTCAGACGTGAGTCCAGCCGACGGCAGATGGTGTCGAGGGCGATCGGGTACAGCCCGCGGGCGAGCTCGACATCGAACATGGCGTTGGGACGGAACCCGACCGCCGACGCGAACGTCCGGCCCGGGCGCAGCACGAGGGTGTTGCCGCCCGTCCGCTTGCGCCAGCGCGCCAGGGCCGAGCGCGAGGTCGACTCCATGATCCGCCCGACCGGCCCGAACAGCGGGCCGGCGATCGGCAGCGACGCCACCAGCAGGTCGGCCGACGCCGCGTGGTCCGCGCTGGCCATCGAGCGGACACCACCGTCGACGTGGGCGACACCACCGAGCTGGTGGGGTGAGAACAGGCCCGGCACCGCCGAGGATGCGGCGACGAGGTCGGCGATCGGATGGCTCGAGCCGTCGTGCAGATGACGGCGCATCCGGCGGAGCTCGACGGTGGAGACGGTGACGTTGTGCACGTGGACGTCGCCCATGAGCGAGCGGGCGACTTCCGCGAGCGCATCCGGACGTCGATCGGGAACGGTGATGTCGCCGATGGTGGCGAACTCCTCGAACCCGATGCCGAGGCGCAGCGCCGCGCAGGCCCACGACCCCGCGCTCGTGCCCAGAGCAGGCGCGGCATCGACGTCGAAGCCGAACTGTCGGAGCCCCTCGACGACCGCCAGGTGCCAGGCGATCCCGACCGCACCACCCCCGCCGAAGACCAGGCTCAGCTCAGACGACATGTCGATCCTCCTCACAACAGGCCGCCAGTGAACCACAGGCGTGGGACGACCGATAGGGGGCAATATCCCGGGCCGCTGCCGACTGGGGCCCCGGCCGGCCGCTGTCGGGATTTCGGGGCGTTGCGACCCCTGAGTAACCTCACCCGCGTCCTGAGCCTGGAGGAACCCCGATGCCCGAAGCAGTGATCGTCTCGACCGCACGCAGCCCCATCGGTCGCGCCATGAAGGGTTCGATGACAACCATCCGCCCCGATGACCTCGCAGCCCAGATCGTCGATGCCGCGCTCAACAAGATCCCGGCGCTCGATCGCAACCTGGTCGAGGACCTGATGATGGGCTGTGGCCAGCCCGCCGGCGAGGCCGGCGTCAACATCGGCCGCGTCACCGCCATCCTCGCAGGGATGGCCGACGTGCCGGGTGTGACCGTGAACCGCTACTGCTCGTCATCGCTGCAGACCATCCGCATGGCCTCCCACGCCATCCGCGCCGGCGAGGGCGACATCTTCATCGCCGCCGGCGTCGAGACCGTCAGCCGCTTCATCAACGGCATGGCCGACAGCGGCCCCGCCAACGAGTGCTTCGCCGAACCCCAGGCCCGCAGCGCATCGCGTGCCCTCGGCGAGGGTGGCGCCTGGACCCCCGGTTCCGGCCTGCCCGACGTCTACATCTCCATGGGCCAGACGGCCGAGAACGTCGCCGAGTCCGAGAACATCAGCCGGGAGGACCAGGACGCCTTCGCCGCGCAGAGCCAGCAGCGGGCGACCGCATCGCTCGAGAACGGCTACTGGGAGCATGAGATCACGCCGGTCACACTGCCCGACGGCACCGTGGTCTCCCAGGACGACGGCATCCGCGCCGGAACGACCGCCGAGGGTCTCGCCAAGCTGAAGCCGGTCTTCAAGCCCGAGGGCTCGGTCACCGCCGGCAACGCCTGCCCGCTCAACGACGGAGCGGCTGCGGTCGTCGTCATGAGCGACGCCAGGGCCAAGGAGCTCGGCCTCACCCCCCTCGCCCGGATCGTCGCCTCGGGCGTGTCGGGTCTGAACCCCGAGATCATGGGGCTGGGACCGGTCGAGGCGATCCGCCAGACCCTCGGCAGGGCGAAGATGACGATCGACGACATCGACCTCGTGGAGATCAACGAGGCCTTCGCCGCGCAGGTCATCCCGTCGGCAAGGCATCTCGGCATCAGCTGGGACAAGCTCAACACCCGCGGTGGCGCCATCGCCATCGGCCACCCGTTCGGCATGACCGGCGCCCGCATCATGACCACGCTGATCCACAACCTCCAGGAGTCCGACAAGCAGTTCGGCCTGGAGTCCATGTGCGTCGGTGGCGGCCAGGGCATGGCGATGATCGTCGAGCGCCTCACCTAATGTGAGCCGGGCCATGCGGCCTCGGTGAGAGTTCAAGGGACCACCTGCAGGTGACGACACCTCACAGGTGAGCGCAGAGACCCGGACATCGCCCGCCGGACCATCGCAGTCCGAGATCTACACCGCCTTCGCAGAGCAGTTCCCATACGGGCTGATCGCCCTCGACCCCCGACTCGACATCACGTGGGCCAGTCCCGGTGTCACGAAGGTCATGGGCTATGCGCCCGAGGAGCTCCTCGGAGCGTCCGTGTTCGGCATCATCCACCCCGACGACCTGGAGATGGTGGCACCGATGGCGATGGCCATGGTGGCGAAGGCCGACGAGCTCACCGACGAGCACTCGGCGGCCCGCGGTGCCGAGATCGACGTCCGCGCGATGCACCGCAACGGATCGTGGGTGCACGTGGCCGTCAGCGGTCGGGTCATCGACCGCACCGGCAACGCCGTCGTCTTCGTCCGCGATGGCGCGGATCGCGCCGCCCTCAACCGGGTGATCGAACGGGTCGGGCTCGGCGCAACGCTGGAGGACAGCTTCCGCGCCGTCGTCGATCTGGCCAACGCGTATTTCGTGACCGACCGCGCCGCCATCGTGTGCGACCTCGACGGCTGGTCGGTGGTGACCGCCGACGATCACCCCACCACCTTCGACCCGCAACGGTTGCTGGAGGCGGTTCGTGACGAGAACCGCTCGTCGGCCACCGTCGCCGAGGTCGACGGCCACTGGGTGACGCCGATCGAGTCCGCCGACGGCGACGTGGTCGGCATCGTCGTGCTCCCGGCGAGCCGGGCCGGCGGCGCCACGCCCTTCGACATCGAGATCGCCGGACGGGTGCAGCAGCTCGCCGCCGTCGCTGTCACCCGAGCGCTGGACGATCGCGCCCTGCGGCGCGACGCCACCTTCGATCACCTCACCGGCCTCGTCACCCGCCGTGAGTTCGAACGGGCCCTCACCGGTGCACTCGCCCGGACCGACAGCGGACCGGTGTCGCTGCTGTTCATCGATCTCGACGGCTTCAAGAAGGTCAACGACCTCCACGGGCACACCTTCGGCGACGCCGTCCTCGCGGCATCCGCGGCCCGCCTGCGCAACACCGTCCGCGCCGTCGACCTGGTGGGCCGGCTCGGCGGCGACGAGTTCGGCGTGTTGTGCCGGTCGACCAGCGGCTCCGAGGTCGAGCTGCTCTCCGATCGGATCCGCGACGCGCTGGCACACCCCATCGAGATCGAACAGCTGCAGCTCCGGGTCAGCGGCAGCGTCGGCCTGGCGACGACGGAGGAACCGATCTCGGTGACGGAACTGATCCGCCGAGCCGATTCCGCCATGTACGCCGCCAAGTCGCGTCGCTAGCCCGCCCGGCGACGGCGCCCCGCCAGCGACGGCGCCCAGAAGGCCCCCGGTAGGTTGGCGCCATGGCCACTCGACCGCCGTGGCTCCCCGTCATCATGTGGTGCATGGCGGTGGCGGCCGCGTCCAACGGCGTCGTCTTCGCGCTGCTCGCCGATCTCCGCGAAGCGCATGGCTTCACCCGCGGCGACCTGGCGTTGATCTCGTCGATCGTCTTCGCCGTCGGCCTCGTCACACAGCTCCTGCTCTCCGGGTTCGCCGACCGCGGTCACAGCCGCACGCTCCTGCTCATCGGTCTGGCGTGCTCAGCCGCTGCGCTGTTGTGGTTCGCCGCCGCTGAATCGCTCTGGCAGTTCGTCTCGGCCCGGGCGCTGTCGGGCTTCGGCGCCGGCGCGTTCATCCCCGCGGCGCGGGCCATGGTCGCCGGACACGATCCGGCCAACGCGGGTCGACACCTCGGCCGACTCACGTCGTTCGAGATCGGCGGGTTCATCCTCGGTCCCGCGGTCGGATCGCTCGTGGCGGACCGCTGGGGCCTCGACGCTCCGTTCCTGATCCTGGCCGTGCCGTGCATCGGCGGGCTCGCCTATCTGGCCCTGAGCGGGCCACTCCCCGAGCGCCGGCTCGCACGCACGCCGTTCTGGAGGACGAGCGGCCTCGACCTGCTCCGGCTGCGTCCGGTGTTCGCCGCGGCACTGTTCGCCATGCTGTTGTACCTGCCGGTCGGCATCTACGACGCACTGTGGGACCAGTACCTCACCGATCTGGGCGCCTCGCAGATCTTCACCGGCGTGTCGCTCTCGCTCTATGGCGTGCCCATCATCCTGCTCGGCACCTCGGGCGGCCGCCTGGCCGACCGCTTCGGGCCGATCCGGGCAGGATTGTGGGCGCTCATCGTGATCATCCCCACCACCTCGCTCTACGGCGTGGTCAGCTCCTACTGGATGGTGGCCGGCATCGCCATCATCGAGGCGGCGGCACAGGCGGTGGCCGGTCCGGCCGCCCAGTCGGCGATGGCGCTGGCGTGCCCGCCCGATCGGGTCGCCGCCGGCCAGGGACTCTCGGGATCGATGGGGCTGGCCGCCGCCGGAACCACCGCCTGGGTCGGCCCGAAGCTCTATGCCTCCCACGGCGCGCCGGTGACGTTCGTCGGCACGGGGGCGGCCATGGTGGTCCTCGCGTTGGCGGTGGTGGTGCTCAGCCGGGCAAGGTTGACCGTGATCACCGCCGAGCCCGCTGCGACATGATGCAGCTCTCCGACATCCTCGACCTGGCCGACCACGGTCCCGACACCTTCGTCGGCCGCGGTCCGCGCTATCCGTGGGGCAGCCTCTACGGCGGACAGATCGTGGCCCAGGCGCTGCGGGCGGCCGCCAACACCGTCGAGGAGCGCTTCCAGGTCCACTCCCTGCGGGCATACTTCATCCGTCGTGGCGACCACGACGAGCCGGTCCGCTACGAGGTCGACCGCATCCGCAACGGTCGCTCGTTCTGCACCCGCAGGGTGGTCGCCCGCCAGGCCATCGGTGCCATCCTCAACCTCGAGGCGTCGTTCCAGGCGGCCGAGGCGTCCGAGGACGTCGAGACGGTCGGGATGCCCATCGACGTGCCCCGCCCCGACGCGCTGTCGATCGACCAGTGGTCACCGGTGTTCGAGCGGGCCTTCGTGGATGCGCGCTCGTTCGGCCAGACCCGCCGCGATGGTCTCGGCCGGGCCGCCGCCTGGCTCCGGGCGACCGAGCCGATCGGCGAGGGGCGCCACGACCAGGCGTGTTCGCTGGCC
>Ga0315287_10004310_pt1 | contig 13856 bp, 10 predicted proteins | sample YL17G11_0_MG_FD_205037 | JGI IMG/M metagenome (GOLD analysis project Ga0315287, IMG submission 205037) | Sediment microbial communities from Yellowstone Lake, YNP, Wyoming, USA - YL17G11_0 | ecosystem: Environmental > Aquatic > Freshwater > Lake > Sediment | place: USA: Wyoming | collected... | reverse complement strand
AGCCGCCCCGTCCCTCTCCAGTTCTCGCCCCACACCGCCCCCCCCACCGCCCACCCACCCCCTTTAACCCGCTGCCCCCCCCCCCCCCCCCCCTCACCCCTTCATACACAGGTCCTCCTCCGCTGGTCCATCGAGCGGGGCGTGCCCGTGCTGGTGCGCACGGCCTGCCCCACCCACGCGGCCGAGGCCGGGGGCGCTGCCTCTGGCGCCTGGGCCCTGCCCCCCGGCGGCCGGGCGGCCCTGGACTGCCTGGAGACGCGGGCCCGGTCGTGGCGCCCCGAGGCGGCGTGGCCGGACCCGGAGGTGGGCGGGGTGGCCAAGCCGAGCCTGGTGTTGCCCTGAAAAATGGGAGAGAGAGCAAACGAAGAGGGGCGTGTGAAAGAAAACAGGCCAGCCAATGTATTTTTTTTTGTCATTCTCGTGAAAACGCCCCCCTCCAAATCCATCCCATCCTCGTCACCCACTCGACACGAATGGGGGTCACCTCCGCCTCCGCCTCCATGAAGGAGGTCCTCAAGAACAACCGGTACGTGGTGGGCGGAGGCGGGGCGTGGGGAGGGGCGGGGAGGGGTGCGTCCCGGAAGGGAGAGGGAAACGAGAGGGAGAGAGAGCGTTGGAGGTCCACCCCCTTCACATGCCCCGCCGGCCCTATCCCGCCCCTTGCCCCGCCTCCATGCCCGCACGCCTGTGCAGGGCATGCGCGTGTGCACCTAGTTCCGGGTGGACGAGGGGCGACGAGGGGGCCGGAGGTCCCCAAAATAGGCGCGGCCGCGAGGAGGAGACGCGACGCATTCCCCCCCTCTCGCTCTCCTGCCCTCACCGCCTCCCCTTTCTCTCGACACACAGCAAGTGGGCGGACGCCATGCGGGCCACCCGGCCGGACTACTTTGAGCGCCTGGTCGCCACGCAGGCGCCCGAGTTCCTGTGGATCGGGTGCGCGGACTCGCGGGTGCCGGTACGAGCGTGGAGAGAGAGCAGGAGGGGGTGCGTGGTTTTTTGGCCCCGGCGCGCGCGCGCGCGCCCAGCTGGAGGGCAGGTGCTCTCCCCCCCAACCCTCTAACCCCCCCCCCCCCCCCTTTTTTTCTTTTCTTTTCCTTTTTGTCCCCTCCCTCCTCCACACAGGCCAACGAAATCCTGGGCCTCGCCCCCGGCGAGGTCTTCGTCCAGCGCAACGTGGGCAACCTGGCCGTCCCCCGGGACATGAACGCGATGGCGTGCCTGGAGTACGCGGTCGACGTGCTCAAGGTGAAGCACGTGATTGTGTGCGGGCACTACGGGTGCGGCGCGGTCAAGGGCGCCCTGGAACTGCCGGCCGCGGCGGGTGGCTTCGTCGCGCACTGGGTGTCCGACATCCGGGCCACCCGGGACCGGCACGCCACCGCCCTGCGGGCCCTGCCCTCCCCCACCGCCCGGTGGGACCGCCTGTGCGAGCTCAACGTGGTCCACCAGGTCTTCAACGTGACGCTCGCGCCGATCGTCCAGGCCGCCTGGGCGCGCGGCCAGGGCGTGGCCGTCCACGGCCTGGTCTACTCGCTCGCGGACGGCCTGCTGCAGGAGGTCTGCTCGCCCATCGCGTGCCAGGCGGACATGGACGCGGCGGCGGCACAGGCGGAGGCGGCCGTGCGGGGGGGGGACATGAGCGACGCCTTGCTGGGCGAGGCATTTTCCACCCACAAGTGGTTCGAGACGGAGGCCGCCAAGGATGGGAGGAAGAAGGAGGAGGAGGTCGGCAAGGCCGGCGGTGCCGCCGGCGGTGGTGCGCCCTGCTGTGCGGGGGGGGGGGCCTGCCACACCGGGCACACGGCGGCGACGTGAGGGGTTAGAGAGAGAGAGACACGAACAAAGTGAAATGGTTTCGCTCTTGTACCAATAAAGAAAACCCCTGCATCACCATGCCCTCCTTGCGCCCGCCACCCGACGAAAGAGAGGCGTGAGAGAGAGAGAGAGAGAGAGAGAGGGAGGAACGAACGTAATGCAAACCTGCGTGTGTCACAAAATCATCTCCCATCAACATGTCACCATCCACTTTTTTGTTTTTTTTTATTCCTTTTGTTTGCGCCCGCCGCCCCGCTGCTTGGGCGGCGGCGGCGGGGGCGGCCCACCCCCGCCCCCGCCCAACCCGGCCCGCGCCGCCTCCAGCTCCGCCCGCAGGCCCGCCGCCTCCGCGTCCGCGGCCGCCAAGTCCGCGCCCAGGGCCGCCAGCTCCGCCCCGAGCGCCTCCAGGTCGGCCGCGCCCGCGGCCGCGGCCGCCGCGTCGGCGCCCGCCTGGGCGGCCCGCCCTGCCCGGATGGCGGCCAGGGCGGGCGCCGCGTGGCCGGCCGCCCAGGCCGCCGCCTCCGCGCGGGCGGCGTCCAGCCCGGCCCGGGCGCCCCGGACGGCGGCCCGCCCCGAGGCGGCGCCCGCCTCCGCGGCCGCCACGCCCTCCGCCGCCCGCCCCACCGCGGCCGCCCTGGCCGCGGCCGCCGCCCGCAGGTCCCGCAGCATGGCAGCCTTGGCCGCCGCGCCCGCCCGGGCGGCCGCCGCCCGCTTGTGCAGCAGGGCGGCGGCGGTCGGGGCGGCGGCCTCGAGGGCGGCGGCGGCGGCGGCGGCGGCGGCCGGGGCCGTGCCCGCCCCCTCAGCGGCCGCCGCCGCCCCCGGCGCGGCGGCCGCCGCCTTCCTCCCACGCCGCCCCCCTATGGCCGCCGCCGCCGCCGCCTCGTCCGCCGCCCGCCGCGCCGCCGCCCGCAGCGCGTCCGCCGCGGCCGCCCGCCGGCGGCGCGACCCGGGCGCCAGGTCTTCATCCCACTCGTCGCCGCCGGGGCCGGCCCCCCCCGCGCTCTCCGCGTCCAGGAAGGCAAAGCCGCCCGCCGTCGGCAGCAGCAGGGCGGCCTCGGCGGGCGTCCCCTCGCCGGGCGGCAGGAGCGCGATGTCATTGTCCGCCGCGTAGGGCGAGTCGTCGGAGTCGTAGCCGGGGAGGGCGTTGGACACCCAGGGCGAGGCCGGGTCGCCCGACCCGCCCTCGGAGGGGAAGGTGGCCTCCGCCTCCCGCCGCGCCTCCAGGGCGGCGCCCTCCGCGGCCGCCCAGGCGTCCCGGGCCGCGTCGGCGGCCATGGCGGCGGCGGCCGCCTCGGCGGGCGACAGGCGGGGCGCGCCGGGCGGGATGCCCAGCAGGCCGCCCGCGTCCAGGGCCGCGTCCGCGGCGTCCGGCACGCCGGACGGCGGCGGGCGGGGCGGGGGCGGCGGCGCGGCCGCGAGCGCGGCCGCCTCGTCCGCGTCCGCGACCGCCTCGAGCGCCGCGTACGCCAGCCGGGCGGCGAGGGCGGCCTTGCTGCCGGCGGGGGGCAGGCCCCCCGCCACCGCCAGGCCGCGCAGCTGGGCCAGGGTGAGGCGGTCCAGGTCCGCGGCGGTGGGGGCCTCCGTGCCAGGGGGTGGGGGCGGGCGCCGGGGCGGGGCCGGCGGCGGCGGCGGCGGGGGCGGCGGCGGCGGCGGCGGCGGCGCCGCCTGTTTAGCTGCCTTGGGCCGGCCGCCCCGCTTCGCGGCGGCCGCCGCCTTCGCGCTGCGGTAGGAGGCGACCGCGCCCAGCAGGCGCTCCACGATCTCTGGTTTGGTGCCCGCCGTGTCCAGGGCGCGGGCGGCCAGTTCGGCGACGAGGCGTTCCTGTGTCATACGCGGGGAGAGAGAGGAGGAGGGGAGGGGAGGGGGGTGGGGGGGTGGGGGGGAGATGGGGGTTGAGGCCGCGCGTTTTATGAGTGCTTTTCTTCCCGCACGCCGTGAGGCGGCGCTGTGTGGGCGGGTGCGGCAACTGTCTCTCTCCCTCTCTGTCTCCCTCTCTCTCTCCGTCGCCCCCTCCACGTACCTTGGGCATTTTGGTGAGGCCGGTCTTGGTTGTCGGCAGGCCCGATGCGTCGGCCGAGTCGGCAGCGGTCGCACTGGCGGTGAGTTTTGGCGCCACCAGGCCGCGTGCGGGGTGCGGGGCGATGGCGAGCGGCCGCCGGAGGGGAGGGGATGCAGTGGAGCACCTCATCGCGTGTGTGCGCCGGGGTCCCTGAATGTGTTGTGCGGGTGCAAGGAGTGGCAAAGAGAGCAACCCAAAAAATGATGAGGGTGTGGCATAGAGGCGTGCGCACATTCCTTACTTTGCCCACTTACGCTCCCCTCCTGCCTCGCGAGACCCCTCGCACACGCACGCACGCACGCGCCAGCGGCAAAGTCCGCCCGCCGCCCCTCCAACGAAGGACCAGAAATTGTCCCTCTCTCTCGACCATTTTTTCAAATCCATCCATCCCTGGACTGCGGCGGCCGCGCACGCGCACGCGCGCTGGCCACCTCGTTGGCGGGCGTGGCCGGGGCAGTGCTGGCGGGTGCGATGCCGCCGGGGCTGGGGGAGAAGGTGCGGGTGCTGGTGGTGGGAGGAGGGGGTGGTGGGAGGAGGGGGGCGGGGATGGAGAGGCAGGGGCGGGCGTGCAAGCGGCGGCGGGCGACCAGGCGAGGAGGCGTGGGGGGAGCGGGGCAGTGAGGGAGCAGAGGATGTTGTAATTGGGGGGGCGTTTTAGATTTTACACACTGACGACAAGGGTTTCGACAGAGAGGGGGGGGACTTTGACGCGTGCGGAGAGGTACACACACAAAAATCAGGGGCCACGGCAACCCCCGGGAAAGGGGGCGCTTCACGGTGGCGGAGGGCAATGTCATTTCTTTCCATTTTCAGAGGTGGGCCGACTGGCGCGCGGCGTCGCCCGCGATGCGCTCCAACAGCCCCACCTGGGCCGCCAGGCGGGCCACCTGCCCCTGCAGCTCCCCCGCCCGCGCCTCCGCGGCCTCCGCACGCGCGATTACACGGGCGCGGGCGGAAGCCGCGGCCGCCGTGGCCACCGCGGCCGCGGCTGCCAGCCCCCTGCGCTCCGACGCCCACGCGACCTCCTTGGCGCGCAGGGCGTCCACGAGGGCCTCGCAATGCGCCCGCCAAGCGGCCGGGCCGGCGCCTGCGCCGCCGTCCAAGGCGGCCAAGCCTTCCTCCCCGAAATCTCCTGTCGAGGCGGAGGCTGGGCGGGCGCGGCGCCCGCCGGGGGTGGGCGGGGCGGCCGGGGTCGTGCCGCCCGTGCCCCGCTCGTCCCAGCCCGACCCGGAAAAGGCGATGCTCACGGCCCGCCGCAGGGAGGCCGCCCGCACCACGCCCGCCAGCTCGTCCATGCTGGACCGGGCGGTGCCTGTAGAGGAGGTCCGGGCGGGCTGTGGCGGGGAAGAAGGCGGTGGCTGTTGTTGCGCGCCACCAGCAGTCTGCGGCGGCAGGGGCCGAGCGGGCGCGCCAGTCGTCGAGTCGAGCGTCCCGTCCGGCTCGGCCGCATCCACCACGCCCGTTGGCGACAGGCGCCGCCCCACGCTCACCTTGGGGCAAGGGGCCGCCATGCTCGTGCTCAGCTCGCCCGCGGCGTCCTCCTCCACCGCACCCAGGGGCAGCTGCGGCGCGTGGTGGGGGTGCGGAGGTGGGCGCGGGGTGGTGGCCCGGGCGGCGGCCGGGTCGAGGTCCGCCGGCCACACCGCCTCCAGGGAGGCCCGGCGTGCGGGGGTGGCGGTCGGGGCGGAGGCAGGGCCGTCCGGAGGGGGGGACGCGGCGGCGGGCGCCCCACTGTCCAGGCAGCCGCTCCCACCACCACCCCCGCCCCCGCCCCCGCCACCGATCATTCCTCCGACTGCCGCGCTCTTCTTGGCGAGCGCGTACCGCCCGAGTGCCAGGGGCACCCCGCCAACGCTGGCAGTCCCGTGCAGGTCAAAGTCAAGGCCGGCGGAGACGGAGATGGAGACGGACGCGCCGGCGAGGGCGCCCCAGCGGTGGCCACCACCGCCGCGCGCGCGCCCGTCAACCTCATGAGGCTGTGCCTCCCCGTCGTCGTCGTCCTCCGGGATGGCCGCCTCTAGCATGTCGTGGCTCCAGGTCAGCTGGGCCAGGAGGGAATACTTCTTGGTCACCAGCACGACCCCGTCCAGCAGGATGCGGGCCTTGCCGAACCAGGCGGACGTCTCGAAGGTGAGCGTGTGGGCGGCGGCGGCGGCAGTGGGGGAGGAGGTGGTGCGAGCCAGGCGAGCACTCGCGGAGGCGGCGCTCCCGTCGGAATCGCCCGCGGGCCGGCCGTGCTGCTGCTGACTCCCCCCAGCCGCCTGGACGCCAAAGGTGGCCGGCACCAGGTCGGCCGGCACGGACCAGGTGAGCGTGTGCATGGGGCGTTCCTTGGGGGGCGCGTTCGTCAGGGCCGCGCTGGAGACGGCGCGCGGGATGCCGGCCGGCCGGGTGGCGGCCGGCGCGCCCCTCCCTGCCGGACCGCTCAGCAGGCGGGACGCGACGTAGGCGTCGCCCTTGGCGGCCCTCAAAAAGCGGTGGGCCAGCAGCCGCTCCGCGGTCGGCCGGGCTGCCGGGTCCCGCGACAGGCAGGCCGCCACGAAATCTACGGCCGCCGCCGAGGGCGGCGGGCTCCCCGTCGCCGCGGCGTGCGCGGCCAGGTTGGGCGGCTGCCGGTGGGCGACGGTCAGGGCGACCTCAACCAGCGACGCGCCGGCCAGCGGGACGCGCCCCGTCGCCAGCTCCATGACCGTCATGCCAAAGCTCCACACGTCCGCGGCCGGGCCGTGGCCGTCGTTGGTGACGACCTCGGGCGCCATGAAGCAGGCCGTGCCGACACAGGTGGAGCGGGCGAGGTAGGCGCGGGCGGCGGTGGCGGAGGGCGGCGGGGGCGGGGCAGCGGGCGGGGAGGATCCTCCCGAACCGGCACGGAGGGGGTGGTGGTGGTGGTGGTGGTGGCCCCCCCGGGGCCCGCCCTCGGCGGCGTCCGCCTCCGACGCCGCCGCCGACAGCAGCCCCCCGTCCGCCGACCAGGGACCGTACCCGTCTGCGGACCGGGAGGGCAGGGATGCGGGGGGCGGCCGGGCGGAGGGCGGGTGGTGGCAGCCGTCGTCGGCGGCCGCGCAGTACCCAGACGTGCCCTCAGGGTCGGCCGCGCGCTCGAGCGTGGCCGCGACGCCAAAGTCGGCGAGCACGACGCGGCCGTCGCCCGCCAGCAACAGGTTGCCGGCCTTCACGTCCCGGTGGACGCAGCCCGCGGCGTGCAGGTAGGCCAGGCCGCGCAGGGCGGAGCGGGCCAGGGTGGAGAGGAGGGCTTCGTCCCCCGCACAGCCCCGCCCAGCCGAGGCGGCGCCCCGCGCGGGGCGGGCGGGGGCGAGGGAGGCCGGGCGGGGGGAGGCATCCTTGCCACCGCCGCCGCCGTCCCACTCCGCCAGGGCGGCCGCCACGCTCCCGCCCGCCACGAAGGGCAGGACGAGCCAGAGCGCGTCGGACACTACAAACGCGGCGTGCAGCGGGAGCAGGTTGGGGTGGGACAGGCTGCGCATGAGCGCCGCCTCGTTCAGGATCAGGTCCAGGGAGTGGCCTTCCAGCGAAGTGACGACCTTGATGGCGGCGGGGGCGCCATCGCAGACGCGGGTGGCGCGCCAGACCTGCACACAAACAGAGGCGGGGGGGGGGGGGGGTGAGAGAGAAAAAAGGAGGTGAGCGAGGGAGAAAAAAAGCATGTGACCTCGCACGGCCCGCACTGGCAGGGGCCGCATCCGTCCCTCTCGTCCACGAGACACCGCGGTGCGACCCACCGCCCCTCTCCGCCCCTGATTCCCACGTCCGGGCCTGCCACTCCACGCACAGGCCGGGGCGGCGGGCGGGGCCAGCGCGCCCCGCCCGCCCATTCCCCGCACAGCCCTCGCTGCTGCTGCTGCTTTTTTTTTTCTCGTCCCGCGTTTTTCCCGCGTTTTTCCGTCAAGTTCTCATACCGTTGCCGTCGCCCCCCGCCCGACGACCTCCACCAGGTCGTACGCCGCCGCCGTGGTGGGCCAGGTTTTTTCTCTGTTAAAATGTGTGCGTGTGAGTTGTTGGTGGTGGGGACAGGGTGAGTGGAGGAGGGTCGGGCGTGCTCACTCGCGCTTGTTTTTCGTGCCCCGCGTTTGTGCCCTCGCGCGACACCCTCCGCTTGCAGTCTCTACGCACGTGCATCGCCAGGAGGGAGGGGCCATGGTGTGCCAGAGAGACAGAGGCCTCGTCCACCGCGCCTGTGGTGCGGTGCGTGGGGGTCCGGCGCACGCAGGGGAGGGGCGGCGCGCGCGCACGGGGGTGAGAAGTTTCGGTCTCTTAGAGAACTCTGCCGCCGCCCCAAGGCGATTCTTGCCCCACTGCTTTTTTTGCATCGCGTCGGGCGGCGCTCGGGGTCCATCCCAAAAAAAAAAGAAAAAAAAACATGCCCCCCTCCCCTTCCCCCGACCCCTTCTCCCCGCCCGCCCCCGTGGATGGCGAGCTGGACCTGACCAACTGCCACCTGCACAGCTTGGAGGGGGTGGACCTGCCTGGGGATCTGACGGTGTGTGTGTGTGTGTGTGTGTGAGCGCAGAGAAGGAGGCATTCTCCCTCTCTACCTCCTCTCTTCTCAACCTCCTTTTGCTCCCCACCTTGATCCATGGAACCAGGCCCTCGACCTGACCGCCAACCGCCTCGCGGCCATCGACCCCCGCATCCTGGAACTGAAAGGTACTCCACACACGAGAGACATCGAGGGACGAAAAGGGAGAGAGAGAGAGAGAAACAGCAAAAGCAAACGCACCACAAAAACTCCACCACCCCCCCTCCACATTTTCCTTCCAGACCTCCGCTGCCTGTCCTTCCGCCAGAACCTCCTCACGGACGCGGCCCCGCTCAACGGCCTGGCCTGCGCGCCCTGCCTGCAAGACCTGGTCCTCCACGACAACAAGCTGACGGCCGTGCCGGGCCTGGCGTCCCTGACCGCCCTCACCCGCCTGGAGCTGAGCTACAACGCGCTCTCCTCCCTCCGCCCGCTGGCCGGCCTGGGCGGCGGCGGCGCGGCCGGCGGCGCGCCCCCCCTCGCGGAACTGTACGTCGCCGCCAACGCCCTCACCCGGCTGGAGGCCCTGGAGGCCCTGGCCCCGCGCCTGCGCGTCCTGGAGCTGGGGTCCAACGCCCTGCCGGCCCTGGAGGGGCTGGCGGGCGCGGCGGCGCTGACGGCGCTGTGGCTGGGGCGCAACCGGATCGCGGCCATCGGGCCCGGCCTGGCCGGCCTCTCCTCGCTGCGCGTCCTGGCCCTGCCCTCCAACCGGCTGGCGTCCATGGCCGGCCTGGCCGCGGGCCACACGCCCGCCCTGGAGGAGCTCTACCTGTCCCACAACGGCATCGTCGAGCTGGCCGGCCTGGCGGCGCTCCCCCGGCTGCGCGTCCTGGATGTCGGGGCCAACCGGGTGAGCGGGGTGGCCGACCTCGCGCACGCGCCGCCCACCCTGACCGACCTGTGGCTGAACGACAACGCCATCGCCAGCCTGGGCGGCCTGGCCAGCGCGCTGCGGGCGGGCGGGGCGAGCGGGTCCATCACGTGCGCGTACCTGGCGGGGAACCCGGGCGTGGAGGCGTTGAAGAGGGCGGGGCGGGCGGGCGGTGGAGGAGGCGAGGGCGCGGGCGCGGGCGGGGGCGGGGGCGGCGGCGGCGGCGGCGCGCCTGGTGGGAGTGGAGGCGGCGGGCAGCAGCCGCCAACGCCGCCCCCACCCCTGCGCACACCGGCGGGCCTCGTCCTGGGCTACGTGCGGGCGGCCCGGGCGATGATGCCGGCCCTGGAGGAGCTGGATGGGGATGAAGTCGGGCCGGTGCTGAGGGCGGGCGGAGGCGGCGGTTGAAATGTGAAAAAAGAAGTGAAGACAACCACCTCTCTCGGATCGAGGGACGACAACCACCACACCACACTCACACACACCACCCCCCATGCATCCATTAAAAAACTCAACTCTCAACTCGACTCAAGCTCTCTCTCTCACACAGCCACCGGTTCCTGGGAGGAGGGAGCAGGGGAGGCGCCCTTGCCCTTGGCCGCCGCCTCCCGTTGCACCCGTGTCGGCGCGGCCCACCCCCCGCTGGCCGCCCGGGCCGCCACGACGCTCCCATGAACGGCCTTGACGCACCAGGCGGGCGCGGGCGCGGGCTCCCCTTCCCGCGCGTCGATGGCCTGCGCGCCCAGCTCGATGCGGTCGCCCGGGCGGAGCGGGAGGGACCCGCCCGCCGGGACGCGGCGGCCGTCCACCCAGGACGGGAGGCCGGAGCCCAGGTCGGCCGCGACCCAGCCGCCCGCCTCGCTCCCCGGCGCGGGGCGGATGGCCAGGTGGGCGGGCGCGACGGCCGGGCCGGCGATGCGCACGTCGCCCGCCGAGCCCAGGACGATGTCCGCGCCGCACCCCGACTCCCGGGCGGCGCGCCCGCCCGCCGCGGGCCCGACCTCGACCGACCCGTCGGGCAGCGCGATGGCCGCGGCCGCGCCCGCCTGGGCGGCCGACCCGGAAGCCGCCGCGTCCAGGGCGTCCGAGCTCGCGTTCGCGCCGGCCACGTCCACGGGCGCCAGGAACCAGGTCGCCCGCGCGCGGTGGAGTAGGGCGGCATCGTCGGCCAGGAGGGCCGGGAAGTCGGCCTCGTCGAACCCGGCCGGCTTGTCAAACGCGCGGCAGGCCAGGGGGCGGTCCTCCGCCCGCAGCGCACCCTTGTTGCCGCCGAGCACCCAGGCCAGCATGGACGGCATCGCCGCGTTGATGGCCACGTACCCGCCCACCCGGCCCGGGTGCGGGATGCGCAGGCGGGCCAGCGGGGCCTCCAGGGGGCCCAGGCCCTCGCCCAGGTAGGCCTTGTAGGTGGACGCCATGACCGCGGCCATGCGGGCCAGGCCGTGGATGGCGGCCGCCCGCGGGATGCGGGAGGCCTGGTACCGCTTGAGGACTGCCTCCGCGTCAAAGGCGAAGGTGGTCGGGGCCGCCCCTTCGCCGCCACCCTCCGGCACGTCCACGCCGGCGCCGCCAAAAAGCCCGGCCAGGGTCGCCCCCAGCCCAGCCAGGCCGCCCTTCCCTGCCTTGCCGCTGCCCGCCCGCGCGGCCGCCACCGCGTCCGTCAGGTCGTTCGCCAGCTGGTACCCGTCCTCGATGGCCATGCACCCGCCCTGGCCCAGGTTGGGCTGCATGGCGTGGGCGGAGTCGCCCAGCAAGGCGACCCGCCCCGACGCCCACGACATGATGGGCGGCCGGTCAAAGATGTCGCGCCGCAGGACGTCCGCCTCGGGCGTCGCCCGCACCAGGTCAGTCACCTGGTCCGTCCAGTCCCCAAATATGTCCAGGAGGCGGGCCTTGCGGGACCCATCGGCGTCCTCCCCGCCCGCCGCCTCCTTGTGGAAGCCGTACCACTGCATCTTGCCGTCGCCCACGTCGGATGACACGAAGTACTTGCCGTGGCCCAGGAAGACGCGGTAGCCGACCAGGTCGATGTCGGGGGGCGTGAAGTCGGCGATGCCGGTGTAGCAGGTGTAGTCGGAGTAGGTGGCGGGGGCCGGGCCGAAGAGGGTGGTGCGGACCTTGGACCAGATGCCGTCCGCGCCGATCAGCAGGTCGCCCTCAAAGCGCCGCCCGTCGCCGGTGGCCGCCCACACCGTCGCGCCCGGGCCCGCCCCGACGGGCGCGTCCGTGAAGGACACCACGTTCGCCTCGTTCACCAGGACGTCGGGGCCGCCAATGCGCTCGCACGCCTCCGCCAGCAGGCGCTGGAGCGTGAAGCGGGAGATGACGCGCGTCACGGGCAGGCCCTGGTCGACCGCGAGGTGGAACATGTCGAACTTGACGTACCAGTCCCCGCTGGCGCCGTCCACGAGGCCGTTGACGCGGTCGCCCGTCATGACGCCCTCGCCCATGATGGCGTCCGCGACGGTGGGGTCCAGGGCTTCCAGGGCGGCGAGGGCGTTGGATTGGACCTGGGAGGTGTGTGTGTGTTGAGGGAGAGGAAAGGGAGAGGGCAATTGTGAGCGGGAGCGTTTTTCTTTTTCCTTTGTATTGGAGTGTGTGTGTGGAGGGGAGACGTAGGGGGGAGAGACGCCGCAGCGTGCGCAGAAGGAGGGCGCGATGCGGGGCAGGATGTCACCCCCCGCCACGAGAGGGAAACTGCTCCGTCCTCTCCATCCTCTCATGATGCTCGTCCCATCACCACCTCCCTCTCACCCCTCCCTCGCTCTCGTCTCCCCCGCTGTCTCTCACCTGGATCGGCCCCCGGTACTTGCCCTCGCCCCGAATGGAGGTCAGGTCCCGCTCCAGGACGAGGACGTCCATGCCCTTCTTGAGGAGGCCGACCGCGAGGACGAGGCCTGAGGAGGGAGGTTGGAGAGTGAGGGCGGGCGTGTGTGGGTGAGGGGGGTGAGAGAAGATAGATAGATATAAACGGGGCGCTTTGCCCCCGGGCGCTGCCACGCGCGCCGGGGCTGTGGGCTGGTTTTCTGGCTTCGAAAAAAGGCGGGCGCGCTTTGGGCGAAGGCCCAGCCCTCGGATCCTCGCCCGCGGCCCCGGCCAGGGCACAGAGTGACAGGCACCCTATCCGCTGGGCCGTGCGTTGGGGCGGGGTTTGGGGCAGCGGCGGCCGGGCGCGGCACGCAGGGTAGCAGTTTCCCACCAACGCCCTGGGCGCGCTTTTCTCTCTCCCCCCTTTCGCGCCCAGCCTCGCACACGCCCTCCCTCCTTCTGCCCCGTCCCTCTCGCGCACCTCCAATGCCCCCACCCGCAATGAGGACGCGGGGCTTGCGGGTCGGGTTGGCCTTGTCCGGGATGGGGACGTCGAGGGAAGATGCAGCAGGTGCTGCCGCGTCGGCCGGCGGCGCATCGGGCGTCACCGTCGCCCGAGGCGTTGCCGGCCCGTCGCCCCGACCCGACCCAGGCATGGTCAGGTGGGCCGGGCGGGCCAGGCCGGACTGGGAGGGGCGGCGCACCCCCTCAATGGACGACCGGCGGGCGGCGAAGCCGTCCCCGGCCGGCAGCGCCGTCGGGCGGGCGCCCCCGGAAAAGGAGCGCCGGCCCGGGGGCCCGCGCCCGGTGGTGGCCTGGGCGACGGGCTGCATGGTGGATGAGGAGGCGGGGAGGCTGCTGCTATGTTGGGGATGAAGAGCCCCAGGGCTAAGGTAAGGGTGTGTCGGGGGCGCGGGAATGAATGCTGGGAGTGACTAGGGTGCTTTCGACCTCGACCTCGACCTCGACTCGTTCCGTGAGCGCGCGCAACCTCGACCTCCACTCGTCGCTCCTCGTGGTCACATTCATTCAGTGAGCGAGCGCATTGCGCGCTGGCTCCACGAGTCACGGTTCACAAGTAGTCGGCTCCTGGCGACTGCTACCCTCCCACACTTATTTAAAAAAAAAAGCAGGCACACACGCACACACACACAAAATGGCAGGGAAACGCAAAAGGAAAAGAGAACGCGCTGGTTTCAGTCCATGTCGGCAATCATCTTGCGCGCCTTGGCCACCTTCTCAAAGGCGGGCTCCAGCGTCCCGACCACGGCCATCACCTCGCCCGCCAAGTCGGGCGCGACGCCCGCCTCCTCCATCACGCTCCCCAGGTGCGCCGCCACGATGCCGAAGTCGCGGGGGTGCTCCAAGTCGACCAGGCCGATGTGGGCGTCAAACATGTTGCGCCCCTTGTACTCGGCCGGCCCACCCAGGGCTCCCGTCAGGAAGGCCGCGACGATGCGCTTGTGCTTGCCGAGGGTGGCCGCCTCAAAGAAGTGGCCCAGGGCCGGGTCGGCCAGCAGGCGGTCGAAGAGGCCAGAGGTCACGGCGTAGACAGGCTCGGCCCCGCCCAGGCGGGCGTAGAGGGAGGTGGCGGGCGTGGCGACGGCGGACGGGGGAGTGGCGCGAGGGGTGGTGGGGGTGGGGCGGCTGCTAGTGTGCGTGGAGAGGGAGAGAAAGAAAGAAAAAACGGTAGGTGGGGGCCCGTCGCAGGCGGCTCAAGATGTTTTTAGGGCTGGGCGGCGTGCCCACCGGGCCCCGCTTCTTCC
>Ga0315287_10004308_pt1 | contig 13858 bp, 9 predicted proteins | sample YL17G11_0_MG_FD_205037 | JGI IMG/M metagenome (GOLD analysis project Ga0315287, IMG submission 205037) | Sediment microbial communities from Yellowstone Lake, YNP, Wyoming, USA - YL17G11_0 | ecosystem: Environmental > Aquatic > Freshwater > Lake > Sediment | place: USA: Wyoming | collected... | reverse complement strand
CGCCCGGCGGACTCCTTCAAGTCCTCGACTGTCGTACTTCTTGTCAGCATTCATGATGGGTGTTCCTCTCCGCCCGCTACTCTAATTGAAGAGAGGCAAAGTGTCCCACTCATATTGGCACAGAGGGGGTTGTTCCGAAGAAAGTGACGCCTACTTATCCCCTCGCGATGCCAATCTCCCGCTCACGCCGATGCGCCCATTCACTTTCACATCAATAAAGCCGGCTTCCTTAAACCAAGAACAGATAGCTGCCTCCGTAAAACGCCATTGATACCGGGGTGAAAGATTATCAAACAGATCGAACATAATCGTGTTGAGTGACCTTTTTCGACCCGATAACTTCAGCACGGGGAAAAGACCACACGCCAGCAAATAACTGAGCCCGAAGAGGAGAGGATAAGGAATCCGATAAGAAGCAACTAGAATATCCCGGATACGTTGGTAAATGCTGATGCGCTCGGATGGATACACCCAGAGGTAAAGCTGCCCCCCCGGCTTCACCAACCGGCACACCGAGCGGAAGGCGCCCGCAGGGTCGGACGTATGCACGACCACCCCCTCACACCACACGAAATCAAAGGCGGACGGCGTAAAGCATGGCTTAAATATATCCCCCTGGATCACCGTCACATCCGGCAAATCCAGGCAGCGGCGATAGGCGACGGAAATGGCGGTATTGATGTCGAATCCGACGATTTCCGCCCCATAGCCGGAAATCAATTCGAGCAAGAAGCCATCCCCACAACCCGCATCCAGCAAGGTCTTTCCTTTAAGATCCTCAGCTTTGATCCCGAACGCATTGAAAAACGCCGCTCTCTCTTGATCGGCCGTCAGTCCATACAGCGTTCCACGTTCGAAGCTCCCTCTCGCCCGAGCCATCCACTGAAACCCGAAGCTGGTCGCCGCGTGGTCCTGTTCGACTCTGGAAGAGAGAAAGCGGGGAACACCCTCTAAGACGGGAAATTGTGCCGCGCATCCTGAGCATGAGAATCCCGCTGAACCACTCGATTCCGGAACCGCCTGCGTGAACATGACGCACCCTCCGCACGAGGGACACCTCAATAACCGCTTACTGCGTTCGTTCATGAGATCTCCCCACGGCGCGGATCCGCGCCCTTTGCTTGAGAACCATAAACACCAGAAACAGGCGAGCACGCTCGTAGGTGTTTAACCTGGCAGGGTCCCATAATGCCGCATAGCGAGTCAGAACCTGTTCCCCCGTCACACGGGCCAAAGTCCCTACCAGGAGACGGTTCAGAACATGGTACTGTGGGGGGCACAAGTATCCATGCGATCCATACCAACTCCACCTGTCCCGATAGTTCCAAACAGAGAGATAATTGAGAAGGCCTTGGACGCCCTCCTCAAACAGTTCTTTGGCTTCAGCTTCTCCCGTCTCTATCCAGAAATCGTACAACCCCAACAGACTGAACAGAAACCCGTCCATCACTCGCGGAAGCGGGTAAGCGGGATACTCTTCATAGAGCGTCCCTCCCTGCTCAAATGTTCGGACACCACCATCGCAAACATTTTTCCTGTAAACCTTCACCGCCGCACGGCAGATATCAATAAGTTCGTCCGACTTCCATCCTTGGCGATTCGCGCGAACCAGCATACTGATCGCCAGCCCCTGAATCATGGCCGAGACCCATGGTGCCTTTAGCCGGCACTTCCCCTCCTGCACGTCGACAGGAAAAGACCAGACGATGGCCCCATCAGCTTGACGGACTGCGTTCTTGAGGAGCCACGCCACCTGTATCTGGAACCTCTCGGCTCCGATCCCGCCATGGCGAAGTGATTGTTCTAACGCCATAAGCCCATACCAGGCCACATATGCGGGATTGTAGAAGACACCAAGAGTCCGCGAGCGCTGGACCGGCACACCATGCTCATCCAATTGCATGGCGTCGAAAAATAATCGCTCTGAGAAGACATAGTAGTGCAAGGAATCTCGTGGACCGGCCTCAGGAACGAGTTCGATGGGGTACCCGAATCGGAACCCGAAGACCTCCGTCCAGAGCGCCCGCGCGATCCACCGAATCGGCTCCAGGGCACGATTGGCAAAGGGAACCCACCCGCTCCCCGGTTCATCCAGCGTGCCGAATGGAGATTGACTCATTGCTTTTCCACAATCCAGTTTTCAATGGCAAGATTCTTTAACCCTGAGCGATCGAGGACTTCCAGGGAATCAGCCGGATGGCTGGTGATGGGATATCCGTGAAGATTGAGGGACGTATTGAGAACAGCTCCAATTCCAGTAATCTTTTCAAACTCCTTAATGAGGGTGTGATAGCGGGGATTCCATGAGTGCTCAACAACCTGCGGGCGCACAGAATGGTCGTAGGGATGGGTGCCGGCCATGATATCCCCTCGCCGATCCGTCGTGTCGAAGGTAAGAATCATGTACGGAGCACTCACTTGTTTCGGATTGACGAGATAGTCCGAGGCCCGTTCGGCCAGTACCGATGTGGCAAAGGGCATCCAGAAATCTCGCGATTTGACGGCCTCGTTGATCTCCCGAATAGTGCGTGAATCTTTCGGATTTCCGAGCACGGCGCGATTACCCAAGGAGCGAGCCCCGAACTCCTCTCGGCCACAATGCCGAGCCACTACCTGTCCATCCGCCAATAGTTGCGCTACGGCCTGTTCAATATTCGGCAGCCTTTGGTACCGAACCTGTCCCTTGAACTTGTAGTCTTTCAGCGTCTGTTCGACTTCGCTATCCGTATACTCAGGCCCCCAATAGACTTGTCGGAGCGGTTTCATTTGCCCCACTCCACCCCTTTGAGCAGATGTCCAATATGCGGCCCCCATTGCATTGGTTTCATCCCCGCAAGATGGATAGACAAACATCTGGGTGACTTCGGGCAACTCCATGATCACCTTGTTGGCCTTTACGTTCATAAAAATGCCACCACCCAAAGCTACACGGCTGATTCCTGTGTGCCTGACACAATTACGGACCCACTGCGTCAGGACGGACTCCGTAAACCGTTGCAACCCGCCCGCGACCCAGTCAAATCGCTTGCGCTCAAACATATCCCGGAAAAACCTATACGAACAATAGGTTTCCGGGCAGGATTCATCCTTTACCCATCCAAGCGGCACACTCGAATCGAAACGAATCAGTTTTTTCAACGCATCACAAACCAGGCCGGCCCCCTTCGGATCAGCATAGGGAGCGAGCCCCATAAGCTTATACTCGTGCTCCAGAGGTACCATACCCATGAGAAACGTGACCATGGCGTAGATGTTTCCGATGGAATGAGCCATCGGGACTTCATGCAATCGTTCAAGTACTCCTTTACGACCGATGCTGACGGTGGCACAGATGCCATCCCCGGATCCGTCAGCAGTCAACACCAAGACATCATCTTCGAAATTCCCTAACCCGTAATAGGCCGCAGAGGCATGCGCCGTGTGATGTTCGACAACGCCAATGCGCTCAGGTGAGAATCCCATCGCGACAAGTTCTCGAATTCTTTCAGAATGCTTGCGTTGACGTACCCCCTCGAGCAGCCCTAGGCTGCTTGCGAGACGCCTCTCCATACGTCGTAGCTTCCTATGCAGCGTGACATCAAAATCATTAATGTGTTCGTATTCGGACATCAGTTGCTCACGCGTCATCGGATTAGCCGCGTGATAGCCATTGAGAGCAACCCGGTCTATTTGATTCGGACTTAGTCCAGCGCTCTTCAAGATCCATGCAATGGTCTGAACGGGCATACCGGACCAGTTTTTGACCCGCCGCAAACGTTCTTCCTGCAAGGCTAACTGAATTTCACCATCCGCATAAAGGCATGCAGCTGCATTGTGGCCGTCGTTAATGCCCAGAACAATCATAGTGCTATCACCCTTCCGTACAGCCTCGGAACAAACATGCAACCAACCCCCGTGACACGTCAACATGGTCGATGAGTCTGACTTTCGAGACCAACCTTGAAATAACCGGTGCTGATTCCGCGAGGTGGGCAGTCACTTGCTCACGCAAAGAGGACATTCAAGACTCACCTTCTGAGTATTGCACCGGCTGTGCCAGGAAGGATTCTCGACCTCGTGTTGAGGCCCACTAATTTGGTTTCATCAGATATCCATATCGTGGAAGTGGGGCAAAAGCCGGGGGAGCGCCGATGCCAAGCATACGAAGTCCGATCTCGCCACCAGCAAGCGCGACAACAATCGAACACACCGTCAAGAAGATATTCTTCACAAGTATGCCTTCTCCCTTACATCACCCTTCTGCGTGACGTTTATCTTGTAGTGCCCCATCAGGAAGTATTGGAGTTGATGCAAATGTCTTCAATGCAACTGCCATCCCTGCTGGGTAGAAAAAAAAGAAGTTAAAGGCAACGGGACCAAAAAAGGCGCCCACCGCAAAGGCAATGAGACTCACTCGAATGGCAAAGGCTAAGTCAGCCTCACTGCGGACAGCTGACTGTTCAATGGCAGTCAGCCCTCGATAGGTCTTCCATATAAGAAGAAGGTAGAGGATGAACCCCAATACCCCCAATTCCACTCCAACCTGGAGGTACGCATTATGGATCACATGCCAGCCAGTCCCGGCATCCACTGAGGAAAGAATATTCATTCCGACGCCAATCCCCAAAGGGTGCTCGATCATTGACGCAACTGCAGTTTCCATCAGCTTGATACGCGCATCCCGTGAACCCGTTTCATCCATATCACTGTGAACAATCGAGAGCATGCGATCGGAATAGCCTGCCGGGAGCACGGCCAACAGCACTGGCAGGAGCACAGCGATGAGCACGAATATCTGTAGCCGTTTGCCTTTCCCCAGTTTCCAGGCAAACAATCCCGCGACAACAAGCAATTCCAAGAAGCCCCCTCTCGAAAATGTGATGACGACCGTCCCCGCAGCGGCGATGATCGTCAGCAATGCCATATAACGGGTCGCTGTAGTTTTGGCTGTCGTATAGGCATACCACACAAGGGGCAGGGATATATTCAACAACAGCCCTAAGTCATTAGGGTCCGATGCGAGTCCGGAAAATCCACCCTCAATGCGATTTGTGGTACCGCCAATCATATTACCGGTGAGCCAATTTTGAAGCCCCATGAACGAGTTCACTGCCGCAAAGAGTACAAATGCCCAACAAAGCCGTCGCGCCCGATCTCCAGAGGTCAGCAAGTTCGCGGCCAGAAAAAATACCACTCCATCCTTCAATGGATTATCCATAAAGAATTGAAGGCTGCCACCTGGCCATACCGAAAAACTAACTGATATCAGGCAGAAAAGGAGAAACAAAGCTAAGATCTTAAGCTCGCTCCCCTTCACAAGACTCAACCGACCTTGTGAAAGAGCGAACTTGGCATACCAAAACAGTGCCAAGAACATAAAGATCTTTCCAAATGGTATTTCCGCCAAGCCTGGAACGATGTATTGCGGGCCGATAAACACAATGACACCAAACCCGAGAAAACACTGGAATGCGAACTTCGTGCCTTTCTCGACCTGCGTATCGAGAGGTTGAATCGGCGGAGCGGGTCTGGCCGGATTATGTCGTGCCTGAGAAATCAATGAAGCCATAGATGGTGACTACTTATGACACTCAGCGAGTGTGTTCCACCGTTGCACTGTGCGTGCAATAGGGAGGGATCGAAAAGTTTTTATACTGACTCGGATCTCCAGTTTTCCCGGCTTCAGCCGCCTTGATAATGTTATAGAGCTCCCTGGCCGTCACATAATGCAGCCGATACTCGCTCTGATCACGATAGCGGGCCTCCAGAGAACCGTACATCTCTTCAGCCGCTTCACCCAAAAGTGCCTCCCAGCTGCGCTCTTCGGCACCATGGCAGGAAACTTTCACGAATACCCAATCAGGGCGACCATGTACATGGATATGTTGATTTACCCAGTTCTGCACACGACTCGCGCTCGGAGGATTGGATCCTTGCAGCTCTGAATTTTCGAGCTTCGGAAACAATCCCCACTTTCTATTCTGCCAGTTGAAACTCAATGGACCGGGGACGATAAGGAGATCTCCGTTCTGACGCCCGCCCACCTTAACGTCAACGCCGCTGTCGAACGACTTCGGTTTCCGAGGATCATCTGTCGCATAGTAGATCGCGTTCACCTTTCTTGATTGACTGACACAAGGCACCGTCGGCAAACTGAAATCGGCATAACAACCAGTGTTTCGCAGGACCGTCAATTCGTCGTTAACCCCACAGAATGCTGGGTCAAGACGCGAATTGTCGAGCGCCATATTGCCATGAATGAAGCCATAGGTCGTGCGAGACGGTATCTCTTGAGTCTGTTGAGCCCCATGCTTCGAAAAGTCCGCTAGTCCTTGTCTGAGCTTTTGCTGCAACGTCTCACTGGTATCATGTCCATGATGCAGGTGGACCTCAATTTCTCCAAGACCTTGCTGACACAAATCAACGAGCCCATCCAAATATTCCGAACGATAATCTTCAATGGGATAAAACCACGTATGTTGGGGTGGACGCCCCGCGGAATCACGGTGACGCTTCGCCAGTCGCGGATATCCCTCCAACCAGGCCCGCATCCGCGCACGCTCCTGCTCTTGTGTTGACCCATGTCGGACTGGCTCAAAATGATCAACCATGCAAAATAATATGTGCGTGTGGCCGCTTCGTTGCGCTACTCTTGCTGCCCGTCTATTTTCCATACCTTGCATAATATAGCTGGGTAGCCAGGAGAGAATGTAGGTACGCCTCACCTCACGAATCATGAGCGTCCCCATGATCGCAAGCATTACGCCAAGGCCAATCAAAATTAAGGTCGAATCAGTTCCGTACATTATTACTCCTTCAGAAGTAGTTACCAGGATTCTCCAGCACAAATTGGCAACGCTTCTCGCAACATCCAACCATACCCTACCCGGCGCAGCAGCGCCTTGTGGGTGCTGCCCTGGGATTCAACGTGTCGCTGCTCGTTCATCCAGCGCTACAATACGTTGTCTGAAATCCCGAGTTCCCGGGCCACCTGGGCCACGGGGAACTGATTCCCGCGTAAGCCGTACCGCCTCGGGCTGAATTTGTCAGTACACGGACGTCGCTTTTTTTCTGACATGGTGACTTCCGATTTCACGATTCTCCCTCATATGGAGCTGTCTGTGAAATCGGGGGAGGATCACTTCCAGAATTGTCTTCCCTGGAACTTCTCCCGCTCTGGGCAACTCATCTCAGATCTGATTCTCAACTAATGACTCTCAGACCCAATATTATTACGCGGCGAGAAGTTCGAAATGCCGAGAATCCAAGATGGGCGAGCCGAGAGGTCAACTCTGGATCGCGTGTCTTCGACTGTACAATCAAATAGAGCCTCCCCTGCGAGCCATCCAATCGATGCTTCAGACCGCGCACAACTTCCTGAAAACCTGCACATTCGTCTATTGTCTTGTGGGACCCAATCGGTTGAAAATCATAAAGCCAGATACTTCCTTCTGCGCCGTCCATGGGTCCTAAGTCACCCACGACAGGCGCTTGGGCGGACTGACATGACCATCCGTGGCTTACTAGCCTCCCATCAACCAATACAGTATGTAAAATGTGCCCCTTTTCTATGCGTCGTACCGCTGCCTGGACCAAACGAGGCAATTCAGGTTTTTTCTCTTCAGGCAATGTGAGATAATCAGACAACTGCATGGTCTTGGTCACCAGATTCACCTTCATAGGTGAATCTGGTCCGGAACAGGCACATTCATTACTCAGGACATACACTTGCTCCCAGCGTCTTTCGATGATAAATGCCAACAAAGTGTTTAGCCCCCGTTTCAGCAGTTGACGTGCGGGTTGTCGCCTATACTCCTCCCAATGCTCGGCCAAGTTACTCCAACGCCCCTGAGAATTCTCTCCGCTTTCACTGAATTGCGCCATGCCCCTCTTGATGACTGCTGCCACAATCTTTCTAGCCCGTGCCTTTTCATAGTCCCATGGCGATAGGTATATATACATACTCGGCAACATGACGCAATAATTACCTCGACGTTGCTTAAAGGAAGAAGAACCAAGGGTGAGATCAATCTCGGAGATTCCTTCATGGGAACATTGCCTAATCACCTCTAAAATATGAAGAATTCCAGGGGAATGTTTACTTTCCGTGGGGTCGAATGATGGTGTGCCATAATACAAAACACCGCGAAATGCAAAGCAGAACATGAACGACACTAGCCTCTCACCTACACGCAAAACCGAAAAATGAATTTCTTGTCCGCCGCTCTTAAAGAGATCTTCGTAAAATGCCTGCTTTCTCGAATCATCAAAAGTTGTCGGCCGGTCAGCGAAAGCCCTCCTGAGACATTCCAGCTGAAAATAGACAGACTTCATCTCTTCCCACTCCTGTGCACCCCTCACTCGCAGAAGAGAAATCCCGCCATGTCGCTTATAGTAACTCACCGCCTGACGTACCGTTTTTCTCTTCTTGAATTGACTATCAATCTCCTCTGATGATCCTATGCGAAATCTCCAACATGGATGTGCCCGCCTGATGGCCCATACTCCCCTAGTCCTGTTCGCCCACTCTTCTGCCGCTCTTGTTGTTTCTGAGTGAGGCTGCGTTTGTCCAAGAACGAATACCGAGCCATTTCCAATCGCCATGATCTTCGAGAGAAAAGCTGCGACCAGCTCTCCCCGTCTACCATCGACACAAACAAAGTCTCGGTAGTCAGCCATGGGATGGCCGGCAAACAAGATCCGCCCAGCTGGCTTATCTATCGCCAAGGCAGCTAGACCGATCAGTACCCCGGACTCCTCGGCAAGCAAGAGAAGCGGTTCAAATTCATTATGGTAATGGCGATACCACGAGATAGACCACAAAGGAGTCTGGTAGAAGCCTGCCACCGAATCCTTCTCCAACAGCTCTTCCCATGCATATTCAAGCTTGCCTGAGAGCAACCGCTCGCTTATCGCCTCCCATCCTTTCAACTCGATAATTCGCAGCTGACGATCTCCTTCCGATTCTTCCAAGAAAGGGGATCCTGTTTGGTCAGTATTTTTCTGCATGTTCCAATTCACGATGGGCATTCCGACATTTCTCTTGAACAAACCATAACCACGAGGTACGAACATTTTTGAAGCGCAGATATTCTAAATATGCACATTTCCACCTTTAGGCCTTTGCGCAATTTCATCATGCTTAGCTTAACCTCGAATCGCACACGTTGTTAACAATGCTGCATAGCGAGCGGCCAACACTTTCCACTCATATTCCATGACTCGCTCATTATTGCAGCTACTCAACTTATGTTCCTTGATTGCTCCAGAGCAATACTCACCATACCATTGTCGCAGCACCTGCTTCATCGCGACTTGATCTCCTGGTGCAATAACTTCTCCAATGCCGGTGTAGCCAATTACCTCAGCGGTAGCACTCGTATTTTCGGTCACCGCAAGGACCCGTCGGCCTGCTCCCATATACTCAAAAGTCTTTCCGGGTATCTGCAACGGCTGTTCATTTGCCAGCAGTAGAAGAACGTGTGCTTCCCTCATTTCACGGAACACTTCTGACCTCGGCAACAAATCGAAAATCTCGCATATGTCACCGAGGCCTAGTCTTTCCGCTAGTTCCGCAACTGCTTGTCCACCAGCATACCGACATTCCCCTATAAACTTAATCAGAACATCATCTTTCTTCATTACTCCTTCGCTGACTAAATCCCCCACGCTTCGCAAAAGAAGATGCGGCCTGCGGGAATAGTTGAATGATCCAAGATATGTGATCGTAAATTTACGATTGGGCCGCACGCTCCCCATCGCTTGAAATTCTTCTTTGTCAAATCCATTGGTGATTGTTGCCCATTTACAGGGCGGTTCATCTGGATACAATGCGCGGTAAGCCTCGGTCATTACCGAGGTAACGCATACGACCCGTTCGGCAGCATGTACCACCCTCTGCTCCATCAATCGTGCAAGATATTCGCTTAACCTGCTCTTACCTCCTAATGACTTATGCACATTCGATGACCATGGGTCGCGAAATTCTGCAACCCATGGGACCCGTGCTAGCCTACTTATCATCCCTGCCACAAGGTGAGCAGTGAAACACGGGGCAGTCGAAACTACACAATCAATCTTGTATTTCCGGACAGCGTGAAGTCCCCGCAACACTGCAAAAGGAATCCATCCGACATAATCATCTGGTATACTACCCAATAATACAATATTTCGCTTGAGTCTAGCGAGCCATCGATTGGAGCCTGAAGAAACGCTGGCTGCTACGCTTTCATGGAAAACGGCTTCTTTCCCTTGCAACCGATACAGTACCTTCTTGAGGGAAACATATATTTCTCGCGCACTCAGCAATCGCCGAGTTCTGATTACCGTAATATCGCTCAGGCTGTCTGCCGTTTCTGGATGCTTCAAGTCATAGTAACGTTCATCTACCGTCAACACAATTGGTCTCCACCCAATGCGCGAGAGACCATGCGCCAAATGCACAGGTCGCACTGATCCTATTGACGCATCCGGCGGCCAATGATAGGCAATAAGCAGCACAGAGCAACCACGCCAATCCATTACTGCACACCTCTCCTCGTCGAAATAGCGTGAAAATGGACTCGATCAATTCAAGCCCTTAAGCCCCACCCTTTGCGCACACTGCCTAGACTCTGCGCGACGATATTATAGTTATGGTGATTGGTCCGCTGCCCGTGAGGCCCTGAACCTTCGTCCAGCTTCATGCCCGGCTTGGGCATCCCAAGTTGATCAAAGAACAAATCGGATATCTTTCGATCATCGTGCTAGCCAGTTCTGCACTAACTGGACAGATAACGAGGGATAGTATCGCAGCGAGTCAATGACCATAGCCGTCTTCATAAAGTTTAGCCTGCGCCAACGACACAGATAACTTGCATCGTTCGTTCCTTCGCTATGAGCCGCCCTATGATGTTTTCCCCCACAACGCCGGATCGCGCCTGACAAATCTGATCGCCCCCACGAGCGCCGCATAATTAAGAAGACAGAACGTGTAGGCTGCCGACGTCCACCGTTCACGCACTCCAACCTTGATGAGGCCCCATCCAATGAGTGCCGCGGAATAGCCGGCGACCTGAGCCAGGAACACAACGTTATAGGGAAAGCGGGACGCCAATACTGCACTCGAAACAAACAACGTCACCAGCATGAAGGGTGCGGCCAATCGACAGACCTTGTGCGACATGAATTGAAACCATAGAGGATTCCGCCACGGATTGACGAGGTCCGGGCACAACGCCATTGCCTGATAATTGCCGGCGAGCGTGCGAACCTTTCTCGCAAACTCATCGCGATACTCGCGACTGACCCGGTCGTAGGCCTTTGCCCGGTCTTCAAACAAGACGCGATATCCTTTCATAGCAATGCGCATCGGAACAAGTAGGTCATCGAGAATCGTACCAGGGGGGAGCGGGGTGAAGAGTGCCCGCCTGATGGCATAAATGGCACCTGTTACACCAACTACAGAGCCGGTCTCAGACTCTTTACGTCTGATCCATTTCTCCAGCTTCCAGTACATACCGACGCCTTCGGCACCTGTATTCTCCGGGTCGGACTCGAGGATCAACTCGCCGCTCACGGCTCCGACAGACGGGTCTGCAAAGTTTGCCACCAGGTCGGCAACGGCCGTGAGACTGAACTGCTGCCTGGCATCTGCAAAGACGATAATGTCTCCTGTGGCGTGCGCCACACCTTCGTTCAGTGCGACAGCTTTGCCTTGTCGAGCGGCAAGCGCCACAAGGCGCACGACGCTGGGGTCACACCCGCGGACGACCAATTCCGTCTGATCGGACGACCCATCCGAGGCTACAATAACTTCCAGCCGACCAAGAGGATATTCCTGCTTGAGGCAGTTCTCAATTCGCGCCGCCAGACGCGGTGCCTCATTCCATGCCGCAATGACGATCGAGACCGACGGGGTCATCGACGCACGAAGCACTGTTCGTCGCTGATACACACTCCACACCCAGAGAACGAATGGGTATCCTGCATAGGCGTACAGCACGACAAGGAGCGAGCCCAATAGCAGTACCTGAGGGATTATCTCGAAATGACCGGGACTCATGGCGATTGCCCCATAGGGAGTCTCAGATTAGTTGTGCATCGCAGAGCAACCACGCGCAGTCCGGCGGCCACACATAGCCCTCCGCGGCTACACGCCTGCCCAACTCTGACCTCGAACCAGTGTGATGAATTTCTGCAGATGGGCTTGGTAAAACAGCTGCAAAATCGTAAAATCTTGGGAGGGTCAACCATCATCTATTTCGGATAAGGTCGACAAACCGGCTCAGACGGTCGCGGTAAAAAACCATAATTACTCCAAAATACGCTGCAGCCCCGCATGCCACTTCACCAATCATTCGAAAGTATGAGGGAGTGCCCACTGGGATTACCTGCAGAAACAAATAGATTCCTCCAGCCATACTCGCTGTCCCTATAAAAGCCGGCCAGAGAACCCCAAGATAGGTCAAGATCGACAAACCGGTTGCCTGCAACACATGTCGATAGATGGGGACCCATGTGGGAGGTTGCACAATGATCCAGGCTACCGCGAGACCAACTGCTCCCCAACGACTTCCAACCAGGAAACCAATGGGATAGAGCATCACGCACAGAACGCTGTTGAGCATCGCCAGGCGAGCCCCCCCGGTAACATACAAGATCGGTGAGATCAACGTGAAGACTGAACGAACCACAGCCCAACATGCTAAAATTCTCAGAGGCGCAATGACACCCACCCACTTCTCCCCTAAGAGCATTATTACGCCATCCTCTGAAAGAAACGCCACCCCGACTCCCAGTGGAAAGGTGATGAGCGATACCCCCTCCGTCAGCAAAAGGAGGTAGCGGCGTAATGCTGTCGGATCAGTCTGCACTGAGGAGTAGAACCCCGGCATAACGCGACTGAGCAACGCGGTGATTTTATCGAGAGGGAGACTCGCCATGGTAGAGGCAAACGAATAGGCCCCGACGACCCCTTGTCCCAGGATTCGTCCCGCGATGAACACATCGGCGTTGGAGGCGACATACCATAAGAGCCGCCCGACTAATACATGTGAACTGAATCGAAGTGCCTCGTGCAGAGAACGCAGAGACGGCCTTGTATAGCGAACCGGATGATAACTCCATAATATGGCCGTCACCGCCCCATGACCTGCCACGCCACCGACGACAAGCGCCCAGTATCCGGCTCCCCACCACGCCAGTCCCAGTGTGGTCAAGGTGGCTATCATCGCCTGTCCACCGTCGAGAAACGCGAGCAGCTTGAATCGCAGGGCCTTTTCAAGCAAAGCGCTGGGGACCGATCGCATGGCAAGAAACGTAAATCCGACACCCATGACCACGATGACCAACGGTACGTCGGAAGCGGCAAACAATCTTCCCGCCGGAATCGCGACCAGACAGGACAGGAGAAACCCGCACACACCGAATAGACTGGCCAAACTATGCATGCTGGAAATTTGCTCGTCGGTCAGCTGGCGAAGAGCGACCACCGCCGCCCCCAGCCCAAATTCGTTCAAGAGCCCAATCAATCCGACAAAGACGGTTGCCATGGCAACAATCCCGTAGTCTTCGGGGGTGAGTAGTCGTGCCACAACGAGGGTTGATACCCACGACAGGAGTTGGCTTAACCACTTGACGGCGCCGGTCCATGCCAGCCCCCGCACGAGCGTGCGATCCAGCGCCCCCGTCTCGCGCCCGGAATGACTTGAGGGCACCTTCATATCTGCACTCACTGCACCAGATCGTTCCATTGCGACGTTCCGTACTGTCCCTAGCCCGCATTATTCAGTGCGCCGTGAAAAGGCGCTGTGTGTCTCACAGGTGCAAGTCCTGTCTGGGGAGTTGTCGGGACACCCCAGTAGCTACCAAGACGATCCGAAGGGCAACTGACTGGTCG
>Ga0315287_10004304_pt1 | contig 13865 bp, 11 predicted proteins | sample YL17G11_0_MG_FD_205037 | JGI IMG/M metagenome (GOLD analysis project Ga0315287, IMG submission 205037) | Sediment microbial communities from Yellowstone Lake, YNP, Wyoming, USA - YL17G11_0 | ecosystem: Environmental > Aquatic > Freshwater > Lake > Sediment | place: USA: Wyoming | collected... | reverse complement strand
GCGATGGCGTACGTCGCGGACGTGACGCCGAGCGAGAAGCGCGCCGGCAGCTACGGGCTCATCGGCATGGCGTTCGGCATCGGCCTGGTGCTCGGCCCCGCGTTCGGCGGATTGCTCGGCAGCGTGAATCCGCGCCTGCCGTTCTGGGCGGCCGCGGGGTTTAGCCTGGCCAACGCACTCTACGGCCTGCTCGTCCTGCCGGAATCCCTGCCGGCCGCGCGCCGCCGGCCGTTCGCCTGGCGCCGCGCGAATCCCGTGGGCTCGCTGCAGCTGCTGCGGTCGCACCCTGAACTCGCCGGCGTGGCGGGCGCGGCATTCCTGAGCAACCTCGCACACGCCGCATTGCCGGTGACGTTCGTGCTCTACGCAAGCTATCGTTATGGCTGGGGCGCGCGCTCGGTCGGACTTGCGCTGGCCGCCATCGGCGCGAGTTCGGCGGTGGTGCAGGGCGGCCTGGTCGGCCCGCTGGTGCGCCGCTACGGCGAGCGCTACATCCTGCTCTGCGGGCTGCTCGCCGGCGCGCTGGGTTTCGCCATCTGCGGCTTCGCTCCGACCGGGGCTCTCTTTCTCGTCGGCGTGCCGATGGTCGCACTGTGGGGTATGGCCGGGCCCGCCGGGCAGGGCCTCATGACCCGCCACGTCGGCGCCGACGAGCAGGGTGCGCTGCAGGGCGCCACCGGCAGCATCCAGGGCTTCGCGACGATGATCGGGCCGATGCTGTTTGCTGCCACGTTCGCGTGGTTCATCGGCGCCGGCGCCGACTGGAACCTGCCCGGCGCGGCGTACCTGCTCGCGTCCCTGCTGCTCGGCGGCGCCATCATCCTGGCTGCACGAGCCACGCGCCGGCGCCCCGCATCATGACCACGGCTCTGCGGTCCATCCCTGCGCTGTTGCGCGGTCAGCTCGACGAGAAGCTCGAGCGGCTCGCGGCGCTCGGCGGGCCGGGGGCGCAGGGAGAGTGCCGGGACGCGCTCGCCGCGACGCTGCCGTACGTCTGGGCCTGCAGCGATTTCGTCGCAGAGGCGTGCCTGCGCTATCCGGCGACGCTCGAATGGCTCGCGGGGGCGGGCCGGCTGTGCGAGGACGCCGACTCCGCCTGGTTCGAGGCACAGTTGCGCGAAGCCTGTACTGGGGCTGATGACGTCCTGTTCATGGCGCAGATACGGCAGTTTCGCCGTCGTCACCTGGTGCGCATTGCCTGGCGTGACCTGGCCGAATTCGCAGATACCGAGACTGTCCTGCGCGAGCTTTCGTTGCTCGCGGACCACTGCATCGCTGCAGCCTGCCGGTATGCCCACGCCCAACTCGCGGGCCGCCACGGTGTGCCCGTCAACCGCAGCGGCGCGCCGTTGCCACTGCTCGTGCTCGGCATGGGCAAGCTCGGTGGCGGCGAACTCAATTTCTCGTCCGACATCGACCTGGTGTTCCTGTTCGAGGAGCACGGCGAGACGGCGGGTGCTCGCTCGATCTCGTACGAGGAGTTCTTCATCCGGCTCGGCAAGCGCGTCGCGCAGTTGCTGGGGACGGTAACGGCCGACGGGTTCGTCTACCGCGTCGACCTGCGGCTGCGTCCGTTTGGTGAGTCCGGACCGGTCGCGGTCAGCTTCGACGCATTCGAGGATTACCTGCAGCAGCACGGGCGCGACTGGGAGCGCTATGCCTACGTGAAGGCGCGCCCGGTCTGGGGCGCCGACGGGTTCGACGAGCTGTATCGCAACGCGCTGCGGCCGTTCGTCTATCGCCGCTACCTGGACTTCGGCGTGTTCGAGTCGTTGCGCGAGATGAAGGACCTGATCTCGCGGGAGGTCGAGAGGCGCGAACTGGCGGGCCACATCAAGCTCGGTCCCGGCGGGATCCGCGAGATCGAGTTCATCGTGCAGGTCTTCCAGCTGATCCGCGGCGGCAGCAATCCGCGCCTGCAGACCCGCAGCCTGCTCGAGGTGCTGCCGTTGCTCGCCGGACAGAAGCTGCTGAGTGCGGAAACGGTTGCGGACCTCGCCGATTCGTACCGGTTCCTGCGTCGGGTCGAGAACCGGCTGCAGGAATGGAACGACGAGCAGACGCACGAGCTGCCGTCCGACGAGCCGCAGCGTGCGCGCCTCGCCCTGGCGATGGGACAACCGGACTGGCCCGCCCTCACCGCGCAGATCGCACGGCACCGCGAGCGTGTCAGTGCGCAGTTCAGCCACACGGTCTTCGCGCCGGCGCAGCCGGATGCCGCCGACGAGTTCACCGCCGACCTTGCCCGCATCCTGGAGCCGGACCTCGACGACGTGCGGCGAGCCGTCCTGCTCGAGAAACTCGGCTTGCGTGCGCCCGCCGCCGTGCTCGAGCAACTCGATCAGTTGCGGGACAGTACGTATTACCGCCGCCTCGACGAGACCGGACGCCGCCGCCTGCAAACCCTGCTGCCGCGCCTGTTGCGCGCGATTGCCGGCGACGAGGCCGAGCAGACCGCGCTCAGCCGCGTGCTGCATGTGCTGGAGCGCATCGGCGGGCGCACCGTCTACCTGGCGCTGCTGAACGAGAATCCGGTGGCGCGGCGCCGGTTCATCGTTCTGTGCTCCCATTCGGCGTTCCTGACCGACCAGATCGCCGCCTTCCCGCTGCTGCTGGACGAGCTGCTCGACGAACGGCTGTTCGTCGAGACGCCGTCGCGCGCGGAGTTCGAGAGCGAGCAGCGGGCCCGCATGGAAGGCGCGAGCGACGAAGAGCCGGAGCAGCAGGTCGAGATGTTGCGCCAGTTCCAGCGCGCGGCGATGTTCCGCGTGGCCGTGCCCGACCTCACCGGGCGCCTGCCGTTGATGAAGGTGAGCGACCGGCTCACCGACATCGCCGAGTTGATCGTGGCCGAGGCGCTCGAGCTGTCGTGGGCGCAGATCGTCGCGCGCCACGGCGCGCCACGCTGCGGCGATGAAGAGGGGTCGCTCGCGCCGGCCAGCATGATCGTCGTCGCCTACGGCAAGTTCGGCGGCATCGAACTCGGCTACGGCTCCGACCTCGACCTGGTGTTCCTGCATGATTCCCTCGGCGAGATCCAGCGCACCGACGGACCGACGGTCGTCGAGAACAGCGTGTTTTTCCTGCGCCTGGTGCAGCGCCTGGTGCACCTGCTCACGGTGCACTCGTCCGCCGGGCGGCTGTACGAGGTGGACACGCGGCTGCGACCGAGCGGCAAGGGCGGCCTGCTGGTGCAGAGCATCGAGGGGTTCGGGGACTACCAGCGGGCCGAGGCCTGGACCTGGGAGCACCAGGCGCTGCTGCGGGCGCGTGCCGTCGCCGGTGCGTCCGGGCTGCGGGCGCGATTCGAGGCGCTACGCCGCGACCTACTGTGCCAGGCGGTCCGCCGCAACACGCTGCGCGAGGACGTGCGCAATATGCGCGACCGGATGCGGGCCGAACTCTCGCGGTCGGGCCCGGAAGAATTCGACCTCAAGCAGGACACGGGCGGAATCACGGACATTGAGTTCCTGGCGCAGTACTGGACGCTGCGCTGGGCCGAGCGCCATGCGGAGCTCGTCACCTATTCCGACAACATCCGGCAGCTCGAGAGCCTGGCATCCGCCGACCTGGTGCCGCAGTCGACCGTGGACGTGCTGACACACGCCTACCGCGCATATCGCCAGCGAATGCACCACCTGTCGCTCGAGGCGGCCAGCAACGTCGTGCCCGCCGCGGAGTTCGCCACGATGCGCGAGCAGGTTTCGGCGATCTGGCATGCGGCGATGGAAGCCTGACCCCCTATAATCGCCTGCGCAAATGATGCGTAATGCAGCCGAAGAGGCCACCATGGCGGAACTGCTGGTCCCAATCTCCCCCGGGGAACTCATCGACAAGATCACGATCCTCGAGATCAAGTCGCAGCGCATCACCGACCCGGCGAAACTCGCGAACGTGCGCACCGAACTGGCGATGCTGAAGGAGACGTGGTCGGCGTCGGCCTGGTCCGCGATCGATATCGGCGCCGAATGGTCCGGCCTGCGCGACGTGAACGCCCAGCTGTGGGACATCGAGGACCGCATCCGGGACAAGGAGCGCGATTCGCAGTTCGACGCGGTGTTCGTCGAACTCGCGCGCGCGGTCTACGTTACCAACGACGAGCGTGCGGCCATCAAGCGCCGCATCAACACCAAGCTCCGGTCGGTGCTGGTGGAAGAGAAGAGCTACGCGGACTACCGGAAGAAGTGACCAGGGACCATGGATTAGCGGATAGGCAGAAAAGCCGGATGCTCTGGCGTTCCCTCCACCCTCTTCCTAGCCGCTAGTCCCTATCCGCTAGTCCCTTCTTCAGCGTGTACTCCGCGCTGCAATAAGGGCACTTCGCCCAGCCCGTCTTCTCGATCGGCAGATAGACGCGAGGGTGCGAGTTCCACAGGTGCATGCCCGCCATCGGGCAGGAAAGCGGCAGGTCGTCCTGCGTCACCTCGTACTGGTTCTGCGCATTGGGCTGCGTGGGCTTTTCGCTGCGTTCGGCCGTCACGGTGATTCGACTCGGTCGGAAGCAATAGGGCGCGCGGCGAGCATTATCTCCCACCGTGACAGATCCGTCAGCCCGACGGCACGGCACCCAGTCAATGCGTGGGCGTGCGGGGGGCGCCGAGCGCCATCAGCGCATCCAGTCGCTCGATGACGTCTTCCGTGCGGATGAGATCCATGACGCCGGGGCGCTCGATCTTCGTGGTCCACGCGATTTCGGCGGCGGGCTTGCCGAGGAAGCGCTGTGCTGCCTGGTCGTAGCGATCCACGCACCAGCCGCGGCTGTGATACGGGCCGCTGCGCGCAGGGTTGGTCGGCGCATACAGTCCGATGACGGGTGTCCCGACAGTCGTCGCCATGTGTGCCGGACCCGAGTCCGGAGACAGCAGCACCGTGGCGCGCTGCACCGTGGCCAGCAACTCGAGCAGCGTGTCCTTGCCCACCAGATTGACGCAGGGTTGGCGCATGAGGCTCGCGATGCGCTCGCCGTATTGCAGTTCCTGGGGACTGCGCCCGCCGCAGATCAGCACGCGCATGCCATGTCGTGTCGCTGCATGGTCGGCGACCACCGCGTAGTTCTCGACGCTCCAGTTGCGCAAGGTGTGGCTCGAGCACGGACTGACGACGAGGGTCGGTTGCGCATCCGGGATCACGCGTCGCGCGTACTCCAGGGCCGGGTCGGGCAACGGGATGTCCCAGCGTGGCGCGCCGTGGACGATCCCGAGCCGATCGGTAAAGCCGAACAAGCTGTCGAGGACATGTTCGCGGCGGCGAGGTTCGATCCGGTGGGTGGTGAACAGCCACTGCAATTCGCGGGCGCGGGGGCGGTCGAAGCCGAGCTTGACGCGCGCCGGCACCACGGCCGCCGCCAGGCTGGCGCGCAACGCCAACTGCATGTGCAGCAGTGCGTCGAACCGTCGGCTGGTGAACTGCTGCCGCAGGCTCCGGTAGGCATCGAGGCCGGCCTTCTTGTCGAACACGACGAACTCGATGTCCGGGATGTGCCCGAGCAGCTTGTTCTCCAGAGCGCCCAGGATCCAGGTGACCCGCGTGCCGGGCCAGGCGTCCTGCAGCGCGCGCACGACCGGCAGCACGTGGCAGACGTCGCCGAGGGCCGACAGGCGCAGTACGCAGACGTCGGCGGGCGGGGTTTTGGACAGGATCGAGCTCGTCATCGGTGCGCAACGGTAGCTAGGAGCGGTTCGATCGTGAACAATCCACCCCCAGTGGACCACTTGGCAACAGCGGGGGCGGAGGCGGTGGCGCGCGGTGCGTGCGGCGCGATGCTATACGATGCCTCCCGGGTGGACCAGCCGGGCGCCTCGATCTTCGATCGCGAGTACTGGCGCGACCGCGGGTGCCTGGCGGAATCCGCCGGCGGTCGCGGCACCGTCGCGTTCCTGCAGGACGACACGCGACGCTGGGTACTGCGACATTATCGGCGTGGCGGCCTGATCGCGCGACTCAGCGCCGACGGCTACCTGTGGCTCGGCGAGGGGCGGGTTCGTTCGTTTCGCGAGTGGTGCCTGCTGCGCAAACTCGCGGCCTGGCGGTTGCCGGTTCCAGTCCCGGTCGCGGCGCGCTATCAGCGTTCCGGCCTGACGTATCGTGCGGACCTGATCACGGAGGAGTTGCCGACGCGCCTCACCCTCGCACAGGCGTTGCAGGTGGCAGCGATCGATGCTGCGCGCTGGCGGTCGATCGGGTCCTGCATCGGGCAATTCCACGCGCGCGGCGTGCAGCACGCCGATCTCAACGCCCACAACGTGCTGCTCGGCGCAGCAGGGGCGGTCTATGTGCTCGACTTCGATCGCGGACGCATCCGCAACCGCGGTGGATGGGAGCAAAGCGTGTTGCAGCGCCTGCACCGGTCGTTGCTGAAGGTCACGGACGGCCTGCCTCCGGATCGCTGCGGCGAGCAGCAGTGGCGATGGCTCATCGAGGGCTGCGCGGGCTGACTCGCTCGCACGGGAACATCCAGTTGCGCATTCTCTACGTCCTGCTCACCTACCTGCTGTTGCCCGTCGTGCTCGCCGTCGAGTCGTGGCAGTCGCTGCGCAATCGCCAGTATCGCGGGCGGGTTCGCCAGCGGCTCGGATTCGTCGAGCCACAGCCGCGGGCCGGTGCGGTGTGGGTGCATGCGGTGTCCGTCGGCGAGGTGCAGGCGGCCGCCGCGTTGATTCGCGAATTGCAGCAGCGACATCCGTCGCTCGACATCGTCGTCACCACGGCGACGCCGACCGGTGCTGCGCGCGTCGCGGGGCTGTTCAAGGATTCCGTGCGGCACTGTTACCTGCCTTACGACGTGCCCGGGGCGGTGCGCCGGTTCCTGGACCGCATCCAGCCCCGCGTGGCGGTCATCCTCGAGACGGAGATCTGGCCGACGTTGTATCGAACGCTCGGGCGGCGCGGCATCCCGATCGTCGTGGCCAGCGCCCGGGTCACGGAAGAGTCCGTCGACCGCTACCGGCGCATGGCGTCGCTGTTTCGCGAGACATTGTCACGAGGCGTCCTGATCGGGGCCCAGACCGAAGCCGACGCCGGGCGATTCCGTCGCGTCGGCGCGCCGGCTGACCGTGTCCGCGTCATCGGCAACATCAAGTACGACCTGCAGGTGGCGCAGGCGGCGATCGCTGCCGGGCGCGAATTCCGGCAGCGCTGCGGCACCGCACGCCCGGCGTGGATTGCCGGCAGCACGCATGAAGGCGAGGAGGAGGCCGTGCTCGATGCGCACGCGAAGCTGCGCGCGAAGCACGGCGCTGCGCTGCTGATCGTCGTGCCGCGCCATCCACAGCGTTTCGATGCGGTGCGCGCCCTGCTGCGCAAGCGCGGCGTGCCATTTGCGCAGCGCAGCGCGGGCGCGTTGCCTGAGGCCGCACACCAAGTCTTTCTGGTCGATACGATCGGTGAGCTGCAGTCGTTCTATGCAGCAGCGGACGTCGCGTTTGTCGGCGGCAGCCTGGTGCCGATCGGCGGGCACAGCCTGCTCGAACCGGCGGTGCTCGGATTGCCGATGCTGTCCGGCCCGCACACGGAAAACGCGCCGGACGTCGCGGAGGTGCTCAGCCGCAGCGGGGCGCTGCAGATCGTGCACGACAGCGATGATCTTGCGCGCCGCGTGTCCGGCTACTTCGACGACGCGGCGCGCGCCCGCGACGACGGCGAACGCGGGCTGCAGGCGATGGCGCTCGGCCGCGGGGCCGTAGGGCGCGTCGTCGCGATGATCGAACCGCTGCTCAGCCCGCCGGCTTCGGCAGCAGCACCGGCAACGTCGTCGGCTGCGTCAGGAAGCCGTTGATGGTGCCCAGGTCCTGCGGCGCCATCACGCCTGCCGCGGACTTCAGCTTCACGATGTTCATCAGGTAATCGTAGCGGCTGCTCGCGTAGTCGCGCTGTGCCTCGAACAGACGGCGGCGCGCGTCGAGCACGTCGACCGTGGTTCGAGTGCCAACTTCGAAGCCCGCCTCCGTCGCCTCGAGCGCGGTCTGGCTCGACCTCACCGACTGCTGCAGGGCCTGCACCCGCGCCTTTTCGGCCAGTACGCCGAGGTACGCGTCGCGGGTCTGGCGCTCGGCGGTGCGCTGCGTGCCTTCGAGTTTCTCGCGCGCTGCGCGCTGCAGGTAAACCTGCTGGCGCACGCGCGATTGCGTTCCGCCGCCACTGAAAACGGGGACGGTGACCCGCAGGCCGATCACGTCGTTCGTCGCATTGGAGTTGGCAGGCCCACTCACTGAAGGGCTGGGCGGCAGGGCTCCCGACGGGTCGAAAGCGGTGTTGGTCTGGTTGGCGTTGCGTTGGTTCTCGGAATACTGGGCAAACAAGTCGACCGTCGGCAGGTGACCGGCCTCGGCGATCCTCACGTCGCTCGCTGCAACCTCCGACCCGAGGCGCGCCGCGATGACGCTCAGGTTCTTCTCCAGGGACAATGCGACCCACGTCTGCTCGTCGAGCGGCTGCGGCTGGTCGAGGGGCATATCCTCGGCGGGCTTGACGAGCGTCTGGTAGGGCTCGCCCGTGATTTCACGCAGCGCCTCGCTGGCTGAAGCGAGCGCACGCTTCGCGGCAATGACGCCGGCCGTCGCGCTGTCATGCGCGGCACGCGATTCCTGTACGTCGGTGATGGCGATCAAGCCCACCTCGAAGCGTTTCTCGGCCTGCTCGAGTTGCCGGTTAAAGGCCTGCAGGGCTGCATCGGCGGCAGCCAGCGTGTCCTCGGCAGCCAGTACGCCGAAATAGGCCTGCGATACTCGGACGAGGAGGTCCTGCTGGGCGGCACGATAGTTGGCCTCGGCGATGGCAACCTCGGAACCTGCGCGCTTCAGTTGCTGCCACTGGTCCCAGCGAAATACGGTCTGCGTCAGCAGGGCCGAGTAGTCCCAGTATTGGCTGACGTCCGTCGAACTCTTGTAGCCGACGGTGACGGGCAACCCCGTGGCCACGTTCAACTGCTGGGAAGTCGACTGGCTATCCGAATTGGCGGTGTAAATCTGCCCGTTCAGGTTGACCTGCGGGAGCAGCAATGCTCGGGCCTGGGGCTTAGCCTCGAGCGCAGCCATGCGCCGCGCATCGGCCTCGCGGATCACCGGGTCGTTCTTGACCGCAGCCTGGTACACCTCGAGCAGGTTCTCGGCCTGGGCCAGGCCCGCTCCGAGGAGCGAAACCGCCACGCCGCACGCGAGGACGAAAGACTTGTTGCGCATGAACTCACCGTCTGGCGGCCCGGCCGCCCCATAAGGTCAACTAGTGTTGTACTAGACTATATCACCTGTCGGGTCGCTGGCTAGTCCCGTGGACCGGCCCGGAACCTAAAAGACGAATTTCGAAGGTTCGGGGACATGGAGCAGCGGGTCGATGTTTACCTCGAACAGGCTTTCCCGCATCCATTCGCCGTGCCCGGCCCGGGTGATGCGGAGAGCTTCCATCGCCGGTCCCTGGCCGACGACCACGAACAGCCGGCCGCCCACGGACAGGGCCCGCTCGAAGCGGCCGTCGTAGATCGGCAACGATCCGGTCAATGCGATCACGTCATAGGCCTGGTCTGACGCCAGGGTCATGGCGTCCATGACCTCGCAGCTTACATTGTGCGCGCCGGTCCGCCGCAGGTTATCCGCCGCCGTTGCGACGAAGTCCGCGAACAGGTCGATCGAGCGCACCGAGCGGGCCAGCTGCCCGAGGCAGGCCGCAAAGAAACCGCTGCCGGTGCCGATTTCGAGCGCGCGGTCGTCCGCCTGGATCTCGAGCGACTGGAGGATCCGGCCTTCGATTTTCGGGGCCAGCATCGACTGTCCGTGGCCGAGCGGGACGCACATGTCGGCAAACGCGATGTCGCGGAAAGCCGCCGGCACGAACTCCTCGCGGGGCACGCACGCCAGTGCCGCCAGGACCTTGAGGTCGAGCACCTCCCAGGCGCGGACCTGCTGCTCGATCATCTGCCGGCGCGCCGACTCAACGTCAGTCATCATGATGCGTCGATTCCGAATGCGTTTTCCAACGTGATTATGGTGAATCCGGCGGGTGCTGGCGACCCGTTCCGCTATGCTGCCTGCGCGGCAGGGAATTACAAGAACTTGAAGGGGAGCTGGCGCCCCTGCCCTTGGAAGCGCCCGTGACGTGACCGGTCGGAGGATGACATCTTGATGCTCGCGACGATCGTGCTGGGGGCACTCGCGGCCATACTGGCCGCGCTCCTGTATGGTCGCAGCCGCGAATTGGCCCGCGTGCGCGAGATCGGCGAGCGACTCGCGGCCGTGGCCCGCACCGGCGACCTGACCGAGCGGCTCGCGCCGCACGCGGCAGCGGGCGGCGCGGTCGACTTCGCGGAAAGCGTCGACAAGCTGCTGGAGCGGGTCCGCGAGGAGACGACGGCGCACGCCGAGCGGGAGAATGTCTATCGCCGCCTGCTCGAGACCATGCACGAAGCGATGGCCGTCGATCGCGACGGCATTCGGCTGGCCAATGCGCGCTTTGCCGAGCTGACCGGAGCGGCGAGCCCGACGCAAGTCATCGGCCGCCGCCTGCCCGACCTCGTGGATCCCGACTTCGCGCCGTTGATGGCGGAGAGCCTCCGCCGACACGCCGCCGGAGAGTCCGCGCCCGAGCGCATCGAGGCGGAGATGCGCACCGACACGGACAAGCGGACGCGCATCGAGTTCTCGTTCACGCGCATCTCCTTCGAGGGCCAGCCCGCCGTGCTGGTCGCTGCGGTCGAGATGGGGCCGCGCCGGGACGAGGTCCCCGCTGCGCGCAGTCACGCCAATGCCTGGGGCGCTCTCGACTCGCTTGCCGAGAGCGTGCTCACGACGGACGGCGAGGGACGCATCATCTACGTGAACCACGCGGGCGAGCAGCTGATCGGCAAGCCGGCCGCAGAGATCCTCGGCCGAACGCTGCCCGAAGTGATCGAACTCGTTGACGAGAGTGATCGCAAGGCGCTCGGCGACCCGGTGCGGCAGAGCCTGGCGACCGGCTCGCGCATCAACCTCGGCCGCCGCGGCATGCTGGTCTCCGACAGCGGCGAGGGCGATCGTTCTATCGAGGTGACTGTCTCGCCGATGCGCAACCCGGCCGGCGACGTGAGTGGCGCCGTCATTGCGCTGCGCGACGTGAGCGACCTGCGGGGCCTCACGCGAGCCATGACGTACCAGGCGAGCCACGATGCGCTCACCGGCCTGGTCAACCGCCGTGAGTTCGAGCGGCGACTCGAGGACAGCCTCGAGGCAGCGCGCGGCGGCGGCCGCCACGTGCTCTGCTACCTCGACCTCGACCGCTTCAAGGCCGTGAACGACGAGTGCGGGCACGTCGCGGGCGACAACATGCTGCGGGAGATAGCGGGCATCATCAAGGACGCGGTGCGCGACTCTGACACCGTCGGTCGCCTCGGCGGCGACGAGTTCGGCATCCTGCTCGTCGGCTGCCCGCTGGAGAAGGCCCGGCAGATTGCCGATGACGTCGTGCGCGCCGTCAACGATCACCGCTTTGTCTGGAAGGACAAGATCTTCGGCGTCGGCGTGAGCGTGGGCCTGGTCGAGGTGACGCACGAGAGCACGTCGATCGAGGACCTCATCGGCGCCGCGGACTCCGCCTGCTACGTGGCGAAGAACCAGGGCAGCCGGGTACACGTCTACTCCGCGAAGGACGAGGCCGCCGCACGTCATCGCGGCGAGATCGTGTGGCTGCAGTTGCTGCAGTCGGCGCTCAAGGAAGATCGCTTCGAGCTGCACGCGCAGCCGATCGTGGCCATGGAAGGTACGGCGCCGGGTGGTCCCGGGCTCGAGGTGCTGCTGCGGCTCAAGGACGACAAGGGCGTGCCCATCGCGCCCGCGGATTTCATGCGGGCGGCGGAGCGTTATCGACTGATGCCGCACATCGACCGCTGGGTCGTGCAGACGGCCCTCGCCGCGCTCGGTCGCGACGCCGTGAGGCTGCCGGAGGGCCGCAGCCTTTGCATCAACCTGTCGTTCCAGACACTCGGGGACCCCGGGTTCCTCGAGTTCGTCGTGGATTGCCTCGACCGGACCGGGGTCGCCCCGGAACGGCTCTGCTTCGAGGTGACCGAGAATTCAGTCATCACCAACGTCGAGCACGCACGACGATTCATCGGGGTGCTGCACGGCATGGGCTGCCGGTTCGCGCTCGACGATTTCGGGCGCGGACTCAGTTCGTTCGCGAACTTGAAGAACCTGTCGCTCGACTACCTGAAGATCGACGGCTATTTCATCCGCAACCTGGCCTCCGACAACGTCAACCAGGCGATGGTCACGGCGATGATCAAGCTGGCGCGGTCGCTCAACTTCCAGGTCGTCGCCGAGCAGGTCGAGGACCTGAGTGCGCTCGACTACGTGCGCCGCATGGGAGTCGATTTCGTGCAGGGCTACCAGGTCGGCCGGCCGCAGCCGCTGCCGCTGGTGAACTGACGCTTCAGTCTGAACCCTGTTGCGGCGGGTCGAGCATCAGCTGCGTCTGCGAGACGACAGCGCACAGGCGGCCATCTTCGCGACGAATCGTCGTCTGCCAGACCATCGTCGTGCGTCCCTTGTGCAGCGGCACCGCAACGCCCACGACCATCGTGCCCTGCGGGGCAGCGGCGATGAATTTGGTGCTCGACTCGATGGTGTTCGTGCGGCCGCCGCGCGGCATGTTGATGACCGTCCCGACGGCACCGAGTGTGTCGGCGAACGCCATGATCGACCCGCCGTGCAGGATGCCGCCGATCGTCGAGATCTCGGGCCGCACGCGCAGGCGGCCGACGACGCGATCGGGTCCCACCTCGACGAACTCGACGCCGAGCAGTCCTGGCAGGTGCGCGGCCACCAGTGCCTGGACTGCTGCCGGGTCAAGGCGGGGATCCTGTGTCACGAGCGGCTCTCCTCATCAGTGCGCCACAACTGCGGCGAGCGATACGCGTAGCGGAACGCTGCGAGGTATGCGGGCACGACCAGCGCGAGCAGCAAGGCGGTGAAGACGATCACTTCCGGGGCGCCAAGGATGACAGGCACCAGCATGACGGCGGTGGCAAAAAGCACGATCCAGAATGCCGTGCGCCAATACCGGGCCGCGCCAAATGGCTTCTGCAGGGCATAGCACCAGGTGGCGGTGAGCAGGGCAGCGGTGAGTATCCAGTTGGCCACGGCGATCGCGGTCACCGCCCTGCCTGCCCTGGCATTGCTCAGTTCGCCAAGGATGACGAACGCCGTGAGCAGCACGGCGTAGATCAGCCAGCCCGTCCTGCGCTTAGTCATCCAAGTGCTCCGGGCCCTGAAATCGCCCCCGGTTCACGGCGAATTCTTCCGCACCTGCCGCCAGCCCGGACCGCGCACCACCCGGCCGGGCCGGGCTCCGGTGTGTTCGCCGTCCTTGAGCACGACCACGCCGTTCACCAGCACATGCACCATTCCGGTCGCGTACTGCTGGGGTGATTCGTAGGTCGCGTGGTCGGCGATCTTCGCCGGGTCGAACACGACGACGTCGGCGAAATACCCCGGTTTCAAATGGCCGCGGCCTTCGATATGCATATTTCCGGCGGGCAACGACGTCAGCCGGCGTATGGCCTCGGGCAGCGAAATGACCTGCTCATCGCGCACGTAGCGGCCGAGCAGCCGCGCGAAATTTCCGTAGGCGCGCGGGTGGGTGCTCGACTTCAGGAATACGCCCTCTGGCGCGGTCGACGCCGCGTCCGAGCCGAAGCTGACCCAGGGCTGGGCGATCTGCAGCCGCAGGTTGTCCTCCGACATCAGGAAGTACGCCACCTCGATGCGCGTGCCGTCGGCGATGATCAGGTCGATGATCGTGTCCTCCGGCGTCGTGCCACGTTGACGGGCAACCTCCGCAAGGGTCTTGCCGGTGAGCGGCTTCAGCGCGTCGGTCTTGAAGCCGAGCAGCAGCATGCGCTC
>Ga0315287_10004303_pt1 | contig 13869 bp, 13 predicted proteins | sample YL17G11_0_MG_FD_205037 | JGI IMG/M metagenome (GOLD analysis project Ga0315287, IMG submission 205037) | Sediment microbial communities from Yellowstone Lake, YNP, Wyoming, USA - YL17G11_0 | ecosystem: Environmental > Aquatic > Freshwater > Lake > Sediment | place: USA: Wyoming | collected... | reverse complement strand
GATCGTCGTGCCCCACTGGAAGTTCACACTCATCGCCGCCTCGATCGTCCCGCGCGCGACCTGAGGAAAGTTCTCGGCCGCCTTGGCGAGCTGCTCGGAACCGTAGAGCTGGACCTCGACCTGGCCGTTCGTGCGCTGCTTCACGTCGGCGGCGAAGCCATCGAGCAACTTCGTCATGTGGTGCGCGGGCGGTACCTGATGCGAGATGCGCATGATGACCGTTTGCTGCGCGGCGGCGGTCGTCGCGAGGGCGATCGTGATTGCGGCGAGCCATCGGCGGGCGGACGAGAGCGGCATGGTGTTTCTCCTTGCGATTGAGGGCTATTGCTCAGAGGGGATTGCGGCGCGAGACCAGCGCTGCGGCGAATTCCTGCAACTGCGCCTCGCGCTGTCGTAGCGCAGGAAGGCCGACGAGATCGTTGAACGCGTTGAACTCGATGAGCCGAGGCAGGAACTCGGCGGTGCTTCCGGTGCGTTTGATGGTGGCGAACAGATCGGCGAGCGTGTGCGCGACCGCGTACGTCGCGGCGACCGGGAACACGACCGCCGCGTATCCGATCGCCTGAAGTTCCGCCGCCGGCATGAGCGGCGACAGGCCGGTCTCGACGTTATTGGCGAGGCAGGGGCCGGGAATTTCGGCGCAGATGCGGCGCATCTCCGCGGCGGTCGTGGGCGCCTCGACGAACAGCAGGTCGGCGCCGGCGTCGCATGCGAGCTGCGCGCGCGCGATCGCATCTTCGAGGCCGTTCACCGCGAGCGCGTCGGTGCGCGCCATGATCACGAAGTCCGGATCGCCGCGCGCATCGAGCGCCGCCTTGATCTTGGCGAGCCACTCGACGGGCGGCACGACCGCCTTGCCCGCCATGTGGCCGCAGCGCTTGGGGAACACCTGGTCCTCGATGAACAGGCCGGCGACGCCGGCTTTCTCGTACAGGCGCACGGCGCGGGCGACATTGGTCACGTTGCCGAAGCCCGTGTCGGCGTCGGCGAGGAACGGCAGATCGGTGGCGTCGCAGAACCGCGAGTACATGTCGGCGAGCTCGGTCAGCGACAGTTGCGAGGAGTCGGGGCGTCCGAGCAGCGTCGCGGTCGCGCCGTAGCCGCCGGCGGTCAGAGCGTCGAAGCCGGCAGCCGCAGCGAGCCTTGCGCCGAGCGCATCGTGGACCCCCGGCAGCACGAGGATCTCGGGCGCTGCGATGAGCTGCTTCAGTCGAGTGGTCTTGCGCAAGGGGGATACTCCGCGGTTGCGGCCATCAGATCGCGCCGAGCCCGCATTCTCCCACAGCCGGCCGCGGGGAAAACGCGCGGCACGGGTAGAATGCGCGGCCCGTCCTTGTCGCGAGACGCCCATGAATGCCGAACTCCTGCCCTGCATCGAACTCGATACCGGGTCGCACCCGGACGCCGCGGTCATCTGGCTGCACGGCCTTGGCGCCGACGGCAACGATTTCGTCCCGATCGTCGAGGAGATGCGGCTTCCGGACTCGCTGTCCATCCGTTTCGTGTTCCCGCATGCGCCGGTGCGTCCGGTGACGCTCAACAACGGGTTCCGGATGCGGGCGTGGTACGACATCGCCCCGGGCGACATCACCAACCGGGCGGACATCGCCGGCGTGCGCGCATCGCAGGCGCAGGTCGAGGCGCTGATTGCACGGGAGAAGGCGCGCGGTATCGCGGCGCGGCGGATCGTCATCGCCGGATTTTCGCAGGGTGGGGTCATCGCCCTGCACACCGGGTTGCGCCACGCCGAGCGGCTCGCGGGCATCGTGGCGTTGTCGACGTACGTCGTGCTGCCGGACCTGCTCGAAGACGAAGCGAGCCCGGCGAATCGCGACGTGCCGATCTTCATGGCGCACGGAACGTCCGATCCGATGGTGCGTCTCGAATGGGGCGAAGCCGGGCGGGGCGCGCTCGTAACGGCCGGCTATCGCGTCGAATGGCATACGTACGCGATGCCGCACTCGGTGGTATGGGAGGAAATCGAGGCCGTGAGCGCGTTCCTCGCGCGCGTGCTGGCCTGAGCCTCAATCCCCGTCGGCTGCGCGGGTTTCCCTGGGCTTGGCTGGGTTCTTCTTTGGCGCGATGCCGCGCCGCGCGAGCGCGTCGCGCAGCAGGAACTCGATCTCGGCGTTCACGCTGCGCAGCTCCGCCTGGGCAAGCCGCCCGATGGCGGCCCAAACGCCAGGGTCGACGCGCAGCAGAAATGCTTTCTTGTCGGCCATGGCCAATCGAAAAACCGAAGGGTGACATCCCGCGGACGCGGGTTCGGGCCGCCGCCGCGGGCGCGATCAGCGCCGTGCGAGGTAGCCGCCGAGAATGCCCAGCGCGAGCCCGACGGCGAGCCCGACGGAAGCAACGCCCAGCGCGACGCCGATCGCCGTTCCCGCGCCGGTGCCGATCGCGATCCAGAGCCCGCCATTTCTTGCCAGCGTATTCATCGTCAGGCCTCCGTTCGATTGTCCCGGCCGCGTGGCGCGCGGCGACTTATAGCAAAATGATATCATAACAATAGCAGGCGCGGTCAAGCCTTTCCGTTGGCCGCCCTCCGGCACCGGGGAAAATGGGGCTTGTCATGCGTTCGCCGATTCAGCCTGCGGTCACTGCGCTCGCCACGGGACGCGAATCGTCCCCGGGCACGGCGCCCTCGCGACGCCGCGGCCGTGTTACGAACTTCCGCGGGTCAGGGTTTCGGCTCGAATTTGAGCGAGGCGGAGTTCATGCAGTAGCGCAGGCCCGTCGGGTCGGGCCCGTCGTCGAATACATGGCCGAGGTGCGCGTCGCAGGCCGCGCAGACGACCTCCGTGCGGCGCATGAACCAGCTTGTATCGTCCACATTGCGGACGTTTTTCGCGGCGATCGGCGAATGGAAACTGGGCCAGCCGGTGCCGGAGTCGAATTTCGTCTCGGCACCGAACAGCGGCGTGCCGCAGCAAATGCAACGGTACGTGCCGGCGGCGTGGTTGTCGCAGTATTCGCCGCTGAACGCGCGCTCGGTGCCTTTCTTGCGCGTCACCTTGAATTGCTCCGGCGTCAATTGCGCGCGCCACTCCGCATCCGATTTGGTGACCTTGTCGACCATGATCGCTTCCTCCTCGATGCACTGACCTGCGGTACTGTCGCTTCGGTTCGCGGCCGCCTTGCGGCGGGGGAACGGCGCGGGGATGCCGGGGGATCCAGTATAGTCGGGGTTCTCCTCAAGGCCGCTCACGTTGGATCTCGCCCGCCCCGCCTCGTTCCGCCATGACGCAAGAGTGATAGGCGTCGTCGGTTTCGCGCACCTGTTTTCGCACTTCTTCCAGCTGGCGCTGCCGCCGCTATTCCCATTGCTCCGCGCCGAATTCGGGACGAGCTACGCCGTCCTCGGCACGCTGGTCGGCGTCTACTACGCTGCGAGCGGCATCACGCAGTTCGTATCGGGCTTCGCGGTCGACCGCCTTGGCGCGCGCCCCGTGCTGCTCGCGGGGCTGGCGCTCGCCGCCGGAGGCAGCCTGCTCGCGAGCCTGGTCCCCGGCATCGGCTGGCTATTTCCCGTCGCCGCGCTGATGGGGACCGCCAACGGCGTTTTTCATCCGGCCGATTTCGCGATCCTCAACGCCAATGTCGCGCCGCGACGGCTGGGCCATGCGTACAGCGCGCACGGGATCGGCGGCAACCTTGGCTATGCCATTGCGCCGATCGTCAGCTTCGCACTCGGCGCGGCATTCGGCTGGCGCTTCGCGCTGGCGGCGATGAGCGCGCTGGGGTTTGTCGCGCTCGGCATGATCGCCACCCAGCGCGCGCTGCTCGTCTCCCGACGCGCCGCCGACGCGCATCTGCAAACGCTGAAAGGCAGCATCGTGCTCTTCGTGCAAGCACCGATCGTGCTGTGCTTCCTCTACTTCGTGTTCTACACGATCGGAGGGATAGGCCTGCAGACATTCATACCGACCGTGCTCGCCTCGGGTTTCGACGTCGGTTTGGCGCTGGCGACTTCGGCGCTGACCGCGTACCTGCTGGGCGGTACCGCCGGGATCCTTGCCGGCGGATTCCTTGCCGGGCGGACCGCGCGCCATGATCGCGTTGCGGCCACCGGGCTGTTGCTCGGTGCGGTGGTGCTTGGCGTCGTCGCGGCGGGAGGGGTTCCGCCCCCGTTGCTGCTGCCGGTTTTTGCGCTCATCGGATTCGTGCTCGGGGCCACCGTCCCTTCGCGCGATTTGATCGTCCGCGGCGCGGCGCCGAAGGGCGCGACGGGCCGCGTGTACGGATTCGTCTACTCGGGATTGGACCTTGGCGGCATCATCGGGCCCGTTGGGCTCGGTTTCCTGCTCGACCAGGGTCACGCGCGCGAGGTGTTTTTTGCCGTCGCCGCGTGCCATGTGGTTGCGATAGGCACGGTTTTTCAGGTGCGGCGTGCGTCCTCCGGGCGATTTCTGACGACATTCATTCGGCATCGGACCCCCGACCATGATTGACCTCTATTACTGGACCACGCCTAACGGACACAAGATCACGATCTTGCTGGAGGAGACCGGACTTCCGTACACGGTGCGGCCCGTCAATATCCGCACCGGCGAGCAGTTCGATCCGGCGTTCCTGGCGATTGCACCGAACAACCGGATTCCGGCCATCGTGGATCATGCTCCGGCGGACGGCGGTGGCCCTCTCTCGCTGATGGAGTCCGGTGCGATTCTCGAGTATCTTGCCGAGAAGTCGCATCGGTTCTTGCCGGGCGACCTGCGGGGGCGTTGGGAGTGTCTGCAGTGGTTGTATTGGCAAATGGGCGGGCTCGGGCCGATGGCCGGGCAGAACCACCACTTCAACCACTACGCGCCCGAGAAGATCGCCTACGCAATCGACCGCTACGTGCGCGAGACCGGCAGGCTCTACGCGGTGCTGAACAAGAGACTCGCCGATCGTGCGTTCATCGCCGGTGAATATTCGATTGCGGACATCGCCTGCTATCCATGGGTGCAGCCGGAGCGGCAGAAGCAGGAAATCGGCGCATTTCCCCATCTTGCGCGGTGGATGGCGGAAATCGCCGCGCGGCCGGCGGTGCAGCGCGCGTACGCGCTCGCGAAGACGATCAACGTGGCGCCGGTGGTCGCCGACGAGAAATCACGCGCCATCCTGTTCGGGCAAAGCAAGGACACTGTACGCTAACAGGCCGCTCCGGCTGCGCTCACCGGACGGAACGGAGGACTAAAATGGAACTGCCGCACAACGCATTCAAGCGCGCCATTCGCGAAGGCAGGCAGCAGATCGGGTTATGGTCGAGCCTGTCGTCGAACTACACGGTGGAAGTGATCGCCGGCGCCGGCTTCGACTGGATCCTGCTCGATACCGAGCACTCGCCCAACGATCTCGAATCGGTGCTGACGCAGGCGCAGGCGGCCGCGCCGTACGCGGCGAGCACGATCGTGCGGGTGCCCTGGAACGACATGGTGACGATCAAGCGCTATCTGGACATAGGCATACAGACGCTGCTGATCCCCTATGTGTGCTCCGTCCAGGAAGCGAAGGACGCAGTCGCCCATACGCGGTATCCGCCGGCGGGGGTGCGGGGCGTCGCGGGCGTGACGCGCGCGACCCGTTTCGGGCGCGTCAAGGATTACGCCAGGCGCGCGCACGAGGAGCTCTGCGTGCTGGTGCAGGTGGAAACCAGGGATGCGCTCGATCAACTCGACGGCATTTGCGCGGTCGACGGCGTCGACGGCGTCTTCATCGGGCCGGCTGATCTGCACGCGTCGATGGGCTACCCCGGCGAAACCAGCAATCCGAAGGTCGTGCCCGTCATCGAGGACGCGATCCGCCGCATCAAGCAGTGCGGCAAGGCGCCCGGGGTGCTCGCTTTCCTGGAGCCCGACATCCGCCGGTACATCGCCGCAGGCGCGCTGTTCACCGCCGTCGGCGCGGATTCGGGGATCCTCGCGCGCGGCGCGGAAGCTCTCGCCGCGAAATACAAGGGTTGAGATGAACGACCCCCACGCCGAAAAGATCGAAGTCCACCGCGGACTGCAGGGCGTTTACTTCGACCGCTCGCGCGTATGCTTCATCGATGGACGGGCCGGCGAGCTCCTCTATCGCGGCTATTCGATTCACGACCTCGCCGAGCGCTCGACCTTCGAGGAAACCTGTTATCTGCTGCTCAAGGGCGAGTTGCCGGCGCGGGGCGCGCTCGAGGCGTTCGATGCCGAGCTGAAGGCAGCGCGCGCGCTGCCGGCGGGAGTCCGTGACATCATCCGCACGGTGCAGAGCGCGCACCCGATGGACGTGCTGCGCACCGCGGTATCGGCACTCGCCGCGTTCGATCCCGAGGCCGCGGACAATTCGCCCGAAGCGACGCTGCGCAAGGGCGTGCGTCTTGCGTCGCAGGTGCCGATGATCATCGCTGCGCACGATGCCATGCGCAACGGCCGCGAGCCCGTGGTGCCCGATCCCGGTCTCGGGCACGCCGCCAATTTTCTCTACATGTTGAAGCGCAAGGCGCCGAGCGCGGACGCGGCGCGGCTGATGGACGTCGACATGATCCTGCATGCCGAGCACGGCTCGAACGCCTCGGCGTTCGCGGCGCGCGTCGTCGCCGGCACCAAAGCGAACCTGCATGCCGCGATCACTTCGGCGATCGCCGCGCTCTCCGGCCCCTCCCACGGCGGCGCGGCGGAGAACGTGATTCGCATGGCGCAGGAGATCGGCGATGCCGCGATGGCGGCCGACTATGTGAAGGCGAAGCGCGCCAACAAGGAGGCGGTGATGGGCTTCGGGCATCGCGTGTACCGCGCCGAAGACCCGCGCGCGCGCCACATGCGCGCGGGAGTCGAGAAGCTCTCCCGCGAAATGGGCCAGCCGAAGTGGTACCAGATCCTCGAGGCGCTGGTCGACGCGATGAAGCCCTATGCGCGCCACGGCGTGAACGTCAACGTGGATTTCTACGCCGGGGTCGTCTACTTCCTGAACGGCATCGCCGAGGACCTGTTCGTTCCGGTGTTCGCCGCCGGCCGCGTGCCGGGCTGGACGGTGCAGGTGCTGGAGCAGATGGAGAACAACATCCTGATCCGGCCGCTCACTCTCTACAACGGACCTGCGCTGCGCGACTACGTGCCGATCGGCGAACGCTGATCCGGGTCGGGGCACTGGGCCAAGACGACGGCCGCGGTCGCGACGATATCCTCGACGCAGGCGCCGCGCGAAAGATCGCTCAGCGGGCGTGCAAAGCCCTGCAATATCGGCCCGACGGCCATGGCGCCGCCCAGGTGCTGGCTGAGTTTGTAGGCGATATTGCCGGCGTCGAGGTCCGGAAAGATAAGCACGTTCGCTCGTCCGGCGACGTTTCCGGCCGCCTTAAGTTTCCTGGCCGCGACCACGGGACTGAGCGCCGCGTCGGCTTGCAGTTCGCCGTCGATCGCAAGCGACGGGGCGCGGTGTCGCGCGATCTCGAAGGCACGCACGACCTTGTCGACGCGAGGGTGCGCAGCACTCCCTTTGGTCGAGAACGAAAGGAGCGCGACGCGCGGCTCCTCGCGCAGCAGTGTCCGGCACGTTTCGGCTGACGCGAGCGCGATGTCGGCGAGTTGTTCGGGCGTCGGATCGGCATTCACGGCGCAATCGGCGTAGATCAGGACACGGTCCGGAAACATCATCAGGAAGAAGCTCGAAGGCGTTGCGCAACCCGGCGCGAGGCCAACCGTCATCATCCCCGCCTCGATTACGCGCGCGGTCGTGCTTGCGACGCCCGCCACCATGGCGTCGGCGTCGCCCGCGTGCACCATCAAGCCGGCGTGGAACAGCGGTTTGGCGGCCAGCCGACGCGCCACCTTCGGGTTCGCGCCCGGGCGGTTCGTGAGGTACGCCGCCGCATACGCGTCGAGCCGATCGCTCGATGCCGGATTCGTGAGCAGGATCGGCACGGCGAGGTCGAGGTCGCGCAGGCGCTGCGCCGCGGCGACGATCCGTTCATCCGCGCACTCGGGGAACACCACCCGAAGTCCCCGGCCACGGATCCGCGTGAAACAGCGCTCGAGGACGTTCACTGCGCTCCCGCCCCGCCTGGAAATCCTCGTGCCGGATGGGCGACGCTCATTGCGGCGTCGCCCGCTCGTCCTTCCGGAGGCGTGCAACCACGCGGAATCCTCAATTCGCTCCGGGCCAGATCATTTCGCCTTCGCATTCGGCGAGCGCCGGATGCCGATGGTGTCGAGGGCGAAGCCGCGCCCCGCCGCGGCGAGGTCCGCCGCACGCTCGAGCGCCGGGTCGACGTCGAAGACGATGTCGCCGCCCGGTTCGTCACGGCCGGTGGCGCGCACGGCCGCGAAATCGAACAGCGCGCGGTCCATCAGGTGCGACGGGACGACGTTGGAGATCGCGCCGTAGATGGAGTCGATCCGGCCCGGGTATTTCTTTTCCCACTCGCGCAGCATCACGGTGATCTGCTTCCTCTGGAGATGCTCCTGCGATCCGCAGAGATTGCACGGAATGATCGGGAAGGCGCTGAGTTGCGCGTACCGGGCGAGGTCCCGTTCGCGAACGTGCGCAAGCGGGCGAATGACAACGTGCCGGCCGTCGTCGGAGACGAGCTTCGGCGGCATGGTTTTCAACTTTCCGCCGAAGAAGAGATTCAGGAAAAACGTCGCGAGGACATCGTCCCGGTGATGACCCAGCGCGATCTTGGTTGCGCCGATTTCGGCTGCGACACGATAGATGGCGCCGCGGCGCAAACGGGAGCACAGCGAACAGAGCGTTCCGCCATCGGGAATGACGCGCTTGACGACGCTGTAGGTGTCCTGCTCGACGATGCGGAAAGGGACGCCGCGCGCTTCGAGATACCGGGGGAGCACATCGGCGGGGAAGCCCGGCTGCTTCTGGTCGAGGTTCATCGCGATGACCTCGAACGGGAACGGTGCCCGTCGCTTGAGGCTCAGCAGGATGTCGAGCAATCCAAAGCTGTCCTTGCCCCCCGACACGCAGACCATCACGCGGTCGTGCGGCGCGATCAGTCCGTACGCGCCTATTGCCTCGCCGACCTGCCGGCGCAGACGCTTCTTGAGCTTGTTCGCCTCGAACTCGGCCTTCCGCGGGTCGGCGCGGGTCGCGCTGGAACCGGTCGCAATGGCGACGGGCGGATCGTGCCGGGTATCGGTAGCGGGGGCGTCGTCCATGGGGTCCGTCCATTCTACCGGCGCGCAGCGTTATTGGCGCTAAGATTGGGCCTTTTCCGGAAATCACGGTCCAGGGGGCTCCGATGCAGACGATCCTCGTCGCCAATCCCAAAGGCGGCAGCGGCAAGACAACGCTCGCGACCAACGTCGCGGGCTGGCTCGCGGGCAAGCGGCAGCGCGTTGTGCTGCGCGACCGCGACCCGCAGCGTTCGGCGACGGAGTGGCTCGAACGGCGCCCGGCATTGTTTCCGCGCATTGCCGGGCTCGCGCGGGACGCGAAGCATGGTCCCAAGGATGCCGGGCACGAGTGGCGTGTGCTCGATACGCCCGCCGGTCTGCACGGCGACGATCTCCGCGACGCGGTGCGGCGCGCCGACGTGATGCTCGTGCCGCTGACGCCGTCGGCGTTCGACATGGCGGCCACGCGGCATTTCCTCGCCGCGGTCCATGAGCACAAGGTCGTCAGGAAGGGCGAGCTCGCGCTCGGAATCGTCGCGATGCGCGTCGATCCCCGCACGCGGAGCGCGGCCGAGCTCGATGCGTTCCTCGAGGCGTTCGAATTTCCGGTCGTCGCGCATCTGCGCGACACCCAGGTCTACGTGCACTGCGCCCGCGACGGCGCGTCGATCTTCGACCTGCCGCGATCGCGCGGCGAGCAGGATTGGCAACAGTGGAAGCCGTTGACGCGCTGGATCGCGCGTCATGCGGCGCCGAAGGGCTGAAGAGCCGCTCCGCCGGTCCGGCGCATTGGGCTCGCGCCGCAATTCCCGGATTGCGATCGCCGCAGAAAAACGCCGGCATGCGACCGGCGGGTTACACCGAATTATCCTCGCCGTCGGGGTAACTCGCCTTCCGCCCGGTCGCCCTGGCGTCAAGCCGAGCGACCCAGCCGAAGACGATCACGAACAAGGCCGCCGCATAGGCAGCCATCGTGTACACGAGCGGGTAGACGGTTCCGTTGTGCGTGGCGCCGATCCAGACTCCGGTCAGCGCTGCCACGGCCATGACGGAAAACCCGAACAAGCCGGCGGCCGCGCCGGCGTGACGCGGAAACGGCGCGACACTCGCGACCTGCCCGCAGGGGAAGTTGATGCCGTGCGCGAGCAGAAAGCCGAACGCCGGAAGAAGCAGCGCGGCCCAGTGGTGAACCCCCGCGGCGGCCAGCGCAGCCATCGTCAGGCCGCTCGTCAGCGCGAGCGTGGCGCCCACCCGGAGGGCCCGCGGGACACTCATCCGCGAGAGCAGCCGGCGACATGCGAGGGTGCCGATCAGGTAGCCGCACACGCAGAACGCAAAGGCGAGTCCGAAGTACGCGGTCGGCACGCCGAGCACGCGGATCAGCACGAACGACGAGCCCGCAATGAACGCAAAGAGGCCGCCGTACGATGCGCTGCCTACCATCGTGAACGCGAGAAACTCGGGCGAGCGAAGCACGAGCGCGTACTTGGCCACGAGGACGCGCGGCCGAGTCGCCGCGGGATCGGGATGCCGGTTGGTTTCGATCGGTTTCGCCAGGACCGCCGCCAGCAGCAGCCCGGCGAGCAGCGCGAGCACCACGAACGCGGCGCGATGCCCGAACCGCACTTCGAGGAAACTGCCGAGAACCGGTCCGAGGATGGGGCCGATCGCGAGCACGGTCGACGCTTGCGCCAGCGCCTTCGCGCCCGCCTGCGGCGTGTAAACGTCGCGGATCACCGCGCGCGCGACGACGACCACTGCGCAACATCCAACGGCCTGGAAGACGCGTGCCCCGATCAGCAAATCGATCGACGGTGCAAGCGCGCAGGCGATGCTGGCCACGACGTACAGGCTCAGCCCACCGGCGAGCAACGGATATCGCCCGTACCGGTCCGACAGCGGTCCGGCGACGAGTTGCATCGTGCCGAAGGCGGCGATCCACACCGAAAGCGTGAGCTGGACGGTCTCGATCGACGCTGCGAACGTCTGCGTGAGACCCGGCAGCGATGCGAGGTAGAGATCGGTCGAGACCGGCTGCAGCATCAGGCAGCAGCCGATCAGCGCCACCAGCATCCGGTTCCCGACGCCGTGCGGCAGACCCGGGACGGCGGGGGACACGTGCCTACGCGGCGTTGGCCATCAGCTCGCGCAGCACGAACGGCAGAATTCCGCCGTTGAGGTAGTAATCGACCTCGATCGGCGTGTCGATGCGCAGCAGCACCGGGACGTTCTGCACCGATCCGTCCTTGCGGTGGATCGTGAGCGTCACGTCCATCTGCGGCCTGATCCCCGCCTCGATTCCGGTGACGTCGAAGGTTTCGTCACCGTTGATGCCGAGCGAGGCCACCGTATCGCCGCCCTTGAACTGGCACGGCAGCACGCCCATGCCGACCAGGTTCGACCGGTGGATGCGCTCGAAGCTCTTCGCGACCACGGCCTTGACGCCCAGGAGCTGCGTGCCCTTCGCCGCCCAGTCGCGCGATGACCCGGTGCCGTACTCCTCGCCGCCGAAGACGATCGTCGGCGTGTCTTCCGCGATGTACTTCATCGCCGCGTCGTAGATGGCCAGCTTCGCGCCCGACGGCTGGAACAGCGTGACGCCGCCTTCCTCGCGGCCGCCGTCGGCCTTCGGCGGCAGCATCAGGTTCCTGATCCTGACGTTGGCGAATGTACCGCGCATCATCACGTCGTGGTTGCCGCGGCGCGAGCCGTAACTGTTGAAATCGGCGACTGCCACGCCGTTCTCGAGCAGGTAGACACCGGCCGGCGAGGTCGGCTTGATCGAGCCGGCGGGACTGATGTGGTCGGTCGTCACGGAATCGCCGAAAATCCCGAGCGCGCGCGCGCCCTTGACATCGCCGCTTCGGCCGGTCGTCATCTTGAAGCCCTCGAAGAACGGCGGCTTCGCGATGTACGTCGACGCCGGCCAGTCGTAGACCTGCCCGGTCGCGCCGGAGATCGTTCCCCACAGCGGGTTGGCGTTGCCGACGTCGCCGTAGAGCGCGCGGTAGATGGCGGGGTCCTTCGCGAAACTCATCACCGCCGCGATTTCGTGCGAGGTCGGCCAGAGGTCCTTGAGGTACACCGGGCCGTTCGTGCCTGTGCCCACTGGCTCTGTCGTGAGGTCCTTCAGCACCGTGCCGGCGATGGCGTACGCCACGACGAGTGGCGGCGAGGCGAGAAAGTTCGCCTTGAGGTTTGGATGGATGCGGGCCTCGAAATTGCGGTTGCCGGAAAGGACCGCGGCGCAGACGAGGTCGTTGCCGGTGATGGCTTCGTTGAACTCGGGCCGGAGGTCGCCGGCATTGCCGATGCAGGTCGTGCAGCCGTACGCGGTCACACCGAAGCCGAGCTGCTCCAGATAGGGCAGCAGGCCGGCTTTCGTCAGGTAGTCCGTGACGACACGAGAGCCCGGAGCGAGCGAGGTCTTGATGTGCGGCTTGACGGAAAGTCCTCGCTCGACCGCCTTCTTCGCGAGGAGGCCGGCGGCGAGCAGAACACCGGGATTCGACGTGTTCGTGCACGACGTGATCGCGGCGATCAGCACGTCGCCGTTGCCGAGATCCACGCCGTCACGCGTGGCGAGCCGCCTGGCGAGGCTCGCGGCAGGTTGCGCGAAGCCGTTTTCGGAGACGGGTTTGGCGTAGAGTTCGGCGAACTGTTGCTTCAGATTTCCGAGCTCGATGCGGTCCTGCGGGCGCTTTGGCCCCGCGACCGAAGCCTTGATCGACCCGAGATCGAGCGTGACGACCTTCGTGTAGTCGATGTCGCCGGTTCGGGGGATTCCATAGAGACCCTGCGCCTTGAAGTACGACGCGAAGGCATCGATCTCCGCCGCCGTGCGGCCGGTCGCCTTCAGATAGTCGATCGTTGCATCGTCGACCGGAAAGAAGCCCATCGTCGCGCCATATTCGGGCGCCATGTTGGCGATCGTCGCGCGGTCGGGCACCGCGAGCGACGCGGTGCCTTCGCCGAAAAATTCGACGAACTTGCCAACGACCTTTTCGCGGCGAAGCAGCTCGGTGACCGTCAGCACGAGATCGGTCGCCGTGATGCCCTCGTTCAGCCGGCCCTTCAACTCCACGCCGACGACGTCGGGCGTGAGGAAATACACGGGCTGCCCCAGCATCCCGGCTTCCGCCTCGATGCCGCCGACGCCCCAGCCGACGACGCCGATGCCGTTGATCATCGTCGTGTGGCTGTCGGTGCCGACGAGCGTGTCGGGGTAATGCACGCCGCCCTTGTCGTGCACGCCGCGCGCCAGGTATTCCAGATTGACCTGGTGGACGATGCCGATGCCGGGCGGCACGACCTTGAACGTGTCGAACGCCTGCATCCCCCATTTCATGAACTCGTAGCGCTCCGCGTTGCGCTTGAACTCGAGCTTCATGTTGAGGTCGAGCGCGTCGGGGCGTCGGTAGTAGTCGATCATCACCGAATGGTCGACGACGAGATCGACCGGGACCAGCGGCTCGATCGCCTTCGGGTTCTTGCCCATGTCCGCCGCGACGTTGCGCATCGCGGCGAGATCGGCGAGGAGCGGCACGCCCGTGAAATCCTGCAGCACGACACGGGCGACGACAAACGGTATTTCCGCCGTGCGCGCGCCCGTGGGCGCCCAGTTCGCGAGTTCCTTCACGTGCTCTGCGGTGACCTTCCTGCCGTCGCAGTTGCGCAGCACGCTTTCGAGCACGACGCGGATCGACACGGGCAGCCTAGATACGCGGCCGATGCCCGCCTTTTCGAGCGCTGGCAACGAGTAGAACCGGCCGGTGGCGCC
>Ga0315287_10004302_pt1 | contig 13870 bp, 12 predicted proteins | sample YL17G11_0_MG_FD_205037 | JGI IMG/M metagenome (GOLD analysis project Ga0315287, IMG submission 205037) | Sediment microbial communities from Yellowstone Lake, YNP, Wyoming, USA - YL17G11_0 | ecosystem: Environmental > Aquatic > Freshwater > Lake > Sediment | place: USA: Wyoming | collected... | reverse complement strand
TGCGCCGCGATCAGCTTCGCGTAGCGCGCTTCGTCATAGTCCGATTCACTGAAACCAATCGAGAACGTCCGCACGGGACGTGAAGACTGGCACTGCATCAGGGCGACAATGGTGGACGAGTCGATGCCTCCGGACAGGAACGCCCCCAGGGGCACATCGGAAATCATCTGCCGGCCCACCGCCTGGCGCAGCATGGAATCGAGCGCATCCGTTGCCGCCGCATCAGAAAAATCGGTGAGCGGCTCCTGCATCCCGATCTCGCGCGCCGACCAGTAAGTGGTGGGCACAAGCATATGCCCGGGCGGGTCATCGGCGGAAATCTTGAGCCACGTACCAGGCAAGAGTTTGAATATTCCAAGGTAAATTGAATGAGGTAAGGGCACATAACCGTATCGCATGAAGCTGGCGAGCACGCCCCTGTTGATATCCCCGCGCCACGATGGATGGGCACACAGCGCCTTGAGTTCGGATCCGAACATAAAGGTTTCGCCGCACCACCCGTAATACAGTGGCTTCTCGCCCAGGCGGTCTCGCGCCAAGGTAAGTTGCCGCTCGACGCGATCCCAAAGGGCAAAGGCGAACATGCCGACAAATCGCTGTAAGGACTTCTCAAGACCCCACGCTTCGAACGCTGCCAGCATGACTTCAGTGTCCGAATGGCCACGGAAACGAGCGCCTTGGCCCTCAAGCTCCTTATGCAGCTCCAAAAAATTAAAGACTTCTCCATTATAGGTGATGACGTAGCGTCCACTGGCAGACACCATCGGTTGATGCCCTGCAGAGGAAGTATCTAGGATAGAAAGCCTGGTATGGCTCAGGCCAACTCCCACAGATTCATCGCACCAGACTCCTAAGTCATCTGGCCCTCGATAGCGGATCGCGGAGGCCATGTCCGACGCAGTCTGTCGCAACATCCCACCAGCAAAACCAAATACACCTGCAATGCCACACATGCCGTAAATGTAGTTATTGAGAAATGCTCACCGACTGATTACGAAGCAATGAGCGAAAAGAGGCTTCTCTACAACTCTGCCTTTCATTTGGACAGCCGTTCATAAACATGTTTATCTATGGCGGAGGCAGAGTGTACGAGTCGGCATGTGCTGCCAGAGATTGACTCGATCACCGTACAGCGGCGCACTAAGATTGGCCGCACAATCGCTATTCATGGCCAATTCTAAGTCGAGCCAACGCCGTGCAAACACTTCGCGTTGGTGCGGGGGAACAGTCTTAAATAATTGCTTCAAGCAAGCTAGATTATGATAGGCCACATGTTGAATAGAAAATCCCGCCGTTGCGATCAGCAGATCAACTTCATCAGCAATTACTCGTCTCTGGTAACGACGAGACAATCTCAGTGCAGCCATTGGTGGCGAGATCATGCTGCGAAGCCATTCGCGAAAAGGAGTTCCCCATGTGGACGGGCGAGCCAGTTCGATAAAATACCGGAAATGGCCATCGTCATAGTTCAGAAAAAACGTCCCCTCGTCGGCCAAAAACCGTTTGGCGTGCATCAGAAATTCTGTGCGATCGTGCACATGCTCAAGAACGCTAAAACTGACTATAAAGTCGGCTCTGAACTGAAGAGACGTAATCGCATCGCCGGTATGTATGTCCGCGTTATGCCCATCCAGCCGCCGTTGCGCAGACTGGGAGGACCTAGGATCAGGCTCATACCCGATCAACTTAATGTATGGGTGTTGGCGCAAGATATGTGGCCAATCACCGCCATCCCCACATCCATAGTCCATAATTACGAGAGGCCTGCTTGTTCGCTGGCTCCTTAGTATCTGATCGACGACGGATGTCTTAGCGACATTCCCCAACCAATATAATGGACGCATCGAATGTGCCGAGTGGTTCACATCAGACATGCTTGTATATCTCAAGTGTCTGCTCTACCATCCGATCTATTCCAAACCGGTCACGCACGCGTGCACGCCCTGCCGATCCCAGACATTTGCATACACTGACTGTTTCGAAATGTTGGAATGTTGCTGCGACCTGTTCTGAAGACCCTGGATCGCAGAGCATGCCCGTCGTGCCATCCTGGACAACTTCGGGAATCGCACTGACACGGGTCGCCACGACAGGTTTTCCTGATGCCATCGCTTCAAGCAGCACGAGACCAAATCCTTCGTAGTGCGATGTAAGGGCAAACAGATCGAACGTATTCATCACAAGAGGAATATCCTCGCGAAACCCGGCCCACACGACCTCCGCGGCAATCTGAAGGTGGTGGGCGAGGTCCTTAAGCGTCTGCTCAAGGAAACCTGTCCCCACAATAACCAATCTGGATGGCCGCGTAGCCTTAGATCGGTAAAGAGCATAGGCTTTGAGCAAAACGTCGATCCCTTTCTGCGGAACCAGCCGGGCGATGGTTCCAATAACCCATGTATCTTCCGAACACCCCCATTCCCTCTTTAATCTGGAGCAAGCGGTTGCATCTATTTCCATGTACGGGGAAGGATCTATCCCATAGCCCACAGTTGCGATTCGGCTTGGTTCAATACTGAGGTACTGACTGACATATCGATTCACGGCGTCGGAAATCGCGACAACACGGTGTGCACGCCTGACTACCCAGCGCCCCAACGCTGCATGGCCAGGAAAGGGGCAAAAACACTCATCGTTGTGCTTGGTAATCACTAGAGGCATCGAATTGTCGCCTAGTAGTGCCACACGAGCATAGACTTCAGCTGGTGGCATATGTGCATGGACAAGGTCGGTATCGGACTCCGAGAGCAATTTCCGCAATCGCATCAAAGGCCGCACATCTCCATAGTAGCGAAGTTCGAGTTCATGAACGGCTACACCAAACTTCTTTAGTTCATTCTTCCAATACCCGTCTCCTTTGAGGTATGCCACCTCAACTTGAAGCCCCCTTTTAGTTTGCCCACGGACAAGCGCAAGGAGATGATTTTCAGCACCACCGCGATTCAATGTCGTAATGATATGGAGTATCTTCAAGGCATAGGACTCAGAGCAAATCTCGACCAAAGACAATTTTGAGAAATGTTGTGCAGGAATCTGCGGCTACTCGAACCTGCGCCCAGAGTGGAGTCCATTCAACCAGTTTGCATTGTCTAGTGGCAGAGGAGGCTGAGGCGAAACTGACATACTGAGATGACGTAGCCGAAGAATCTCTGGTTACCTGGAAATGCGCACAGCATAACCAAAGACACTTTCAAGCTTTCTCAGCTCTCACAAAGTGCATGGTGGTGGCTCTTCCTAGTTGTGGCCTATCGAGTTTCCTCAAGAAGGCCGCCATACCAGGCAGTTTTGAAAGGCCATGATAGAGGCCTAATACCTGCAGCCGGCTGATAAGCCAACCGTCCACAGGATAGACATCCACTCTTCTAAAGCCAACTTCTGCGAAAAGAAGGGCGATCCCTTCGTGTGTAAACCGCCAGTAGTCGCCGTAGTCGCTATGGCGGTTGTCCGATCGCCACATCCCTTGTTGGCAAATCAGGGGATTGCTCCGAGCTTCTGATTTTCCGTGATACGAAATATAAAAAGGCACCGATACGATGGCTATGCCTTGAGCTTCTAGGACCCGGTGGATTTCGCCAACTGCCCGCGCGGGATGCTGTACATGCTCAAGAACCTCCATACATATCGCACTACCTACACTGCCGTCTCGAATATCTTGCATATTCTCAAGGTCACAATCGAAATCGCACCCCCCGAGCTTACCTAGATTGTCTGGATGGAAACCACCGGCGCGATACTCTTTCTCGTCGAACAGATGCCGTACCAGTCCCACCTCTTTAGTGAAACGGCCATTGGTCCCGAAATCATATACCGGTGGCTTTGCCGCAACCTCAGACATGAGCCTCACAAAGGTGGGGAAAAATGGATGGCGAGCGTCAAGCACTTCGATACCCCTTCACTGGATGAGGGATGATGCGAATGAGCAAGCCTGAATACTTCCCTGCTATCTGACAGAGGGCCTCATAACTGGGGACTGGTATCAGCGGAAGCCAACGCAGGAATGTCAACATGACCAACACATAGGTGACGATACCAGCAAAAAGTTGGAGCACTGGGAGCGCCGGGGTGAACAGGGCCTGCGCTCCCCAGGAGAAGGCACAGGCTACACCAGCTGCGACAACGATTCCCAGTGGGCGTGATTCGGGTGGCACTAAATCCTGCCGAATGGCACGACCGATCAAGATCATGCACATAGAGATACGTGCCAGCCCCAACATCATGAGCAGCGTCTTCAAGTCCACACCACGAGCCGAGAGGATAACCAACAGAGAAACCGCACCCAACACCAAGTTAGAGACCATCAACCATCGATACTGATCAAGCGTGAGCAAAGCAGCCCCCCAGATCATGCGAACGCCAGATTCTAAAAAGAGAGGAAACAACCAGACCGCCGCGATTGGCACAGCATCGCCATACGACTGGCCAAGCAGAAGTGGCAGACCAAGCGGCAAAATAGCCGCGATACCAGCGGCCGCGACCGCAAACAGTAAGGTCATTAGGCCACCAAGCCGTGTAACCTGGCGTCGGAATCGCACAATGTCTCCCCTACTTTCGTTGAGCAGGGGAGAAACAAGATTGGAAATTGGCAAGCCCACGACACCGAGGGCTTTCTGCAGAAGATCGGTCGCGATAGCGAGCATTGCGAGTTCCTGGCGGCCGTAAGCGCCGGCCAGCACCAACAGCAGGAATGGCCCCCCACTCAGAGAGGTCGTCAGCTTGTCGAACAGGGCAACTAGACCATGGGCTTGCGCTGAGCTGACCATACCGCGCGGCAATGGTGCCTGTTCCCGGCCGAATTCCGCGGAGGCCGCACGATGTAACAGAAGTGTTTCCACCATGGCCACGGCAAGCAGCGCAGACACCAACACGACAGGCTCGCGAACGAGTCCGGCGAGAACCCCCAGAGCTAACGCACGGATAATCGTCAAGGATTGACTCAGCAACAACACCCGCCCGTGTCTGAAATCGGTGATCATGGCGCTGCTTGCGAGTTGCCCGTGCAGCATTACTGCCGCAAGCAACCCGACTAGGACGAACACAACTGCCCGCCACCGGTCGGCTGACAACCGCGCAGCCTCCGCCCATAGCGGCCCCAGCCAAATAAGCAGAACCATAAGGATAAGTACGACTGCCCAACGACGAAGCTGAAGAGCCCGGTACAAGCTCCCACACGCGTTAGCTACCCGCGCTTCATGCAGGTAACGCCCTAACCCGACGTTGCAACCGCTTTCTCCGAGAATGAGCAGCCATGTCACTAGCGCCATAAGGGTTGCGTAATCCGAATACGTCTCCGGCCCCAGCCAACGTGCGACCAGAATAGAGGCGATTACTGAGATTCCAGTGCCCAAAGGGGCCAATAACAGATTGGCCCGCGCTGCACGCAATGCTGTCGGCATGTTTATCTACCGCTCATGTTGGGAAAGACCTGCGAGGATTAGCACAACAATTTAGTGGGTGGCGCTAGAGCAATTGATTCGGAACTTCTTCATACCGTTTTCTCAAAAATTTGGCTGGCACACCCACAACAACGGTTTCAGATTCTACGTCGTGTGTAACAACGGCACCCGCTCCAACAATTGCACAATTACCAATGTGTACGCCGTCGAGAATGCGTGAACCCACTCCGATCCAGCAGTCATATCCAATCGTAATGCCTTCGCCGTGACATGGCACTTCACGAATCTTGCTTCCTCGGGACCGAAAATTGTGCCGGTGTGCGACTATTATTGTGCCCGCAGCAATACGAGTATCATCGCCAACCATTACGCCGCCTAGGCCGTAGATGATCGAATAATCGTGGATACTAGTCGCCTCCCCTAATACTATGCTCCCACCTTGTCCTGACAGAACAACACCATCCCCAACTCTGGCGCGCGATCCTATTCTAATGGTTTTACTGCCGTCATATTTCAGGCTATCCGAAGCGACCATTTTGCATTTTCCAATGAACGCATATCGACCGATTTCAACGTTATATGGATAACCAATACTCGCGAAGGGATGAATGTAGCAACACCACCGAATCATCAGCATTAGGTTGATAATTGGGGGAGGAAGAGGGTGCCTCCTAATCAAGTCGTAAAAAAATCGCAGCATCCCAAGAGCAAAACGCTTAGCGGTCATGGCCATTTATTATTGCGATGACCGATTGTATTACACGCTCTACATCAGTGACTGTCATTGAGGGATATATGGGTAGCGAGACCACCCGCTCGAACTCACGGTTGGCCACGGGAAACATCGCTGGGTCGAGATTGTAGCGCTGCCGCCAGTAAGGGTGCAGATGCAGAGGGATGAAGTGCACTGAACAACCCACGCCACGCTGCGCCATTTCTCGGATAAACTGCTCGCGGTCAATGTCCAGTCGTTCTAAGTTTAGCCGCAAAACATAGAGATGCCAGGCCTGCCTGTCATCTGGATGGCGTGGCCGAGGAACCTCCAGCGCGGGATGCTCGGCAAAGGCGAAATGGTATTGACGCGCTATGGCCTCCCGCCGGTCCTGAAACAACTGCACCTTGGTCAATTGGGCCAAGCCGATGGCGGAGGCAATATCTGTGAGGTTATATTTGTAGCCGGGGGCGACGACCTCGTAATACCAGGATGGTTTGGTAGAGGTATAGCGGTTCCACACGTCGCGGCTGATGCCGTGCAAACGCATAAGCCTGATGCGATCGGCGAGATGGGCGTCCTCGGTGGTAACCATGCCGCCCTCGCCGGTGGCGATGGTTTTGGTGGCGTAGAAACTGAACACGGAAGCATGGCCTACCGTGCCGATGGTGCGCCAACGTCGTTCGGCATCTTGCACGCCGCGACTGACGACGCTGGTCGGAAAAGCATGGGCGGCATCCTCTATTACAATGAGACTGTGCACTTCGGCTAGTTGTAGGATGGCATCCATCTCGCAAGCTTGACCACCAAAATGAACTGGCACGATTGCCTTGAGCTTGGCGCCATGCGCAAGTTTTAACTCCACAATGCGTTGTTCCAGTTGCTTGAGGTCGATATTGAGCGTGTCGGCCTCGACATCGACAAACACTGGATGCGCCCCCAAATAACGCGTCACCTCCGCAGTGGCGGTGAACGTCCACGTGGGTATCAGGACGAGATCTTCAGGCCCGATACCCGCAGCTTCCAAAGCAAGATGCAGTCCACCTGTGGCCGAATTGACAGCTAGCGCGTGTCGCGCCCCCACTGCCTTAGCGAAAGCCTGTTCAAACTCCTGCGTCTTGGGCCCAGTGGTCAACCAGCCGCTACGCATGGTGCTCACAACGGCCTCGATCTCCTCTTCGCCGATACAGGGCAAAGCAAATGGGATAAAATTCTCCTGCTTATTCTTATTGGAATCGGCAGCCATATTCGTTACTCCGGTTTCCTGGCGATCAGACATACGGCACGGTTCACAAACCAGGCGCTAGGCAGGGGTCCGCACAGCCAACGGAGCAGTACAGCTGACCAAGGCATTTGAGCAAGGCGCCCGGATCGCTCCGCCCAAGGCTCACCAGCAGCCTTACCGGAGAGATAGTCGGCATATACGTCCACCATCTGAACAAAGCCGGCACGGCAAAAATGCCTCATGACAATCCAGCGATTCATGTAATGCAAATGATCAAGAAATTTCGGGTAAGCGCCCCTTGCGCTGACGTATGACTTGGCCAAAAGCTTGGGCATCATAGGCAGCCAGACCATCTTGTAGTGCCCCTCGAACGGAAACAGATTATTAGGTACCTCAAAGTAAACCCACCCTCCAGGTTTGAGTACCCGAAAAGCTTCCTGTACCACCTTGCATACATCCTGAACATGCTCCAGCACAGCCATGCTCACCACAAGATCAAAGTGGTTGGCCGGATAGGGCAATCGTTCCCCTACTCCGACCTGAAACTCGATTCCATGGAGACCGAGACGCTCCACCCTGAGCTTGGAGGCTTCGACACCGGCAGGACTGGGTTCGATGCCTTGCACTTCAAGACCGGCCTGAGCCAGGGCGGCACTTAGTCCTCCTGCACTACTCCCAAGATCCAATACCAGCTTAGGCGCACTGCCTCGTGTGGCCACTTCCACCAGTACGAATCGGACTTTTTCCCTATATTGATGTTCTTGTTCCACATAGGCTTCCAGTCTTCGTGTCAGCTCATCTTCGGCAATCGGACGCACTTGGCCATGAAAGCCCATCAACCATTCACGTAGGAGTTCCTTGAACCGCTGCTCTTTCGGCCCGCTCATCAAGACAGCCCAGCTTTCCTTCTGAGAATGATGGTCCACCCAATAGGATCATGCGGCGGCCACAACAGATCGAGACAGCTTCCAAGCACACGGAGAAACTGGTTCGAAATAAAGTACCGCGTCCCCCAGGCACCGATGAATTCGAGCTCCGATCTTTCCCCTCTCACGAGATGTTCTGTCTCGGTACCAAGAAGCTTGCGGAAAGCATCTGGCGGGTACGGCCGCACGTGACTGAAGGTATTCCAAACATTCTTCACTCCTGGAGTCGTCAGAAATATAACCCCCCCAGGCACCACCACTCTGGCAGCTCCCATAATGAAACGCGCCGCCTCACTGGGTGCAAGATGCTCAATGAATTGCCCAGCATGGATCGCGTCAAAACTCCCATCAGGAAACTGCAACGAGAGCGCGTCCATCTGCTGAACATTTAGCCCCTGACGCTGGCACTGCTCCACAAGATAAGGATCGAACTCAATGCCTACAAACCGAGTGCGATCTTTCTTCACAAACTCTCCAGCACCGGCGCCCACATCCAGGACTCTTCGTCCTATCAGGTATTTTGCATAGAAGGGGTCCTCTCTGTATTGCCAGGCGAGACGAAGATATTCGATCACGTGCATTGATTGTCTTTACTCAGTGCCGATAGATTTCGCGGCTTAAGTACGGCAGCCGGGTTTCCCGCAATGATCATGTTTTCCGGGAATGTCTTTGTCACAACACTACCTGCCCCAATAACGGTTCCGGGGTTGACATCTTCCATGACAATAGCGTGCGCTCCAACCCACACATTATCACCGAGATGGAGTTGCCTCTTTGATCCGCCCTGCAGCCGCATTGGGGTCTCAAGATCCGCGAATGTATGTTGTGCCTTCCCGCTCAGAAACACGACATGGCTACCCGTCATGACATCGTTTCCTAACTTAGCCCATCCCACCCAACTCCCCACTCCGAGCGTACAGTGGTCGCCCACTTCTGTTTCGCGTGTCCGAATGACCGCAAGCCAATCAACGATCAGCTTTTCCCCACATCGCTTCAGCGTATGCCGATACCAGACTCGCCGAAGCAGGACACCTGAATAACCGGGAATCAATGAGAGGAGCTGACTAATTGCTGTAAACCGGCTGTATTCCGGCAATGGGAGTCTGGCCCAGATGAAACATGGAACTAGAAACACGAAACAGATGGCTTCAATGAGTCGAACAACGAGGCCCCTCATGCGGCCGCTACTTTATGGTTCGTCATAGAGCGCAGGATCGTGGTGAGTCGGGAAATGAGTCCGTTAAGCGAATGGTCGCGCACGGCCACATCAGCCATTCGCTTACCAAGCATCGCGCGTCCAGCTTCGTCGAGAGCAGCCACCCATCGGAGCTTGGCAGCAACATCTTTTGGCGGTGGTGTGACACAACACTCTGAAAATCCCTCATGTTTGGCAATAGCACAAAACGCCTCGTTGCAGCTCAAAACTGGGCAGCCACTCATCATAGCCTCGACAATGGCTTTATCAAGGCTGCCCGTGCGACTGAGATTGACAAAGACGTGTGCGCCGTTGAGAAACTGACGAATCTGTGCTGGTTCAAGTCTGCCATGGAAGCAGATCGTTCCGCTATTTTTCAATCTTTCTGCGCGCTGTTTGAGCAAAACAAAATAGCTTTCCTCCAAAGGCGAAGTTGGTCCGCCGACAAGATCAAGCCTCCACCGCCGAGAACTCGGCTCTTTCCACTGTTGGAGAGCCTCGAATAAGACATCCAGCCCTTTCACCGGCGAGATTCGCCCAACTGACAGAATCCGAAATTCGCCGTCTTCACGCCTGAGCCACTCTTGAGCGCACACTGCCACCTCGACACCCTGACCTATGTAAGTGACCTTGTGCGAGGGAATCCGAAATCCCTCAGGCGTTGAGCTGACCACTTTGTCCGCTGCGACATGCGCAAGTCGCAGACCCATTGGCACGGCCCCGTGTGCATACCAGAGAAGATTCTTAATGCCCAATAGCTTTCCAATTGGCCAGAAGAGGACTGCAAAACTATGGATCATATGGGTAAATGCCACATCAATCGACTTCCGCCTGAGAATGGTGAACACGATTCGATAGAACTCGATGACACGTCGCGGCTTTGAGAATCTCTTTTCACGTCCCACAGACCACACGGTCACATTAGACGGCAAAACATGAGGGCCTTCGTACATCGTCACAACATCGATATGAGAGAAATGACGTGCAAGCTCTTCGATCCAGCGCAACCCAAACGCTAGCGTCACATGGGTTCTATCTGTCGCAAGGTTAAACAGCAACAGGTTCACCCTGATGCCTCCGTATGGCCTGAGCACAAAGTTGCCGCAATCCAGATATGATGTTGGCGCGGCTCATGAGCGCACCAACCATCTTTTGCCCGTGCTTTCCCATATCCTCGAGCTGCTGGGGGTTCTCGCAAAGCTCTAACAAGGCCCGTGTGAACGCTTCCAGATCGCCCGTGGGGACAATTCGTCCCGAACGAGTGTCCTCAACGACTTCTCTCGCGCCGGCAGTATCAGTCGTCAAGGCTGGCGTCCCTGCGAGCAACGATTCAGTGAGCACGCGAGCTGAACTCTCTATGTCCGAACTCAGGAGAGACAAATCTGCAGCCTGATAATAGGCCGCCAATTCCGTATTGGGAATCCACCCCAGCCACCGGACCCATTCAGCCTCGAAGCGCGGCTGGAGTTTCTTCCGCAAGCTCCCGTCACCTACTACCGCGAGCACGACTCCATTCACACTCTTGACGATGCTCTCGACAGCTTGCAGCATCAATTCCATGTTCTTTTCTGGTTCTAGCCGTGCCACGGCAAGAAGGAGCGGCCCGTTGCGGCCGCCAAGTAGTGTGCGCCGAACAGTTGCCGCCTTTGCTGCCGGCTGCGCAAGCATCTCTGCGTTGGTGATCAAGAAGGGAATGAAGTGCGTCTGCGGGAACCCGCTAGCTTGGAGACGCTGCATAACTGCCAGACTATCAGCGCGGATTGCATCGGCCCGTTTGTAGACTGCTCGCCCTACCACATCGGCAAGCCGATTTACTAAGCTGGCTGATGACCAGGCAGGATTTGCTACCTGGTCGGTGAAGGCGCCGACAATCAGCGGCACGCGGTAACAACGTGAAAGACATAGCCCAACAAGCCCACACAATATCGGCTCTTGTGCCTGAATGATGTCGATCTTCTCTTGTCGTAATACTCGACTGCCCGCACGGATAGCCGCCAAGGGAAACATTGCCCAGTGACGTACAGGGATCGGAATGATTCTGACCAGGCCATTGCCGAGCACCATCCGCTCTCCCCGGCTCGTCGGCGATGCTTTAACGAGATGACTAATCTCGGCCGGGATTTCCTGTGCATATAGAATTTGGCGCATTTGGCTTTCGCTCCCCCCATGATCTTCGAGTAGGGCACGATCTAAGCCAATGTTGAGGATTCTGAGCGGCGATATTGCGTTCATCCTGCCACTGCAACACCAGCTGCCTCACTCAACACACATGCGATTTCCTGAACCATACGCGCAGAGGAGAATGACTCAGCAACCTGACGCTTGCCCGCGTCTGCAATGCGTGACCGAAGCGCAGTATCAGCCAGTAAAGTCTTGATGGGGGCGATCAAACTTTGCTGATCATTCCAAGAGACCAAATAGCCATTTATGCCCGTTTGAATGGTTTCGGAAGTGCCTCCCACATCCGTGGCGACGACGGGAACCCCGACCGCTTTGGCCTCCAAGATCACGTGCGGCAACCCTTCATAACTCGAATTGAGTACAAACACACGACCCCGACGTATTTCACCGGCAACCTTATCAGCCGAGACATGCCCTGCAAAACCTACCAGCGTACCTGCCCCTAGTTCATGAACCAACATTTCCAGCTCTGCTCGGAAGGGACCATCCCCCACAATCCTCAGACTCCATCCATGGTTAAAGGCCAGCGTAATAAGTTCTGAGAGTCCTTTCCATGGCACCAATCGGGCCACGGTCACCAAATCAACGTCCGGCTTCTCATTGTAATATTCTTCTTTAGCATGAAGCCGGACGCTGTTGTAGATGACTCGAATACGTTCAGGCGCGACACCCCATTTCGAAACAATGAGTGCCAGATAACGACTGGGCACAATTACCCGGTCAGCCTTCCGCATATACCATCCCTGGAGTTTCTTGAGCATCTCCCAGCGCAGGCCTTGAGATTTTCCCTGAAATGATTCGAGGCTGTCGCAAACTCCCGCTCGTCGTGCCTGTTCCCAGATAAGGTCTCCCACAACCTTGACCACAACCGGACGGGAAGACAGCAACTTGCAGGCAATAACACCTTCCAGCACCAGTCCGTTCAAAAACACGACATCTGCCTTCTGTGCCATTGCTCGTATCAGAAAAATCGTCCGGACTATTCGTCTTAGCCTCCCCTGGCCGCGTAAAATACGGACAACCCGATAAGAAAATGCCGCGTCGCTTTCAATGACGTCGCTGAGAGTAACCACTCCAAGAAGATTGTGGTCTCGGGCCAGTGCTTCGGCAATAACCGGAACAAACGTGGCTGGCCCACCATGGTCCGGCGGAAAGATCCCTGTCACCACTAAGACATTCATCCACTATCCGGCAAACTGATGGGTGTTTGTTCCGCACCAAGGCCACCATATAATAATTCTTTCACAACTATATTGAGACCTCTGTAGCACGACCAAGATATAGGTAGAACGATAGCTCTCTGGGTGACCTGCGGCTCTAAAGAACCCTTTGAGAGACTTGCTTACAGATCCTATCAAGGAGATCCCTTCTCCAACCAGACGAGTATGCGGAAAGCAAGGTATCGACTCAATACACCCAAGAAACGTTCGAGAGTTAGGAGAGGACGCATCATCCACGTCGGGATGAAAGACGGGCGCTCAAAGCCGCCGCTGAGTGGATAGGCGAAAAATGCCAGTCGATGGTGCCGGAGCTTTCTCAAGGTTGGATACACATCGTGAAAACGTCGGCTCGATCGTTCGAATAGAATCGTCGAGATGGCCTGGTTCGCGTCAAATGGTTTTCGTCTAGGCCGCGGAGGATCTTGGTTAAAATCTACTGGTTCAGGATGCAAGAAATGGTAGACGGGCTGTACCTACTCAGGTGTTCAGGCTGAAGGCCGAAGGCTATGCATTATCTCGCAAGCACGAATCAAGCCATTTTTCTCGGTTTCTACGACCGTGGGTTCGAGCAGAGATGAATCCTTCAATAGCAGGCTGAAGACTAAAAGCCTTCAGTCTTCAGTCTATCGACCTGAGTAGTTACATACGCTTTATGATCGCATCGGAATAGTTCCCTGGTAAGTGGTTAGTGGGGAGTGGTCAGTGGGGGTCATGCGAAAGGCTCCGCTTCGGCGAGGGATTTGCCTTGCTGGTCTTTGGCGGATAGGACCGGCTCGCCGTCGATGGGCCGCTGGATGCCGATGGTCGGATCGTTCCAGACGTGGTTGTCTTTCACGAAGGTCACTTGTCTGCCGATGGCAGTTTCAAATTTTGCTTGGTTGAAGCTTTCGAAGAAGAAACCTCGGTCGTCTCCGAATACCTTGGGTTCACGTAACTACTCAGGTAGATAGGCTGAAGGGGTTCAGGCTGAAGTGTTCGGAACTTCGACCTTCGGCCTGAACCCCTTCAGCCTGAACACCTG
>Ga0315287_10004301_pt1 | contig 13871 bp, 8 predicted proteins | sample YL17G11_0_MG_FD_205037 | JGI IMG/M metagenome (GOLD analysis project Ga0315287, IMG submission 205037) | Sediment microbial communities from Yellowstone Lake, YNP, Wyoming, USA - YL17G11_0 | ecosystem: Environmental > Aquatic > Freshwater > Lake > Sediment | place: USA: Wyoming | collected... | reverse complement strand
GAGCCGGGAAAAATCCCAAGTTTCGTTGGTTTGTCGTGCACACCTTCTCGATGTTCGAAGAGAAGGCGAAGTCGGCGTTACTCGAACGCGTTAAAATGAACAAGATGGAAGAGAAGTTTGGCGAGATCATCGTGCCAAAGACTTCCCATGAGATGACTCTGAAAAGCGGCAAGAAGAAGAAGGTTGATCGCAACGCGTTCCCTGGCTACATCATCGTCGAGATGGAGATGACCGAGGAGGCGAACCACTTGGTGCGGGAGACGCCTAAGATCACCGGATTTGTAGGTAATGCTCGCAGTCCCCGGCCGATATCCGATCAGGAGGTCTTGCGCCTCACCTCGCCTGAGTCCATTAAGGAGCAAGGCAAGCAGCAGTCTGCAACCCAGTCCTTCAGGAAGGGCGAGACGGTCAAGGTGATTGACGGTGCATTTACCAACTTCGACGGTGTCGTCGAGGCGGTTCAGGCAGAGAAGATGAAGTTGCGTATCCTGGTCAGCATCTTCGGACGTGAAACGCCCGTGGAGCTAGACTATGTGCAGGTGCAACAGTTGACATAAAGTGGGATGTTTCGCGATTATCGCTTGACATCTCGGAGTCCCTGCCGTAAAACGCGAGACTCTTGTTTTCTAAGGGTTTTCCGGCATCAGTCTAGGTTAAGGAGTTGAAGGTGGCGAAGAAGATTACCGGCTACATCAAGTTGCAGATTCCTGCCGGCAAAGCCAATCCGGCGCCGCCAGTCGGTCCGGCTCTTGGTCAGCGCGGCGTTAATATCATGGCGTTTACTAAAGAGTTCAACGCTCGGACCCAGAAGCAGATCGGTTCGATCCTGCCGACGGTCATCACAGTGTATGCTGACAAGTCTTTTTCGTTCATCACGAAAAGTCCGCCGGCATCTGACCTCTTGAAAAAGGCTGCGAAGGTCGAAAAGGGCTCGCAAACTCCGAGTAAAGCGGTCGCAGGAACTGTGACACTAGCTCAGGTCAAAGAGATTGCGGGTATCAAAATGAAAGATCTAAACTGCTATGATGAATCGGCAGCTGTAAAGATCATATCGGGTTCTGCCCGCAGTATGGGACTACAGGTTCAGGATTAAACACATAGTAGGAGAACCCGTCCTTGAGGCGGTTCGCTTGAACTACGGAGAATTATTTATGGCTACCCACGGTAAGAAGTACCGCGCGGCTTCCGCGCAAGTTGATGCAGTAAAACAATACCCACTTCTCGATGCGGTCGAGATGGTCAAAAAGACAACTTTTTGCAAATTCGACGCAACGGTTGAATTAGTGGTTAGGCTCGGAGTCGATCCCCGGCAGGCTGATCAAAACGTGCGCGGCGCTACCGCTTTGCCGCATGGCTTAGGTAAAAGCGTACGCATCGTCGTCTTCGCTAAAGGCGAAAAGGCGGCGCAAGCCAACGTCGAAAGTGTGGTTGAAGTCGGCGGCGATGAGCTCGCGGCGAAGATCCTCGGCGGTTGGTTGGAGTTCGACCAGGTGGTTGCGACCCCTGACATGATGGGCGTCGTCGGTAAGCTCGGCAAAGTGCTCGGTCCTCGCGGCCTGATGCCTAACCCGAAGCTAGGCACCGTCACCTTCGACGTACTCAAGGCGATCAATGAACTGAAAGCTGGACGGACAGAATACCGGGTCGATAAGGCGGGTATTGTGCATTGTCCAGTTGGTAAAGTGAGCTTTGATGCGGATAAACTGGCTGATAACGCAAAGGCCGTCATCGACGCTTTGCTAAAGGCTAAGCCAACGACATCTAAGGGTACCTACCTGCAGAAGATCGGTGTGTCGTCGACGATGAGCCCGGGCGTCAAGGTCGATCCAGCGCCGTTCCGCGTTTAACTAGTTCGTTTTCTAGGTAAGTTAAGGGGATAACGCTATGGCAATGACCAAAGCCCGAAAGCACGAGCTTAAGGGTGAAATCGCGGGACGACTGCAGCACGCTAACGCGGCTATGGTTGCAGAATACCGTGGACTAACGGTCGCTCAGCTCACCGAACTTCGGGTCAAGCTGCGTGAATCAAAGTCTGAGTTTCGGATCATTAAGAACCGAGTCGCGAAGGTAGCTATACGTGAGAGCGTCGAGCACGTCGCGGTCATCACAAAGGCCTTGAAGGGCCCTGTCGGTTTGGTGATCGTTTATGGCGACGCAGCAGCTGCAGCCAAATCGGTCCTTGAGTTCGGTAAGGATAAAGAGAACTTCAAGCTCACGGCTGGGGTTCTTAATGGCAAGGCCGTGTCTGCAGACGAGCTTAAAAGGATCTCAGAGCTGCCGACTATGGATGTCTTGCTAGCGCGCTTGGTGGGGACGCTTGTGGCGCCGCATCGTGGCTTGCTGACCGTGTTGAGTGGTGTGCCTAGGCAGTTGGTGCAGGTCATCAATGCTATTAAAGATAAAAAAGAGCAATAAAGTTATCAATTTATACCGCTTTGGGTCATTTTGAACCCGAAGGTTGAGGAGGATTACGGTATGTCGAGCGTCACTAAAGAGCAGGTTGTCACTTTTCTAGAAAACCTGACCCTGCTGGAAGCAGCAGACCTAGTTAAAGAACTAGAAACCAAGTTTGGTGTCAGCGCTGCTGCACCGGTCGCGATGATGGCAGCTCCTGCTGCTGGCGCCGCTGCTGTTGCAGAAGAGCAAACTGAGTTCACGGTGATCTTGGCCGTCGCTGGCGAGAAGAAGATCAACGTGATCAAGGAAATTCGCACGATCACTGGACTTGGCCTGAAAGAGGCTAAAGACCTAGTCGAAGGCGCGCCAAAAACCGTGAAGGAAGGCGTGACCAAGGACGAAGCCGCCAAAATCAAGAAAGCTCTTGAAGACGCGGGCGCGAAGGTTGAGCTCAAGTAGCTTGATCTTGGCGATGAGTGGTCCGGCTGGAAATTCCGTGCTGACTCTGTAGACCTTTCTTGCTGTCGTCGATTATTGCGGCTCCCGCCTCAGGCAATGCCTGGAGCGGGAGCCGCATAAGACACTCAACGAGGACGGTAGGCCTATTTATCATGAGATATGTGCATGGTCTGGTAAGGTGATCTGCTGAGTTCGGGTACATTTGGTAGGATGTGGCATTGTCTATTGACAATAGTCTGCACTGCCGAAAGAATGGGCCGGTTAATGACACTTTATGGTGCGACCTGGTTTAAAAACTAAGCCTGTTCCTTTTCTGGGGGCGGGTGCCTCTGCTACCTTCACGGATCTTTAGGAGAGCCCTATGACCTCCCTGGCAGCATCCTTTACGCGGCCACGGAAGAATTTTGCTAAAATTCCTCCAGCCGTCGAACTCCCTTACCTCATCGAAGTCCAGCGCAACAGCTACGAGCAGTTTTTGCAGGTGGCTTCGGACCCCGACAAACGCAAGAGCATCGGCCTTGAAGGCGTGTTCCGGTCGGTGTTTCCAATTTCGGACTTTCAGGAGACGGCCTCAGTAGAGTTCGTCAGCTATGCCTTTGAGGAACCGAAGTACACAGTCGATGAGTGCCGGCAACGCGGCATGAGTTTTGCTGCACCACTGAAGGTGGTGATACGCCTGGTTGTTTGGGACGTGGATAAAGAAACCGCGGTGAAGACGATTCGTGACGTCAAGGAGCAGGAGGTCTACTTCGGCGAGATCCCGCTGATGACCGACTCCGGGACTTTTATTATCAACGGTACAGAACGCGTCGTCGTGTCGCAGCTGCATCGTTCCGCCGGTGTCTTTTTCGACCACGATAAGGGTCGCAATAGCGCAACTGGTAAGCTGCTCTACACCGCCCGGATCATCCCCTACCGCGGTAGTTGGATGGACTTTGAGTTTGACGCCAAGGACATTCTTTATGTCCGGATCGATCGCCGCCGCAAGCTTCATGCTACGGTGCTGCTCAAAGCGCTTGGCTTCTCGGAGGCCCAGCTTCTCGACTATTTCTACGAGAAAGAAAAGATCCGCGTTCGTGACGGCTTGTTCGAGAAAAAGCTCAATTTCGAGTTGCTCCGTGGCCAGCGCGCCTCAGCCGACATCCTCGATCCTCAGAGCGGCAAGGTCTACGTCAAGAAGAACCGCCGTATCTCCCAAGGCGCGATTCGCCAGATGCAGGCCGCTGGACTTGAGTACCAGCAGCTATCGTCTGAGGACATGGTTGGTAAAGTCCTCGCCGGTGACGTTAAGGACCGCGAGGGCAATGTCATTATTCCGCTCAATGCCGACCTAGATAAGGCGTTGATCAAAGAGATCATCAACCGCGGGGTTGAAGAACTCGACATTTTGTTCATGGATCAAGTGAACGCCGATGCTTCGTTCCGCAACACCTTGGTCAGTGATAAGATCACCACCCAAGACGAAGCGATCATTGAGATCTATAAACGTCTGCGGCCAGGCGATCCACCGACCATCGAACCTGCGAAGACGCTGTTCGATAACCTGTTCTTTAACCCTGATCGCTATGACTTGAGCACCGTTGGGCGCTTGAAGTTAAACGAGCGTCTAAGCCTCGATTTACCGCTTGAGCAACGTACCTTGACCAAGGACGACATTCTCAAGACGGTTGGTTATCTGCTTAAGCTGAAGAACGGTAACGGCGACATCGACGATATCGATCACTTGGGCAACCGCCGCGTGCGGGCTGTCGGTGAGCTGCTGGAGAATCAATACCGCATCGGTCTCCTGCGGATCGAGCGGGCAATCCGTGAGCGCCTCCAGCTGCAAGATGTTGATACCTTGCTGCCGCATGACTTCATCAATAACAAGCCGGCTTCAGCGGTGGTCAAAGAGTTCTTTGGCTCATCTCAGCTGAGCCAGTTCATGGACCAAACCAACCCGCTGTCAGAAGTCACCCACAAGCGCCGCCTGTCAGCACTTGGACCTGGGGGCTTGTCGCGGGAGCGGGCTGGTTTTGAAGTGCGGGACGTTCACCCGACGCATTACGGTCGGATCTGTCCAGTTGAGACGCCGGAGGGTCCGAACATCGGCCTGATCTCGTCCTTGGCTTCTTACGCCCGCGTCAACGAATATGGCTTTATCGAAACGCCCTATAAGAGCCTGCGTGCCGAGGACGCGAAGACGAAAGTGCGCTACTACTCGGCATCCGAGGAGCATCGCGACCACGTCATTGCCCAGTGTTCGCTGCCTAACACCCATAAGCCGGATGATCTGGTTGGGGTACGTCGCCAAGGTGAGAGCGAAATCGCTCGCTCCGAAGAGGCGGACCTTATGGATGTATCGACCAACCAATTGGTGTCGATCGCTGCATCGCTGATTCCCTTCCTGCAAAACGATGATGCTAACAGGGCTCTCATGGGCTCCAACATGCAGCGTCAGGCTGTGCCTTTGCTGAAGACTCGGGCACCGCTCATCGGTACTGGACTTGAGCTGACTGTCGCGCGTGACTCGGGCGCCGCCGTAGTGGCTAAGCGTGATGGCACGGTGGTGTCTGTAGATGCCGACCGTATCGTTATCAAGACCAACGAGGACGATCCTGAGGCTTTGACCGAAGTCGGTGCTGACGTCGACATCTATAATCTGCAGAAATACAAGCGGTCCAATCTGGATACCTGCATCAACCAGCGCCCTATCGTCACTAAAGGCGAGACCGTCTCCCGTGGTGACATCATCGCTGATGGTTTCGGGATCGAGATGGGCGAATTGGCTCTGGGTCAGAACGTCGTGGTGGCGTTCATGCCGTGGAGTGGTTACAACTTCGAGGATTCAATCCTCATTTCCGAGAAAGTGGTCAAAGAGGATCAGTTCACCTCGATTCACATTCAGGAATTTGAATGTATTTCGCGTGATACGAAACTTGGCCAAGAAGAGATCACCAGTGATATCCCAAATGTCGGCGAGGATGCGCTACGCAACCTCGATGAGGCTGGGATCATTCGGATCGGTGCCGAGGTACAGCCTAGCGATATACTAGTCGGTAAGATCACGCCTAAAGGCGAGACTCAGCTGACGCCTGAAGAGAAGTTGTTGCGTGCGATCTTTGGAGAGAAAGCCGGTGATGTCCGCGACACCTCCCTGCGCGTACCGCCGGGCGTAGTCGGCACGGTCATTGGTGCCAAAGTATTTGCCCGAGCCGGTGCGGACAAGGACATTCGTTCTCTGCAAATTGAAGAGACCGATGTCTTGAAGCTGCGCAAGGACGAAGGCGACCGCATCAATATCATCAAGGACTCTGCCGTGCGTAAGATGGCGCGGATTGCCATTGGGGACTCCCTGGCTGCTGATCTGCGTTCTAAGGATGGAAGTGAAGTCGCCGCTAAAAAGGGTGCAACCCTGGACGGCGCGTTCATGAGCTCGCTCGATTATGTCTACTGGGAGCAATTGAGCCTCAAAGATGCCGAGAAAAATACCCTGCTGCGCCAGGCGCTCGACAACCTTCGTGACAAGATCAATTTGATCCGGTTTATGACGGAAGAGCAGATTAAGAAGATCAAGAAGGGGGATGAACTTCCTCCAGGCGTGATCAAAATGGTTAAGGTCTATATCGCCATTAAGCGGAAGCTGCAAGTCGGTGATAAGATGGCTGGGCGCCATGGTAACAAAGGGGTCGTTTCTAGGATCCTTCCCGAAGAAGACATGCCATTCCTGGAAAGTGGCCGTCCAGTAGACGTAGTCCTCAATCCGCTCGGCGTACCTTCACGGATGAACATCGGTCAAATCCTCGAGACTCACTTGGGATGGGCTGCCAAAGGGATCGGCGAGCGCCTAAACGAGATGATCGCAACTAGCTTTGATCGCAAGTCGGTCGAAGAATACATGTTGAAAATCTGGGATGCGCCCGACGTTAAGGCCTTTGTGAAGTCCGCCACTGACGAGCAACTGCAGGCGTTTGTCCGTAAATATCGGGAGGGCGTGCATTTCGCCAACCCAGTATTCGACGGTGCTAACGAAGCCGAGATCAAGAGCCACCTGCGTTTGGCGGGACTCAGCGACGATGGCCAAGTCGATCTTTTCGATGGTCGTACCGGTAGTAAGTTCGACAACAAGGTGACGGTCGGCGTCATGTACGTGTTGAAACTTCATCACTTGGTCGATGAGAAGATCCACGCTCGGTCGATCGGACCTTACTCTCTAGTGACTCAGCAGCCGCTCGGTGGCAAGGCCCAGTTCGGTGGCCAGCGTTTGGGCGAGATGGAAGTATGGGCGATGGAAGCATACGGAGCGGCGCATACGCTGCAGGAATTCCTGACCGTCAAGTCGGATGACGTGCTCGGTCGGACTCGGATGTATGAGTCAATCGTCAAGGGCCAGAATGCAATGACTCCTGGCTTGCCAGAGAGCTTCAATGTGTTGGTCAAGGAGCTCCAGAGTTTGGGTCTTGATGTCAACCTGATCCGTGATGACGGACAGGAAACAGGGCTCGATGGCCTTCAGCAGCAGTAGTAGTCGGCGCTTGTGCATTTTTTCCTCCATTCAAGAGGAGTTGTGATTTGAAAGATTTACTGAACTTTTTCGATAAGCCCACTGACCCGTTGAGCTTTAACGCGATTAAAATCTCGTTGGCTTCTCCGGAGAAGATTCGTAGTTGGTCCTATGGCGAGGTTAAGAAGCCCGAGACCATCAACTATCGGACCTTTAAGCCAGAGCGCGATGGGCTCTTCTGTGCCAAGATTTTCGGACCGGTGCGCGATTTTGAGTGTATCTGCGGCAAATATAAGCGCATGAAGCACCGTGGCATCGTCTGCGACAAGTGCGGCGTCGAAGTAATTCATTCTAAGGTTCGGCGTGAACGCTTAGGTCACATCAACTTAGCGACCCCTGTCGCGCATATTTGGTTTCTTAAGTCCCTGCCATCGCGTATTGGCGCGGTGCTGGACATCACCCTTAAGGACGTCGAGCGGATTCTTTATAGCGAATCCTATGTGGTTTTGGATCCGGGCAATGCGGATCAGACCAAGTTGAAGCTCGCCGAGGTGCTGTCAGAAGATGAGTATGACACTGCTCTTGCTGAGCACGGCAACGGCGCCTTTCGCGTCGGCGTGGGTGCTGAGGCGATTATGGAGCTGCTGTCTCAGGTCCGAGTCGAGGACCTGGCCGAGGATTTGCGCCGTGACCTGAAAGATGTTAAGGCCGAGGCGACGCGTAAGAAGCTACAAAAGCGCCTCAAGGTCGTTGAAGCCTTCAACCAGCAGGATGCCGGCGGCAACCTGATGGCGAAGCCTCAGTGGATGATGCTCTCGGTGATCCCGGTGTTACCGCCCGATTTGCGGCCTTTGGTGCCGCTCGATGGCGGTCGTTTCGCCACCTCCGATCTAAATGATCTTTACCGGCGCGTCATCAACCGCAACAACCGTCTGCTGCGTTTGATCGAGTTGAATGCTCCTGAGATTATTATTCGCAATGAGAAGCGAATGTTGCAGGAGGCTGTCGATGCATTATTCGATAACGGCCGCCGCGGCAAAGTGTTTACCGGTCCTAACAAGCGGCCACTGCGTTCTCTGTCAGACATGCTTAAGGGCAAGCAGGGTCGCTTCCGTCAGAACTTACTCGGCAAGCGGGTTGACTATTCAGGTCGTTCCGTCATCGTAGTCGGCCCTGACTTAAAGCTGCACCAATGCGGTCTGCCGAAGAAGATGGCTATCGAGCTGTTTAAGCCCTTCCTCTATAACAAGCTTGAAGAGCACGGTATCGTTTCGACGATCAAGAGCGCTAAGAAGCTGGTTGAAAAGGAACGTCCAGAGGTTTGGGACTCCCTTGAAGAAGTGACTAAAGAGCACCCCGTCTTGCTGAACCGTGCGCCCACACTTCACCGTCTGGGTATTCAGGCATTTGAGCCGGTTTTGATCGAAGGTAAAGCTATCCAGCTGCATCCGCTGGTGTGTTTCGCCTTCAATGCCGACTTTGACGGTGACCAGATGGCGGTGCATATTCCACTGTCGGTCGAATCACAGTTGGAAGCTCGCGTCTTGATGATGTCGACCAACAACATCCTGTCGCCTGCCTCGGGTAACCCCGTCATTGTGCCGACTCAGGATATCGTCCTCGGTATCTATTATCTGACCCGTGAAGATATCGGCGCCCATGGTGCCGGTAAGGTGTTTGGTTCAGTTGAAGAGGTACGTGCAGCCTATGACCACGACGGCGTGGCACTACAAGCCCCGATTATCGTGCGCCTACGGGGTACCCGGGTTAAGACTACGGTCGGCCGCGCCTTGTTGTCTGAGATTCTGCCCGACGAGATTCCTTTCGACATGATCAACCGTTCCCTTGGTAAAAAGGAAATGGGTAAGCTGGTCAACGAGACCTTCCGTCGTTGCGGTCCGAAGAAGACGGTGCTGGTCGCGGATGCGCTGCGTGCTACAGGTTATCGCTACTCGACCAAGGCTGGACTGTCCATTTCGATCGGCGACATGGTTGTGCCGCAAATCAAATACAAGATGCTCGATGAGGCCTACGAAGAAGTTAAGAAGATCAAGGAGCAGTACTCCGAGGGCTTGTTAACCGAGGGCGAACGCTACAACAAAGTTATCGATATCTGGGCTAAAGTGACCGAGAGTATTGCCGCAGAGATGTTTAAGAACATCTCGACCATGCAGCGTGCCGATCATCATGGCAAAGAGCATCGCGTCCCGAGTAACAACTCGATTTACATGATGGCTGATTCCGGTGCTCGGGGCTCGGCTCAACAGATCCGGCAGCTAGCCGGTATGCGCGGCCTGATGGCGAAACCATCGGGCGAGATTATCGAGACGCCGATTACCTCGAACTTCCGTGAGGGTTTGACAGTACTCGAATACTTTACGTCTACTCATGGTGCGCGTAAGGGACTAGCGGATACCGCGCTAAAGACCGCATCGTCGGGTTATTTGACCCGCCGTCTGGTTGATGTGGCCCAGGATGCTATTATTGCAGAATACGATTGCGCCACCAAAGAAGGCCTGATGCTCGTGCCTTTGCGTGAAGGCAATGACATTAAAGAGTCACTAGGTAAACGCTGCCTCGGTCGGGTGCTACTTGAAGACGTACGGCGCGTTGCGGACGGCGTGGTTTTAGTGAAGGTCGGCCAGTTGATTGACGAAGCATTGGCTGATGCGATCGATAAGGGCCTCGTTGAATCCGCTCGGGTGCGCTCGACGCTGACCTGCGAAAGCCGCGTCGGTGCTTGTGCAAAATGCTACGGTCGTGATTTGGCGACCGGTCACCTGGTCAATGTCGGTGAGGCAGTCGGGGTGATTGCAGCGCAGTCTATCGGTGAGCCAGGAACTCAGCTGACGATGCGGACCTTCCACTTTGGTGGTGCGGTCAGCCATACGGTCGAGACTAGTGCTCAGGCTAGCCGGTTCTCTGGGGTGGTTAAATTTGAAAGCTTGCGTGCCGTTCATAACCGTGACGGTGTGCTTGTCGTTCTAACCCGTACTGGTGAAATTCAAGTCGTCGGTGATGACGGCCTGGTTAAAGAGAAGTACCCAATCATTTACGGTTCGACTTTGGCAGTGGCTGAAGGCGACCGGGTAGCGGCCGGCGATAAACTCGCGGTTTGGGACCCGTTTACCGTACCGATTATCGCTGAAGTCGCCGGTAATGTTCGCTACACTGATTTGCGCGAGGGCATGACGCTCGAAGAGCGTGTCGATGAAGTGACGTTCCAGACCCAGCGCGTGGTGACCGAAGGGCGTACGGCTGATTTGAAGCCGCGCCTGGAGATCGTCGATGCCGATGGCAAGGTGATGAAGTCATCAACTAAGAAGGATGCCGTCTACAATTTGCCGGTCGGATCTATCGTCGTCCAAGACGACATGGGCCTGATTCATGCTGGGGATATTTTAGCGAAGATCCCACGTGAGACCACCAAGACCAAGGACATCACCGGTGGTCTGCCGCGCGTCGGCGAGCTGTTTGAAGCCCGCAAGCCGAAAGATATGGCGGTCATGGCTGATCGGGATGGTACCGTAAGCTTTGGTGCAGATACCAAGGGTAAGCGCAAGCTGCTGCTAACGGACAACGACGGCGAGGCCAAGGAATATCTGATTCCTAAGGGCAAGCACGTGGTGGTTACCGAAGGTGACTACGTTCGTAAGGGTGAGCTTTTGGTTGATGGTCAAGTCAACCCGCACGAGATCTTAGAGGTGCTTGGGCGCGTCGCTCTGGCGAAATTTATGGTCGACAATATTCAAGACGTTTACCGCCTGCAGGGTGTCGAAATTAACGATAAGCATGTCGAGGTGATTGTTCGCCAGATGTTGCGGCGCGTTAGGATCGTTGATCCGGGTGATACTAGGTTCTTGCCTGCGGAACATGTTGATCGCCATGATCTGTTTGATACGAATGCGAAGATGCGTGAAGAGGGCAAAGCTGAGGCTACCAGCGAGGCGCTGCTGCTTGGAATTACGAAGGCATCACTGTCGACGGAAAGCTTTATCTCAGCCGCCTCCTTCCAGGAGACGACCAAGGTCCTTACCGAGGCGTCCATCAACAGCAAGGTCGACTATTTGCGCGGCTTGAAGGAAAACGTGATCATGGGCCGTCTGATTCCAGCGGGAACTGGCGCCAAGGTTTACCGGGACTTGAAGGCCGAAGTGACAACCCAGCGCCGGCAGGCTGTACAAGGGACAACGCCGGAGCAAACGGCGGCGCAGTCTTAATGGTTTTATTCGTTGGATTCGGTGGTTTTTGAGTTTTTAGGGGTTGCCATGGGCAGCCCCGTCTGGTAGCTATACATTCCGCAGGAGTCTCGCAAATATTGCGGACTCGTCCGGCAACATGCTGATTTGATTAGATAAAGGTCGCAACTACATGCCTACGATTGGCCAGATTATCAAGAAGGGCCGCAGCCAGGTCAAAGCGAAGAGCAAGTCGCCCGCGCTCGCTGGTAGCCCAATGCGCCGCGGCGTTTGTGTTCGGGTTTACACGACGACTCCCAAGAAGCCTAACTCCGCACTGCGGAAGGTTGCTCGGGTACGCTTGACCAACGGTATCGAAGTGACCTCCTACATTGGTGGCGAAGGCCATAACTTGCAGGAACACAGCGTTGTCATGGTTCGTGGCGGCAAGGTTAAAGACTTGCCGGGTGTTCGTTATCACATCATTCGCGGCACGCTGGATACTAGCGGCGTCGCCAATCGCAAGCAGAGCCGCAGCAAATACGGGGCCAAGCGCCCGAAGTCCAAATAGGGAGGATCTAAGACATGGCACGTCGCCGCGAGATACCGAAACGCGAGATCCTTCCGGATCCTAAGTTTAAAGATGTTCTGGTCGCTAAATTTGTTAACTGCATGATGACGCATGGTAAAAAGTCGGCGGCCGAAAAGGCCTTCTACGGCGCCATCGACATCATTGAGTCCAAGGGGCCGCAATCCATTTCGCCGCATAAAAACGGTGTTGAAGTGTTTCGTGCCGCTGTCGAAAACGCTCGTCCTTTGGTCGAAGTTAAATCCCGCCGCGTCGGTGGATCTAACTACCAGGTGCCAGTTGAAGTGCGTCCCGAGCGCCGTCAAGCTTTGGCGATTCGCTGGTTGATCGAATTTTCCCGCGGTCGTCCGGGCCGTAGTATGGGTGAGCGCCTTGCTGGTGAGCTTTTGGATGCCGCCAACAAGCGCGGTGGTACCATCAAGCGCCGTGAAGACGTGCATAAGATGGCTGATGCGAATAAGGCGTTTGCCCACTACCGTTGGTAAGCTCTTGTTTAGTAGATGTGGGGCGGCTCTGGCCGCCCCTTATTTTTTCCGGCGTTGTTGGTTGGGTTCTGGTCTCCCTCCTATTTGTGGTTGGTTGTTCCCATGGCGATGAAAAAGACCGAGCTGGCTGCGTTTCGTAATATCGGCATCATGGCTCATATCGATGCCGGCAAGACGACGACCACCGAACGGATTCTCTTCTACACTGGCAAGATTCATAAAATCGGCGAAGTGCATGAAGGCAATACGACGATGGACTGGATGATCCAAGAGCAGGAGCGGGGCATCACCATCACCTCTGCCGCGGTCACTTGTTTTTGGAAGAACCATCGGATCAATATCATCGACACGCCCGGCCATGTTGATTTTACCGTCGAGGTGGAGCGGTCGCTGCGGGTACTTGATGGTGCAGTGGCGGTCTTTGATGCGGTGCACGGGGTAGAGCCGCAATCTGAAACGGTATGGCGGCAGGCTAATAAGTATCACGTCGCTCGCATTGTGTTTATTAATAAGCTGGACCGAGTGGGCGGCGATTTCGCTCAGTCGGTGGAGTCGATTCGTGAGCGTTTGGGCGCTAATCCGGTGTCTTTTCAGCTCCCCATTGGCCGCGAAGAAGACTTCCGTGGCATCGTCGATCTGATCGAGATGAAGGCGTGGATTTGGACGGACGACGCGAATAAGGGGTCGACCTACGAGATTGGTGCGATCCCCGATGACCTGATCGAGGCGGCACAGGCGGCGCGCGATCAGCTCGTTGAGCGCATCGCTGAGACGGATGAGGATTTGACCGAGTGTTTCTTGGAGGGCCGGGATATTTCCACTGCTCAATTGTGGGCTGCGGCACGGCGCGCCACCATTGGTTTTAAATTTGTTCCGGTATTTTGTGGCTCAGCCTTTAAAAATAAGGGCATTCAGCCACTGCTCGACGCGATCACCTTGCTGTTGCCGTCGCCGCTGGATCTGCCGGATATGGAGGGCTTGTCTGCCGATGACAAGGAGATCGTCACGCATCGCAAGCGCTTGCCGGATGCGGCGATGTCGGGCTTAGTGTTTAAGATTGTGAGTGACCCATTTGTCGGTCAATTGGCCTATGTGCGGATGTACTCCGGGACCCTCGATGTCGGTACTACTGTTTATAACGCACGCACCGGTAAACGGGAGCGAGTGGCTAAGATTTTGACGATGCACGCCAATCAGCGTGAGGAAGTTGGGCAGGCTACCGCCGGCGAGATCGTCGCGATGGCTGGCTTGAAGCTAGTGGCCACAGGTGACACCATCTG
>Ga0315287_10004300_pt1 | contig 13874 bp, 5 predicted proteins | sample YL17G11_0_MG_FD_205037 | JGI IMG/M metagenome (GOLD analysis project Ga0315287, IMG submission 205037) | Sediment microbial communities from Yellowstone Lake, YNP, Wyoming, USA - YL17G11_0 | ecosystem: Environmental > Aquatic > Freshwater > Lake > Sediment | place: USA: Wyoming | collected... | reverse complement strand
ATTGCCAAGGTGACCGTGCGCGAGTCCAACGACTACGATCTGTTCGGCACAGTTGCGTGAGGAGGCCTGCATCCTGGTTGAGGCAGGACTGCCCCTCGGACCATGACCACAACAGGCAGGAGTGGGTGAGCCAGGAGGATACGGCCTGCCCAACAGAACGGGCGGATCAACCGCCGACCGCGCAGCGGGGGCGCCCGGAACCCGTCACGGCGACTGCCCATCTGCTCTGCCCGCCCACGGTGATGTATTTTCCTTAATCAACGACTACGACTGAATTTCGGGAGGAGCTGGTTTCATGCCCACGTACGAGTACGAATGCGAGAAGTGCGGGTTGGTGTTCGAAGAATTCCAAAGCATGATCGCGGAGCCGCTCAGCGTGTGCCGCACAGCCGACTGCAAAGGAACGGTGCACCGGCTCGTATCGGGTGGCGCCGGGTTCCTGTTCAAGGGCAGCGGATTCTACATCACCGACTATCGATCCGATTCCTACAAGAAAGCGGCAAAGGCAGACACGTCAGGTTCGGGCAGCAGCTCCACGCCATCGAGCGGCACGGGCGCGTCGACATCGTCGACATCGTCGAGCTCGTCAACGTCATCAACTTCGTCAAGCAGTAGTTCCTCGTCAACAAGTTCGTCGGGTTCGACGGGATCCTGAGTCGCCGCAAACGCGTCTTGCCGGCTGCACTCAGACCGGTTCACCCCATCCTGCCCCGATGCTTTACAAGACGGGGACGAGAAAGCATGGCCATGTTCGTTGACGAGACAATCATTCACGTGAAGGGCGGCACGGGCGGCGACGGGTGCAAATCCTACTCGCGAGCCAAGTATCGTCCGTTCGGTCCGCCCAATGGCGGCAACGGTGGACGGGGCGGCAACATCTCAATTGTGGGCACCGCCAATGTGCATACGCTCAGGGATGCTTCGTTCCAGGGCAACTACTTTGGCGGACGCGGCACGCACGGCAAGGGGTGCAGCACGGATGGCCGTTCCGGAGAGGACGTACTTATTCCCGTGCCTCTGGGAACCATGGTCTACGACCAGGCAGACGGCCGCCTGATCGTGGACTGTGTCAAGGAGGGCGAGGAAATCGTCGTGGCGCGCGGCGGCAAGGGCGGTCGCGGCAACTATGCGCTCAAGACGCGCGAAAATCCCTTTCCGCAAGAGAAGGAAGCAGGCCCGCCCGGCGAAGACCGACGCCTGCGCATGGAACTCAAGGTGCTGGCCGATGTTGGGCTGGTGGGCAGACCCAATGCCGGCAAATCCACGCTCCTCTCCAAGGTCTCCCGCGCGCATCCCAAGATTGCCGACTATCCGTTCACCACAACCTCACCCAACCTCGGCATTGTCACGCCCGCAGGCGGGTACGGCTCGTTTGTGATGGCCGACATCCCAGGGCTCATCGAGGGCTCGCACACGGGCAAGGGGCTGGGTATTCGTTTTCTGCGCCACATCGAGCGCACGCGCGTGCTTGCAGTTATGGTTGAGTCGCTCTCCGAAGACCCCAAGGCCGATGCAAAGGTGCTGGTCGATGAGCTTTCGCACTACAGCAAGGAACTCGCAAAGAAGCCGCGCTGCTTCATTTACACCAAGGCCGATCTCCTGCCGAAAGGCAAGCGACCGAAGCTTCCCCGCGGTTGGCTGGTGATGTCGGCGGTTACGGGCGAGGGTGTTGACGCAGTGGTGCGTCGACTGGATGCGATGCTTGTTGAGGCCCGGAAGAAGGGCTCGGAGAAGTCGTCGGAGGCGTGATTCCGGCGGAAGTTGGAACCGGCGTCTCGATACGCGGGGTACCGCTACTCGACGACCGGCTACTCCAGGACCGCTACCGCGGCGGATGGATCACCAGCTTCTGGATGGCGCTCTTCTTGACATCACGGGTAGCACCATTGATCTCTGCGGTGACCTGGTACAGGTAGACATTGGGCCCCAACTGGTTGCCGATCTGGTCGAAGCCATTCCACTCAATACCATTGTGCGCGCCGGTCTCGCGCGAGTCGAGCACCTTCAGCAACTTGCCGGACAGACTGAAGATCTTGATCTTCACCCGCACACCATCAGTCTCATCCCACGGATACGACGGTGTTGACGTGTAGAAGAAGAACCGGGTCGTTCCACCCACGCGCATGGGATTGGGGAAGTTGAACACGGCATTGAGGTTGAACTGCGTCTCCCCCACCACCTCCAGTTTGAAGTCCCTGGAGGTCATGTTCCCCAGAAGGTCCGACGAGGTGATCTTGAGCGTGTAGCTGCCCGTCTTCAGCTCATCCTTCTGGAATGCCATGTTGGCCACGCCAGTGCGAAAACTGCCTTCGCTGAAGCGGAACTTGGTGTTCATGTTGCGCTTGCTCAGAACGCCCGGGATCTCCACGGTGAGACCCTCGTCGGGAGCAACGCCCGACACGTCGATGCCATTCGTGTCGTACGCTTCTATCTCGATTTCGGCAGGCAGACTCAGGGTGACTCGATCGGCGAAGGTGGCTTTGGAGTTGCGGACTTCGTCGTGGTACACCGGACGGATGCTGAGCGTGGGTCCAACCGCATCGGTGGTGCTTCTCACCTCGGAGCCGCTGAATGTGACAGGCTTGTACCCCACCCCGTTGTCGACGCCGCGCCATGCAAACGCAGTTGCCCGAGCGCCGGGCTTGCCAAACGAGACATTGCGTGGCAGAAGCATCCGCTGCTCGAAACGTCCGGAGGTGACCGAGCACTGTCCCACAAACAGCGGCGCGCCCGGCATCATGTACGGTGCGGCAGGGCGAGGACCATTGTCTTTGCGCTGCGACGTGTCGGGCGCGTTGAACAACGAGACGAGGGCGTATGCCGGCTGCGTTGAGGATCCGAAGGTCGGGTCGAGCGTACCACTGGACGGGTCGAGCACCACGCCGCGCATGGTGACTTCCTGCAGGGCTTTGAGTTCGTCAAGTGTCGAGTCGCTCTGGCTTGCCAGCGAGACAGTGACCTGTCGGGCTCGATTGACGAACCGGGCAGAGGGGTCGCCGAGAAGGCAGTATTGCTGGTTGCCGGAATAGATAGACATGGCGAGACCGTACGCTGCGCCAACACTGGGACTCGCCACGGTGTCGAAGAGCGCGTTGTAGAACTCTTTGGCCAGCGTGGTGTTGGACGAGGCATAGGCCAGACGCGAGCTGCCGATTGTGGCGATTGCCCCGCCGCCGGCAAGCTTGATGAGCACATCGGATAGCGACTCGTGGCCGGGCGCGTCGAATCTGCCTACCGAGCAGGAGAATGACGAGAACAGCGGATATCGCGGACCATTGTGCAGCGCCGCGATATTGTCGTTGGTAAGGATATGCTCATCGGCCCACAGCTCGTCGGAGCCGTGACCGAACCAGTTGACGCACGACACACCGTTGTTGATCTCGTTGGCCAGGGCGCGGTTGGCTTCGGGCTTCTCCCACAGCGCGTCCCATACATATTCGAACAGGTACACTTTGCGCTGCTCGACGCCCGGCGACTGCTGGGTGATTGTGGCGGAGACAGCCTCGGAGCTGAGGTGGTGATCGGTAATGCCGTCGAGGGTCGCGCCCTGCATGTCGTCGTCGGCCACCAGAAGCACCCGGTTGCGCCAGGCGCCGTAGTCGGCAGTGGCAGCGCTCTCCATGGCTTCTATTTTGTCAACAACGGCCTGTGCCTCTGCCGCGGTCTCGCAAGTTATGCGCCCCAGAAAGATGTCGGGGCCCTCGCCGGTAACTTCCACTGAGTCAAGGCACGTGAAGTAGCCTTCCACACACTTCTGGCCATCAGCCGACCCGGATTGGAAGGTAGGGATATGGTTGCGCTCCGAGGAGATGGTATTCTTGGGATCGAAGTGGCCGTTGCCCAGCAGAAGCACGTACTGCAGCCCGCCCTGCCAGTTGTGATGCGCATACGACAGGAAGTTGCGCAGAGCGGCCGGATCGGCACTGCCGCCTCCGAAGCAGCGGTATACATCGCGTATGTCAACAACGGCCGGACGGGGGTTGGCGAAGCTGCCGAAAGACGCTTTGTGCGCCGCCAGATCCAGGGCAGCATCCCAGAACTCGGTTCCGGTCACGATGAGGTAGTTACAGGAGTTTGCGGTGGACCACAGATCGCCAATCACGTAGCCGCTGTTGGCGCGGGGGGTGACGACCGTGGGGGTTACCGGCGCCTCCCGGGTACCCCGCGTGCTTACCGAGTAGCGAACGCCCTTGCCGAGGGTATCAACCCAGGTTGCGGTGTCGCCGGAGATCGTGGGAACGACTATGCCAATGGCGCCTTCGTTGGCAGGAATACGGAACACGTCAACCCCTCCCGCGCGGATGCCGGTCAGTCGGTAGATCCCAAGTCTGCTGTGGGTGGCGGGAGGCGAGAAGACTGTCATTGCGCCGCTGCCGGGAAGCACCAGCCTGCGCAAGTACTTCACTTCGAAATAGCCCAATTCATACACCCCACCGCTCAAGGCGTTGGCGACAAACTGAATCGCCGAAGCCGCAGCCCGTGCACTGAGCGAGTCGACGCTGCTCCACGCATCGACGCCGCACTTTGTACACACGGAAGTACCGTCGGCAAAACGCACGTCGACCCCGTAGCTGGACGAAGTGGTCGGGCCCCCGAAACGCACCCACCCTGGCGAGCCTCTCACAATGCCCGGGAGCGAAAGCGCCTGCTCGAGCGCGCCTCCGCCGGCGGAAAGACGCGCCCAGATGCGGTCGATGCCACCCTCCCAGCCCACCGGCAGCTGCAACGGGCGTTTGAAGTACTGATGGTCGATGAAGCTGGTGACAACCGTGTCGCCGGAGGATGTCACGTGAAGAGTGTCCATGCGTGCACCCGTTCCGCTCGTCTTGACAACCACCCAGTAGTGCCGGTAGTCATCCTGGCGGTTCACCGACATCTCAAATGAGGAGTTCCAGTCTGAGGCGCCCGTGACGTATGCAACAAAGTAGTCGCCTGCGTCCACGAAGCCATTGCCGTTCTGATCCACGGCCAGCAGCGGGATCTCGATGCTGCCTGCCGTGATGGTTCCGGGCACAGCCTCGGGCATTTCGCCCTTGCGCGATGCGTACAGCGCGACCTGACTCATCAGCACCGACGACCGCAATTGCAGCACCTGGTCTCCGGTGATGCGAATCAGCCCATTCTCGTTGGTGGTGGCTTCGTTGAAGCCGTCGTGGCCATCGCCGACTGTGATTGACAGCATTGCCGCCTGAGGCAGTACCGACTTTTTGGCCGCAGCCTGTGCCTTAGCCATTGACGAGGGCGGCAACCACGTCGCGGCAACCCTGTAGTTGACGAAGAGACCTGCCAGCATCCGCTCGTAGTCGCCGGTTGCGCGGGCTGCCGGATACTGCATTGACGGAGGAAACTCGATGGCGCCGCTGCCCTGGGTGAGGATGCGGACGGTGCGGGTACTCGGGTCGTAGAGCAGTGGCCGGATCACGATGTGCGCGGCTCGGTGTCCGCTGAACATGCGGTAGTGCGGCTGCGACACCCACGGGCCCGCAAACACCGCGCCCGCCAAGCCGCCGTCGCCACGGTCGACCTCCCAGGTTTTGACCGGATCGGGCAGAGAGACACTTCTCACCTCGCCGGAGCTGAAGCTCACACGAATGTCGCCGGCGGCAGGTGTGCCCACAACAAAAGAGTATGCAGGCACGTTGGGCTCGCCCTTGGCGCCAAGGTCGAAGTTCTGATCATCGAATGCGAGCACAGTCGCGCGCGCGCCGTTGAGGTCAACAGTGCGTGCAGAATAGCCGTCGAGTTGCCAGGTGAAGCTGAGTCGCTGCGGCGTGCTCTCTGTGACTCTGAAAGACGCAGCGGCCGACGCGACCAGCGACATGACAACCAGAACCGCCTTAAACGCTCGAGTGGTCGATGACATGGGGGATCTCTCGGTGAGCTGTGTGCGCGGCGACGCTACTGCACCAAAATACATCCCGATGCTCCCAGCAGCCGGGCGTATGGGCATGCTCTTTGGGCCGGATGCGTACAACTATGATACGGTCGGAAGAGGAGGCATATTGCCGACAGGCGGGATGGCACCACAGCCGTCAACCCGCCCGCCATATGCCGATATTGTCAAGAACCGGAACGCTGCCCCGCCCCGCACGCTGACTACGACGCGGCTCGAAGAATTATTGCCCGCGTCGCAGCCCGGAGGCCGTCCGTGCTCAGAATGCCCGTATCGCACGCACGGAGGCAGCGGTGGCCTTGCTGGCGTTTATCTGGTAGCCGCTCTGGAAGAACTGCAGTGCGGCGGTACCGCTGTTATTCTGCGTGGAGCTCCAGTATGCAGTGCCGGTGAAGGCGCCCACATACCCGCTCCGATGATAGAGCGAATCCAACTCGTCCTTCGACGGCAGGAACCAGTCGCTGTAGCCGCCACTTGACAAGTCGTTGCAGAGGCGAGCGGCAGTGCCGGTGGAGCTGCAACCGGCAACAATCGCGGTAGTGTTGGCCTGCCCGGTGCCCAACGCCGCAGAGGTCCCGGTGAGTGAGGTGTCATCGCAACCCCACAGAGCGCCTGAGCTCAGATCGCTTGTTGCCGCAATCAGCCCGTGTTGTCCCGAGGGGTCAACGTAGAAGACCTTGCCACCACCGTAGCTCTGGCCAAGAGCCGCAACCGGTGGTCGAGTCACCGTGAGCGTTGCCGCCGCGCTGGTGTCGCTGCCGGCTGCGTTGGTGACGATGCAGCGGAATGTCGCACCGCTGTCGCCCATGACCGTGATGGAGATCGAGTACGAGCTTGACTGCGCGCCGGAGATGTCACTGCCGTTCCTCTGCCACTGGAAGCTGGGCGTGGCGCCGCTTGCGGTGACAGAGAAACTCGCTGAATTGCCCGCCTCAACCGCGACGTCCTTCGGGTCAGACGAGATCTGCGGCGCAATCAGCGTCACGCTGAGTGTGGCGGAGCGGCTGGTGTCGGCGCCTGCGCCGTTTCTCACGATACAGCGGAACGTTGCGCCATTGTCGGTAACAGTGGTGGCCGGAGTGGTGTAGCTGCTCGATTGCGCACCGGTGATGTTTGTGCCGCTCTTCTGCCATTGGTAGCTGGGACTGGTGCCGCTTGCCGTCACAGTGAATGTTGCTGTTTGAGGCGCGGTCACCGAAGCATCTTCCGGCTCCGAGGTGATCTGGGGCGCCACCAGCACGGCAACGGTGAGCGTGGCGGCATTGCTCGTATCCCGTCCAGCGCCGTTGCTCACAATGCAGCGAAACTGCGCTCCGTTGTCACTGTTGGAGGCCAACGGGGTCGTGTAGGAGGTGTCGGTGGCATTGTCGATATCAACGCTGTTCTTCTGCCACTGATACGCCAGAGCGGTGCCGGTTGCGTACACCTGGAACGTAGCCCGCTGGTTCACCTGAACAGCCGCACTTTGCGGATGCGAAGTGATGGTTGGTGGAATGAGATGCACTATCAGTACCGCGAGATCGCTGGTATCGCTTCCCGCGCTGTTGGTGGCGATGCAGCGGAAGACTGCGCCACTGTCCTTGAGGGTAGCCGACGAAATCGCATAGGTAGTGTTTGTCGCATAGAGAATGTTCTGCCCGCCCCTCTGCCACTGGTAGCTCGGAGTCGTCCCAGCCGCCAGCGCAGAGAAGGTGACCGACTCCCCAACACCAACGGTATCGCTGCGAGGCTGCGTGGTGAAGCTGGGAATGATGACCGGCGTCACGGTGAGCGTCGCTGCGCTGCTGGTGTCGCGCCCCAGCGTATTGCTCACAATGCAGCGGAATGTCGCGCCGTTGTCACCAATGACAGTGGCCGGTGTTGTGTAGCTGTAGTAGTTCGCATCAACGATGTCGTCGCCATTCTTCTGCCACTGATACGTTGGGCTGGTGCCCGATGCGGTAATGCTGAACGTTGCACTCTCGCCCGCGATCACCGAGGTGCTTTGCGGGCTGCCCGTGACTGTTGGCGCAACAGGAATGATGACTGTGAGGGTTGCGGTGTAGCTGGTGTCCCGGCCTGCCCGGTTGTAGGCAATACAGCGGAATGTCGCACCACTGTCGGCGCGCGTGGCTGGCGGAATTGTATAGGTGGTGTTGGTGGCGCCAGAGATGTCGGCACCGTTCTTCTGCCACTGATAGTTCGGAGTGGTGTTCGTGACAGTCACCACGAAGGTCACGGTGCCGCCCAGAGTCACGGATTGGCTGTTTGGTCCGTTGGAGGCAATCCGGGGTCTGACAGCCAGAACTTCTCCCGGAGTGTACACAAACACCAGCGTCTTCTCGGTGGTCTGGTCCTGCCAGTCTGTCACCGAAATTGACAGCGTCCGATTGTATGCATCATTGCCCGAAAACGCCAGACTGTTGTCGACAGTGTCGCACGTGACAATGGCCTTGGCACCGTACTTCTTGTCGCTCAAAGTCGAGTCATCTGCGGTGATGGAGTAAGACCGGAGACCGGCAACCGCAAACAGATGCACCGTGATCTGGCCGGCGCCCACAGTCTGAATGCTATCCAAATCGGGGTCAGGCTCGTCTCCGCCAACAAGCAGATCGATGCGCGGCTCCGGACGGTCCACCTTGTCAATGGTACACTGCATCAGAACCGTGCCCAGTACGAGCACAACACCTACAGCCAGCGACAGTTTCGTGCGGATATTTATAGCCATGATGAACTCACTCCGATCCGGTAGCTGAGGTAGAAGTCATACATATTCGAGACATTTGCATTGTGCACGCCAGGCCGAATCCCGGTCTCAAAGATCCAACGCAGACCGAACCGGCGGTTGCTGATGCGCTCCATGCCCAGTCGGCCGCCGATTCGCTGAAGCTCCAGTGCATTGGTGAATCCGCGGTAATGCTTTCCGTCGGTGTCGGTTGCCGAATACACCAGATACGGGGCAAACTCGAAGTCGGCATAGAGCCGCACTGTCTTGCGGCTGTCGCCAACTGCCTTCTTGCGCACCACTGCAAGACCCGCATACATCGTCCGCTGCGTGGTGTTGAGTGTGACGTTGGCCGAATCACCGGTGTACGTGACTCCTCCCAGATACGGCGGTTTCGTGTCGACCCGCGTGGCAATGTCTGGTGTCTCCAGGGAGATCAGACCAGCGCGCAACTGGTAGAAGCTCACGCGCTCATCGCTTGAGTACCAGCGCCTGCCGAAGTTCCAGCCTGCACCCAGCTCGATCTTGCGGTACAATGTCTTGACACTCGCCTCGCTCACCGACGAGCCGGCGTCTCTGCCGAACGCATCGGGCATCAGATCGTTGAGCGACGTCTCGTACATTCCATCGATGGCAAATCGGTTGCACAGGAAGTGGATGCCGGCATCCGCGTTAAGGGATATGAAGCCGCTTCCCCGCAGATTGAACCCGAACGGCGCCACGAAGATGGTGAGTCGGCGCGCGAGCGTCTCCTCCCGGTCACTCCGGACGGCGCCGCTACTGCTCTCCGAAGTCGCCTCGGCCTCAGCCGCTGCGGCCTCGGTGCTTACGGAGTCGGCCGCAAGTGCCGTGGCAGTCGTGTCGATGGAGCGCTTCTGCGTCGGGTCGATCTGCTTCGACGTGTCAACCTTGGGTGCCTCCTTGAGAGTCCCCATGAGACGAGCCGCAAGCTGGTCTTCCAGTTCGAAGAGGTCGTCACGTTTGCCGCTCACGTCGGTTGCCAGCAGAATCTCGGCGGTGACCGCATCGAGCAGCTTGGCTGTAATGCGAATCTTGTTGCGGTTCACCTGGTAGCCACCCGTGAGCAGCACTCCTGCCGACAGCATGCCGCCCACGCTCGTGGCCGATGATTCCTCGATGAGGCCGGAGAGCGCAAGGCCCATCTCTGCCGTAACCTTGTCGATTTGCGAACGCTCGACAATCGACAGATTACCGGTCTTGCGCAGATTGGTGATGAGTGCCTCTTGTATGCCTGCACCCAGGCTCGCATCTTCCGGGTTGGCGGACAGATTGTCAAACGGTAGAACCGCCATGGTCCGGCCCCGCCCCTCGTTTGCCAGCGTAATGGCCATGGAGCCTGCCAGCGAGAGCGCGGTTGGGTCGATCTTGAGGGCTTCGTCGGCAAGTCTCTTCGCCGCGTCCTTGTCGCCGCTGTACAGTGCAGTCTTGGCCATGGCCATGCGCTGCTGTGCCTCTGCCGACACGCCGCCGGGCAGCTCCGAAAGCTCCAGCGCATCTGAGCGTCCAGCCAGTGTGAGTGCCAGTGTCCGCTGCATGCGACTCAGATCGTTGAGCGTACCGTTGACGCTGCCGGTCGTGAGGATCTTGCCGGTTTTCACCATAATGAGGCGTCCGTCAATGCGCAGGTTGGCGCCCACCGCCTGGAAGCTACCGGTCACAATGGCCTGTGCACCCAGAGCCTTGCCCATTTCCGACTGGTCGGGTTCGGTACCCGTTGCCTGCTGCATGGCCATGCGCTTGGTGATCGCCTCGATCTGAATGCGCTCGACCATGCGATACGGGGAGAATCGGACCATCTCGGTTGAGAGCGCCTCGGCCATACCTACCGACAACCATCCCACGGTGGAGTCTTTGGTGACATTCTTGAACTGCTCCACGGCAACGGTCATGGCGGTACTGTCCTTCTGCGGAGGACGGGCTGCACGCATGGATTCGGTGCGTGCCAGGTCGGTCTCGCCGGTTTCTTTATAGAGGGCGGCAAGGGCCTGGTGCGCGGCCGTACTCGTTGAATCGGCGCGCGAGGCAAAGGTGAGAGCGTGCTTCGCTCCCGAAGCATCCTTGCGCCGGGTGAGCAATTCACCCAGTTTCAACTGCGCATCGAGGTAGACCGGCTGCGTGGCAACCGCAGCCTCAAGGCTCGCAACCGCTGCATCCTCATTGCCAAGCTGCAACTCGGCAAGAGCCTTGCCATAGTTGATTTCGGGGAAGGTGTCGACCGCGCCCGCGTTGCAGGCGCCGAACGCGGCGAGAGCGCCCTTGTAGTCCTTTGCCGTGTAGAGTCCGAATGCGTAGTTGATGCGCTGGATGGCGCCGACTGCCGATGCTTTCTCCAGATACGGCAGGGCCTCCGACGTCTTGCCGCTTCGGATAAGCAGCACACCGTAGACCCCGGCAATTGCGGGATCGCTCAGAGCATCGGTGTGCTTGGCGAAGAGTTTCAGGGCAGCATCCGACCGCCCGAGCATCGCAAGTGCGACTGCATGGTTGCCCACCAGACGTGGGCCGGCGGCAGCGCAGCGGGCCAGTGCCGGTTCTGCCGTCTCCGCCTTGCCGTCCATCAACTGAAGAGTGGCGAGGCCGTACACGGCCTCCCAACGCGTGCTGTCGAGTGCCAGCGCGCCGCCAAACGCATCCAGTGCGCCTTGCCGGTCATTGGCCTGCACAGCCATGATCCCCTCTGCCACCAGCGCGGCGGCCTCGTCGGTCTTTGTGGAGGCAATGCAGGCTCCGGGCGCCAGTTGGAAGAACGTCCGGCCTTCCCGGCGGTAGTCCTCGGTGCTCACGGCGTCGAGTTTCCCCTCGGCAACCATGAGCTGCTTGAGCCAGGTCTTCGATGCCTTGCGGTCTCCCATCTCCGAGGTAAGATTGGTGAGAGTGCGCAGCAGTGTCTTGTCTGCCGGATGCAGTTGAGCGAGGCGCTCCATGGCCTGGCGCTCTCCTTTGTCATCGCCTAGTGCGCGGCTTTCGGCGGCCCACACCTCGGCAATGTCGGCGCGATAGGGCTGCAGCGCGGAGAGTCGGGCAGAGAGTTGCGCGGCGTCGCGATGGCTCCCCTTGGCCGAAAGCGCTTTGGCCAGATGCAGCATGGTGTCGGCGCCCAGTGCGCAAACTGCTTCTGACTCGTCAAGCATGAGTCCGCCGCGATCGAGGGCGCCTTTCAGCACGCCGCGAAGAGTGTCGAGCGCACCGCTTGTGCCCGGGTCGTACGTGCAACGCAGTGTCGCGGTGTCGGACCAGCGTGCGCCTGAGAGGCTTCCGCCCTGGGTCGAGAGTTCGGGCACGGTTGCCGTGTCCATGGCCTTGGTGAATCTAACGGTGATGGGGATTCGCGCTGCTTCGGCGTCGCAGGGGCCTGCAGCGGCGCTCTTGATGCGAGGTCGGGATGCGTCGACGAGGATGGCGATCGTGACCGGAGCTGCGGCATTCTTCGCGCCGTCCACAACCGTCACTGTTATGTCGTGCTTGCCGTCTGCGACCGTGCGCAGTGTCAACCGAGCAGCACTGGTGTCCGCAACCGTCGCACCATCCAGCGAGTACACATAGCGTGCAACACCGGTCGGGTCGGAAACATCGGACACGACCACCAGCACGCTGTCGCAGGAGAGGGAGAGTTTGCCGCCATTGACCGTCACGTTCTTTGCCGCGAACTCAGGAGCATGGGTGTCGATTGTGATGTCGCTGACGATGCGGGCGCACGCATTGCCCGCCCGATCTGCCGCCGAGACCATTGCGAGTTGATGGCTTCCGTCACCAGTTGACGAATCGACAACCACCGAAACTTCCAGCGACACCGCGCTCGCCCATTTGGCCACGACGGCGGCCGAGTCAAGCTTCACCACTGCGGCGACCGTGGTGTCCATGGGTTCGTCGAAAGTCCAGAAGACTGAATGGGGGCCGGTGCTCCACACGCGGGAGACCACCACTGTTGCCGATGGGGCTTTGGTATCCCGGACAACCGTTCTGCGCACGTGCGTCGACACATTGCCCGTCGAGTCGTCGGCCCACACCTCCACGGTATCGGCGCCGTCACGTGCAAGGGGGATGGAGACCGTGTCACCGATCAATGCTTTGGCGGAGGCGCTGCCTGCGCGGTACCACACCGTCTTGACGCCGTTGGTATCGGTAATACCCGAGACCTTCAGCGCGATCATCGTGGAAGTGACGAAGGCTTTGCCCTCACCCAGCGTGACGACAGCCTTGGAGATGTCCGGTGGAGTCCGGTCAACAACAATGGGCAGATCGATCACGGGCGACCGATTGCCGGCCTTGTCAAGCGCACCAACGCGAATTCGATGCGCACCTTCCGCGACTTTGGTGAGAACGAGCTTGCCGCCAACCGTGGCAACGGGGGCGCCCTTGTCAATGCCCACCACCGATGAGGCCACGTCCCCGCGGTTGATCGCTGCCGTAATGTCGACTGCCAATGAGTCACTTCGATAGAACCGCGACGCCCGGCCATTGATGCGCACCCCCGCTGCATCGACCCTGGGCGGATCGGTATCAATAGTAATGGAAGGGGCGCCCGACAACGTGACGGGCTTTCCCTTCGAGAGCAGACCAGAGAGGGAGAGTGTGACCTTGCCGTTCTTGAGCGACGCAGGGACAGTACCCGTCACAAGGATCGACGTGGGACCGGCGAAGCGACATTTCAATGGCAGCGAGTCAAGTAGCACCACGGGGAGTGCCGTGGTGTCCATCGGCGCCGACAGCACCAGAGTTCGGGAGAGTTGACCCACACCCTGCAGCGTCTTCTGGTCGGGAGTCATGGACACGACCTTCGCGCGCACAGGTTCAGGGGCTTTCGCCGCAGGCGTTGCCGGTGTTGCGGAGGAGGCTGTCTGCGTCGTATCAGCAGAGGCTTTCGCAGGGAGAGTCGCCGGTTTCGCAGAGACAGCCTGCTTCGTGTCAACAGTGGTCTTCGCAGGGGAAATCGCCGGTTTTGCAGAGGCGCCGGCCTGCGTCGTATCGGCGGGGGGTTTCGCTGCGCGGGCCACCGGGGTCTGCGCAACCACAGAAGCGCCCAGCATGGTCAGTGCCAGTAGAAACGAGCTGACCGAACCTGCTGACCGACGGGACGTCTGAGACATGCAGTTCTCCTTGAGTAGAAACCGAGGGCAGTGCACCGCGTCTGGATGGGGATTCGGGTGCAGTCACTCCAACAACAGTGTGCACGGTTTACGGGGGGGGTACACAGGCGGAACGACCGTGCAGACCACCGAAGACCCCATTATAGAGTCGAGGTTTGAGGGTGTCAAG
>Ga0315287_10004299_pt1 | contig 13876 bp, 7 predicted proteins | sample YL17G11_0_MG_FD_205037 | JGI IMG/M metagenome (GOLD analysis project Ga0315287, IMG submission 205037) | Sediment microbial communities from Yellowstone Lake, YNP, Wyoming, USA - YL17G11_0 | ecosystem: Environmental > Aquatic > Freshwater > Lake > Sediment | place: USA: Wyoming | collected... | reverse complement strand
ACGCTCCTATTCCATTACTCTCGTCGACGAATCACACTCCAGCGCTCGCAGGCAGCCGCTGCGCTGCTCCCTCCTTCCCTCCCTCCCTCCCTCCCTCCCTCCGACTCATCCATGTCACGAGGCCTTCCCTCTTCGGCGAGGGCCGCCTGTGCGGTCCTCCTGCTCGCGGCACTGATCAGCGGCGCGGCGAGCTCTTCTCAGGTGAGAGAGAGTCGACGACTTTGAAAAAACAGTTTCGCCGGCGACATGCCTCTTAATTGCACCCTCTCTCTTCCTCTCTGCGAAGCCTTCGGTGCCTCCGCTCGACGCTCCGCTAAGGACACGATCTGATAGAGCCGTTCTGGGGCAGAAGTTGGCTGCGAGAGCACAGAGGAAATGCGAGGTTGAGCGAGAGACATTGAGCTCCGTTTGCGCATCGACGAAAAACCTCGTGAGCTAACAACGAAAATCGAAACACCGGACCACCACCGCCAAAAAAAACAAACAAGCAGACCCTGAGCGCGCTCGAGCGCTCGGCCGCCGACGCGGCGGCGCAGGCGGCGCAGGCGGCGACGGGCCTCGCGCAGGGCATCGCGCAAGGCCTCGCGCTGCGCGAGGCGGAGGCCAAGGCCCTGCTCCTCGGCACGCTGGGCATCTCCGTGCAAAAGCCGCCCCCGCTGCCGAAGCCACCGACGCCGACGCCGCCGACGCCGACGCCGCCGGTGGAGCCGGTGGCCGTCTCCCGCAGCGCCGCCGCGCTCGCCTTCGACGCCGCGACGCTGACAATCTCGGGGGCCGGCTTCGACGCGGCCAGCCCGCAGGCCAACGTCGTCGTTCTCGGCAACGGCCTCTCCCCCGGCGCCGTCGTCGTCGCCGCGACGGCGACGCAGCTCACCGTCTCGCTGCCCGCCTCGTCACCGACGCCGACGCCGGCGAGGAGCACGGGACCGCTGACCGCCGTCGTCACCGTCGCGAGTCGCGGGAGCGGCGGCGTTTCGAGCGGCGCTCCCGTCGAGGTCGCCACGGTGCTCCTCCCCCTGCTCAACTGGAGGGGGGCAGGGGCCAGCGGCGATGGGTCGAGGCTGTTTCTGGCCGCCAACGCCAACGGGACCGTCTGGCGGTCGCTCGACGGCGGGGTGAGCTTCTCGCCGACGACGGCGCCGATTCGCAACTGGCAGGTGCGTTTCTCTTCTTCTTCTTCCTCTTTCTTCTTCTTCTGCTTCTTCTTCTTTCATCTCCTTGTGTCTCATCTCCTCATCACACCTAACCCCACCCCCCCACCCCCGTCGACGACGAAAAAACAAACAAACAAAAAGTCCGTCTCCGCCGACGCCACGGGGACCAACGTCGCCGCCGCTGCGTACGGCGACGCGCTCTACCTCTCGAGCGACGGCGGCGCCTCGTTCCGCGCGCTGAGCGGAAGCGGCCTGCCCGCCTCGTCCAACTGGGGCAGCGTCAGCATCTCCTCGGCCGACGGCGGCGCCACCGTCGCCGCCGCGGTCCAGGGCGGCGGGGGGCTCTGGGTCTCGCGCGACACCGGCGCGTCCTTCCAGCTCGTCGCCGGCGGCGGCGTGCCGACCGCGGCAGACTGGAGGAGCGTCGCCGTCTCCGCCGACGGCAGCAAGATCGTCGGCGTCGTCCGGTCCGGAGACATCTGGCGCAGCACCAACGGCGGCACGACGATGAGCGCCGTGGGCGGCGCGGGAGGCGCGCCGGCGCCGGCGGCGTGGAGGTACGTCTGCTCTTCGGCGACGGGGCAGAGCCTCGCCGCCGCCGCGTCCGGCGGGGCGATCTGGGTCTCTCGCGACTCGGGGACGTCGTGGTCGCAGGCCGGTCCCACGGCCCCCGCAGTCGCTTCCTGGAGCGGCTGCGCGCTCTCTGCCGATGGCCTCCGGCTCGCCGCGACGGCCAACAACGACAACATTTTCCTGAGCGCGGACGGCGGGACGACAACGGGCGGGCAGACGGGGGGAGCGCCGGCAGCGACGGACTGGTATTCGATCGCCGGCTCGGCCTCGGGGCAGAAGCTAATAGCCGGGATCTTCTTCGGGAACGTGTGGGTGTCGTCGGACGCCGGGGTGAGCTGGGAGATCCGGTAGGAGAAAGGGAGGGAGTGGAGAAGAAAAAGAAAGAGGGAGAAAAAAAAAGATAAAAGAAGAGAGCGCAGAAAAACAAAATGAGAGCGTTCTCTTCTAATTTTTCCTTTCTTGTGTCTTTTTTTCTTGGTACGCAGTGTGTTGAGAGAGAACGCAGGGAGTGAGGGGAGTGTTTTTGGCCGTGCGTTTGGCGTGGGGAAGGGAGAGAGTGCAGAAGAGAGTTTAAAGGAGAGATGAAAGAGGGAGAGGAGGTCAAGCAGGAGGGGGAAAAACTCACAGGAATTTTTTCTCCCCACTTTCCGAATTCTTTCTTTCGCTCTTTGCTCATCTTTTGCTGGAGAGGGGGGAGTTGGTCCTCTTCTTTTTGCCCCCGGCAAGGAGAGAACTAACGCCCGTCCAATCGGGCGCCTCTCGCCGCGATGCGGGCCGGAGCAGGTGGAGGAACGGGAGGAGGAGTAGGAGCGATGTCGGTGTCATCGACGTCGGCGACGCCTCGGACGACACGAGCTCGCCCATCTTCTTCTTCTCCTCTTCCCTCCTCCCTCGCTTCGGACACTTTCAGCTGTCGGCGGTGGCCTGGCACAACCTTGACCTCAGCCTCGTCCACCTCGGGCAGGACTGAAGGCGCTGGCGCCGGCCTGCACGGCACGCGGCGGCGGCGGAGACATCGACCGTCGCCGCAGCGACCGCCGCAATCGACCTCTTCCTCCTCAGCGGCGGCGGCTTCGGCATCGACTGCACCCGTCGCTGCCGCCCCCGCGAGGCCCGTCGTGGAGCCCGATAAGGTACGGTTGGATTAGTATTAGACTCTTTCAGATGCCTGGGCGCGCTGATTGCGTTTTTGGGTGGAGCAGGGCGCGGGAGAGAGCGTGCATTCCACCCGACGAGAGAGAGAGAGAGCGAGGCTAGTCGTCAAAAGATAGGGGGGGGGAAAACTCACCCTTATCCCTCTCCGAACCCCTCCCTTCTTTCCATCCTCTAGGCCTCGCTCCGCACGCTGCGCTCCTGCGTCGCCGAGGCCCTCCGCGCCGGCTCCGGGACGGCCGCGCGCGCCGACGCCCTCGAGCTCGCCGCGGCGGCGGCCCCGAGGGCCCTGGCGGAGGCGGCGGCCGCCGTCGAGGCCGCCGTCGCCGCCGTCGCTGCCAGGGCGGCGCAGGCTCAAGCAGCGGCAAGGGAAGCCCGCGGCGGCAGCGGCGGCAGCGACGTCGGCGGCGGAAGCGACAGCAGCGGCAGCGGCAGCGACAGCGACTCTGCGTCTGATGCGCTGCAGGAGGGTCCTTCTTCCTCGTCCTCCCCCTCTCTCGCGGCTTCGGTGCGAGCCCTCTCCCGCGCTCTCGACGCAGCCGGGGCGGCCGCAGACGCCGCGGCCGCGGAGAGCGCAGGAGACGGGAGCAGCAGCAGCAGCGACGAAAGCGCGATCTCCCTGTCGCTCCGGCAGGCGATGACCTCCTCCTCGGCGGCCTCCGCGGCCCTCGACGCCGCGCGCGTGCTCTCCTCGAGGCTCGGGAGGAGGGCGGAGAGGGGGCGGGGCAGCAGACGGAGGAGCAGACAAAGGGGGCAGCCTCGTCCTCCTCCTCCTGCTCCTCCTTCTCCTCCTTCGTCTTACTCTTCCCTTGCCCCCTCTTCCCCCTCGTCTCCGCTCGGAGAACGACGGTGGCGGCGGCGGCGGCTGCAGGAGGAGGTCGCCGCGGCGGTCGCCCTCGCCTCGGTCGTCGCCGGCAGGGCCTCCGTCGCGGCGGCGGCGCCGGAGCTCCCGGCCGCGGCGGCCTCGGCCGCGGCGGCAGCCGCCGCCGCGGCGCTGGCCTCTGCCTCCGCCGCCGCAGCAGACGAGGGAGTCGGCGGCGCCGCCCTGGCCTCCACCGCGGCCTCCCTGGTAGCCGCGCGCGCGGCCGCGGCGACGAGCTCGCTCGCGGCGGCGGCGGCGGGCCCCTCCCGCCGCTGCTCCCCCGAGCTCTCAGCCGCCGCGGCCTCGGCGCTCTCCGCCGCCGCCGCCGGGGCTTGGTGCCTCCCCCTCTCCCCGCTCGTCGACGCCATAATCGCTGCCGCGGTTGTCGCCGAGTCCGAGAGCGGAAGCGGCAGCGGAAGCGGCAGAGCAGCGGCGGCTGCGGCAGCAGCGTCGGGAGGCAGCAGCGAGGAGGAAGGCCCCCCTCCTCCCGCCGCCGCCTCGGGCGCGGGCTCGGGCTTCCCGTCGCCCGAGGCGTCGCGGGCGAGGGCCGGCGCCGCCGGCAGGGCCCTGGCCGCCGCGCTCGCCGCCGTCGCGCCCGCGGCCGCCAGGGACCGGCTGCTCCCGCCGAGGAGGGCCGCTCGCGCCCTGGCGGCGCTGGCCGCGCTGCGGCCCGGGAGGGCGGTGACGAGCCCGGCCGCAGCGGCGCTGGGCGCCGCCGCCGCGCGCGCCGCCGCGCTCTCGCCGGGGGAGCTGACCGCTGCGCTCGCGGCCCTCGCCGCGGCCCGTGTGGCGGCTCCGCCCAGGCTGCTCGAGGCAGGGCTGGACTACCTCGAGGCCGCGGCGGCGGCGGGGCCTCCGGCGAGGGCGAGGGCGAGGGCGAGGGCGAGGGCGGAGGCCAGGGATGGCGACGACGACGACGGGGACGGCGACGGCGACGGCGACGGCGGGGAGGGAGAAGGAGGGGGAGAGGGCGAGGGCAGCGGCGGCGACGGGCGCCGCCGGCGCTCCCGGAGGCGCCGAGGCCAGGGCCGCAGCAAAGGCGCCGCAGCCCCCGGCATCTCCATCTCGGCGGGGGCCCTCGCCACCCTGCTTTGGTCCCTCGCGCGGGCGGGAGCCCCGCCGGGAGCCAGGGGGGCCGCCGCGGCGACGGTCTCCCTGGCGAGGAGGGCCGAGGAGTGCGACGGCCGCGCGCTGTCGCTCGGCGTCTGGGCTGCCGGCAAGCTCCTCGGAGCGGGAGGGGGTCTTTCCCCCTCGTCTCCCTCTCTGGCGAACGCTGTCGACGGCTCCAACCTCGACGGCGTGCCGGCCTTCAACGCCCTGCTGCTCGCCGCGGCCGCGCGGGCGCAGTTTTTGTCGCCCAGAGACGCGGCGGCGATCGCCCACGGCGCCGCGACGACGGCGGCCGCCGCGGCGCGGCGGAGGGGCAACTCCGGGAGCGACAACAACGGCGGAAATGGCGGCGACTTCTCCTCCTCCTCCTCCTCGACCTCCTCCGCCGCCTCGCCCCCGGACGGCGTCCTCGAGGCCCTGGCCGCCCGCGGTGCCGCCGCGGCCCCGCGCGCCTCGCCGCGCTCGCTCGCGACGCTGCTCTGGTCGCTCGAGGCCGCGGCCGCGCCCTCGGCCGCGCTGCTGGCGGCGACGGCCGAGCAGGCCGCGGCGCGCCCCGGCGACTTCGCGCCCAGGGACGTCGCGGACGTGCTATGGGCGCTGGCGAGGGCCGCGGACCCGAGGAGGAGGAAGCAGCAGCGCGGGAGCGGGAGCGGGATCGGAGACGAGGCGGCGAAGAGCGGCGGCGGCGGCGGCAGCGTTCCCGCCGACGAGGGCCCCGACGTCGACGGCGACGACGGCTACGACGGCTCGGCCCACGACGCCGGATCGGACGCCGGCTCCCTCCTCGCCTCGTCCCCCTCCTCGGACGCGGCCTCCTTCGAGGAGGAGGGAGAGGCCCGCCGAGCCCCGCCCGCGCAGCTCACGGACGCCGCGAGGGCCGCCGCGGCCGTGGCCTCGGGGCCGCTGGCCGCGACGGCGGCCGACGCGCTCGCGCGGAGGGTTAAGGAGGGGCTCTCGAGGGGAGAAAAGTGGACCCCCAGGGACGCCGCCGCGTGCTCCTGGGCGTTGGCCGCTCTGGGGAGGCGCGACGGCAGGTACGCTCGGGTGCTGGCGTCGCTGGCGGCGGCGGCGGCCCCGGCGGCGGCGAGGGCGGCCCCGACGACGACGAGCGGGTTGTCTTCGCCGTTGTCTCTTCCTCCGCCGGCTTTGACGGCGTCGTCTTCGTCGCTGGCTCCTCCTTCTTCCTCTTCTTCTTCTTCCTCTTCCTCTTTCTCGGCGGGGAGAACGCAAGTCCCCGCAGCAGCCTTTGCGGCGGGAGCAGACTCCGCGCTCTCTCTTCCTTCCCTCCGAGAGCAGCAGGGAGAGCGGCAGCAGCAGCAGCAGCAGCGGCAGCTCTCGCCCTCCTCGTCCTCCGCTCCTCCTCCCTCCCAAGGAGCCCCGCCGCCGCCGTCGCCGACGCCAGCGCCACTCGTGCCCCGCCCCGCGAGGGGCGCCGGTTCGAGAGAGGTCTCCGCGATGCTCACCGCGCTCGCCGCGGCCGACGCCGCGGCGAGGAGGTCCCGCGGCGGCGGCGGAGGGGGAGGAGGGCGCGGGAGCAGGAGGGGGGCCGGAGGCTTCGGCTTCGGCGGCGGCGGGTACAGCTCCGGCTCGGACTCGGACTCGGACGAGCTCTCCGCCGCGGCGTCCTCCGCGGCCAAGCTCGACGCACTCGTCTCGGCCGTCGCTGCGGCCGCGCCCGGCGTGCCCCCCGAGGCGGCCCCGCGCGTGCTCGCGGCGCTGGGCAGGCTCGACCGGTACCCGGGCGAGGAGGTCGTCGACGCGCTGGCCGCCGCGGCGGCGTCGGCGCTCGTCGCGGGCGGCGGGGCCGGGAGCGCCGGCGCCGCGTCGGCGGCGCCGCCGGCGGCCGCCGCGGCGCTGCTCGGCGGCCTCGCCGCGCTCCGGCACGAGCCGGGCCCCGCGGTCAGGGCCGCCGTCCGCGCGCACGCGCTCTCTCGCGCGCGGGCCTACTCGGCGGCGGACTGGACGGCGCTGGCGGCCGCGCACGGGAGGGCGGGCGTGGCGCTGGACGCCGGCGTGGAGCGGGCGCTGGCCGCGGCCATCGAGGCCGGCGCGGCGGCGGCCGTCGCCGAGGCCGCGGCGCGCCGGCGCGGCGGCCGGGGCGCGTCGAGCTCGTTCAGCCGCAGGGGGGAGAGTCCCCCCTCGCTCTCCCCTCCGTCCGCTTCCTCGTCCTCTCGCCACTCGTCTTCGCTGGCGGTCGACGGCGGCTTTCTCACGACGGTGCTGTGGGCCTGCGCGACGGCAGGCAACGGCTCCGGCAGCGTCGTCGGAAGCGGCATCGTCGGAAGCAGCAGCGGCGGAGGCAGCAACGGCAAGGGCAACGACAGAGGGAAGAAACCCGAAAGCGGCAGCGGCAGCGGCAGCGGCAGCATCAGCGGCGGCAGCTCCACGCCCCCTCCCTCCCCCCTCGTCCCCTTCCCCTCCTGGTCCCCGGCCGCCGTCGCCGCGGCCCGCGCCCTGACGCGCCTCGCGGACGACGGGGACGTCCGGCTGCCGCTGAGCGCCACGGACCTCAGGAGGCTGTACCTCGCGGTGGCGCTCGACGAGGCGATCCAGGAGGAAGCCGGGAGGAAGGCCGGGCTCGAGGAGAGGAAGGCCGGGCTCGAGAAGAAGGCCGGGCTCGAGGAGAGGGGAGCCGCCGCCGCCGGCGTCGCTGGGGTCGACGGTCTCTCTTCCTCCCCCTCCTCCCCCTCCTCCCTTTTCGTCCCGCTGCCGATCTCCAAGGGGCTGCGAGACGCCGCGGAGGGCGCGTGGAGGCAGCAGCCGCCGCCGATGGGCTCGCAGTGGAGGGGCAGGGCCCCCTCCTCCTCCCACCGCCAGCTCCAGCTCCAGCAGCAGGCTGCGTACCCTGCGTCGACTCCGACCTCCTCTTACTTTGACGGCCAGCGCCAGCAGCAGCAGCAGCGGCAGCAGCAGCAGCAGCAGACCCTCTCTGCCGCCCCCGCCTCCGCAGCTGCGGCAACGGCGGCGAAGGGCAGGGAGAGCGTCGCGGCAGAGCTCGTCGCGGCGCTCCGCCGGGCGGGCTGGCGCGCCGAGCCCGGGAGCGCGGCCCTCTACGGCCTCACCGACGAGCAAGGTCACGCTTCTGGCGAGAGATTCAGGCCCGCGGCGCCGCCGCCCGCCGCCGTCGTCCCCGGCGCGGGCCCCCGCGGCGAGCCCCTCGCGATCGACGTGCTGCTGTCGCGGGACATCGCCCGCAACCGCGGCGAGCGCGAGGCCGAGGCCGGCGCCCGCGGTCCGGTGCTGCCCGTGGGGGGCGCGGTCTTCCGGGGGGCGCTGCTGGAGGCCAAGGGGTTTGCGGTCGCGCGGGTCAGCGCGGCCGAGTGGAGGGCCCTCGGGAAGGGGAGCTCACCCCGCGGGTTCGAGGGCCCAGCCCGCGGGTTCGAGGGCCCACCCCGCGGGCTGGAGAGCTCACCCCGCGGGTTCGAGGGCCCACCCCGCGGGTTCGAGGGCTCACCCCGCGCCGTCGCTCAGCAGCTCCGCGGCCGCTTCTCTTCTTCCGAGTCGTACGCTTCTTCTCCGTCTTCTTCTTCTTTCTGGGACGAAGACGGCGACGGCAACGACGACGACGGCGGCGGCGGCTACAACGACGACGACAGCGGCGGTGGCGGCGTCGGATTCAGCAACGCCGCTGCGGCGAGGACGGCCGCCGAGGACGCGTTCGTGGCCAGGCTGATGGCGAGGGCCGCCGGCGCACGGCTCAAGCGCGAAGGGAGGTAGAAAGAGACAGAGGGGAGGGGAAAAAAAAGACGAGAGGGAAAAATGCCGGACAAAAAACAAAAACAAATTACTGTAAAACAAAAAACATTTACTCTTTTTCCCCAATCATTTTATGTTTCACAGCTTATCGTTTCTGCGCTTGTCTTTTACAACAGGGCGGTTTCGCGACATCTCCAGTGGAGGAGGAAAGGGGGTAACAAGTTCGTTCGAAACGGACAAGTTTTCTTTTGGCCGCTTCTTGTCCTTTCTCCTGCGTTCTTTGCTCTCTTTCTCTCTCTCAAGGGTATGACTTCTTCAACAAAGTAAACATTTGTATTCCTCACTCCCTCTCGCCCCCGAAACGACTTTTATGGGGCTTCGGTTTCAATGATGGGGGGAAAGGAAGGGGGAGACTTTCCCTACGCGCTGCTGTTCACCCCTCTCTCTATCTCTCTTTCCTTCTCTCTCCACTCTCTCTCTCTTTTCCTCTCCTGCGACTCTCTTTTCTTTTTCCCTACCGACTCTGAAACTGGCTCCATTCTCCCCAAAGCCTCTCTCTCTCTAGATCTTTCTTCCTCTGTGAAGACAAAGAAGGAAGAAAAGAGAAAGAAAAAACGAGAAGAAGACTGAAAGCTCAAAAGACGGCAAGAGTTCTCCTGGAGCGGGGTGCGTACTAGAAAGAGAAACGAAAAAGAGAAGAAGAAAAAGAGCGGGGGGGGGGGAGGGGGGCGGGCAGCGGCGCGTGGGGCAAAGTTAAAAAAAAGGGGATTCGCGTGGTGGCTCTCGGACTCGAAGTTCCGCTGCTGCACGTCGCCGTCCGCGAGGGGACGCGCGCGGACGGGCAACGAAGGCAGTCGGAGAGGGTCCGGTGTTTTGGTTCTTAGTGCTTCGGTGTTCTGAAAGATCAGTGTTCATCGTCGCCGGCGTTGTTTTCGCCGCCGTTGTCTGGAGCTGTGGCAGCAGCAGCCGCAGCCGCAGGAGGGGCCGCGGCGCCGCTCGCGCCGCTCTCGTTGCTGCCTCCTGCAGATGCTCCGCTACTGCTGCCGGTACTAGACGAGCCGGAGCTCGCCCCGCCTGCGGCAGCGGCCGCCGCTTTTGCTGCTGCGGCAGCAGCCGCAGCTGCAGTCGCCGCGGCCGCAGAGGAGGTGCTCGTTCGGCTGCTCAGGCTGCTCAGCAGCGAACCCGCCCAGCTGCGGGTGCTCGAGACAGTCGCCAGCGTGCGCAGCAGGCCCGTGGCGTGTTCCGTCGCCGTTCGAGGGGTTTCCGGCAGCTCGAGGGAGGGCGCGGCGGCGGGGAGGATCGGGGGCTCGTCGCCGTCGCCGCTGTCGCCTCCGCCCTTCTCTTCTCCAAGCGAGTTTTGCGCCGAGTGAAGCGCCGCGGGGGGGAGAGGAGGCGAAGTCGAAGCGAGATCAGCAGCAACGTCATCGTCAGCGGCAGCAACAGGAGGAAACGCGATGGGTTCCGAAGGAGGAGGCCGTTCCTCCTCCTTCTTCTCTTTCTTCTCCTCGAGCGACGCCGCGGCGAGCGCCGCCGTCGCCGATTCCGCCTCCGCTGTCGCTGCTACTGCCGCTTCCTTGTCCTTATCCTCTGCCTTCGCGGCATCCCTGGCTCTCGCGGCAGCGGATACGACCTCCGCGGGAGGTTGCAGGCCCCTCGCGGCGGCTGCGGCCGCGGCGGCGGCGAGGGCGGCAGCAGTCCCGACGGCGGGGGCGCTGTTGCTCCTCGCCGCCGCCGTCGCAGCAGCAGCTGCAGCCGGTCCTTGCTGCTGCTGCTGCGTAGAGGGGCCCCTCGGAGAGGAAGAAGAAGAAGCGTTGGAATACCCGCTCTCGGCGCTCCCTCGCGCAGAGTCCAGCGCCGAAGCCGCCCTGGCCGCCGCCGCGGCGACGGCAGCGGCCGCGTCGACGACGGCGACCGGAGGGGGAGCCTCGGAGGAAGAGGACTGAGGAGCAAGGCTCGCGCGCGGCGCCAGCTGCTGCTGCTGCTGCGGCGGCGGCCCATAACCTCCCGTCTGCTGCTGCTCGGAGCCCTCTTGTCCGCTCATCGTTCCCCCGACGCCCCCCGCCGCTGCCCCTCCGGAGGGGGGCGGAGCAGCGACGCCCGACGACGACGCGTACGAGACGCTCGAGTTGGTGAACCTCGCGTAGTGCGGCGAGCCCGCCAGCCTCGCCAGCAGCAACGCCGCGGCCCTGAGGCACGCCGCCGCGTCCGCCGCCACGACGCGGACCACGCGGTCGGGCACGCCCGGCGGGCTCGAGTCCGGCGCGGACACGGCGATCGACGCGCGCGCGTCCTCGGAGAAGGCGCGGATGGTCGAGCCGCCCCTGCCGATCAGCGCGCCGCAGAGCGTGGCGGGCACGAGCAGGCGGAGCTGCAGGGGCTGGAGCAGGAGCTGCTGCTGCTGCGCCTGTTGCTGGAGCGCCTGCGCCTGCTGCTGCTGGAACTGGAGGAACTGCTGCTGCTGGAGGGCGAAGGCGTGGAGCTGGTGCGGGGTGGCGCACGGCGGCGGCGGCGGCGGGGGAGGCTGCTGCTGCAGAGTGTTTGCTGCTGCCGCTCCTCCTGGGCCCGGGCGGGCGGCTCGCAGCGCGGCCTCGGCCTGCGTCACGGGAAAAAGAGGAGAGGGAAAAGAGAGCCGGGTGAGCGACGACGAAAAAGACAAGTCGAAGAAGAAGAAGAAACGAAAAGAACCGAAAACTCTTCCGCGCTCACTCTCTCCGCGGCCAGCTTCTGCAGCACCAGGTGCAGCGCGGTCAGCACCGACTCCATCGAGCCCGCGATCAGCAGCACCCGGTCCTGCGTCCCCGGGAAGTACTCCCGCGCCCTCGACAGCTGCAGCCGCGCGCCGCTCGCGGCCTGCAGGGCCCCGATCGCGCCGCCGGCGCGGCCGATCACCGCGCCGGCGGCGCTGTTGGACACGAGGAGCTTGGCGATGACGCGGAACGAGGCGAGGTGGCTCTGGTGCTGGCCCTGGCTCTGGGGGGGCTGCCGAGGAGGCGGCGGAGGTGGGGGCGGGGGACGCTGCTGCCCGTAGTTGCCCATCGCCGGCGGCGCGAGCTGTTGCTGTTTTTGGATGGAGGAGGAGGAGGAAGGAGAGGAGGAAGGGGAAGAAGAGGAGGGGGAAGAAGAGGAGGGGGAAGAAATGAGCCTCTGGAATCCGAAAGAAGGGGGGGGGGCAGCGGGAGGGGGGGGGGCTCTCGGCAGGCGGCGGCGGGGGGGCCCCGGCAGGCGGAGGGGGAGGGAGGAAGGAAAGCTGTCGGGGTTGAAAGCCGAGACGGCTGTTGCTTCTTCGAATGAGGTACGACAGCGACGAACGCCAATGTCTTTCGTCTGCCACGCGCCCGCCGCCCAATTTCGGCACATTGAAAGGCCCTCTCTCCGCGCCCCAAAGTCGTCGCACCTGAAATACCCCCGCAGACGCCGGAGCGAGCTGGAGAGGGTGCGGGGGCTGCCAGGTACCGTGACTTGTGCCTGACATTCTTCAGCAGAAGGAGCCGTCGCCTCTCTTGCTTCGCTCTCTCGATTGGGTCTTTGCAGATGTGCTTGATAGCTCACTTTCTGCTCCAACACTTTCTGCTCCAGCGTGCTCAATCGAGCCGGGAGAGGGAAAGCTCTCTCTCTAGGCTCTCTCCCTCCGTTTTAACGGGACGGGGGCTGGTCGGTCCACGCTGTGTCGCGGAAGGAAAGAAAAAGGGGCCGTCTCGCCAAGACGCCAAGTTCAAATCCCTTCGCCCTCTCCTCCTCTCTCTCTCCAACGGAGCAGCGCCCTCGTCGCGAACGCGCCCTTTCCCACGCCTCTCAGCGTCTGGAAAAGGCCTCGGAAGAGCGTTTTCGGGGTAAGAGCGAGAAGAAAGAGCTATCTCTCTCTCCTGCAAGCTCAAAATCACGGCGGTGACGACAGCCGGAATGTGAAAAGAGCTCTGAGCCCGACCAAGAAGGGGAAAAAAAAAAAACACTCTTGCTTTAGCTTTTGCTCTCCTCGCTCTGCTCGCTCTGCTCGCTCTGCTCGCTCTCTCTCGAGATGCAGCCCCCGCCGCCGCCTCCCGCGGCGCCTCCCTATGTGTACCCGCAGCAACAGCAGCAGAGCATGGCAGGAGCGGGAGCCCAGGCGCCGCCTCAGCAGCAGCAGCAGCAGCAGCCCGGAGCACACCTGCTCCAGCCAGCGGCTCCAATGCCTCCTCCTCCTCCGCAGCCCTACCCCTCCTCGCGGCCCGGCTCTTACACGCCTCCGCGGCCAGCGGGGCCTCCTCCGGGTACGTCTTCAGCCTCTCGCGCGAGCAAGGACGAGAACAAAGGGGGAAAGAGACGAAACGCTCGTTCTTTTGGACTCGTTCTTCTTTCCTTTTCGACGTCATGCGGAAACCAGCGTCGCCGTTTCTCTCCCTCTTCTTCTTTTCCTTCTCACCGCCCTCCCCCTTCTCTGTCCTTCCACCCGCAAAACAGGCGCCTACGGTGGTCCTGTAGCCCCTCCTCTGCAGCAGCAGCAACAGCAGCCACCGCTCGTCGCGAGGGAGCATCCCCCGCGCTACCTCGGGCCCCCGGCGCGGCAGGCGCTGCCGCAGGCGCCGCCCTCCTTTGGTGCCACTCCTGCTGCTCCCGCTGCTGCTGCTGCTCAGCCCGCGTTCCAGCAGCAGCGGCCGCCGCCTCCTCCTCCTCCTCCTCCTCCTTCTCAGAAGCAGGAGCAGCAGCCTCCGACGGCGCTGATGCAGCAGATGCGCCTGCAGCAGCAGCAGAGGCCCCCTTATCCGCCGCCTCCGCAGCAGCAGCAGCAGCAGCAGCACCAGCAGCAGCAGGCCCGGCCCCCTCCGCCGCCTCCTCCGCAGCAGCAGCGGCCGGGATTGGTGATTCAGCAGCAGATGCAGCGGCCCCAAATGATGCCGCCTCCAATGCAGCAGCAGCAGCAGCAGCAGCCTCCACAGCAGCAGCCTCGGCAGCAGCAGCCTCCACAGCAGATGCAGCAGCAGCAGCAGCTCCGAGGCCCGGCGACGATGCTGCCCCCGCCCCCTCCGGCCTTTGGCGGCGTCGTCGTCTCCGGCGGCGGCGGGACGCGGGGCACGCCCTCAGCAGCGGCAGCGGGAGCGCCCCCTCCTTTCGGCGCCTCGTCCCCCTCCTCCCCCTTCGCGCGGCCCGGCCCGCCGCAGCGGATAGACCCGGCGCAGATCCCGCGGCCGGCGGCGGCGGCGGCGGCGGCGGGCCCCGCCGCCCCCTCCGCCGCCGCCGACGCGGCTTCCCCCCCGCGCCCGATCATGCACCGCACGCGCTCTGCCCCCAGTCAGCAGCAGGAAGGGTTCTCGCAGCAGCAGCAGCAGCAGCAGCAGCAGCAGCAGCAGCAAGA
>Ga0315287_10004296_pt1 | contig 13884 bp, 11 predicted proteins | sample YL17G11_0_MG_FD_205037 | JGI IMG/M metagenome (GOLD analysis project Ga0315287, IMG submission 205037) | Sediment microbial communities from Yellowstone Lake, YNP, Wyoming, USA - YL17G11_0 | ecosystem: Environmental > Aquatic > Freshwater > Lake > Sediment | place: USA: Wyoming | collected... | reverse complement strand
GTCGGGCGGGGGGGGGGGGGGGGGGGGGGGGGGTGGTGGGGGGGGGGGGGGGGGGGGGGGGGCCCCCCCGGGGGCCGCCGCCCGCCGCCCCCCGCCTCCACCCGCGCCCTGGCCGCCACACGCAGTGTGCAGCCAAGCGGCGCCGCGCCGGGCCTCCCCCCCCCCACGCCGCCCTCCCCCCGCGGCCGCCTCCTCGTCTACCTGGCCACCGACGACGCGCGCGTCCTGTCCCAGGCAGCGGCCGCCTACCCGGGCGTCGACTTTGCCGCCGACGACGCGGCCGCCTCCTCGGCCGCGCTCAAGGCCCGCCACTCCCGGGCCTCCCTGGCCGGCATCGCCGACGACGTGGAACGCCTGGCGGGCGGGGCCTGGCTGGTCGGCACGTTCAGCTCCCAGGTCTCGCGCCTCGCGTACGAGCTCGCCCAGGTGCGCGGCTTCCCCGGCGCCCCCGGGGTCGACCCCTCCTTCCGGGCGTCCTCCGTGGATTCCGGGTGGTACTACGGGGGCGGGTCGGACGTGCCCTTCCGGGCGGACGCGCCCCTGCAGCCGGCGACCTGGAAGGGCGCCAACCCGCGCGGGCCGGGCGACGCACGCGTGGCGGGCGGGGTCGCGGCCGGCGGCCGCCTGGCCTGCTCCCCCCTGGCCGGCCACCCGGGCGGGCCGGGCGTGCTGTCCTGCCGGCGGTCCGCGACGCCGGACAATGCGTGGGAGAATGACGTGGACGCGCCGGCCGTGCTGGTCCGGCGGTGCGCGGTGGAGGAGGGCGTATTTCCACGGCTGCTGCGGGCGGAGCAGGCGGAGCGAGCGGCGAGGGGGGAGGTCTGAAAAGGGGGGAGAAAAACCCACACTTTTTTTTTTCCCACCCACCCCCGCACACGCCCCCATGGTCGACGCCGACGACCAGCAGCAGGCCCAGCAGGAGCAGGAGCCGGCCCCGCCCCCCCCCGGACCCCCGCCCCTGCGCCTGGTGGCGCCGCCGCCGGCAGCGGGAGCAGCGGGAGCAGAGGGAGCGCCGGGCGGTGGCGGCGCGGGCAAGACCGGCCCGCCCCCCGCCGGCGGCAGGCCCCGCGTCCTCCGCCCGCGCGTTGGGGGCGGCGGCGGGGATGGCGAGGCGGGCGGGGAAGGCGAGCCTGAGCCACCCCCCGACGCCCGGGGCGTAGCGAGGGCGGACAGGGCGCCGCTGGGCGGCGGGGGCGGGGGCGGGGGCGGAGGCATCGGCGCGGCACTGCTTTCCCCCGAGGGGGCCCCCGACCCCGCCGCCGGCGCCACCAGGCACCAGGCCGGCCCGCCCCCCCGGGCGCCGCCCTGGGCGGCCGCCCTGACCCGCCCGCCCGCCCCGCCCGCCCTCCCCCGCCCGGGCGGGCCCCGCCATAAGACGGCCCTGCGGACAGCGCCGCCTCCCACCACGACCGACGCGGCCGCACCGCGCCCGCACCCCCCTCCCCCGCCGCCCACCACCACCCGCGGCCGGCGCAAGCACGCGGCCGTCGGGTGGGATGGGGGCGCCTGGGGAGGGGGCGGCGGCGGCCCCCGCCCGCCCAGCCCGCGGGCCGCCCCGCCGCCGGACCCGGGCGAGCTGGCGGCCCGCCTGATGTGCCAGGCGTGCGGTGAGTGAGCGCAGAGAGGAAGGGCAGCCCCTTTCTTTCTCTTGTTAACCTCGCCACACCTTCCCATCACACCTACCCCTCAACTCCCTTTTTCATCATCAATCAGGCCTGGGATACGACCCCACCCCGCCCCCGCCTGGCGGGTGGGACGCGGCGGAAGCGGCGGCTTCCCCAACCACCCTGACGCCCGCGGACGTGGCGCACGTGCGTTCCAAGAAAAATTGGAGAGAAGCTCTCAACCTTTCTCCGTCCATCCATCCATCCATTTTTCTCACACTCCTCCCCCTCTCTCTCCTCACAGGCCGCCCTCTACCTGTGCATACCGGCCACGCCGACCGCGGCAGAAGTGGGGGCGGCCGTCCTGCCCTGGGCCGGTGGCACCGGTCCCCTGGCCGTCGCGGCGGTGGCCTTTGCCGGCGACCCGACCGCGGCGGAGGCGCTGTTGGCGTCCCAGCCCGCCCGCTTTGCCCGCCACGCCCACCGGTGGGCGGCCGTCACGGTGGGCCAGGAAAGCGGCAGCGGCGCCCCTTTTGCCAGTGGTGGGCTGGCTCCTTTGCACCACGCGGCCGCCCGGGCGGGGCGCGGGGTTGCGGAGGCAGCGGGCGAGGCGGACGCGGCCGCGGCGGCCGCCCGGGGGGATGCCGGGGCTGGCAGCGGCAGCGGCGGCGGCGGCAGCGGTAGCGCGTTTGCGTCCGCTGCGGCGGCCCTGGACTCGGCCGGGCGGGCGGCCCGGCTAGCCGTGGAGGCGGAGGTGGCCGCGGCAGCGGTGGGGCAAGAGGGCGGCGGGACGCGAGCGAGCAGGGGGCGGGGGCGGAAGCGGGGGCGGGGGCGGCGGGGCGGGTGAGGTGAAAAATGAGAGAGGAGGTTTGGAGAGCACACTCTCGTCCTGGGCTGCGCTTTCCTCTCACGCTCCCTCTCCCACCTCCGGCGGGGGAAAAGCTCTCTCCTTTCTTCCCGTGACGCTCCCTAGACAGCATCCACCAAAGCGAAAGCATTTGGTCCTACCCGTGGCGCACCGTTCTCAGCAGCGCCGTGTGAGAGAGTTTTTCTTCTTGCGCTCTCTCGTCCGTCTCGCAAATGCAGGGCGCCCCCCTCCGCCTCTCCCGTCGCCCGAGCGACGGGCGGCTGACAGCCTTCGCGCCCAAACCCGCCCACCGCCAGGCGCGGCGCCATGCCGGCATGCTCCAGCCCCGGGCCGTCATTGAGGTGAAAGGTGGAGGAGAGCAGGAGCGATGCGAGAGCGGAAGGGAAGAACAAGCAAAGGGCGGCTGCGCGCGTCCTCGCGCTCGACCCCACCGACGGACGCCCTCACCCCTCCCCCGCCTCCCCCCTCACACACACACAGTCCGCCCCTCCCACCGCCCCCCAAACCGAGCCCCGCCCGCCCGCCCTGGAGTCGGGGGACTACCCCGAATACAAGCCCCCGTCGTCCGGCACGGGCAAGCCCCGCGTCGTCGTCGTCGGCTCCGGCTGGGGCGCCTGCTCCTTCATCAAGGCGCTCTCCCCGGGGGCGGCGGCCGGGATGGACCTGACGGTCGTCTCCCCGCGCAACTACTTCCTGTACACGCCCCTGCTGCCCGCCGTTGCGACGGGGACGGTCGAGGACCGGTCCATCGTGGAGCCCGTCCGCAAGGTGCTGGCCGGGAAGGGCGCCTACTTTGAGGCGGTCGTGCACGAGGTCGACCCGGCCCAGAAATCCATCGTCTGCTGCTTCCCGGCCGACGCGGGCCTGGACCAGGCCTGCTTCAAGGTGCCGTACGACATCCTCGTCCTGGCTGTCGGCTGCGTCAACAACACCTTTGGCGTGGAGGGCGTGGCCGAGCACGCCACCTTCTTCAAGTCGATCGAGGACGCGGCCCGCCTGCGGCGGCACGTGTCGGAATGCTTTGAGCGGGCGGCCCTCCCGCAGACGCCGCCCGAGGAGAAGGCCAAGCTGCTGTCCTTTGTGGTGTGCGGGGGCGGGCCGACGGGGGTGGAGGTCGCGGCCGAACTGCACGACATGATCGAGGACGACCTGGCCAAGGTGAGGGAGGGGAGAGACGGAAGGGGGAGGAGGAGGGAGGCGCGCGTGCGGGCGGCCCCTTGCCAGAGAGAGAGAGAGAGAAAAACACTCACCATCCCCTCTCTTTTTTTCATCCTCTCTCTGAAGATCTACCCCGACATCGTCGAGTACGCCAAGGTCCGCATCATCGAGCTGTCGGACCACCTGCTGTCCACGTACGACAGGGAGATCTCTAAATACACGGACGCGCAGGTGCGAATAGATGAGCGAAGAAACAAGCTGAGAAGGGGAGGCAGAGGGAAGCAGAGGGGAGAGGAGAGAGGGTCCCACCCCCCGCCTCCCACCCCGTCGACCCTTTCATTTTGTCTCCTCCCGCCTTTCCTTCACAACAAACACAGTTCCAACGTGCCGGCATCGACCTCATCCTCAACACCCGGGTCAAAGCCGTCCGGGGCGGCGGGCGGGGCCTGGGCGCGGTCGTCGTGGAGGACGCGGACGGGGGCATCGCGGAGATCCCGTTTTCGGCGTGCGTCTGGGCGACGGGCATCGCGATGCACCCCCTGGTCAAGCAGCTGGCGTCCCGCCTGCCGCCCGGGTCGCAGACCCACTTCCGGTCGGTCGTGACGACGCCCAGCCTGGAGGTGGTGGGGTCGGGGGGCACCATCTTCGCGCTGGGCGACGCGGCGACGATCGGGGCGGGCGCGGCTTTGGGCGCGGCGGAAGCCCTGTTCAGTTCGGCTGACACCAACGGGGACGGCTTCCTGGACCTGGCCGAGCTGCGGGCCCTGCTCCGCACGGCGGCCGGCCGGTTCCCCCACTTTGAGGAGCACGCCAAGTTCCTGGACGAGAAGTATGGGGGCCCCGCCCGGTGGGGCGGGCTGGTCCAGCGCGCGCTGGCGGCCGCCCGCACTGCGCGCGAGGTGGAGGCGAGCGTGGATGGTGGGGCGGAAGAGGAGAAGGGGCAGGCGTCCCCGCCCGCCGTCGCCAAAAGGACCGAGGGCACCGTCACCATCGACGACCTGGACGACGACACCCGGCTGACGGCGGCGGAGTTCGGGACGCTGCTGAAGTCGATCGACAAGGGCATCCGCGCGCTGCCCGCGACGGCCCAGGTCGCCGCCCAGCAGGGCAAGTACCTGGCCACGCTCGCCTCCTCGGGCGCCCTGACCGCGGCCACCGTAGCGCGGGAGGCCGGGTCGCCCCCCCCGCCCCCCCCCGCCCCCTTCCGGTACGGCCACAAGGGCTCGCTCGCGTACGTCGGCCAGGACCGGGCGGTGATGGACCTCCCGGTCGGCCCGCCCATTGTCGGCTGGGGCGCGGGCGCCGCCTGGAAGAGCTACGAAACGTTCGCCCAGATCTCCTTCCGCAACGCATTGCTGGTGGCCGGGGACTGGGTGCGGACCAAGATGTTTGGGCGTGACATTTCCCGGTTCTGAGACAAAGAGGGGTGATGGTTTTTTTTTTTGGTTGAGGGAGAGGGAGAGAAGGGGAGTGTCGGGAGACGACGGGGGCTCCAAGGGCCCCCCCCCACACACACACACGCACGCCCATCTCCTCTCTCTCCCCTCTTCGTGGGTTTTGTACGGGTAGGCCGCGAGGAATGTTGCGTGTGCTGGTGTGGCGCGTGCGCGGGTGTGTGTGTGAGTGTTATTTTGGGTGTCTTCATCGCAAACCCCTTCCGCGCCGCCGCCCGCCTCTCCTCCCCTAAGACAACGCGCCTGCCCCCCGCTCTCTCGTTCCTCGTTCACGCACACACACAGGCACACACACACACACACACCTCATGCACACACCCCTCTCTCACACACACCGCACCCCCCCACACACACCTCAGTACCCGCCCTGCAGGTCGGACAGGAAGGCGCGCGCGGCGGACGCCAGCTTGCGCGAGGCCGCGCCCGCGACCGCCTTGACCTGCTCCAAGTCTTGCATCGCCTGGACGGACAGCTGGCCCAGCAGGTCGTCCGCCGACAGGCCGCCACTGGGGCCGCCGCCATAGCCGCCGCCGCCGCCGCCGCCACCGCCGCCATAGCCGCCCCCCCCGCCCTCGCCATCCCCGCCGTAAAAGTCGGCGGAGGAGATGGCGGACGCGCCCGTGAAGCGCTGCAGGCGGGCCGAGGCGGCCGCGGCCGCCGCGTCCGCGGCCGGGTCGCCGTGGAATTGGGAGGAGGAGATGGCCTTGGCGTCGCCAAACCGGCGGCGGGCGGCGTCCTGGTCGGCGGCGGCGGCGGCGGCGGTGGCGGCGGCGGCGGAGGAGGACGACGCGCCGCCGCCACCCGCGCGGCTGCCACCATTCGCGCCCAGGCGGCCCGGCCCACCGCCCCCGCCGCCCAAGCCCAGCCGGCCACCGCCCAGCCGGCCCGGCCCGCCCTGCTGGTGGCGGGCCGCGCCCGAGGAAGCACCGCCCGACCCCCCCGCTCCCCGCAGTGGCGCGGGCGGGCGGTCTGGGTCGGCGAAAAAGTCATCGTCATCATCACCAAACCCGCCGCCGCCGCCGTCGCCGCTCCCCAGCCCGCCGCCCAGGCCGGCCAGGGAGGACGGCCCCTTCTTGCGGGCCATCCCCGGCAGGGCGACATGGCCGTCCGCGCCCCGCGTGACGGCTGACGCCGCCGGGGCGGGCCCCGCCGCCGACGCATCCACCTCCTCCGTCAGGGCGGCGTACGCAAACCGGGACGCGGCCGCCGCAGCGGGCGGCGCGCCAAACTCGCCGGGCGCGGCCGTCGCGGCCGCGGGCGACTCCGGCTCCGGGGTCGGCTCCGCGGGGGCCTGGTCAAACAGGGATTCGTCCACCTTGGCCCCCCCAGCGGCCGCGCCCAGGCGGCGCACGCCCAGGCCGCCGCCCGCGCCCGCCCGGGCGGCGCCCAGCCCGCCCCCCGGGCGGCGGGCGCCGCCGCCGCCGCCCAGGACGAGGCGGGGCTTGGCGGCGGCAGGGGCGGCGGGGGCGGCAGCAACGACGGGCGCCGCAGCAGTGGGCTCCGACGCGGCGGCCATGGCGGCCGCCGCGGCGGCGGCGGACCCGGCGGCCGCTGCGATGGGCGACGCGGGCGCGCCATCGCCTCCGCTGGCCGCGTCTTTGGCCAGCGCCGCCCGGTACAGCGCGGCCGCCCGGGACGTGTACTTGACCTCGATCTTGTCCGCCCCACTGTCCACCCAGCCGTGTTGCTTAAAGAACTGGCGGGCCCGGCCGTTGCCGCCCGCGGACATGAGCTGAGGAGCAGAGAGAAGAGAAGATAAGATGGAGAGAGGATGAGGGGAGGTTGCGAGAGAAAAAGTCTCGCTCCATCGGCGCGCGCTCGTTCGCTCTCTCTCACCCCACCGCGCACCCGGCACGCCTCTCTCTCGCTAGCACACACACACACACACACACATGCCCGGTCTCTCCCTCCATATCTCCGCTCTCCTGACTCTCACTCACCCCCAGCTGGTCGTCCGACCAGGTGTCGAGCGTGGTGGACCTGACAAAGGACAGGTGGACGCCGAGCGAGCGGTGGACGCCCGCGCAAGACAGGCAGACGAAGACGCCGTAGGGGACGGACGCCCAGGTCGGGTTCTTGGCGGGGCAGTCGAAGCAGACCTGGTGGGAGGAGAAGAATTGGGGAGTGTGTGAGGGGCGCGCGGGACGGGGAAGGAGGGGGGAGCCGAAGAAAAAAAGGCGCCCCTCCTCTCGATGCGGCGCGCTCTCGGACGCCCCCAGCACGCAAGGGGGCCGCCCTTTCCTTTGGGCGCGACTCGGCACGTCGCTGGCATATCCACCGTCGTGCCGTCTGGCTGGCGGGGCGCGTGGGAGGAGCCAGCGTGCGCCAGAAAGAGCGCGCGTGCGCAAAAAACGCTGCGCCGTAAGGGGGGCCTCGTGGAGGGAGCAAAAAAAAATGGCGGGCCTTCACTCGGCTCGCTGCCAGGGCGCGGGGCAGCCGCCCTCCTCGCCCTGCCGCCCTCGCCAGTACAGACACCGAGCCTCTCAGACGTCAAGCGGGGTCAATCCGTGGGACGAGGGCGGCAGGGGCCCGTGCAGCCCGCTCCTTTCTCACCGCTCCCGCGCCGGAGCTCTCTCCAACACACACCGCCCCGCCTCTCTCTCACCTTATTCTCTGGCTTGCACCGCATCTTGCGGAACAGGGCGTCTCTTTCTGGTTGGGCCATGGTGGATGGGAATAGTGTTTTTATAAATGGAGAGCGAGAGAGGAAAATTCACTTATTTTTTTGTGTGGAGGAATCGACAAACAAGAAATGAAGGACGGCGCGTCCCAACCTCGCCCAGGCCCCTTGTCTAGGTGCGAAGCGGCACGTCCCAACCTCGCCCCGGCCCCTTTTCTCACTCTTTCCCCGTCACTTTATCTCTCCTAAACACATATTTCACACACAGCAGCACACAGCAACACGCACTCTCAGAAAACTCGAGTTTTCTGAGAGCTCAAAACTCGTCCCGCCCCCCATCCCAGCCCGGCCGGACGAGCACTCCACCCCCACCTCGCCCCCCGCCCCCCACCCTCTCCTCCTCCTTCCCGCCGCCGCCCCACACCAGCGTGTCGCCCAGAGACAAGGACCCGCCAAGGCCCGCCTCCAGGGCGTCCAGGGCAAAGGGTGCCGCCGCCTCGAACCGGACGGTGCGGGCCTCCCAGGGCAGGAGCAGGAAGCCGCCGTCCGAAAACTGGCCAGCCAGCCCGGGGCCGGACGCGAGGGACACGAGCGGGGCGACCGCGTCGGCCGCGACGGTGACCTCCGCGGCACGCCCACCGCTGCCCGGGACGTGGCGCAGGCCCGAGAAGCGCAGGCGCGGCGCTACCGCCAGGCCGGACGCGTCCTTGGGGCGTGCGAGGTAGGCGACCGCCTCGGCCGAAAAGGCGGGCGCAGGGGAGGGTGCGGCGGCGGCAGCACCAGGCGCCGCACCGCCGCCGCCGCCCACCCGGTGGTGGTCGGCCGGAAAGGTGATGCCCGCGGACGCAGCGGCGGCGGGGGTGGGCGGCACCAGGGCAGCAGCGGCGGTGCTCACCCCGCCCGCCCACCCGGCCGCCCCGACCCGGGGCGCGCCCAGCCCCGCCCGGCCGCGCGCGCTCGCCCGCACCCGCACCACCACCTCCGCGGGGGACGCCACGCCCGCCGCTTTCAGCAGGCTGGCCACGGGGACCTCGTAGATGGGGGCCGAGGTCAGAGGGGCCAGGCGGAAGGTGCCGTTGAGGACGGCGCCCGCTCCCCCATCCTTCCGCCCCGCCCCCCACCGCACGACCTCCACGCTGAGCTCCCCCTCCAGCCCGCCGGCCACGTCGGACGCGGCCCAGACGGTGAGGGAATGCGCGCCCTGGACGGTCGACAAAGCCAGGGGCGCGTAAAAGCGGCGGGCGAAATGATGGAGCAGGCGCCAGGGCGGGGTGGCCCCGGGCGCGCCGCCGGCGTAGTCCAGCCCGCTCCAGGATTGGCCCGCCCAGATGTCGTTCAGCTGCCAGTACAGGACCCCGCCATTGCGCACCTCCGGGTCGCTGCGCAGGCGGCGCCAGGCCGAGATGGCAGTGTCGTAGGCTAGGGCCTGGGCGGCCTGGGTCAGGTAGGCCCAGTGCCGGAAGAGGCGTTGCGGGGCCGGCTCGGAGGGGAAGGACGGGTGGTGCGGCGCGCGCTCGCCCACAGACCGGGGCGGGACTTTGAAGGTCCGCCCGACCTGCGCCTCCATCTCCGCATTCCCGCCCGCGTGCCGCTGGCGCCAGGTCCACATGGCCCCGCCCCGGTCCGCCCTGTCGCCCGCGTCCGTCGCCACCGCCGCCACGTCAGCGGAGGGGAAGGATTGGAACCCGAACTCGGACACAAAGCGGGCGGCCGGGTAGGTGGCCGGGTCGAGCGGGTCGGCCGTGTAATTGTAATAGTGGACGTCCCCCGCGTAGGGCGACCCGGAATCGCCCCACCGCTTGACGTACGGGTCTTCACTGATAACCCCGTTGGTCGGGGAGGCGTCGATGAAGGGCGCGCCCGCGTGGGCGGCCAGCAGGGCGGCCCGCACGGTCTCCACAAAGAGGACGTAGTAGTCGACCGCCCACAGACGGGGCTCGGCCTTCGCCGCCTCGAACCAGGTGAACGCGGGTTCCAGCTCATTATTGCCCCCCCACAGGGCCAGGGAGGCGTGGTGCCCAAACCGGCGGGCCTGGTGGACGACCTCGGCGGTGACAGCCTCCAAGAAGGGCGTGTCCCGCGGGTAGAAAGCGCAGGCGGCCATAAACTCCTGCCAGACCAGGACGCCCATTTCATCCGCGGCCTCGTAAAATTCAGAGGGTGGGTACGCTCCTCCGCCCCAGACGCGCACCATGTTCATGTGGGCGGCCGCCGCGGCGGCGATGACGCCCCGCACCAGGCCGGGCGCCCTGGAGTGGAAGATGTGGGGCGGAATGTAATTTGCGCCCTTGGCAAAAACCTCGACCCCGTTGACCTCAAAGTGGAAGGTTTCCGAGGCCTCGCCCGGGGCGGGCCCGGGCGCGCGGGCGGGCGTGGGCACCCGGATGAGGGAGATAGTGCGCAGGCCGACGCGGCGGGTCAGGGTGGAGGGAGGAGGGGGAGGAGGAGCAGCATGTTGGCCACCAGGCGCGCGCGCGTCCTCGTTCTCATGAGGTTGGTAGGCCAGGTCGAAGCCGTACAGGGGCTGGCGGCCGTAGCCGTGGGGCCACCACAGCGCGACCGCTGACGCGGGGATGGTCAGGCTAATGGGGACGACCGCGTCGGTAGAGGCCAGGCCCCGGGCTAGAGGGGGCGTGGCCGCGAGGGCGGTGGCCGCAGAGACGGCGACGGAGCGCGCTGGCAGGCCCGCGGCCAGCCCCGCCGCCACGCCCGCGCCCGCGCTCGGCCGCACGCTCAGCGTGCCGGTCTCGCCCTCCCGCAAGTGCGACAGGACGGCATCGAAGTGGAGCGTGACGTCACCCGTCTCCGCGTCGTGCCCCTGGCGGACGGTCGCGGCGGAGAGGAAGCCGGAGGAGTGGGCGACCAGGGACACGCCGCCCGCGATGCCGGCGGGCGCAAAGGCCGGGCCCCAGTCCCACCCGAAGTCGGAGGCGGGCTTGCGCAGGAAGTTCCAGTGGTCCATGCCGCCCAATTGCTGAGAGAGGAGGAAGAGAGAGGAGGGGAGAGAGCGAGTGTGTGTGTGTGAGCGGGCGTGTGTGTGTGCCTTTTCTTCATCCACCCACACACCCCCAATCGTTCTCATTCATTTCATCTCTCTCTCACCTTGACGAACGGGACCTTGTACGGGTAGGCCGCCGCCCGGGCCGCCGCCTCGGCCTCGGCAGGCAAGAAGGCCACTTCCAGGGTGTTGCCGGAGGGGCGCAGGGCGGCCTGGACGCCCCGTAAGACGCAGGGCGCGTGCGCGGACGCGCAGGCAGCGGTGGCTGCCCCGCCATTCAGGGACACGCGCGCCACCGTGTCGACGCCGTCCAGGACCAGGTCGACGACGGTGCCGGGCTGCTGCTGGTCCAGCATGGAAGCCGGCGCATCAAAGGTGGTGGTGAAAGTCCAGGCCGCGTCGGCCGCCCAATTCAGGTCGCGCTCGCCGTAGCTTTTAAAAAAATGAGAGGAGAGGATGAGGTTGGGAGAGGGAGAGGCGCCGCTCGCGCCGCAGGCGCCCCGTGCGTTTTCGGTCTCCCTCTCACGTCCCGCCGCTCTCTCTCTCCTCTGAACTTCCCCACTTTCTCACCCGTGCAGTGGGTCAGGCACCTGCCCGTCCGCGACCAAGGCCTCCAGCGCGTACACAGGCAGGTCGGCCGTGACGGTGCGGCCCGCGCCGGAGATGGTCCAGGCCGCATTGAGGGGGTGGACGTGCGGGTGTTGGGCGGCGGCCATGGCTTCTGCTCCTGGTGGCGGCGCGGCGGCTACCAGGGTGATGATGAGCAGCGGGAGCAGGGCCGCCCAGATGGGCGGGGGCATGCGCGAAATAGAGAGGGGGAAGGGGGTTGGCGCGAGAGAGACGAGACAATGGAAATAAATGTTTTCTGGACAAAAAAACATGTGCCTCCCCCCCTCGCTCTCTCTCTCTTCTCCCTCCTGGTCAAAAGCAAATGTTCTCCAGGTCTAGTGACCGCACCGCGCTCCCGTCCCCATCCTCATGGATGCCGTCCGAGGGCGGGGGCGGACGGGCGGGGCGCCAGGGCGCGCCGAGGGCGGCAAGGCGGTGGTGGCCGTGGTGGTGATGCTCGAGGTCGTCGGGGGACGGCGGCCGCCCTCCGCCCGTGCAGTGCAGGGCCAGCGCGGCCACCAGGCCTGCGGGAGTCGCAGCATTCGTGGGCGGGGTGATGACGGCGGCGGCGCCGGCACCGCTGTCAAAGGCGCCCGCGCGGGGCAGGGGGAGATTGGGTGGGGAGGCGGGGTGTGGTTGCAGGGGAGGAGGGGATAGGAGGGTGGCCGCCTCCGCCGCCGCCGGGGCGCTCACCATCGCACCGTCGGTCATGGATTCACCACACCCACCTCCACCACAGGGAGCGGAGGCGGCGGCGGTGCGGCGGGCCTTGCGGGGCGGTGACGCGAGGAGGCCGGTCACGCCCAAAGGAGGCCCGACTGGTGGGGGGGTGGGGGGGGGGAGAAAGAGGAAAGAAGTGTGTACGTTTGTGTGATTTAGGGCTTGCCGTTCCTCCAGGGGGGTCCGCTATCCCCTTTCATGCGCCCCTTGAGTGCCGGGCGGGCGGCCGAGGTGGGGCACGCGCGCGCGCGCAAAAAAAAAAAAAAAAAAAAAAGACAAAGACAGACCATCAGGCCTTGCGAGGTCGTCCTCCCGGCGCGGCCCGTCCGCGCCCGGGGCGGCCCGTTTGGCGATGCGGGACCGGGCGCCCCCTAGCCAGACAAGCATGGTAAGCAAAGGAGAGAGGTGGTGTGTGTGCGTGTGTGTGCTCGTGGCGGCCCCCGCCGTCGAACGCGAGGAGAAAAAAAAAATGAAATATGATGACGAGTGAGAGTGAGGTGGAGACAGGAAAAAAACACCCTCACAAAACAATACAGGAAAAACAAGCCGCCCGGACACGCCTCTCCAACCATGCCTCGCCCCCTCCTCTGCCTCTGTCTCCTCCTCCCGTGGCTTGCCCTCACCACGGCGGCCGTCCCGTCCCTCACCCGCTGGGTCCGAGGTGAGAGAGGCGACGCCTCGTCGCCCGCTCCATCCCCATCCACTCTCTACACCCTCTTCTCCACCGCGTCCTCCCCCGCCTGCGCGGCCGCCTGCGCCCTCGTCCTGCTGGAGGGAGACGGCACGGGCGGGCGCGTGCTCGCCTCGGCCAGCCCCTTGCGGCCGGCCCTGGTCGCGGTCGCGGTCGCCGTCGCCCAGGGCGGCACAAGCGATGGGGTGCCCCCCGCCCGCACCCTCCAGGCCCGGCTGCGCTGCCGCGAGGGGAGCGGGTGCACCCCCGCCGGCCCCGCCGCGGCCGGGGTGGGGCTGGACCTCGGGGGCGGGGGCGTGGTCGTCCGCGACGACCTGCCCACGCTGGTCGTGCGTGGGAGCGACGTCGGCGGGCGGCACGATAAGGGACAAGGCAAACATCAGCGAGCGGGGGGAAGGGAGGGAGAGGAGACCTTGCACGTGCAGCTGCACCCTGTTTTATACCCGCCGCCCCCTGCCGCCGCCGCCCCGGTGTCTTCCCGCGCCCTACAGCCTGTGCTGGCTGTGCTGAACGGCCTGGGGGCGGGGTGCGCGCTGGCGGCGTGGCGGCGACGGACGCGCGCCCTCGTCGTGGACACATAAAGAAGAAAAGAGGCGGGGTGGGTGGGAGCGCTGTGAAAGGGTTAGGTTTTTTTTTTCTCGCTCTCTCTCTCATCTGTTTTCACCACGCGCCTCTCTCTCTCTCTCTTTCCATTCACGCTTCCCACCCCTCATGCACCACCCCCCCAAACCCGGCAACCAGGGGGCTTACGCTGATGTGGCCCGCCGCGATGGCGGCCACGTCCCCGCCCGGCGCCGGGTGCGGGGCCTCGAAGACGCGCAGGCCGGAGGGCCCCCACACGAAGAAGGAGGAGGCGGTGGGCGAGCTCGTCACGGCTGCTGGTGCAGGTGGTACTGGTGCCGTGCCTCGCCCCAGCCCGACCCCATGGTCACCCACAGCCGGCGTGTACAGGGAGGCGTACTGGGCGCCCGGGTCGACGGTCGTCAGCAGGACGCGGCGAGGGAGGGGAGAGGGAGGGGGAGGGGGAGGGGGAGGGGAGGAGGCTGGTGCGGGCGCGGCCCCCCCCCCAACCCCCCCCCCCCCCCCCCCCCCCCCCCGAAAAAACAAACCCCCCCCCCCCCCCCCCCCCCCCCCCCCCCCCCCCACCCCCCCCCCCCCCCCC
>Ga0315287_10004295_pt1 | contig 13885 bp, 13 predicted proteins | sample YL17G11_0_MG_FD_205037 | JGI IMG/M metagenome (GOLD analysis project Ga0315287, IMG submission 205037) | Sediment microbial communities from Yellowstone Lake, YNP, Wyoming, USA - YL17G11_0 | ecosystem: Environmental > Aquatic > Freshwater > Lake > Sediment | place: USA: Wyoming | collected... | reverse complement strand
TTCATTATTCTGAGTTGAATTCGAACGTCGCCTCCTTTCCATAGGAGGGGGCTTGAAGGGAATCGTGCTCGAACAGACAGGTTCCTTGCATCAAGTTGAGAACGATCAACCTTGGAGGTTCTCATGGCCGTTATTGCAATGACACGGGAGATGGGGTCGCGTGGACGGGACGTGGCGTTGGGCCTTGCAGGTCGACTGGGATTGGAAGTCTTTCATCACGAACTCGTTGAGCGCGATCTTGCCCGGCGCATGCACCTTCTCTACGGAGGGTTCACTGAGGGCTTTGGAACGCGCGCTTTGAAGGGAGCGCAGGCTCTGCTGGACGAGTTGGGCTGAATGTCAGGTAGCGGGTTGAGGGACGGTGGCTCGAAGCCGCGCATCACTTATTCCGCGCGCCGTCGTACTTGGTGTGTCACCGTTTCGGGCGTGCGGTGCCAAATGGCGAGAATCGTCATGTTGCGCGGCGTGCCACGGCGTGGCCGCCTGTTCCCGTCTGCGGGCGACAGCAATTGACCGTCGCGGCGCTCAGTTGGAACGACAGCGAATCAGCGTCGCGGATCACTCTCGGGTGCCACGCCATCAGCACCGTACGTCACCGCGTTGGAGGCAAACTTCGTGCAGGAGCGCTTGTGCGGCTCACCGACGATTGCGAGCCGAAGAGGGATCGCTGGGCGTACTAACGAAGTGCTGATCGCCACTGTCCGCGGCACCCCGTGCCTCCGCATCGCGGCGACCGGCCAGCGAGTGCATCAAGCATCGGTATTGCACCTCTGCAGACGGGTCGAGTTCGAGCGCGCGCCGATAGCAATCCTCGGCCGTCAGGTGCTGGCCGCTGTCGAAAAAGCGTCGCGCTGCTAGCTCTACGAGGCGCAGGTATCGCGCGCGCAGGCGCTCCCGATAGGCGAGAGCCCAAGGCGCATCGCATCCGCTACCCAGAAAGTGCCCGCGGTACATCGCCAGCACGCGCAAGAGATCGTCGTCGGTCGTGCCGCCTCGTTCAGCGCCTTCGGCCAGGCGGGCAAAAGCGATCGAATCGACCCAGCAATGCCGCGTGTCGAGTGAAAGGCGCCCGCCGTCCTGTCTGACTGATTCGACGCTGCCGAGCAACCGGCGCAACCGATGCAGAGTGATTTCCAGACTCTTCCTGGCTGCGTCGCCTTCGGCATCCGGCCACAACGCATCCATCGCCGTGGACATCGCGACCGGACTGCCGCCGTGCGTCACCAGCAACAGCAGTAGCTCCATCGGTCGCTTCGCACTGCGCGGCTTCTTCATGTTGTCGTCGGCAGCTGGCGCGCTTGATCGTTCCAGCGACACATCGCCCAATACGCGCAAGCGCACCGGCCGCGGCCACTCCTCGATCTCATCGGGCGGAAGCGGCAACTCGTTCGCTTCGATCACCCGCAGGACCATATCGGGCTCGATGCCCTCGCGCAGTGCATTGGCCAAGGCCTCGGTCAACAGCACGTCGGCGACGTGCATCCCGCGGACGATGCCGCGGCTGCGACTGAGCGACAACGCCTCGGCCAGCGAGGCGCGCGCCTGTGCAGGCTCGCCGCATCGGCGCTGCGCTATCGACATTAGCAGGAGCGTCGGGAAGATGATGCCTACGTTTCCCCATTCGCGCCCGGCGACGACTGCATTCGTGGCATGGTCATGTGCGGCTTCGTTCTCGCCCGTGCAAAGCGCCACCTGCGCAAGCAAGGCCTGCGAGACGGCGTACCACGGCGACCCATCGCGCGTCAGCGCGTCCATTTCCCGTGCTTCGCGCTGCGCTTCGACGAACCGACGCGCCTCGAGGTGCAGCCGCACGGCACCGGGAAGGAACTGAATGTTCCGGAAGGGAACCTGTCGCACGATCGGCCGCAGCCGCAGCTGCAGCGCCTCGGCTTCGATGCGGTCGCGGCCATGCAGGGCCGCGCGAAAGGCGCTGTTCCACACGCCGATCTGGTCGATGTAGAAGCCGCCCACATCGCCGAGTGCGTTCAATTGCTGCAGCAAGTGACGGTGGTCGGCGGCCGTGCCGCAGGCAATCCGCCAGACGCTGATCTGCGTCAGGGCTGCGGCGCGCGCGAGCATCGAGCCCTGCCCCGCATCGAGGATGGCACGCAACTCCAGCTCCAGTTCGCGCAGCCGCTCGAAATCGCCGTTCGCGCTCGCGCAGGAACAGAGGAAGGCGCCGAATTGCAGCTTCGCTTCGAGATCTGTGCTGCGCGCGAATAGCGGATCGATGCGCTCGCGCAGGCTGCGCATCAACGGCAGCATCTTCGCTGTGCGCAGGTCGACCCGAAAGTGCGCCAGAGCTTCCATCTGCTGCGCCGGGGTGAGCCCCTCCCATTGCCGATCGACCAGCGCAATCAGCTCCTCGATGCGGCGTTGGCAATCGTCAACGCTTTGCGCAGTGTGCAAGAGCCAGCAGCGCACCGCGAATGAGCCCACGGTATCCAGTGCCGCATCGCAAGCCTCGCGCGCCGTCAACATCGCGCGTTCGGTATCGTGGGCGCGGGTGGCGAGCTTGCATATGCCAAGCCACAACAGCAGCCGCGGCGTTCGCTCGACGCGCGCCGCGGGCACGCATTCGATCCAATGGCGCAAGGTCGCGAACCGGGCACTGCGCGAGAGGTTCAGTGCCTGCTGCTCGATCAGCGTGGCAAGCCGGTCGTGGTCGTCAGCGTCGATCAGCAACTGCGCCGCGCCTTCGATCTGGCCGGCGGCTTCGAGCAGCGCGGCGCTTCGGCGCAGTAGTGCGTTCAAGGTCTCCGCATCTAGCTGCTCGTGCGCCCGCCGGCGCAGGAAATCGCGGAACAGTGGGTGGTATTCGTAGGAAACGCTCGCCGCCGAGCCAGCATCGTCGGACCCGTGTTTGCGGTCGATGAAGAAGTTGTCGGCGTGCAGCTCGGCCAGGATACGCCTCGCGCGCGGCTGCGCCGTGAGCACCTCGGCCAGCGCAACGGTGACATCCGGCAGGAAGGGGGTGCGCAGAAGGAACTGCTGTGTCGCCTGCGGCAAGCGCTCGAAGATCTCGGTCGCGAAGTAATCGAACACGCCATGCGGGGCGTCGTGGTCGCCTTCTGTCCCGAACGCAATTCCGGACCGCATGGCGCGCAACATCAGCACGATGCCCGCCGCCCAGCCGCTCGCCGCCCTGACAATTGGTGCAGCGCGTTGTTCATCGTCGATGCCCCAGCTGGAGGCCAGAGCTGTTGCTTCCGCGTCCGAGAACCGCAGTTCGTCCCAGGAGACAAGATTCAGATCCGGACTCGCCTCCCATCGTGCGAGCGCTGCGGGCGGCCTGCCGCGACTGAGCACGATGACACGCAGGTGCGATGGTATCTCGTCGAGCAGGGCGGCGAACACCAGGTCGACGCGCGAATGCGGCCCGACCTGCTCATAGTTGTCGAAGACGAGCGTAGTGGCCTGGTCGAAACGAGCACACCACGTCGCGAAGTAGCGGCGCCCAAAGGCCTCGAGATGGGCCTCGTGGGCTGGCGCAAAAGCGGGCAGCGGCTCGGCGCCCTCCCGGTCTGCGACGGCCTGCCGCAGCGCCTGGAACAGCGACCCAGGGTCGGCGTCGCCGATGTCGAATCGATACCAGCACACGGAAACGCCACGCGTCTCGATCCAGGTCGTCACGAGCGAGGTCTTGCCGGCGCCTGCCGGCGCCGAAATCCATACGATCCGCGCGCGCGTCGCGGCGTCGAGGCAACGAAACAGCCGGTCGCGCCGAACCAAGCCGGCGGCAGACGGGCGCAGCAGCTTCGCTGGGCGCGGCGTACCACGCGGGGGTGGCGCCAACGCGGGTCTCAGTCGAGCCGCACGCCCGCTTCGCGAATCACGCGTCCCCATCGATCGTGCTCATTGCGGATGAAGGCCGCAAACGCCTCCGGCGATTCGCTTCCGATATCTGTGACACCCCTGCTCGTGTACAACTCGCGCAACTCGGGCGAAGCCAATGCCCCTGCAATATCGCTGCTGAGTTTGCGGACGATCGCCGGCGGCGTTCCTGCACGCACGAGTATGCCTGTCCATGCCGAGATGACAAGCCCGGAATACCCCAACTCGGCGAATGTCGGCACTTCGGGCATGTTGGGCATGCGCCGCTCGGCGGCAACCGCAAGCGCCTTCAACTTGCCAGCAGTCAGGTGCGGCGCCACTTGGCTTTCAAAATCCAGCAGCAGGGGCACCTGCCCGCTGATCACGTCGGTGACCTGTTGTGGTCCGCCCTGGTATGGAACGTGGGTCAGATCGGCGCCAGTCACCTTCGCGATCATCAATGTCGCCAGGTGGCCGATCGAGCCTACGCCGTATCCTGCGACCTTGACCTGGCCGGGGTCCGAGCGCGAATACTTGATCAGTTGCGCTAGCGAATCAAATGGCGCTTTCGGATGGGCGACGAGCATGATCGGCCCGGCTGTCACCAGCGTGATCGGCACGAAGTCCTTCAACGGGTCGAAAGGCAGCTTCATCAGGTGTGGAAGGATCGTCAGCGGGGCGGGCGCCCCGAACGCCAGCGTGTAGCCGTCGGGCGGCGCTTTGGCAGCAGCGTCCATTCCGATCGTGGCCGTGGCGCCAGGCCGGTTTTCGACGATGACCGGGCGCTGCCAGGCTGCGCTGAGGTTCTGTGCCAGCGGGCGCGCGGCGACGTCGGCACCCGAACCAGCCGGAAAAGGAACGATCAAGTGGACTTGCCGCTGCGGATAGTTGACCGCCGCGGAACTGTCTTGCGAGTTCGCCGCCGCAGCGTACGCCAGCATGGCGATGCTGGCAGTCAGGAGCAGCGCACGGCGAGAAGCCGGAAGCACCTTCATGAGTCTCTCCCGTGGACGCCCTCATGGGGCTGGTTCAACTGAGACTACGCCAGGACGACATACAAAACGCATACAGGGGAGCGTGAGCCGGACCCGGAACCATGACCGAATTGAGCCGGGGCAGAGGATAGATTCTTTCTCCGTGAGTTCTTTGTTTTTCGCGAAGATGATCAGTGCACGACGCCGGAGTAGACGTTGGGGAAGTGGTGCTCGCGCAGGTACATCGAAGTGCCCATGACGTTGCGGCCGTAGTTGGTGACTCGCCAGCGGCGCGTGCGTGGAATCTTGGCGATCAGGCCGTGGGCATGCAGGCGCCTGAAGCACCGGCCGACCTTTGCACTTGCCTTCAACGGAATCGTCTGCGCACGAGCGCAGTAACTGCGTGGACGTCAGCCGTGCTCGGATGTCCCGGTTGGTGAATCCGTGCAGGCAGTGCTCGCCTGCCATCAGGCTCTTGAACAGAGTGGCGTCTGGTTGCGCCAGTGGATTGAACCCCGGGCAAGAGCGGCCCGCGGCATCCTTCTTCGCAGTGGTCAGGCGCTGCAGCGCCTGCTTGCCCTGCGTGGGGTCGTCCACCACAGCCAGGGCATCGAGGTAACGGGCGTTGGCCTGCAGCGAGACCTCGCGGTAGCGGAACAGATACGCCACGCCCTTGCGCAGCTGCACCCACTCGGTGCGCTGCTTGCCATCGCGCAAGACTTGCTTGCGCACGCGGAACTCGCCCGGGTTGTTGATCACCGTCTCGATGCGCAACACCAGGCCCGCCTTGTCATACATCTTCAGCCAGTTCTGCTTGACCCGGTGCTTGATCCTCGAGCCGCCGACACGGCGGCACACCAGGCTGGACAGATCGGAGACCACTTCGCCCTGGAAGTTGCCGTTCAACTTCCGTCCGAGGAAGTTCATGACCTCCCTGGCACCAAAACACAACGTGCTGTGGCTGAGTAGCCGGGGGTACAGATCTCGAAGGCCCGCGGCGGTCTTGAACATCACGTCGGTGGAGTATTCGGCCTGCGCGGCGACCCAGTAGTACTCGCAGCCGAACAGCACGTCGTCCAGCTGCGGCACGACCCGGCTGGCGTAGCGGTTCAGGATCCGCGGCCAGTCGAGCTGGGAGAAACGATTGGCCAGGCGCTGTGCCTGCGGCAGGTCTTCGATCCAGGCGAAGACGTTGTCGAGCTTGGGTAGCAGCGAATCTCGCGCGCGGTGAGCTTGCGGGCGAGCCACTCATGGCCATTGAGATAGACCTGGATCTGCAGCGGGAACCAGGTCTGCACGCGAACGTGGATGAGACCCAGCTCGCGATCCATGAAGTAGTAGTACAGGTGCAGACACTTTCGTTTTGCCGATTGAACGTAGGCCTGGGCGGGTTGAAAGCGAAACGAGAAAGTGCGGCAAGGCTCAAGGACGGAGAAGATGCAGACCAGCCCTTCCTCGATACCGTCACGCTCGGCGAGCTTGCGTGCCGCGTCCTCCTTGCGCAGGCTGGTGCCCAGATACTGAAACGGCCGATCATGCTTCGCGGCCACGTCCTGCGCATGCGCCTTGACCCGTTCGGCATTGGCCAGCAGGAACGGCTTGACAGCGCCGCTGCCGATTTCGTGTGCCTTGAGAAACTGCGCCATCGACCAGCCCGACATGATGGGCAGGTAGCCGCGGAAAAGCATGCGGTCGAAGCAGGACAGAACACCGTGGATGCGATCCTCGTACTTGTGGACGAACTCCTTCATGGTGTCCTCCTCGCGATGTACGGCGATGGAGCACGTTGTACCAGCGTGCACGACCAGGACCGGACAACTTGGTTGCGGCCAAAGGCCGCGCTAGTCAGTTCAAAGGCCCTTTTTCCGTGACGATGGGGTAGTCGGGCCCGTCAGTCGAGGCTCTGAAGGCGGTTCTTGTGGTCGACGGTGTCCGCCGAGCGCCGATGAACCCGGCCGCACACGCTCAGCAGCGGGCTCGTTCGCGGGTTTACCCCGACGAGTTGGCCGCATTACCCCGGCCCGGAAAATCCCGGGCACGGCCGATTCCCGCGACCTGTGGCGCCAGGCCGCTCGAACGGTGGTGATTGACTGCGCTCAGGCCGCCTGCAGCGCCTGTTCATGCGCAGATGCCCGCGGCGGTGCGCGGGCCTGCAGACCCAGGTGCGTGAGGATCTTCTCGATGACCGGCGCTGCCAGGATCGCCGCGATGATCTTCATCTCACCGCCGCAGTTCGGGCAGTGCTCCATATCGATCTCGAACACCCGCTTGAGCAGCTTCGCCCAGCTCAGACGCACCGGGCGGTGGTGCGCACAGTTCGCCTCGCGTTCGGCGGGTGGCGCTGCCTGGGCGCCCTCATCCGGCCCTTGCGGCACCACCATCGCGCGCAGCTTGGCGTTGGGTGCCAGCACGCCATGCTCGCGAAGCGGGGGTCCGCTCACTTCGCGCAGCGAAGTAGGTCTCGGCATGCTGCTGCACCAGGCGGTATAGCGTGGTCTGTTCCGGGCGGTGACGCTCGTAGTGGACGGGCGCACCAGCCGGCGCCCGGTGCGGCTGCCGATCCATGGCTTGCACGCGTTGCGCCCGAGGTTGTGACCTACAGACGGTCTCAAACCGCGCAACGCGCTGCAATCGCCCTGTAGGGTGCCTGCCTTCGGGTGCCTACCTCTTCGTCGCCTGCGACGCGAGGACGGCAAGGTCAGAGACCCGCAAGTCGCCTGTGGCCATCGACGGCTGATGGCCGGGCACTGCCCGGACATTCTGATTCTTCGCGTCCGAGTCGCGCGATCGCGGCACGAGCCGGGAGCCATCGCTGCCCGCCGACGCGGGGATCCCCGGGTTGCACCATGCATGCGCCGCAGTCAGCGTTGTTCTGCCTGCTCGAAGCCGGCGGGCTTGGGGGTTGGTGCGACGGGCTGCTGCGCGCAGCCTCAGTCCACCGTGAGAGGTGACAGCGCCGACGAAACGTTCGGCCAGCGCTGGTCGACTTTTTCCGATTCGGCCAGCCGCTGCACGAGGAAACGCGACATGCGCTCCGCCGTGACGGGCCGGCTGTAGAGAAAGCCTTGCGCCAGGTCGCAGCCGATGTCACTTTGTTGGAGGCTGCATGAGCCAATCAGGCCAGCTGGCGGGCAAGCGTGTACTGGTGACCGGAGCTGGCACGACAGGCATCGGCCGCTCCATTGCGCTCGAACTGGCGAGCCGTGGGGCGGACATTTGCGTTCACGGCCGCACGCGAGCCCCGGCGCAACTGACGACCGCGTCTCTAACGGGCTTCGGTGTCCGCGTGTTCGCTCTGGCGGCCGACATCTCGACGATGGGCGCCGGGCGCGCCCTCGTGCAGGAGGCGAATGAATGCATGGGCGGACTCGATGTCGTGATTGCGAACACCGGCATTACGCAGCGCAAGGCAGTCCTCGACCTCACCGACGAGGACATGCAGCGGGTGCTTGGCATCAACCTCATAGCCGCCATGGCGCTGACGCAGGAGGCGGCAAAGGCGATGGTGCGCTCTGGCGGTGGATCGATCGTGATCGTGAGTTCGATCAACGAGGACCGCGTGATCCCCGAGCGGGCGCACTACTGCGCGTCCAAGGGCGGCCTGCGGCAATGGGGTCGGGCGCTTGCCGCGGCCGCGGGGCCATCCGGCGTGCGAGTGAACCTGCTTTGCCCGAGTGCGATCGACACGCCGATGAACCAACCATACCTGGCCCAGCATCCCGAGCGGCTTGAAGCGGTACTCAATCGCACACCGCTGCGAAGGCTCACGGAACCAGCGGACATCGCCTGTGCCGCCGCGTTTCTGGCCGGTGACGATTCCCGGTTCATGACCGGCGCCAGCCTATCCGTGGACGGTGGGCTGTCGCTCGGCTGAACTGGTTCAACGGCGATTGACGCCGCACCGTCAGGGCAGCTACCCAGCGAAGGTGGTCTCGGGCAGGCCCCGGACCCCCGGGATGCGGATCGCAAACGACGCGCCCGACAGCGGTGCTGGGGCCAGCGCGTCCTCGTCGAGCCGGACCAACGCACTGGTGACTTACCGGGTGCCGAGGCTGGCGCCACCGAAGCAACAGCTGGTGGGGCGGTCCGACTCGGGGCGGCAGAACGCGGCGAGGCTCTTGCTCGCCAGGTCGAACGTCATCAAGCCCGTCGGTGTCGCCAGCAGCACTCCGTCGGTGGCTTTTGGTATGGCGATGCTGACCATCGAGCCGAGTTTCACCTCCGCGTCGGTGCCTTTGACGGTGTCGTAGCAATGCACCGACGGTGTGAGGATGTCGACGCGCTCCGCCTGCGTGTGTAGCGCCGGGGCCGGCGGGCAGAGCCTCTCAGCCCAGATGGGCAAGGCGCTGCAGCTTGGCTTTTAGATCGGGCAGGCGCTCCTGGCTGGCGGCATCGCCCGGCAGGTGCCCAGGCAGCGCCGCCAGAAACGCCGGCGTCGCCAGCAGACCGGCGACCCGATCGCGCAGATAGGCCTACAACGCCAGATCGCTTTGCCGACATTCGGCAGCCAGGGCATCGCGGCCATCGACAACCGACAGCAAATCACCCAGATCGTGACTGAACAGGTAGTCGTTGTTACCGCGCCCGGCAAAGGCTTCCAGCTTGGTGCCCAGAAAAATCGGCGCCTGCACCAGCCGGATGAAGGCCCCGCTCGGCAGCGCGACCGGTGTTGCCGTTTCCAGCGCCAGCGGATACCAGCGGTTCGAGAACCCCAGGAGCGTATCCAGCGTCGGCATCACATCGACGGCGACCTTGTCCGCGCGCCAGCGGCACACCGGCGCCTCGGCGCTCATGTCGTGCGCGAATCCTTGTTTGGCGAGCGCTTGTTCGATGCGATGATAGCCCGCCAATGTCAACACTTTGACGATCAGGTCGACATCCTCAGTGGGGCGAATCGCCGGTGAAGCTGGATCGGTAGTCAGCAAGCCAGCCACGGCACCGCCGCAGAACACCTGATCCCCGCGCAACTTTTCGCCGAGCCGCGCAGCGACCAACTCCAGCAACACAACATTGGGGTCATTCGGGTTCATCCCAGCCGTTGTCCAAGCATTTGTGAGGCAAGCGCGCGTTCACGCATGCTGCCGCCGCGGATCGCGTCGAACAGCACCAGCAGTTCATATAGCGCGGGGTTGCGGGCTGCGGCGTCTGGCACCGTGGGGTACAGCGGATAAAGGGCCATGCCGCGCACTTGAGCGTCTTTGTGCGGCCAGACCGGCGCGGGCTCATTTGGTTGGACGATCTGGTCCGCGAGCGGCGGCGCAGCGTAGCCAGTGGGCATTCCGCGCGTGGCCTCACCGCGCGTGGCCGGAAATGCATAACGCGCCCCGTGCAACAGAAAAAGCTTCAGCGCCTCGCGCACGACAGAGGCCTTGCCGCCCCGATCCTTGCGGGCCAACTGCGCGAAGGCGGCGCGTTCCAAGCCTGCATGCACCTCGGAAGCCGTGAGGCTCAGTTCCTGTGCCAGCGTGGCATAGGTGGGCGGCGTCCCTGTTTCAAGCGAGAGCCGCAGCAGCACAACCACATCCTGTGGGCGTAAGACGATCTGGGGATTGGATTTCGCACGGTACATGGCCACATCCACTATCCGTTATTCGCTATTCGCTATTCGCTATTTGCAAATGGCGAATATGTACCAACAGGGGAAGGAAATTCAACCGCCCGAGCCCGAATATCGCGCTCGGAGACTGGGGAGTCGGTAGCCCTCGATTCCATGGCGGCGCACCGGCTGCGACCGTGGACAACGCGCCGCTGCGCGGCGCTGCGTTGCCCACCGCCGCAACCTTCGCCCACATGCCCACAGCCTTCGACCATTGAAGAAGTAGAAAACGAGCCGGAACGACAACAAGCCGCCGGGTAACATTCCTTCGTGAGACAACACGCTTCTCATCCTGATTGACGCGCAGCAAGCCGATCAGCAACAGCGCCAACACCATCTGCTGCACGGCCCAGCCATACCAGCGCCGCGGCGCGATGCACAGCGGCAGACGCGAACACGTTCGCAAACATTCCCGACACAGGAAGCGCAACACCGCAATGGGATTGCGCGTCTGGCCGCCCGCGCTTCGATCGGCCTTGCGGTGATAGCAGCCGTGTCGCCACAGTCCGCTCAATTGGCAGTGCGGGCACGCCTGCGGGCGATAGACCTCGGGGTTCGTATCGAGGGCTTCCAGATGCTGCCCAAGGGTGGTGACGCTCGCTACAATTCGCTGCATAGGCCGGTCTCGGTTGCTTCGTGTTGGTCTCGATAACCCACGATAACAAAGGAGTACCGGCCTATCTTGTTTGTCTGGCGTCCCAGGCTGCTGACGGCGCGGTTCTGACAAGCGCCCTCAAGAAAACCGGGATGTCAGGTTACCGAGGGCCCTCAGATTCCGGCGGACGTAACAGAGCGCGGCGGAGCGCGCGCAGGCAAGCCCAGATGCGTGAGGATCTTGGCGATCACCGCCGGATCTTCGATGGCGGCGATGATCTTCAAGTCGCCGCCACAGTGCTGGCAGGGACCGACGGTGTCAGGTTTGAGATTTTGCGATTCTTGATGCTGATGCGAGCGAGGGCTAAATCGCAATATCGCAAACCTGACACCGGAGTCCTGACACCGGAGTCCCGAGTGGAGGGTCCGCTACGCCAACATCAACCGCGCGCCCTTCGGCTGCGGGATGGCGTCTCCGAACTCCTTGGCCGTATCGATCCACAACTGGATCGCTCCCGTGGCCTGCGACAGGGCCTCTTCCTGCGTCGCGCCGTGAGCCACACAGCCCCGCAGTTCAGGGACCTCGGCGATGAAGACTTGGTCCTCTTCGCTCCAGTATAGGATGATCTCGTATTTGTGCATTTACTCCTCCAGACCAAGTCTGTGCTTGACGATCACGCCTCTGACCTGACGGACCTGATAGGGCTTCGCCTTGCGCCCGTCACGCTGGAGATTGATGCGCTCTTCGATCCCCGACTTTCGAAAGATGTGATGGCTCCCACGCGTGCGCTCCTCGAATCCCAATCGGCGCAGAAGCTGGCCCAACTCATCGAACTCGACATTGGCATCGGAACCGCCAAGCAAGATCTGCTCGAGCAACTCCTGGTACTTCCCCATCGAGGCAATTTAACAGAAGCGGCGCTCGCTCGCCACGTCCGGGTGGGAGGATGGAGGATAGTTCGTTTAAAGCCCCTTTTTCGTGACCTTCGGGTGGCCGGGCCCGTCAGCCGAAGCTCTGATTGCGGTCTTTGTGGTCGACATCGGCCCGTCAAGCGCCGGTGAATCCGGCCGCGCAGGTCCATCAGAGGGGTCGTCTATGTGTTTACCCTGACGATCATGCCGTTTTGCCCCGGTCCTGAAAACCCCGGGCGCAGCCGGTTTCCCGGCTGCGGGCGCTGGGCCGCTTGAACGGTGACGGGTTGGGTCTGGATCAGGCCGCCTGCAGCGCCTGCCCACGCGCCGGCGCCCGCGGCGGCGCGCGGCCTTGCAGGCCACGCTCGCGCCTGCAGGCGCGAGCCCCTCCTGAGGCGCAGGACCGCGCGCGGGCGCGCTCCTGCGTCCACAGTCGGCCTGCAGACCCAGGTGCGTGAGGATCTTCTCGATCACCGGCGTCTCCAGGATTGCGGCGATGATCTTCAGCTCGCCACCGCAGTTCGGGCAGTGCTCGAGGTCCAGGTCGAAAGCGAAGCTTCAGCGAAGACTAACTTGTACTCAAGTTATGTCGTAGCCAAGACACGCATGAGCAGCCGCGCCCAACTCAGCCGCACCGGACGCTGATGCGCGCAGCTCGCCTCGCACGCGGCGGGTGCGCTGCCTGGTCGAGCTCGACCGGCTCTTGTGGCACCACTTGCGCGCGCAGCTTGGCGTTGGGTGCCAGCACGCCATGGTTCGCGCAGCGGGGGTCCGCTCACTTCGCGAAGCGAAGTTACGCGGACACCAAACGGATCAGGTGCAACCGCCAAGCCCGGACAAAAACAGTCCAGTGGACTGTTTGTGCCTGGCGAGGGGTCGGGCCACTGGCCCGACGCGCCCTGCAAGGGGTCGTGGCACCAGCGCGGCCAGCCGCTGCATGAACTCCAGCGGCGACATCATCAAGTGCGTGGTGCCGTCGCACCCGAGGCGGCCTCGACCTCGGCGAAGAAGGTCTCTTCGTCGCCTACGACGCGAGGACGGCAAGCTCAGAGACCCGCAAGTTGCCTGTGGCCATCGACGGCTGATGGCTGGGCACTGCCCGGACATTCTGATTCTTCGCGTCCGAGTCGCGCGATCGCGGCACGAGCCGGGATTCATCGCTGCGCGCCGACGCGGGGATCCCGGGTTGCGCCAGGCATGCGCCGCAGTCAGCGCTGTTCTGCCTGCTCGAAACTGGCGGGCCTGGGCGCTGGCGCGACGCACGGCCGCGCGCAGACTCAGTCCGCCATGAGGGGTGATAGCGCCGACGAAACGTTCGGCCAGTGGTGGTCGACTTTTTCCGATTCGGCCAGCCGCTGCACGAGGAAACGCGACATACGCTCCGCCGTCACGGGCCGACTGTAGAGAAAGCCTTGCGCCAGGTCGCAACCGAGGTGGCGCAGGAATTCATGCTGCAACTGGGTTTGCACGCCTTCTCCCACCACCTTCAGGTTCAGGCCCTGCGCCAGCGAGACGATCGAGGTCGCGATCGCGGCATCGTTCGCGCTGCTCGGCAAGTCCTTGACGAACGTCATGTCGATCTTGAGCTTGTCCACCGGCAAGCGCTTCACGCAGTTCAACGAGGTGAAGCCGGTGCCGAAATTGTCGATCGCGAGCCTGATGCCACGCTTCTTGAGCAGCGACATCTGGGCGATCCCGGGTTCGAGGTTGTCCACCAGCGATTGCTCGGCAATTTCGAGTTCCACGCAACTCGGGTCCAGGCCCGAGGCCGCCAATGCCGCGTCGAGCTGACGCACCAGGCCGCGCTTGAGTTGCCGTCCGGAAACGTTGATCGCGACGTACAGTTCCGTGTCGCCTTCGAGATGCCATCGCTGCATCTGCGCACAAGCGGCGTGCAACACCCACTGGCCAATGTCGGCGATCAGGCCGCTGTTCTCGGCCACCGGAATGAATTCGGCGGGCGCGATCATGCCCAGGTCCGGATGCTGCCAGCGCA
>Ga0315287_10004294_pt1 | contig 13886 bp, 8 predicted proteins | sample YL17G11_0_MG_FD_205037 | JGI IMG/M metagenome (GOLD analysis project Ga0315287, IMG submission 205037) | Sediment microbial communities from Yellowstone Lake, YNP, Wyoming, USA - YL17G11_0 | ecosystem: Environmental > Aquatic > Freshwater > Lake > Sediment | place: USA: Wyoming | collected... | reverse complement strand
GCCCGCGGGCGGCCGCCCCCCCGCGGCTTTTCCAAAAAAAACCTGGCCTGGATCCACCCCCCCCCCCCCCCCCCCCCCCCCTTCCCCATCACTGTTTAGAATCCGAGGTATACTTACGTGCGTCTCCTGCAGCACGCAGGGCGCAAAGTTGAAGAAGGTCTTGGAGGCCGCAAACTTGGTCACTTTTTTGGACACGTCGAACTTGCCCTTCACCTTGCCGGTGATCTTTTTGTTTTTTTGTGATGATGAAAAGAGGGAAAGGCGTGAGAGGAGAACGGGTGAACGATGCTGCCCTCTCTCTCTCTCTCTCTCTTCTCATTCGCACACGCGCACGCACACACACGCACCTTGCTGACGACGTCCTCCAGCGCGGCGGGCAGGTCGGCGAGCTCGGACGCGAAGACCGGGTCCGCCAGGTGGAAGCGCGGGAACAGCTCCTCGCCGTTGGCGACCTTGGCCAGGTGGCCGTGGGCGGCCAGCATGACGCGGGCGAGCGCGTCGGCTGCGCCTTGCTCGGTGCCCTCCTTCTTGAGGAAGACCTGGGGGGAGGGGAAGGGGTAGATGGCGGATTTGACGGACTTGAGAGAGCGGGGTTTTCCTCTTCCTTCCCCCCTCCCCCCACAGGTCCCCCCCCCCCCACGCCCCGCCCCGCGCCCTCTCGCCCTCTCGCTCCCATGTGTCACCTGCGACAGCACGCTCGCCCAGTTCCGGTAGTCGTTGGGCATGTCGGCAAAGGGGTCGGCCGGGATAGAGATCTCGGCGGAGGCCAGGGTGGCCAGGGCGAGGGCGCTGGTGGTGGTGGTGGTGGTGTGGTGAGAAGAGGAGAGAGAGTTGACAGGTTGACAGAAGGGGGCATTTCAAAGAAAGGGCTGCGCCTGCTGGGACGGTGGGCGAGCGAATGCCGGTGCTCACATCACTATACACGCGCAAGTAGCCTGCCTGTCCGCACGGGCAGGTACACAGGTGCAATGCGGGGGGGGTGGGGGGGGCGATGGGGGGGGGGCACGCAAAAGAGGCGGCGCGCCATATTTTTTCTCTCCAATTGGCTGTTCCAATGATTTGCGCACACACACACACACAGACTCACCCGCACAGGACGCGGATCATGGTAAGATGTGAATGAAGTTGGGGCTTAGCTGTGCAACGGTGCAAGTGAGACAAAGGTGGGAGGAAGAGTGAGTGCAGGGGCGGCGGCCGTGGCGGGAGGGGAGAGAGAGCGACGAGGCCGTTGCGGCCAGGAAGCAGGCGCGAGCGCGCGCGAGAGAGAGCCCCCTGCCCTAAACAGCCGCCCCGCCCCGGCATCTCGCCCGCCACGCCCGCCGCGCCCGGGCCAAAGCGTGCGCAAAAGCGCTGTGCGGCCGAGGATGGGGGTTGGGATGGGCGGGGCGAGGCGGGATGGGGGCGCGCGGTCGGTGGTGGTCACTACTAACCGCAAAACAGATGACGGCAGAGTGAGAATAGGCGAGAGGAGAAAAGCACCAGGGAGGGGGGGGGGGGGGCCTCTCTTTTTTCACAGCCACAGGCCCTTCTCCCCGCCGCGACCACCACCCCCCGCGCTCTCTCTGTTTTTTTTTTTAGGGCAGGGCAGGCACATGCAAGGACGGAAACTTAAGAAAAATGCATTGGTTTTGTTGTTGTTGGGTGGGGGCGGAGCGCGCGGGAGGAAAAAACCAAACCAGAGCCTCCTCGCGACGTGCGCGCGCGCTCTCTCCCCCACATCCCCCACTCAGCGTTCCCTCTCCCACCCCCGCCTCACACCCGCCGCCGCACCTTGCGCGCCGGCTCGCTCATCGGCTGGCTGTCCCCGCTCGCCGCCGGCACCTGCTCGGCCGTCGGCACGGGGGCGCCCGCGCCGTCGGCGTCCGGCTCCTCGCCCTCCTCCTCGCCCTCCTCGCTCTCCGAGGCGGCCAGGTCGCCCCCCCGCCCGGCACGCGCGGGCGGCCGCGGGGCCGCCAGGGGCCGGCCCCGCTGGGTGGCGGGCACGGGCAGCGCAGCACCGCCGCCGCCGGGCGAGCCGTCGTCGCCGGAGATGGCGTCCGCCTCCACCTCCGCCTCCTCCTCCTCCTCGTCCTCCCCCTCGTCCACAGCTGCCGGTTGGAGGGAGATGAAGGAGATGCGGCGGGCGCCGGCGCCCGGGGCGGCCGCGGCCGCGCCGCGCGCGAGCGCGGAGCGCGGGGGGGCGATGATGCCGCCCACGCGACCGCCGCCACCCCCACCACCACCACCACCACCCCCGGCCCCGCGCGCGGCAAACCGGTCGGCCAGGGCGTGCAGGGCTTCGGCCGCGCCGGCGGCCGCGTCCGCGTCCCGGCCCCGCCCACGGTCAGCCAGGCGGTCCGCGGCGGCCCGGACGGCCGCGGCCACGCCCGCCGCGGCCGGGGCGGGCACGCGCGGGGCCAGCATGCCCAGCGCGCGCAGGGATGCCGCCCGGGCAAAGGGGGGCGCCCCGCGGGCCGCCTCCTCCGCCGCCCCGACGACGGCGCCCGCCAGCTGGGTGGACGCGTCGGCGGCGGAGCCGGCCGGGGCGGAGGCGATGGCCCGGGCCAGGGCCGCCAGGGCGGCCTCCCCCCGCCCGGCCGCGGCCAGCAGGGCGGCCGCCCACACGTCGGCGGGGGGCGCCGCCCCGCCACCCGCCCGCCGCAGCGCGCGGGCCCCGTCCCGGGCGATGGCCGCCGCCCGCGCGTCCGGGGCGGCCAGGTGGGACAGGAGCAGCCAGGCGGGCTCGGAGTCGGGGGGCAGGGCGCCAAAGGCGAGCAGGCGGGCGAGGGCGAGGGCGGCCGCTTCCGCCCGGGCTTCAGTCGGGGCGGCCGCCCCGCACGCGGTCGGTGGGGCGACGCCGCCGCCGCCGCCCTCGCCCTCGCCGCCCTCCTCGCCGCCGCCCACGCGGGCGGACAGGGCCGCATCGCAGTGCGCCATGAGCGCGTTCACGATGGCGTCGGGAGGGCGGTACGCGGCGGCGGCCCGGGCGGCGGCGGCGGCCAGGGAGACGGCGCCCGGGGGTGGGGGCGGGGCTGCCGCCCCCGCCCCCGCCCCCGCCCCCGCCCCCGCCCCCGCCCCGCCCTCCGCGCTCGTCACCCCGTGCACGCCCGCCTCCAGCGCGGCGGGGCTGAAAGCCAGGATGAGGTCGGCCAGGGCGGCGGCCGCGCCGGCGCGGGAGGCCGGGTCGGCCGCGCCGGACGTGGCCTCGGCCAGGGCGGCCGCCAGGGCAGCGACGTCGCCGGCCAGGGCGGCCGCGGCCGCGAGGGCCGGGGCGGGCGGGGCGGTCGAGGACGCGCGCCTGCCGCGCCCGCGCCCACCCCCGCGCGCGCGGGCAGGCGCGGCCGACGCCGACGCCGCCTCGCCGCCCTCCTCGCTCGCCGCCGCCTCCACGGCGTGTAAGCGCCACAGGCAGCCGGCCAGGGCGGAGGTGGCGGCGCAGCAGACGACGCCCGGCGGCACGCGGGCGCCCGCCCCGGCCTCCGTGAGGAGGTGGACGGCGGTGGGGGCGGCCGCGTCGGCGGCCGTCGCGTCGGCGCCCACCCCACCGCCCGCCGGCGGCGGCGGCGCCACCAGGCGCAGACAGGCCAGCCGGGTCCAGGCCGCGTCGGCGGCGGCGGCAGCGGTGGCGGCGGCGGTGGAGCGGCCGCCGCGGCCGCCGCGGCCGCCGCCGCCCTCCCCACCGCCCTCCAGCAACGCCGCCCCGGTCTCGGCGGCCGCGGCAGCCGCCGCCCGGGCCGCGTCGTCCAGCACCGCCCGGGCCGCCTCCCGGGCGGCGCCCGGCCCGTCCGGCCCCGCGCACCGGGCCAGCGCCCGGGCGCACGCGCGCAGGGTGGGCGGCGCCGTGTGGCGGGCCAGCATGCCGGCCACCCGGCGGAGGAGGGCCTCCAGCCCGGCCTCGTCCCGCCCGGCCCCGTACACGGCCAGGTCCACCCACCGCAGGCAGGCCGCCAGGGCCGCGACGGCGGCCGGGTCGGCCTGGAAGCGGGCCAGCAGGCCGGGCAGGGCGGGCCCGACGACCGCCGTCGCGTCCGCCAGCGCCTTCTTGGCCACGGCTGCAGCCTTCAGGCGGGCGGCGGGCGGGACGGGGCCGGCGTGGGCCGGCGCGCCGCCGCCACCCTTGCCGGCCGCGCCGGCCGCGGCGCAGCGCAGGGCGGACGCGAGCAGGGACGCCACGTTGGTCGTGGCGGCCTCGCCCCGGGCCTCGCACGCACCGTCGTCCGCCAGGGCGGCCGTCAGGGCGGCCCAGTCGGTGAGGAGCTTCAGCCTGGGGCGGGACGAGCCGGGGGGGCCGGCCTTGAGGGAGGCGAGCGCGTCGACGACCACGTCGACCGCGTCGGCGGCGAGCGGGAGCGGGGGAGGAGCCGCGCCGCCGCCCTCGCCGTCGCCCTCCTCCGCCTCCTCGCCCGCGCCGCTGGCAAAGGCGGCGGGGCGGGCCAGGCCGGCCAGGATGTCCAGCAGGCCGCCCAGCTGGGCGGTGGAGGACCAGGAGGGGATGGTGGTGGGCGAGGGGGTGGACACGGCAGCAGCACCGCCGGCCCGGCCGCGCGAGGTGCGGCGGCCGCCCCGGCCAGCTGCAGCAGGCAGAGCGGCCGCCGCCTCGCCCTCCGCCGCCGCCTCGTCGCCCTCCTCCCCGCCCGGCTGCAACAGGCTGACCACCAGCTGGGCGGCGGCCTCCCGCACGGCCGGCGAGGCGTCCGTCAGCAGGCGGAAGGCGTCGCCGACCTGGTCCGCCCCCATCTCGCCCGACGCCACCAGCGCCGCGACCAGCCCCACCCCGCGCGCGGCGACGCCGTCGTCCACGTCGTGCACCAGCTCCGCGAAGCGCGGGGCGAAGCGCTCCGTGAACGGGCGCAGGGGCGACCGGGAGGCCGGGATGGCGTACAGGGCCGCCAGGGCGTCTAGGGCCGCCCCCCGCACGCGCGCGTCCCGGTCGGACAGCGCCCAGGCCAGGTACTTGAGCATGGCGTCGCCCATGTGGGCCGCCGGGTCGCCCGCCACCCAGGCCCCGATGGCGGCGATGACGGTCGCCCGCACGTCCGGGCACACGTCCCGGAAGCGGGAGGCGGCGACGCCCTGGAAGATGGCCAGCAGGGCGGCCTTGGCGTCGCCGGCCTGGCGGTGCAGTTCCTCCGCCTGGCGCCGGAAGGCGGCCGCCCGGCTGGACGGCTCGCCGCCGCCGCCGCCGCCGCCGCCCTCCGCCTCGGCCGCCTCCCGCTGCAGTTCTGCCCGCTCCCGGGCCGCACCCAGGGAGGTGCCCGCCTCCACCAGGGCCGTCCCCACCCGGGCGGCCGTCTCGGTGGCGACGATGCGGAAGGGGCGCACGACCGAGGCGGACAGGCCGAGGAGGACGGACGTCGCCTTGTCGACCGCGTGGCCGTCGCCCAGGCGGGCCCGGGCCGCCAGTTCGGCGATGGTGGAACCCCACAGGGCCAGGTAGGCGGCGTGCGCGGCCCGCCCGGCCTTGCGGCTGCCCCCGCGGAAAGGGTCGGCCAGGCCGGCCCGGGTCGCCGCGTCCACCAGGCCCCGCACCAGCGCGTCCACGTCCCCGTCCTCCACGTCCGCCGCCGACACGGGTTGGCCGACCACGCCGCAGGCCTCGACGAGCAGGGTAAGCAGCTCGGCGGTGGCGGCGGCGCGGTGGGCCTGGTACCGGTCGGCCCACTCCTGGGTGAGAGAGATGAGGGAAGGGGGAGAGGGTGTGGGGCGTGCGTTGGGGTTATTTTTTCTCCCCCTCTGTGCGCCATCCATTTTCTTTTACCTTGGCGACCATGGTGATGGCCTCCGCCGTGACGCCGGGCGCCAGGACGTTGTCTGAGAGTGGGTAAGGGAGAGAGGGAGGTGAGGGCATGAGAGCCATTTTTGTCGCATCACGTTTCCTTGAAGCGGGCAGCGCTCGTCTTTCCGCGCCCACGCGCGCCCTGGCCTTCCCTCGGGGCGGCCAGCTTACACCGCGGGCGACGTCCCACACACCCCACTGTATCCGGCGGCCCGACCTAGGGCGAGCCCGGGGCCTCCAGCCTGCCGCATCCGTCCACCCCCATCTTCTCAAACCGTCTCGTCGCGCCCCCGCCTCGCCTCCTCTCACCACACCAATAAAAACTCACCCATCAGCGAGGTCGCCCCGCCCGCGGGCAGGCCGCGTTGGCCGTGCAGGACGGGCATGGGGGGCTGGGGCTGTGGAGGAGAGGTGAGTGTGTGTGTGGGGGGGTGAGAGTGAAACGCGCCGCGGCGTCGGGCCCTCATTCAAGCGCGCCAAAACGCTCATCTCTCTCGCATCCTTACCTCCTGCTGCTGGCGGGCCCGCTTGGCCGCCGGGGCCTGGGCCCGGGCCGGAGACCGTGCCGCGGGAACCTCCTCCGTCTCCGTGTCGGATGCGGTCGGCGGCTCGTCCGGGGTGGCGGCCCGCTTGGCGAGGCTGCGTGAAGGCAGAGAGAGCGTGAGCAAAACTGATGTCGGAAAGCGAGCGCGCGCTTCTCTCCCCTCACACAAACTCACCGGGCCTCGTTGTACGTCTTGCCGCCCGCCGCCGCCCGGGTGGGGCGGCTGGGGGGCATTGTGGTGTGTGGGGAAAGGGTGTGTGTGTGTGTGTGTGTGTGTGTGTGTGTGTGTGTGTGTGTGTGTGAGTGTGTGTGTGCGAGGAGGGTGGCGTTTGCGCGCTGAGAGAGCGCGCCGCACACAGAGGATCAAGAGAGTGGGCGTCCCTACACACACCCCGACTTCACGCCTCCCCCTCCCCTCCCGCCTCCCCCGCTCCCGTCACCCCCCTCCCTCTCCCTCTCCCGCACCCCCTCATCAATCGCCCGGAACTGGGCGCTCCACTCCCGGGAATACAGGAAGGGCCGCTGGTCGAACCGGTTGTCATCCGGCGAGTAGGCCTCGGCATGGTAGGCGGGCGTCAGCGTGGTCGCCTTGTGCCGGTTGGCGCCGTGCGCGGTCCAGAACCGCTTGACGGTCGCCGCGACGGACGCCGGGGGGCGGTCGGCCCAGGCGCCGGACGCCAGGGACGCAAACATGGAGGCCGGCCCGCACCGGGCCAGCGTGCGGGACGCGCCCAGGGCGGACAGGTCGGCGTAGGTGAGGCCCATGTCGGCCTCGTCCGTCTGCTGCCCTCCCTCATCATCCCCCTCCCCGCCGGGTGGTGACGGCGACAGGCCGCCGCTGCCGCCGCCGGCTGCGCCGCCCCTTTTGATGACGGGTTCTAGCTCGGCGGAGGGCGGGGCGGCGGCGACGGCGGCGAGGGAGGGGAAGCCCAGCCCGGCCGGCGTGGCCGCCCACTCCAGGAAGGCGCGCAGGTCGGCCTTACCCACCCCGCCGATCGGGTTGAGGTCGCCCGCCGAACAGTCGTACTTGGTCAGGTACCCGAACAGGGCTTCATCCACGTTGGAGGCGGCCAGGACCAGGCGGAAGCCGTGGGGGTTGCGGGCGGCGCCCAGGAGGGGGGGGGAGGGAGGGGAGGGGGGGGCAGCGCCTGCCAGGGCCCACGGCCCGAGCTGGGCGAGCAGGAAGGTGAGCACCATGCGCGACCGGGCCTGCAGGTTTTGGAGGGCCAGGAATTCGGTGGGGGTGCCGCCCTCGCCCCGGCACCGGGGCGTGGGGATGGGCGGGGCGGCGGCGGCGGAGGCAGAGGCGGCGGCGGCGGCGGAGGCAGAGGCGGCGGCGGAGGCGGGCGGCGGCGCGCCCACCGCCGCCCCCAGCCCAGCGCCCAGCGCGCCCAGCGCGGCCCCGACCAGCCCATCGATCGCGACCTCCACGTGCGTCGACCCGACCTCGCCCGCCACGGCCGCCGCCCGGGCCCGGCTGGACGGGCTGGACGCTGTGGAGGAGGGCAGGTAGGCGGTCAGGAAGATGCGGGCCGTGAAGGACGCGGGGGTGGGGCCCCCGGGGAACGCCTCGGCCCGCCCGTACCCGCCCACCCGGCGCGCGTCGGCCTCCACGTCGCGCTCCCCGGCCGCCACCGCCTCGCACACCAGGCGGGCCATCGCCCCGACGATGGCCGCCACGGCCGCCGAGTCGGCCCCGCCCGACAGGGGCAGCACAAAGCCGGACGCGCCCGACCGCCGCAGGTAGTCCCACAGCCAGCAGGCCGGGCCGAGCGCGATCTCCTCGGGCGGGCTGTGGAGGGCCGGCGCGATGATGGGCGGGGTGGGCGGGCGGGTGCCGGTGCCCCCACCGCCGTCGCAGAGGCGAAAGCCGGGCGCCGCGACTTCGGGCATGGACCAGGCCGCGGCCGCGACCGCGCCCGGCGCGCCCGCCCCGCCCGCGGCCTGGGCCTGAAAGGAGGCCCGGGCGCCGCGGTAGGAGGCGATGGCGTCCAGGTCGACGGCCGCGGTCACGACCTCGACCTCGCCCAACCCGAACTGGGCGCCCAGGGCGACCAGGGCCCCGTTGACGGTGACCGCCGCGCCGCCGTCATAGTACAGGCGCCCCCCGTCACACCCGCGCTGGTTGGCGTACAGGTACGCCCCACCGCACGCCGCGGTGGCGGCCGTCAGGGCGGCCAGGCGGGTGGTTAGCTTGCGCAGCTGGTGGTGGGAGCCCGACCCGTTGCCGAAAATGTCGGCGCCCGCCAGGGCCGCCAGGGCGTGGGGCGGGAGCGGCGTGAACAGTTCCTCGCAGCATTCGTGGGCGATGGCCGGGCCGTCGGCGCACCGGATGAGGGCGTGGCCAAAGGGGACGGTGGGCGGGGTGGTGGCGGGCGGGCCGCCAGCGCGGGCGGCGACCGCGGCGGCGGTCGAGGGCGGAAGGCGGAAGGCTTCCAGGCCCCGGTCGGGGCGCCAGGCCTGGAACCAGCGGGATTCGCTGTGGTGGTGGTGGTGGCAGACGCGTTGTTGTGTGTGTGTGAGAGCGGGAGAGAGGGAGGGCGGGCACCAGGTCGTGTGCGCACAAAAATGTGTGCCCAGTCATGTGGCAGCACTCCCATTTTTCGCCGCCTCTCTCTCTCCACCCTCACTCCCCTCACTCACCGGTAGTTCCCGTCATCCGCCAGGGCGGCTTTGGGCCGGACCAGCAGGACCTGGCCGTCCAGGCAGAAAGCCCGGCAGTTGTAGCGGACGCCCCGGTGGGTGGCGGGCAGGCCGACGTCGACGAGGATGCTGTGTGCGTTGTGTGCATGATGATGGTGGAGGAGGAGGGAGGGGGGGGGTGAGAGAGAGGGGGGCGGAGGCAGGTCGGCGCTCTCTCTCTTTTCATCAACCCCCCCCTGCCATTCCCTCTTACCCGTCCGTGTGCCCGCCCGCCAGTAGCCCCGCCAACGCGTCCCAGGCGTGGGCTTCCGTGTCGGGCTCCAAGAAATGGTCCTCACAGCCGTAGCCGGCGAGCTCCAGTTCGGGGCCGACCTGTCACGAAATGATGAAAAAGGTTTTGCGTGAGGAGCGAGAGCGGCCAGGTTGCGAAGCCCACGCATGCACACACTCTCCCTGCCGGGCCCGCCTCGCTCCGGGCCCGCGGAACTACAGGCCCCTGGTGATAAAGACCCTCCCTCAACCAAAACCCCTCTCCAAAGAACGCTCACCCTGTACCGGGCCCCGGCCGCCCGGGCGGCGGCAATCGAGGCGGCGACGCGGGCCGCGTTGCCATCAAAGTCCAGGGCCCACTGGTCCAGGGAGCAGGTGGCGACGACCGCGATGCGGCGGCGAGGAGGGGGCATTGGTGTATGATGGGGAGCGTGGTTTGGCCTGGCGGCGTTGGCGTGCGCGGGGGTCGCCCGACGCGCGCGAGCGGACGGACCAACAAAAAGTGACGGCTTGGGAGATAAACGAAGCGGACTTTTTTCAACCCACACACGCGCCCTCTCTCAGGCACGGACGGGACACGCGCTCTCTCTCTCTCTCCCCTCCTTTTACGGCGCGGGCGCAGGCTGTCACTCACATGCTCTCACATCCCCTCCCTCCCCCTCTTTCTCATATTTCTCATTCCCTCACTCACTCCACCCGCAGCCGCGCCGGCCGCCCCGTCCCCTGGGGCACCCCACCAGCCGGCGGCCGCGCCGCCCGTGCAGCCGAGACGGCGCACCAGGCGGCCAGGGCGGCCGTCAACCCAGGCGGCGCCCGACCGACCGCCCCGACCAACCACCGGGCGGTCGCGGCCACGGCCACCAGGAATGCGGCCAGGATGGCGGGCGACACCAGGGCCTGCACCCGGGCCAGGTCGGGCGGGTAGACGTGGGCGTCCAGGGGACGGCGCGGGAGGGGCGCCGCGCCGGCCACCGCGCCCGGCGCGTGCGCCCGGGCCCAGGCCTCGGTGAAGGTGGTCGTGAAGGCGGCCAGGAAGGCCTTGAAGTCGGGGTGGTCGGCCGGCAGCAGGGCGGGGCCGTACGCGATCAGCACGGTCCGCCCCCACCTGGCGGTCCCGCGCTTCTCAGCCATCACGCCCTCCTTGCCCGCGGACACGACGGCCTGGACGGGCAGCCCCTCCGCGTGGGCGAAGCGCAGCATGCCGTGCTTGAAGGGCAGGGGGTCCGGCCGGGTGGAGCGGTGGCCTGGGTGGAGGAGGTGGAGAGAGGGGGTGAGGACAGAAACACCATTCCCACCGTGCCCGCTCGCTCGCTCTGCATGTTTCTCTCCCTCTCCCTCTCCCTCTCTCTCCCGCCCGTGTTACCTTCCGGGTACACGATCAGCCCGACCATGGGGCTGCGCCCCATCTTGGCCCGCACGGACGCGTTGAAGGCCGCATGGTCGGACGCCGCCCCCTTGCCCCGGTTGAACAGGACGACCGCCCGCACCGCCATGACAGCGGGCATCATGAGCGGGAACGCGACCGCGACCGCCAGGCGGGACAGCATCTGGGCGCGGCCGCCCGTGGCGACGACGTCCAAGTAAAAGTCGGTCCAGGACCGGTGGTTGGCCTTGGTATGAAAATAAATGATGCGAGAGTGAGAGAGGAGAGGAGAACAGGGCGTCTTTCCCGACGCACAAACCCCGCTCCGCTTTTTTTTTTCTTCCCTCCCGCTCACCAGGTACACCGCGGGCCCGTCCGTGTACAGCTTGGGGCCCGGCAGGGTCATCATGCGGACACCCATGAGGCGTTGGAGGGTGACGGCCCTGGGTGCACAAGTAGAACGAAGAGAGAGAGAGAGGGGGGCGTGTGAGGGGGGGAGGGGTGTGCGCCAACCCCAAACCCCAAACCCACCGCGCGCGCGCTTCTTTCTCCCTCTCACACAAAAAAAACGCACCACCCCAGCGCGTCGTCCCGCCGCTTCTTCCCGGCCCACGGCCGGATGTAGCCCATCAGCACGCCCAGGGCGACCGACCAGTACAGGAAGGAGGAGGCCAGCACAAAGGCGGGCAGGTCCAGGAGGCGGGTGAGCAGGGAGACGGGGGGCAGGGGGGCAGGGCCAGAAGAGAGTGGTGTAGGGACGAACGTGCGGGCTTGGGGCGGGGCAGGGGTGTCATGGCGGGCGCCACCGTTCTCGGCGGCGGGCGCGCCCGGGCCGACGTTGGCCGACGTCATGGCCTTCCTTTGACTGTGATCAAGTGCGCAGGCACGCACGCACAGTGCCTGTCCCCCGTTGCGGGGTGTGGAAGCAAGAGGGAGGCCGATTGAGCGGCGAGAACGAGCGAGACGAGAGGAGGGAGCGAGAGAGAGCGCGCAGCGCGTGTTCTCACGCAGCTCCTCACACGCCCTTGCGTCACTAACGCACACACACACGCGCGCAGGGGGATGTGTGCGCGCCGACTCTGCGTCCGTGCTCGCGCAGGGGCGAGGGCGGACGCGGGCGAGAGAGGGAGAGAGAATTCGGGTATGCGGCTAGCGGGCAGAACGTTTTTTTCCTTCACACGGCTTGTCGCTGACAAACAAGAGGGGGAGGACACACACACACACACACCGCCCCTCTTCAATGCCCATCCTCTCCCGCTCCAGCGGCGCCCTCTTCGACCCGTCTACCGTCCCGGAGCCGGCCGCCCAGCTGGAGGCCGACTTCCAGGGCGCGTGGACCCGGAATGAGGCTGCGTTGAGGGGCGGGCCAGGAGGCGAGCCCGCCTGGCCGCCCCCGGGCGCCGCCCTGGGCGGGGCGGCCACCGAACTGGCGGCGGCCCTGGTGTTTGGGGCGGTGTCCGGGGTCGGCCGGGCCGCGGGCGTGGCGGACGGGTGAGTCGATGAGGGCGGAGGGCGGAGAGCGGGGCCCTTCCTCAAATGCGCTCCCAACCATCTCTCTCAACTCTCCTTTTTCCTCCATCCCCATCCATTCCCCTCTCTCTCTCTCCCTCCAGTTGCGCCCGCGTCCTCACCTCCTCCGCCCCGCCAGAAGCCCGGGCCGCCGCGGCAGGCGCCCACTTGGTCGCCCTGGCCGGCCCGCACTACGCCCTGCTGACGCCGGACGCCCGGGCCGCGGTCGCCCGCCTGGCGGCGGCCCTGGTCGGGGTGCGTGCGCCCGGGGCGGCCGCCCTGGCGGGCGCGCTCGTCCGGCACGTCCGGTCCGGCTGTCCCGCCCCAGAAAACCTGGCCCTGGCGACCTGCCTGGCGGCGTGCTTGGCGGACGCGCTGGACTGGCTTGTGGGCTGTGATGGCGGGGATGGAGGAGGCACGACGGGCGCGCCGCCGCCGCGGCAGGGCCTCGCCCAGGCGGCCCTGTTGATGGTCGCCCGCCTGCTCCCGGCCGTCGCGGGCGGGAGCGCGCACGGTAACGGCGGCGGCGGCGGCGGCGGCGGCGCGGCGGCGCCTGCTGCCGCGGCCGCGGCGGCCTCCTTTCGCCGGGCGGCGGCGGCGCTGGCCACCCCGCTGCTGACCGAGCACTGGGCCCTGGTCGCGCCCGGCGGGCGGGACCTGGCGGCGGCGCTGGGCGAGTGCGCGGGCGTGGGCGAGGTGGCCGGGGTGCTGGCCACGCTGGGGGCGGCGGCGGGCGGCGCGGCCGGCGGCGCTCCCCCCCCGGCCTTCAGCCCGGGGACGCCCCTGGCACGGGCCGCCCGCCGCCGCCCGCCCGCCGCCCTGGTGGCCTCCCGCATCGCGCCCGACGCGGAGGCCTGCCTCCATTTCTTGCTCTCCTCCGTCCGCCTGGGCAACCAGGGGCGCTACCAGGCCTGGTTTGCCAGCCGCTACCTGGTGTCACCACCCTCCCCGCCCGCTCCTGCAAGCGTGGCCTCCACCACCACCGCCGCCGTCGTCGACACCATACGCTTCATCGTGGCCGTGTACCGGCCGCCAGGGGCGGTGCTGGCGTCGGAGGTGCTGCCCCGGTGGGCGCTGGTGGGGTGGCTGGTGAGCCTGCCCCGGTCGCCCGCGGGCGTGGCGGCCGCGGCGGCCGCGGCCGTCGCGGACTGGGCGTCCTTTGACCCGGCCTCCGATTCCTTCATGGCGGCGGAGCCCGCGGCCCTGCTGATGCTGCAGTCCCTGCCCCGCTACGCGCACGTGACTGCCTCCATCTTGGAGGCCCTGTTTTCCTCCAATGGCGGCGGCAACACCAACAGTGACAATGATGCCGCGCTCGCCGCGGGCGCGGACGCCCTGGTCGCCCGGGGCGTGCTCCGCTCCTTTGACCGGCTGGCGACCGCGCCGGAGGTGCCTGCGCCGTTGCGTGCCCGGGTGCGGGCCGCCTTTGCCAAGCACCTGACGAGCAGCGGTGGGGAGGGGGTGGAGGGAGGGGAGGCGGCGGGCCCGGCCGCCCCGGAGGCTCCCCCCGCGCCTCCTCCTCTCCCACCCGCCTCGGCGCCCGGGTCGGCGTCGACGGCGACCGTGGCGGACGCGGGCTTGGACACCGCTGCTGCTGCTGAAGAGGTGACAGCTCCTTCTCCTGCCGGGCCCAAGCGGCGGCGGGCGGGGACGCCGGTGGAGGATGAGGGGGAGGGGGTGGGAGATAAGGAGGAGGCGGGGGCGGGAAAGCCGGGCCCCCCCCCCCCCCCCCCCCCCCCCCCCCCCCCCCCCCCCCCCCCGGCGCGGGCCCCCCCGCCCGGCCGGGGCGCCCCCGCCCCAGC
>Ga0315287_10004293_pt1 | contig 13887 bp, 12 predicted proteins | sample YL17G11_0_MG_FD_205037 | JGI IMG/M metagenome (GOLD analysis project Ga0315287, IMG submission 205037) | Sediment microbial communities from Yellowstone Lake, YNP, Wyoming, USA - YL17G11_0 | ecosystem: Environmental > Aquatic > Freshwater > Lake > Sediment | place: USA: Wyoming | collected... | reverse complement strand
GAAAATCAAAGTGTAAGGATAGGTTATGGCAGACGTCAGTCTTGAAACAGTAACTGGTAAACTCAATCAGGTTGGGTACGACACATTCATGCAGGCCTTGCGTCATGCCAAGGGTGCGGGGAACCGCAATCTTGAGCTTGAGCATTGGTTGCTGAAAATGCTGCAGATGCCGGGCAATGACGTTGCAATGACGGTTGAACATTTCAAGCTCGATCTGGCCAAGCTGCTCACCGATCTCAATGCCGTGGTGTTGGGCTTTGCTGGCAACAAGACCGAGATGCCTGGCATCTCGGAAAACATCATCGACGCCCTGGACCGCGGCTGGCACTACGCCACGCTGCTTTTTGGCGAAACCCAGATACGCACGGGACATATTCTTTCTGCCGTGCTGAAGGAAGCAAAACTGTCGCGCACGTTGCATGGCATTTCGAAGCAATTCAAATTGATCGACGCTGATCTTCTCACCAACGAACACCGGAAGATCTGGCTGCAGTCAGTCGAAGAAAACATGCGCCCGATGGATGGTTCTGGTCTGGTGGCGCCCGACACCACAGGAAGTGCGCCCACCGGCGCCAAGGGCACAACAGCGCTTGATCGTTTCGCCATTGATCTCACCCGGCGCGCGGCTTCCGGAGAGATGGACCCGATTGTCGGCCGCGACGAGGAAATACGCCAGATCATCGACGTGTTGATGCGGCGACGCCAGAACAATCCTATCCTCACTGGCGAGGCCGGGGTTGGCAAGACTGCGGTTGTTGAAGGCTTTGCCCAGCGCATTGCTGCTGACGATGTTCCGCCGCCCCTCAAAGGCAACAAGCTCTTTGCACTTGATATCGGCCTGATGCAGGCTGGCGCCTCGATGAAGGGCGAGTTTGAGCAACGCCTGCGATCGGTAATTGACCAGGTGCAGTCCTCGCCGATCCCAATCATCCTCTTTATTGACGAAGCCCACACCTTGATTGGTGCAGGTGGTGCTGCAGGTACCGGAGATGCCGCCAATTTGCTGAAGCCGGCGCTTGCCCGTGGCACGCTGAAAACCATCGCTGCCACAACATGGTCAGAATACCGCCAGCACATAGAGAAGGACCCGGCCCTCACGCGCCGGTTCCAACCCATCAATATAGGTGAGCCGGAGGTGGAGCGCTGCTGTGACATGATGCGTGGGCTCCTGGCGCCCATGGAGAAGCATCACAAAGTGCATATTTCTGACGCGGCCCTCGTCGCCGCCGTGAAGCTCTCAGGACGCTATATCCCGTCACGCCAACTGCCAGACAAGGCGGTAAGCCTTCTTGACACGGCGGCCGCCCGGGTGGCCGTTTCGCAAACGTCAACGCCGGCAGCCGTCGAGGATGCACGTGTTCTGATTACGGCACGCGAAACAGAGCTCCTGTCGCAGGAGCGCGAGCGGGATATCGGCGCGGCCGACGAAGAAAAAATCGCGGAGGTAAAAACTGCGATTGCCGAGGCCAAGGCCAGGCTTGAAACGCTGGAGATGGAATGGGCCGCTGAGAAGGCCATCGTTGTCGACATCATGTCGGCGCGCAAGGAGATTGCGGACGCAGGACCGGGTGCCGACGCGGCCCGCAAGAGACTGTCCGGCATTGTGGCGAAGCTCGAAAGCATCGAACCGGAAAAGCGCATGATCTACCCTTACGTGGATGAACAATCCGTGGCATCCGTTGTCTCGGATTGGACCGGCATTCCCGTAGGCCGCATGGTGAAGGACGAAGTACAAACCATCCTCAACCTAGCAGATATCCTGAACAAGCGCGTGGTGGGCCAGGACCACGGCCTCCAGATGATCGCCAAGCGCATTGAAACCAACCGCGCCAAGCTTGACAACCCAAACAAGCCCATCGGCGTCTTCATGCTGGCGGGCCCATCAGGTGTCGGCAAAACCGAGACGGCCCTTGCCCTTGCCGAGGCACTCTATGGTGGCGAGCAAAACATGATCACAATCAACATGTCGGAGTTTCAGGAGGCGCACACTGTCTCTACGCTGAAAGGGGCACCTCCAGGCTATGTTGGATATGGTGAAGGAGGCCGGTTGACGGAAGCCGTGCGCCGCCGCCCATATAGCGTTGTGTTGCTCGATGAGGTTGAAAAGGCCCATCCTGACGTGCATGAAATCTTCTTCCAGGTTTTTGACAAGGGTGTGATGGAAGATGGCTCGGGTCGCCGCATTGATTTCAAGAACACATTGATCATCCTCACTACCAATGCCGGCACGGACATGATCATGCATGCCGCCGCCAATGGTGTAGAGAGACCAGACGCCGAAAAACTGGCGACGGACATGAAGCCGGACTTGTTGCAGGTTTTCCCCCCGGCCCTGCTCGGCCGCATCGTTACCATTCCCTACTACCCTCTTTCGGGAGATATGCTGGGTGGCATCGTTCGCCTACAACTGAACCGCATCGGCAAGCGGATCGCCGACAATCACGACGCCAAATTCATCTACGATGACGCCGTGGTGGGCAAGATCGTTTCCATGTGCAACGACCCGGATTCCGGCGGCCGCATGGTGGACAACATCGTCACCAACACACTGCTCCCCGCGCTGTCGCGGCAGATATTGAATAAGTCAGTTGCCGGCCAAGAGATCGTGGAGGCGTGCGTAGGGGTGAAGGATGGCGAATTTACGTATGGGGTGAGTTGAATGACGGCGGAGTCTGGCGCGCCGACCCATGGAACGGTGGCTTAATTGGAGCGGCAGAAATGTCAGATCTGGTAAAAGACCTCGTCGGAACCTGGAACGTGGTCTTCAAACAATATCGATGGACTTACACGTTTACCGCCGGCGGTGCCGTGACGTGGCGGGATATCTGGGACGGACAGACGGGCACCGGGCGCTGGGAGCTGAGCGGCGGAAAAATAGCCATCATCTGGCGCAATTCCGAAACCAAGGAATCCTGGAACCTTCCGATAAATCCGGACAACCAGTCGGGAAATATTGATGCCAACTATGCCAGCGGCCAATCCACGGCGACCAAGGACAAGGCCCGCTTCGACGCTGTCTCGCCGGAAGGTCAACAAGACGCATTTGCCTGCTGGGCGGCCTGCCTAGCGTGGTACACTAGGGCGCTGCCAGACGTGCAAACGGCGTCCCAGCAATCCATTATCGCGATGAGCAACCCAAAGACCTGGGCCTCCAATGGCAGCATCAGCTTGAACGGAATTATGAGTATTTCGCTGCCCAACGTTTTTCTCAACAGGAGCCGCATCGGCACTGGGCAACTTGAGCCCTGCATCCGGGCAAAGCCCTTCCCTTTGCTCATCGCCTTTGCCAGCGGCCCCATGGGCGGACACGTCAACGTGATCCATCGTTTTGACGAGCATGCGGGATCCGTCATAGCAATGGAGCCGTGGTTCCCAGACCCCACAACAAATCCAAATTACAGCTTCGATGGAACCGTCTTTTCCAACAACAGCACCGGCGATCCATTCAAGTTCACCGGAAAGCACGTCAGCCGTCCATTGGGCTATTACACGTCAAAGCCACTTAGCGGACAATTCGTCATTGGCTATAACGCCAAGTACAGCGGCACATTCTGAACTCATGGCAAGGAACCTCATGTCATGCCTCCAAACCTAGACAGTTACGAATATCAGCTGATCGACGGCATCATCAGGCGATTGTCGGTGGCCGGGATACACCTTGTGGACAAAAGGTGGGACGCCGTAAAGTACCACCCCACTCCGCCAACATTCTATTTCACCTCCTCAAACTGGCGGGAAATTACGCGTGAGGCCGAAAGCAGCAAGAAACTCCACAGATATGACCCAGGTGACCCTCCAACTTCCATTGCCGACTGGCGCAGGGAAGGTCACGAGACACTTGTCTACGTCGAAACTGAACAGACGAGACCCGTCCGGCTCGAGGTGATGATCGATCCGCCGTTCACGTGCCGGGCAACAATTTTAGACGCAAACACAGTCTTTGCACTCGACGCCAAAAACCGGGCCCATCTGAAGGGCGCAGGTGACAATGGTGTCTTTGCCGAAATCGCGAACCGCATGAAATGGGCGGCATCAGGTTTCAATCTGGAAGATCATATTGCCAAGATCGTTGATATCGGCCCCACCAGGCTCGTTGGTGTTGATTTCATTGCCAAGGATAGCCACAAGTTGATTGAAGCCCTGGGCCAACAGAAGTCAGGCCGCTTTTTCCGCTTTGTGGATCCAAGCGATCCGACGCGCAAGGAGCACGGTGATCCACTGCTTTTGGCTTCGCTTGCGGCAACGGATGGCTATGGGTTCCGAGAAGCTGTGTCTGACGTATTCTTGGATGAGCCCGGGGCGTCAGCGGGCCCAAGTCCCATCGACACGAGTCCTGGGAGTGATTTCGACAATCAGTCCCGCCGGTTTGCGCCGCGTCCAAAAGTCAAGATGAGTGCGCTCCACTGCGCGATTTCGCCACAAAAATGCAACATCCACATCGATGAGGTGGCTTTCGTTTTCTATGATGCGGACGGCAAAGTCAGGATGCAAATGGAAAGGGCACGTGTTCACACGGTAGACGAGCTCGGATTGAAGACTGGCGTTCCAGGTTTGGCTGGCTTGATTGGGCCGAATTTTCAACGTTCTGTGGAAAGCGTGATCGCCAAAGGCTTTGTTGACATAGGCCCACACTCAACCTTTATCGCCGCCGACGTGGCGACCATCAAGACTGGCAAGCTCACCATCACGGCAGGCTGTTCCAACTGCAACCCTTGGGAAGCCGCCACTACCTTTGGCCGTGCCGCGCGGTTCAAGGAACCAAAGAAGAAGGAAGAGGAATTCTCACTCACATTAACATATTCCGTCGCACACGACATTGGCAGCGGACGACCTTGAGTCTGAATCCCTTCCGCACAGAAAAGATTTGATTCCAGAGGATTAGGTCAATATCAGTGACCGGAGGTCAGCGCTAAAGAATACAAATGGATATGCTCTTCACCCGGTAAATGCCATGCTGATTTATGCCTATGCGGTGCTTTATAGCCAGGTGAAAATGGAAATAATTGCCGAAGGGCGGGACCCGACAATTGGCCTCGCTCATAGCACCGAAAAATATCGGGACGCCTTGGTGCTTGGCCGGATGGAGCCCATGAGGCCTGGGGTGGATGGAGCCATATTGAGACTTTTTACGAATGATGTTTTGCACGCGGGGGGACTATACTATTGCCAGTGAGGAGGTTTGCAGGCCAAGTCCGCAGTTGGCGAGAAAAGTTGTAGGGATGGCTACAGCCGCCTCATCAAGGAAGGGAATGTTGGGATTGCAATAGCGACTCCCCCGGAAAAAATATGATCCCCGAATCTGCGGGGATCCACGTGGCTGCACTTCAACCTCTCCCCTATTGGAAGGATAGATGTCGGTATGATTTTCTAGGATGGTCAGGCTGTTTTTCACCTATGCTCGATAGAGGTGTGCAATGACCAGGCCGCGTGATTATCCGAAAGCAGATGTTTCGCATCTCTCCACACGACGTATCAAACTCCCGAACAGCCGGAACGGACTGGAGGGGGACCTCTATGAATGGCTAAACGCGGTTGCGCAATTAACTCGTCAACCGCCGGAAAGCGGGGTGTCCCCCGCCACCTTACTCATGACAACGGCGCAAGACAGCATCGACGTGCTGATGCAAGCGCCACCCGCGATGGCGATCGGCGACCCCAGCGGAAAACGAACTGTGCACGCGCAGTTCCTTTGGGGGCGCTTCACAACTGGCGAGTGGTACATAAAAGCCGTGTCATTCGGGATCGAGGCGTCGCGAGCGGAGATGGCTCTGGCGCGGCAGCGGGCGATAAAAGAACACCTGCTCGACAAGGCGGAGCTTGAGAATGCGCGACATATCCACCTGCGCCAGGCGGCGTTTCCGGCCGAAAGCCATGGGGAGACCTGGCCGCGGGACATTCAACACGGAGACCGGATCATCGAGGAAGCGATAAAAACCGCGCACGAGCACGCGAGTGAAAACGCAGAGGCGCTAGAGAATCCCATAACCTGGGTCGACATGGCGCTGGATCTCGCTTCCCTGGGTGTGGGTCACCTGACAGGACCAAAATTCACAGGTGCCAAGAGTCTCGAACACCAGGCTGAGCATCTCACAGGAGAGGCGGCCGGTTGGCATCGATTGCTCACGCAGGGCCCGGGTGTTTCCTGGCTTGAACACGAGCGCGCCCTTCTCCGCATTGAAGCGCTCGAACTCGCGCACAAGGCCTTCGAGCTCGGCCGCGAGGATTACAAGCTCTATCAGGAACTGAAGAAAACCAAGGAAAGCAGGGGGGATAGGCTCCTGTATACAGCTGTGGACTACGCGAGCATGATCCCGATTGCCGGACCATTTATCAGGACTTTCGCTGGAATGTTCTTCAATATCGCCATTGCGAGCGATGCAGCGCGGGTGACAAAGATTCGGAGCCGCATGTATGTGTGGTTCGTCGCAGGCTATGTGCATCAGCTTGCCCTCATCGACACCGGTGAACCGAAATTGGATACCTCGCACGGAAAGCTTGGCGAGGCATGGTTCAGGTGGGACAAGAAGTACTTCGACCTGGGCGTCAAGAGGGCACCCTTGCCTGGGAGTCCGGGACAATTCGCTGCACAAGCTTCGCTCATGCACTACGCCGCCGAGAACTACACTAATGGTGGCTGGGGTGGATTGGGTTTCAGGCGGCATAACTGGAAGACGCTCGACGATTTCATCGTAAACTGGAGTCCTGAACTCCTGGCACGCTCTCTAGCCACGCAACTTCACACGCGCAGAAACCTGATCGAGTGACGAACGTCTGGTGCCGGGCAAATGGCGCTAATATTTCGTGGTGCAGGTCAGGAGTGCTGAAATATCGGCATCCCAGAATTCACTTATTTGATATGCCTTCTAGTGGTTGGGAGAAATCGAAGCAACCCAACATGTATAGTGGAAAAGTTTTGAATCTACCACCTTGCCAATTTCAAGCTTTGAGCGTCACCAACCACTTGGCGAAAGGACTAAAGTGTGGCTCAAATCCGCGATAGCTAAAACCCCTGATGAGCGAGAGAGGGGTATTCAGTCAGCCCAGGATCCGGTTTTGGACCATTCACAGAAAACAGGCGAGACAGCCCTGCCAGACTGGCTGAAGGGCTGGTGGAGCGTGAATGATGGCGAGCAATATTACTACTACTTTGGCGAAAGCCACGGCTGCTACCATACCAAGGTTCCGCCGCCCCAAGTCACGCTTGCCTGGGATCACTATGGCGCGGTTGAAAAATTCACGCGGGTTCCTGGCGCAAATCCAGGGGCAATGTCGGGAACGTCGAACAAGTACGGGGCACTCGCTGCCACCAAGATGCAAAACTGACTGATTGCTCGCGCGCTGCCTGATCAAAAAATGGCAAATTCCAAGGCTCTATCTCGCAGGTAGGAGCATATCCAAGGCATGCCTGACAGCTTCCGCACTCCGGGAATCCCTCTGTTCGCCGAAGATATTCCAATAGCCGATTACAAAGCCCGACTTTACGGCCTGTCCTGTCAAATGTGGTGGCGGCGGCACGGGATTTTCTGGATCGTTGCCGATATTTCCACCTGACCACCCCGCAGCGGCGGCGGCCCATGCGGGGCCTGTCGTGAACCCGCTTGTCATCGCCGCCGCGAAGGCCGCACCACGATTTTTTTCCGATGGATTTTGCACCCAGGCTTCGGCGAGCCTGAGGAGCGTTTCGTCGTCCTCAGGAAAGCTACCGCCGAACTTCCGCAAATTCTCGCAGAGCCAACGGACGGCCTCGCGGCGGGGCAACATGTAAGCACATAGGGCAAATGCTTCCATTAACTGGCCAGTCCCCAACAATTGCTGTACGAACTCAATGGGATGGGACTGAAGATTCCCACTCCTCAAGTCCCCCTTCAGCAACGGAAACGCGTCGATGACCTGTTGCGCCGTAGAAAACCGGAGATTCGTCATGATCCGAGCATTTTCCATTTCAAACTGAGTCAGTCCAAGTTGCAGAGTAGATCACGCCGCAATTGTAGGAGTGCCATGCAGTGTGGCTGGCCCAGCAGCGGTAATTGCAACGGCTGCCCCCGCAGTGATTGAAACTGCGCCCCCCGATGTCAGGGCAAATGCCGAGCCTGTGGTTACCGCCATGCTCGCCATGGCATTTACTGCAATATTGGGCGAATTGATCACGATGCCTGTGGGCGACATGACGATTGAACTCGCGCCACAAACAAATGTGATGTTTGACCCCGCTGTCACCATCCAATTTGTGCCAATGGCTTCAGTACTGGAGTTGCCGATCATCACATTGGCGTTGTTGCCAATCGAAAGTGAGCTGTCATGTCCAATCAGTCGCGTTTCATCATTCTCGATGGTCCCGTCCATGTTTTTTTCAGCGTGGAGGCGCACCAACTCCGCACCACCAGTGTCATCAAAAATGAACTCGTTGTAGCCCGAACTATTGCCCGTACCACCAATTGACTGCGATTTAGTGCCGGAGATCGCAGCATCTTGATAGGGTGCTTTGTAGTCGCCGTTGTAAACGCAGCCCGTTATCAGCGGATAGTCAGGGTCGCCATTGAGAAACTCAATGATGACTTCCATGCCGATTCGCGGAATCTTGAAATCACCCCAGCTGCTCCCCGACCATGCATGACTGATGCGCACATAGCGCGACAGTTCCTTGCCGCGTTCCCAATGAAACTTTACCTTGAGGCGGGTCTGATCATCCATCCCGGTTTCAACAAAGGCAGTCTGCGGACCGGGAATTATTGGTTTTGGCGTTACCGAAGGCGGTTGAAATTCAGTCAGATTCCAGATCAACTCATAGCGCCCGTGATATTTCTGATCGCCGCCAGCAGAACTGGACTGATAATAATTGGACTTGAACACATGCTGGGCCCGGCGCACAAGATATTGAACATTAAATGAATCTTCGGGGTGCTGTTTGAGTTTCATCACCTTGCCAGGACAACAGGTCAGTGCGTCACCCACGGCAAAGACCGCATGGTCGCGTCGCTGTTCCTGGACTGCCTTGTCGTTCGCAAGCAGTATGCCTGTCCCCTTGTCAGTATACCCACCGGGATAAGTATAAATTTCAAGGTTGCGCCTATCAAATTCGGGGTAGTTTTCCATTTCGGCCAACAGATCGGCCGTGGGCTTTTTGTAATCGAAATCATTGAGCACGAACTTGCTGGTGTAAAAGCTGCGTGCCGGTTGGAAATCCTTGATAAAATCTTCCCTACGGGTGTCACTTTGTTCGGTTGAGTCGAACACAATATCCATTCCCCCGTCCTTGGGTTTGTTGTCGTTTGAGCCGGTCGTGAGCACCATCAGGTGCTGATCTTCGCTGTGTTCAAAGTGATAGAAGATCAGGTAGTCTTCCATGAGTCGCGAGACGAAATTGAAATCACTCTCGCGGTATTGCACGCAGTATTCCAGCTTGGGAAACATGTCGGGCATCCTGATCTCGAAATGCGCATAGCTATAATGACCGAATACTTCCTTGATAATATCGGTCACAGATTTGTCATTGAAAATGCGGCTGTTGCGGGTTCGCGTCAGCAGCCAGAACCAGGGGCGCAAGACGAGCTGGTATTCGCTCAATTTCCCGACATAATTCCGAAATTGGCCTTCGGTGATCACCCCGTGAAAGTGGCGGTCCACGCCCTCATGCTTGGTGGCGAGTGTCACATGGCTGTCGGTGCCCAATAGCTTGTCAAGGTTGATCTGGCTTTTTTCCCCCGACAGGCAGTTGACGCGAAATTCAAAAAGTTCACTCAGACCCTCCTGCCCCTCAAAGCTTGCAAGGACAAGCTTGTCATGTCCCAGCACGGTCTGAAAGGATCCAGTTCGCTTTTCTTGCGATAAATTAGCCATTTCACGCCTCATAGAAGCCGATTTCCTGTCCCAAAGCTAACTCTGTTCCACCAGTACGTCCATAGCATTCGATGCCCGCCACCTCGTGCGTTTGGGGGATTGCGCTAAGGGCACTTTTTGTTTCATTGTCGTTGAAAAGGTGGAAAACCAACATGAACACCCGCATGTCAATCTATGCAGGGATCACCGATCCGATTACGGCCGAAGCTCCTTGCGGACCCGATCCCGATGCCGATCCGGAAATCATGAATTTTCTTGGCATGGCCGAGGGGCAGCTCCCGGCCAGTTACCGCAGTTTCGACAAGAAGGCGTTCGATCCCAAGCCCGCCCTTGAAAAGCTTCAACAGCTCCTGGCGAAGTCACGGGACCTTCGGTTTCTGGCGCTGGCTGCAAAGTTGAACATTTTGTCTGACAATGTTCCGGGCTTTACCGACGCGGTCATTGCGATGCGCGACCTTCTCAAGGCACAATGGGAGGGCTGCCACCCTTCTGAGCATGAAGGTGGGGACGCCCTGCGCTCTGCCTATATTGCAACGCTGGATGATCTCCCCACTGTCGTGCTGCCTTTGCAAAATACGCCAATCATTGTCGACAAGCGGTTGGGGCCACTGTCGATGCGTGCCATTCAACTCGCCAACAAGAAGATTCCGGCACAGGCCGATGAAGCGATTGGAGACCCCGACACGATTCTGACGGCTTTCCACCGCGACGACAGGTTTGACGATCTCGTTGCATTCAAGTCGCGCATTGAAGCTGTGAAAGTTGCCCTCAAGGATATGCACCAGCTTTTTGTGGACAAGGTAAACCACGAGACGGCCCCGCATTTTCAGCGCCTGCCGGAACTCCTGGACTCGATCCTTGCCTTCATAGGTGGCATTGTCAACGCGCGGGAAGGCACGGCAGAAGCTAGCGCACAATCCGGCAATGAGGAGCCAAGCGAACCCTCCCTGGCAGGTGACGGTGGCATTTCGCCCACGTCGGCAGAAGAGCTTGTTTCGGTCAAGGAAGCCTCCAATGCGCTTGGGAGCATACTTGCCTATTACTCAGCCAACGAGCCATCAAGTCCTGCATGGTTGATGACCAAGCAAGCACTTCAGCTCGTCGGCAAGACCTTTGTTGAAGCCATGCAGGTGCTGGCACCAGGTCTCACCCAGGAAGCCAAAATCAGTATCGGTGGCGATGCACCATTCACATTGGATTTCGCCCAACTTTCTTCCCTGGCACAGGATGGGACCAATGATCCTGGTGAGGGTGAATCCAGGACTTTTAGCGTTACAACGCGCGCCCAAGCCACGGCGCTGATGTCCAGCATCGAGCGCTTCTACCGGCGGACCGAACCTTCGAGTCCCATCCCGCTCCTCCTCGAACGCGCCCGCACATTCGCGTCAAAAGATTTCGCCAGCCTCTTGAAGGAAATGACGAAACAACAGGACGCTGGTTGAAATGCGAGGGGTTTGAACCACAATTCCCGAAAATTATCCAACCCTTTGAAATCATTGGCGCACCCGACAGAGTTCAAACCTACCCATTAAGCATTGATTCAATTGCTCTATTTCTGGGTCGTTGTATCCCCTACTGTTCTGATCAGAATAAATATCAAGCCAGAAAACCAGTTTCAAAAAGACGCTAAAGGTGCTTGTTGCTGTTGTTAGCGAAGCGGGGCTGTGAATAAGCACCGAATTGGGACCCCATTTCATTTTCTCATAAGTGTATGAGTTAAAATGGGAAATAGCGATTTAGCGAGGGTCCCGACCGGTGCCGGTCGGAACCCCGCCAAAACTTCTAATCCTCCAACAAATTCACGCAATTGGCTGGGCTTTTTGCAGGGTCCGACTTCGACGCTTATTCACACATGGCCTATGACGCCCCCAGCCGACCCAAGTATTTCGGCATCCGCATGCTGTCGACGCTCGACCTCGACCGGCAGAGAGATGGCCGCAGAGCGCGGACTGACCTAGGCCCCATCTGGGCCGGGCGAATAGGTATCCGGCCGGCTGGCCGGCGTCGCAAATCTCGCCAGCGGGCGCTTCGCCATGATCGAGGCCGGGCTCGGTTTCCAGCTCGTGCCCTGGCAGCCCGTGCTGGAGAAGCGTCTCGGCCAACACATCAGCGGCGTCCGCCGTGACGACGGCGGCATTGAATGGAGCTTTAGCAGGAAGTGGCAGATCGGGTTGGGGCTGTAATGGGTCTTGAATGATACGGCAATATGCCGTATATGATAGGGCCAAAGGAGGCCCCCATGCCCAAGCCCCAAATCGAAACCGAGACCGCCCGTCTGGAAGCGCGCGTCCCGGTCCAGGTCTATGACCAGATGCAGCGCGCAGCACGCCTTCGCGGCATGACCCTGACCGGTTATCTGATCGCTACCGCCGGCGAGGACGCAAGGCGCGTCGTCGAGGACGCCGACATCATGCGCCTCGTGCGCGAGGATCAAATCCGCTTCGCCGAGGCGCTGATCAATCCGCCCCAGCCGAACGCGCGTCTGGCCCGCGCGGCGAAGCACCATGCCGAGCTGATCGAACGCCGGTGAGCGCCCGCTTCGCCATCGAGCCGCTGGCGAAGGCGCACAAGCGGGCGGATTTCACCTGCGGCAACGACCGGATCGACAGCTACTTCCGCGAGATCGTCTCGCATGACGTGAAGCGCAAATACGCCACCTGTTTCGTCGCGAGGGAGATCGCGACGGATCGGGTGGCGGGCTTCTACACGCTGTCCTCCAGCAACGTGCCGTTGACCGAAGTTCCCGAGCCGCTGGCAAAGAAGCTGCCGCGCTACCCGACCGTCCCGGCGGTGCTGATCGGTTGGCTTGGCCGGCACAGTGATTACGCGGGGCAAGGGCTCGGAGAAGCCTTGCTGTTCGACGCCATCAAGACCGTGGCCACAGCGCCGATCGGAGCGCACGCCATCTTCGCCGACGCCATCGACGACGAGGCGGCGGCCTTCTATGCGGCCTTCGGCTTCGCGCCTTTGATCCGGCGGCCGCGCACCCTCTATCTGCCCATGGCGACGGCGGTGAGCCTGATCTCGCCAACGACTGCTCCAAGCCCTTAGTGGACATTTACCTCGACCTGTTCATTGACCGAAATTGGTTCAAACGCCTAATGAAGGTCTTGTTTGGGGATTTCCAGGCAGCCTGCCTTTTGGTCTCCGCCAGTTTTGCCTGGCCGGGCGCTTGCTGTGATCGTCGGCTGTCCCGAACAATAATTACTGTGAGATAGGCAGACAGTATGGCGGCAAAGAAACACCAAATGGAAATGAAGGCATAGGCGAAGAAGGCGTATGTCACAACTAAAGATGCCGCAACCAGTGCACCGAAAACCTGTATCCGGCGGTCTATCGACAGCAACAGTGCGCTGACCAAGATCGCGGCGTAGAAGAGTCGCAATGCGGTGCGGCTGACGAAGCCGGCATAGATAAGCGTTGTCCTGTAATCCAAAGACCGGTTAACGAGTTCCACGGCCAGCCAGTCGCCGATCAGGAAGGATGGTAAGAAAATTGAAAGGCCATAGACAAATCCGACAACGGCCAACGTAGCCACCACGCGCTTGCGCGCGGGGTTTGTTTCGATCATCCAGACCGAGAGCGGCACCCACGCCGGCCAGAAGAAGTACGAAAAGAAGAGAAACCCGCGAGAAGCGATGCTGACCATTTCCTCGTTGCCGCCTTGGATTCCGAGCCAAACGAAACCCTCAAATCCTTGCTGGATGCCAAAGGCGAGCGGAAACGCCGCGAACGGCAGCCATGTGAATACGCGCCGAACAATGACCCTCTCTGGAATCGATCTAATCGATTGTTTTTGAATAATTATATGCCAATTGAATGGGGTCAATTTTGGACGCGAAACTAACCCCACCAAAAAACAACTATTGTCGAATAACTACAGGATGTTACTCAACACGTGAGGTGGGGTCATTGTTCGGCGCGTATTCACATACATGGCGGCACCGGGTGGTATTCCAACGCAGACTGCCTTCAGCCAGGACAGACGCTGGGAAGCGCTCGACCTTGACCGTGAAAAGGGCGTGATCCGCAGTGCCGAAAATCCCTTCT
>Ga0315287_10004291_pt1 | contig 13888 bp, 10 predicted proteins | sample YL17G11_0_MG_FD_205037 | JGI IMG/M metagenome (GOLD analysis project Ga0315287, IMG submission 205037) | Sediment microbial communities from Yellowstone Lake, YNP, Wyoming, USA - YL17G11_0 | ecosystem: Environmental > Aquatic > Freshwater > Lake > Sediment | place: USA: Wyoming | collected... | reverse complement strand
TCTAAAGAAAAAGAAGTGCGCATTCATATCTTGAGAAATGGCACACAGCCAATGATGTTGACGTGTCGCATCCAGTGAAGTTGTGGGCCTACCAATAGAGGGAGAGATCAATGTTTGCTTATAGGAACGATGCCGAAAGACTCATGGCTCCGTTAACGGCCCTGGCTCTGGCGTTGGCAATATTAGCCCTACCAAATTTGGCGACCGCTGCCGTGGTACCTGCTGCGAAAGCCGATGGGGCTGCGGCCTCGCCAGGCGCTAGCGCTGTTGCGGCAAGCGCTCCAGCGACGCAGCCTGCTGCGACCAGTACAGTCGCTACTGCGCCAAGCGCTCCCGCTGCAACCAGCACTGCCGCTGCTGCGGCAAGCGCTCCCGCTGCAACAGGAGCTGCTGCTGCTGCCGCAAGTGTTCCAGCTGCGAAGGGCGTAGCCGGGGCTGTGGCGGGGCCTCCCGCTGCTCCCAGCGTCGCAGTCCCGACGACGAGCGCTGCAGCTAAGCCGACCATATTACCGGTTGCGAGCACCCAGCCTGTGGCCGCAGCCGCCACTCCTGCGCCAGCCCGCGCGGCACCACCACCGCTGAAGAAGGTCGTGGCTCCAGTGCAAAAAAACCGCGAGGATCCCGTCGCCAGCAGTGCTCTGCCAGAAGAAGACAAAGACCTGCCCAACAGCCCGGATGATGCCGGCAATGCGGCGGCAGGCGGCATCGACGAGATCAAAGCCCATACGGTGCCATCGGGCAACGCCAAGGCTCCGGCGGTCGTCAAGGTGCCCGGCTTGCGGCAAGGCTCGGCCGGGGTGCCTGCTGGCCAGGAGTTGGTCAATATCGATTTTCCTGAGCCTACTGAGATCAAGGATATTATTAAAGCGGTGGCCTTGTGGACCGGTAAAAACGTCATCTTAGACCGCAATGTCAACGGTAAGGTGCAGATCATCTCGCCGCGCAAGGTGACCAAGGAAGAGGCCTATCAGGCTTTTCTCTCGGCTTTAAACCTGCTCGGGTTGACCACGGTAGAAACTGGTAAGGTCATTAAGATTATGCCAGTGCGAACTGCTGTGAAAGGCAATCTTAAGACCTTCCTTGGTTCAAGTTGGACGATGATGACCGATGAGATCATCACCCAGATCGTGCCGCTTAAGTACATCGACGCAAAGGAGATTCAGTCGACGTTGTCGCGGATTGTAGCCTCCAACTCGATGATCGCTTATCCGCCGACAAATACTCTCATTATCAGTGATTCAGGCTATAAAGTCCGGCGTATTCTCGACATCCTCGAGTTGCTTGACGTGCAGGGCCAGCAAAACCAAGTAGCTATCGTGCCGATACGTTTTTCCGAGGCGAAGAATATCAGCGAGAAGGTCACCGAGATTTTTAAGAATAGCGCCGAGGCAAAAAAAGGTGCGGGTTCAAGCGGCTATCATGGTTACAAAATCATGACGGACGAACGCACAAACTCAGTGATCATCTTCGGTCCGCCGCGCACCATTGCCGACGTCAAGGCTTTGGTGCGTAAGTTCGACATCCAGCTAGATGACCCCTCACGGCAAAGTGCGATCCATGTGCGGCCACTCGATTACGCGGACTCTAAAAAACTAGCCGCGACCTTATCCGCGCTCGCGACCGGGAAAAAGACGACACCCGGCGGCATGCCTGATTTTCGTCGGCCACCCATAGGTACGGTACCTGGTGCTGCCCCAAGTATGTCTGAGCCAATATCGGTGGCTTCGCTCGGTGATGATGTCAAAATCGCTCCCGATGAATCGTCAAACTCCCTATTGATCACCGGCAGCCATGCTGCCTATCAGACCATCAACTCGTTGATTCGTAAGCTTGACCTGCGCCGTTCTCAAGTTTATGTCGAGGCGGACATCCTCGATATCAATATCGGCAACGGCTTTCAGTTTGGTACCAGTGTTTTCGCTGGCCGCGGCGGCCCAAGCGACACGAGTATCGCCACCACCTGGCAGGGCCAAGCCCTTGGTCCGCTCATTGCGGCGCAGGCGGCGGCCAATGCGCCAGGCGCCTCTCAGACCAATAATTTACAGCAAATACAAAGCGTTGCTGGAGCTTTTTCCGAAGATATGACGGTCGGGATTCTGTCCGGCAAGCAAGTCAACATCGCTGGCTTGGGCACCTTTAGTCCAGGTGCTCTGATTAAGATGATCAAAACCGACACCAACACCCGAGTCCTATCGTCGCCCAATATCCTGACCTCCAACAACGAAGAAGCTCAAGTCGTTGCCGGGCAAAAGCTGTTCTTTACCTCTAAAGAGATTACTCCCATCACCGGCGCTATCGCCAACAAGGTGGAAAAAGAAGACGTCGACTTGACCTTGCGGATCAAGCCAAACATTAGCCAGTCCAACTATGTAACCTTGGCGGTCGATCTAGAGCAGAATTCGGTCATCGGCATCGACCCAACCAGCGGTCTGCCGAAGCTCAGTAAACGCAAGACCAAGCAGACCGTCACCGTTAAAAACAGCCAGACGATCGTAATCTCCGGTTTAGTCGAGACCCGTGAATTTCAGAACTTTAAAAAGATCCCTTTGCTCGGCGATATCCCGATCATCGGCTGGCTGTTTCGCAACTCGAACATCGAGCATTCGCGTAATAACCTGATGATATTTTTGACTCCACATATCATCCACGGCGCCGACGATCTGGCGGCTGTGTATAAACAGAAGCTGGAGGAGCGTGATCAGATTTTGGCCAGCATCTTTGGTTCTGATCACATCAAAGACGACTTCTATGCCATGCTCCCAACTAAGGAGGATGGCCAGTACGTACCCGACGATATCGACCGCGTCGAGGCAGCTCGGCGTGAAGAGATGCTGAAGGTGATGTATGAAGGCTCGGGCGAGAGTGAAACCAGCCCAAGTCAGCCGCCAAGCGACGAGAAAAAGGCAGCAAAAGCCATAGAGAACGACAGGAAGGCTGAAAAGATTGATGAGTCGCCTACCTATGTGCCGATGGCTGGCTCAGGCGATAGCAGCGATGGCGCGGCAGGGGGCGGCTCTGATGGCGCCGTTGACGCTGCCCCACCGCCACCGCCCCCACCAGCAGAACCGGTTGAAAGCGGCGGCAACGACGGCTAACTTCCTGGCTCAGGCGCGGCAAACGGCGGCAGACTGGCCTGCGGACATGACTAAAGGATGCGGCATTGAACGGGAAAAAAGCAGATCCAGCCATTGACCTTCCAGCTCCTCTTGTTGAGGGGGGCGGGACGCCGCTTCATCCAAAGTGGAGCAATCTGCCGCCGGTTTCGTTTCGCAAACTGCAGCGTAAATCCCTGGGACAGATCCTTGTTGAATCTGAGGCTCTATCCGAGGACCAACTCAATTCTGCCCTGGCAAGGCAGGGAGAATCTACAGCCAAGCTGGGCGAGATCCTGATCGAGCAGGAGGTGATTAGCGAAGAAGATGTGTTACGCGCCTTGGCCTATCAGCTTGACCTACCCTATTACGGCCGCCTGCCGACCAATGATATCGACCCTACCCTGGTTGATAGCATTCCCATTCAGTTCTGTCGTGATCACAAAATTCTGCCGGTGGCCAAAGACGATTTTAATGTAACCGTCGCCGTTGCTGATCCGCTCAATGTCTTCCCACTCGATGACCTGCGCCTGATTTTGTCCACGAATATCAATATGATCGTCAGTCCGGCTGCGGTGATCGAGAACAGTATAAACCGAGTTTACGAACGCTCCAACGACGCCTCACAAAAGGTCTTAGAAGACCTGAATGCACCCGAGATTGGTGAGGGCGATGACCTCGAGGAGACCCGTGATCTGCTTGAGTCGACCGACGACGAAAAGCCGATTATTCGCCTGGTGAACGGCCTGCTCGCCCGGGCCGCGAAAGAACGCGCTTCTGACATTCACATCGAGCCCTACGAAAACGAGATCATGGTTCGCTTTCGCATCGATGGTGCGCTGCAGGACAAGATGCAGATACCGCGTCGGCACGCCTCGACCTTGGCGACTCGGATCAAGATCATCGGTAAGCTCAATATCGCGGAAAAGCGCATACCTCAGGACGGCCGGATTTCGTTTCGTGTTGCCGGTAAAGACATTGACGTCCGCTTGTCGGTGCTGCCGACCTCGCACGGTGAGCGCATCGTCATGCGGTTACTAGACAAGTCTTCAGGGTCTAAACGCTTGGAGGATATGGGCCTTGATCCTGAGATAAGCGCTAAATGGATCAACCTGATTGAGCAGAGCCATGGCATCGTGCTGGTGACCGGGCCGACCGGCTCCGGTAAGACGACCCTGCTGTATGCCTCGCTCATGCACATCAATACCACTGACATCAATATCGTTACGATCGAGGACCCGGTCGAATATCAACTAGCCGGGGTCGGGCAGGTGGAGGTTAAAGAGAAGATCGGCCTGACTTTTATGGAGGGCTTGCGCTCCATCTTGCGGCAGGATCCGGACGTGATCATGATCGGCGAGATCCGCGATAGCGAAACCGCCGGGATTGCGATTCAGTCATCGATGACCGGTCACTTAGTATTCTCGACCTTGCATACCAATGACACGGCGACCACCGTGACCCGCTTTCTCGACCTCGGTGTGCAGCCCTTCCAGGTTTCGACGGCCGTGCTCGGAATCATGGCAACCCGTTTGATCCGCCGCCTTTGCTCCAGTTGCCGCGAGGCCTACGATCCGCTCGACGGCGAGCTGCTACTTATGGGTATGACGCGTGAAACCCTGGCCGCGCGTAAGATCTACCGGGCCGGAGACGGTTGCGAGGAGTGCAATGGCCTGGGCTATAAGGGGCGTATGGGGATCCATGAGTTAATGATCCTCGATGACGACATACGGGACGTCCTGCTGCTGTCGCAGGATTCCAACAAGATCAAGAAAAAGGCCCTGGAAAAGGGTATGAAGACGTTGCGTGATTCAGCAATGGGTAAAGTGCTCAATGGACTGACTTCACTCGAAGAGGCGATGGCCAACACCCAGACGGACGATCTACGCTAGTAGCAATGCTGGGCTCTGGAATCATAAACCTAGGATCATGCTTTGGCCATTTACACCTATAAAGGCTATGACGCGGCCTCCGGTTCTGCTCGCAAGGGCAAAATCGAAGCCGATTCACCCAAGGCGGCCAAGCTACGGCTGCGGCAAAAAGATAAGATTATCGTCTCGGAGATCAAAGAAGAAGTCTCCATGGACAAGATCCGGGCGAAAAATACGCTCTTCTCCAGCCGCGTCAAGCCCATGGAGATTGCAGTGATGACGCGGCAATTTGCGGTATTGACCAATGCCCACATCCCGCTTGATGAGTGCCTGCGCGCCCTAACCGCTCAAGTCGAAAGCCAGGTCTTGCAGGGCACCCTGTCAGCAGTCCGCGAGCAGGTATCTGAGGGTAAGAGCTTCGCCGATTCTGCTCAGCAGTTTCCTGCGGTTTTTAACCGCCTCTATGTCAATATGGTCCGTGCCGGCGAGAGCTCTGGTAGCCTCGGAGTTGTACTCGACCGGTTGGCCGACTACATGGAAAAGCAGGAGGCCGCCAAGGGCCAGGTGATGAGCGCCATGATGTACCCGATGGTCATGATGCTGGCTCAGGTGGGTCTCATCGGCTACCTCCTCATGAGTCTGGTACCAAAACTGCAGAAGATTTTCGTGAGCCTCAAGGCACCCCTGCCTTGGTACACGAAGTTGACGATCAACATCTCCGAGTTCCTCCAGCATCAATGGTTTTTGCTGCCGCTAGCCCTTGGCGGCATCTTTTTTGCTGCCAAGCGCTTCCTGGCAACGAAGGAAGGGCGCTACAAATTTGACAAGGCAACGCTGGAGATGCCGATTTTTGGCCCACTCATTATGCGCATGCAGGTGTCGCGGTTCACCCAGACCCTGTCGACGCTGCTGTCTTCCGGTGTGCCGATCATAAAGGCTTTGGAGATTACCAAAAACATCATCTCCAATTCGGTGATCGCCGAGGTCCTTGAAGCCTCAAAAATTTCTGTCCAGGAGGGCAAAAGCCTTGGGGTTACGATTGAAAAGAGTAATCGTTTCCCGCCTTTAGTGACTCATATGATCATGACCGGCGAACGTACCGGGCAGCTCGAAGAGATGTTGTCGCATGTCGCAGTCGCTTACGAGGCTGAGGTGCAGCGTAAGATTGAAGGTTTGATTTCGTTGATCGAGCCGGTCATGATCATCCTGATGGCGGGCTCGGCAGGCGGCATCATCGCCTCCGTCATCGTACCGATGCTTTCGATCATGAACCAAATCCGCTAATCTATCATTCATATCTTTGTCGCTAGATTCAGGCCATGGTCCGTAGGTGCAATGTTCTGGTCTTTAGACAGCTACCCCGTTTCGGCGGTGTGGTCCACTATGTAAGGAGTGATTCATGTTAGTTCAGGTTCGTAGTCTTTCTCGTCGATGCCATGCCTTGATGCATCCGCAGTTTCTCGCCGAGGGGCAACGCGGCATGTCATTAATCGAAATTATCATCGTCGTCGCCCTGCTTGGTACCCTGATGGCGTACATGGTTTCAAACTTGGTCGGTCAATCAGAAAATGCCAAACAGGACCAGGTTAAGCTAGCCTTTGGCGTCATCCAGCAAAACCTGCAGATGTATCGCATCCATAATAACAAGTACCCAGCCGACCTTAAGTCGTTGGTGACCAACCCCGGTGATGCCAAGACCTGGCGCGGTCCCTATATCGAAGAGAATAAGTTAAAGGATCCCTGGGGCAACGATTTTAGCTATGAGTCCGATGGGCGTAGCTTCAAGCTGCATTGTGCTGGCAGCGATGGGCAGATGGGCACGCCAGATGACGTCAACTACCCGGAGTCGGATGCGAAAGCCCCTTAAACTTCGGCGTACCGCCTCGGTCACGGCTGCTGCCCCCGTTGGCGGCTTTAGTTTGATCGAGGTTATCATCGTCATGGCGTTGATCGCGTTTATCTACTCGGTCGCTATGCCGCAGTTCAATATGCGCAGCGGCGCCGAAACGGCGACGAAGCTTAATGGTATAGCCGCAGATATTCGTGGGGCATTTGATCTGGCAATCCTCACTGGCAAGCCCTATCGCCTCGTCATCCAGTTTAATTCAGGTGATTACTGGCTGGAGGAGACCGACAAGTCCACCTTCGGTCTTGGTAGTGATAAGATAGACCGCGATCCTGGCGAACAAGAAGAGAAGGACGAGGCTAGCTTATTCGATAGTAAATTTAATGATTATAAGGATTTAGCCGGATCGACTGTGGCCGACCCGAAATCAGGTAAGGAGATTCCCCCGGAGTCGCCAGTGCTGATGGCGAAGCGGTCCCTAAAGCGGGCACAATGGACTCGGGTGGAAAGCCTAGAGTGGTCGAACCGAAGTATCGGACCACACATGATGGTTAAGTCGATGCAGGCCGAGCACCACGGGCACAAACAGGACCTGAACGAGATTGGTCCAGAAGCAAGGGGGATGATCTACTTCTTTCCCACGGGGTATGTCGAGCGCGCGGTTATCTATATTTATATTAAAAAAGACGATTTAGTGCCCGATGAGACGCAGGAACCTTACACCATCGTGACCAATCCCTATGAGGGCGTCGCGGAAGTCATCCCGGGATATCAAGACTACGATGTCCAACAAGACAAAATCGACTAAAGACCATTCAGGTGAGGCCAGCTTCACCTTGATTGAAACGGTGATCGCCCTGGCGATTGTGGCCTTCCTTATTGTTGAGGTAGCTGCCGTTCAAGGCAACGCCATCGTCTTTTCTGACTACGGGCGCAACATTACCGAAGCCACCTGGCGAGCCCGTCGCGTGCTGTCCCAAGTCGAATATCATTGGCGCAGCAAGCCTTTTAAAGAATTGATGACGCACCAGACCGATCAGAAATTCGAAGACTCCAGCGAGTACAGCTACTCGCTGGAGATCGTCGAGTGGAAATTCCCCTTTGCTAAATTGCTGGAGATGGCCGTCGGCGGCGGCAAAAAAAAGACAGATGCCGACGGTAACGCCAGCGACAAGCGCAGCAGTAAGGGCGAGAGTGGATCTAATGACATGATCGAGGCTGCGGTAAAGCAGATCTTTGGAGATGAGCCGATCTTTCTTACCGCGCACGTTGATGTGTCGTGGCCAGAGGGGGCACAGAAGAATTCGACGGGCATGACCTACCTGCTGACCAACCAAGCCAAAATCAGCGAGGCCATCACGCAGCTGAAGCCGGTGTATGACGCCTGGGTCAAGAAAGTCGCCGCAGCCAATAAGCCCAAGGTCGAATCGCCGTTGACCAAGAATGCACCGGTTGACCCCGGAGCTGTCGACCCTGCCGCGAACCCAGGTGGGGCGCCTGACCTGCCTCCACCATAAGGTGATCCAAATGCCGGCCTTATTCGCGACGGCCACCCTGATGGCACATGAGTGATTTGGTATCAGCTCTACCAGCAAGCACCTGGGTGCATCCTGCATATAACGAGGTAAATTTCAGATCATGCATCGTCCCTCTGCACCGCAAGCCGGTTTCTCGCTGCTCGAGGTGGTGATCACCATCGGGATCTTGATGACCTTGACTATCGGCGTGGCATCGATGCTCAAATCGGGCTTCGAGGTGCGCGAGGGCCTAGGAGAAAGGGCGAAGACCCTGCACCGCCTGAGCGTGGTCGTGGGCAGATTAAGCGACGATCTGCAGCATGCTTTTTTGGTGTCGCAGAAGGATCAGATTCGCGGCGGTATCGACCGTAACATGAAGACCGTCTTCAAATTGGAAAAGAGCCTTGGTGAAAAGCTGTCGCTGACGACGATGACGCACCGACCACTACAGATCAGCGCCAACGAATCCGAGTTCACCTTTGTCGTGTATCAGCTGAAGGACTCCAAAGAGGCCCCGGGGCGCAAGGACCTCTACCGCGCCGAAACGCCGGTAGTGCCCGTGGACCTAAAGGAGGAGCCGCCGACTAAGCTGCTCGCCCGCGGCATCAAGACTTTTAGCCTCGAGTGCTGGACGGGTGACCGGTGGTCTAAAGATGCCTGGGACTCGGCGCGCAGCGATACGCGTAACATCATGCCTAAAATGGTGCGCCTAACGATCGAGGCATACCTCCATGAACGCAGCGGTATCCAAGGCAGTGATGCCACCACCCTTGATGATGCGGTGATGGCGATCAATACAGTGGTTTTTCTAAACAATTCGATAGATTTTGTTGAGATGAAAGAGCCAGATAAGTCCATTCGCTGGGGGGCACTATAAACATGGGGAAACGGCCATTTAAATTGCCGCGCACCCTATGGGGGTTCCCGGTCGACGGACCAGCTATAAGGTTGCCTCCTCCTGGATCAGAGCACATCCTACCAGGTCAGACCTCAGACTCTGCTAGCACGGCGGGCTTGGGTCCAGAGTCGCAGGTTTCAGCCGGGCAACGTGGCATCGCCTTGATTATCGCCATCATGATCATCTCGGTGATGATGTTGTTTACCAGCGACCTGATTTTGACCTCGCAGGTTAATTTATCGCTAGCGACCCACAGTAAAGACAACCTTAAGGCCGAATACATGGCCAAGTCGGGCTTTAACATCGCTAACTTGCTGCTGATGGCGGACTTCGCCTATGCCTTGTTCCAGGCCCAACAGAACCCAACCAATGCCGACCTCGCCAGCAGCCTAGGCGACATCTGGACGGTGCTTAATGGCATCCCGATCGGCGGTGAGACCGCGGAGATGACCGCCGCCTTCAGCGAACAGTTTGGCATAAACGCGATTAATGACAGCTCTGTCATCGATTCCTTAAAATTGTTTGATGGCACCTTCACCATCAATATCAGCGACGAGTCAGCTAAGATCAACGTCAACGATTGCTATCAAAATGGTCGCTGCTCTCAGGTTCTGTTGATGCTGGAGGCGATGTTCACGTGCCCGGCCGAGAAGGCCTTCCTCGAATCAAAAAAGGTGACCGGAAAAGAGCTGGCCTACCGCATCAAAGATTACATCGATCCCGACAAAGTCGCTGACCCGGCCTCGGGTTACACTGATGAAAATGAGCCTTATCAGAAGCGCACGCCGCGGCAAATGGTGAAGAACGCCCCGCTTGATTCGGTTTCCGAGCTGCGTTTGATCGAAGGCTGGGACGCTGATGTCGAGGCCGTTTTCGGGCCGTACATCACCGCATTCCCCTACGCAAAAATCCGCGGTGACGATAAGTTTCAAATCAATATCAACACCGCGGCTCGCGGTCTGTTGCAGTGCTTATTCCCAGAGTCGCGCGGGGATTGCTCCGAAAAAGTAGCGCTTGCCTTGAGAAAGCGCGATGAAGACGGCTCGACCCTCGGCCAGCCCGGCGAGAATACCGCGGCGGTCCTGCGCAATCTGCTATGCTACTCAGGCGGTGACTCCACCTCTCACGACGGGGCCACGCGCGCCGACTGGTTCAAGAAGTTCAGCACAGCCTTCCATATCGAGGTCGAGGGCGTAACCGGTGATAGCGTCAAAAAATTGACGTCGGTTGTCGAACGCATCATCCCGGAGGGTAAGAAAAACGAGAAGAATGCTTACCGCGTGCTTTACTGGAAAGTCATCTAATGAGATGATAAGTATGTAAAAAAACAGGAGATAGCTCTGTATGCAGCGCGTCATTGGACTTGATATTGGCAGCTATTCGATCAAGGCGGTCGAGATCGTCAATACGTTTAAGTCGTATGAAATCGCCAATTTTTACGAAAATGTTATTCCCCATGGCGATGAGTTAGATCCCGATATCGTGCTACCTGCGTGCATGGAGCAATTATTCAAAGAGAATCATTTGAAGGCCGACCGGATCATTACAGCGATGCCGGGGCAGTATATCTCCAGCAGGGTGATGTCGTTTAATTTTGCCGACCCGCGCAAAATCGAGGCGGCAATCCTCTCTGAGTTGGAAGATGCGGTGCCGTTCAATATGGACGACATGATCCTGGATCACCAGATCCTTGGCACAGTAGACAACAAGACGGTGGCGCTTGCCGTCTTGACCCGTAAAAACTTCCTGCGTAGTTTCCTGGAACATCTGCAACGCATAAATATCGATCCAAAACTTGTCGATGTCGATAGTTTGGCATTTTATAACCTGGCTCCGTATATTGACATGCCGAGCGGTGAATGCTGCGGCCTCGTCGATGTCGGCCATGAAAAGACTTCGGTATGCATCGTTCAAGACGGCGTGCTGCGGATGTTTCGTTCGATTAACCTTGGCGGCCGCTACTTGACCGAGTTCCTTGCCCGCGACCTTGAGACGGACTTTGCAGAGGCGCAGCGGATCAAGCATCGCGTTTCTCGCGTACTTTGTGACACCGACTTGGGCGACGACCTGTCTGGTGATGACCGCATTGTCGTTGAACGCATTACCCTCGCTGCCAACGCCATTGTCAGGGAGCTAGGTCGCACTTTTTATGCCTTCAAGACCTGGGAGAAAAAGCCGCTTACCAAGTTGTTCATCTCCGGTGGCACCAGCCGTATCAAGAACTTTAATCGTTATCTCGAGGACCAACTCGAGATAAGCTGTGAAGTTAATCGTATCGATCAAAGCGACTTGAAGATCAATCCCGCATTGATTGATCATATGGCGATCATGCCGCAAAGTGTGGCGATTGGACTGCGTGCGGTTGGTTCAGCGAAGCGGCATTCGCAGATCAATCTGCGCCAGGGTGAGTTTGCTTTCGTACAAAATTATGAATCAATACTCAAGGCGGCGACCATCGCCTTTCGGGTGGTCGCCATTGCCCTGGTTCTGCTGTGCGTCAGTTACGGCGTCAAGTATGTTTTCTACAAGCGCCAGATTGACCAACTGCAAGCCCAGTATCTGAAGGACTTTCAGGCCATCTTTCCGACGGTAAAAAATCAGTACCTGCCAGGTAAATTCACCTTTGAGAAACTGCGCAGCGATGCCGCACAGAAGCTGCAAAAGGAGATCAATCATAAGCGCTCTGCAGTGGCCCAGTTTGTCGAGGATAACGCTTCAAGCCCGGCATTGACGATTCTAAAGTCGCTGAGCGAGGTGCTGCCCAAGGAGTTAAAGCTTGAGGTCACGCTTTATCAATATAATGTCATCGCCACCGGCGGCGGTAAGTTAGTGCTGCGGGGCGAGACGGATAGCTACGCTTTGGTCGATAAGATTCTCGAGGCGATCAAGACGTCCAAGGTGCTCAAGTCCGTCGAATCCAAGCAGTCGGGGCCAAAGCCTGGCAGCGACGGCAAGATTATCGAATTCACTATTAATGCTGACTACGCTGGCCTGCTCGGGGCCGGTGGTAAAGCTTAAAGGGGCCGCTAGATGAGCGTCGTCGCGACCATTACCGATCGCTTTATGGGTCAACTCCAGGGCAACGTTCAGCTGATTAGGAAGCGTCTGTTCGGCTCCAACAACGAGAAGCTCGATTTTCTGATGGACAGCTTTTATAAGCTGTCACCCAACCAGCGTACCGGACTCCTTGCAGCCACCGTCGCCGTGATCGCCATGTTCGTCCTTGGTGCAGTCGGCTTGTATTTTTCGCAGGTGAGTCTGCTAAAGGTTGAGCTGTCGCGGAGCTTTGCCTCTTTGCATGAACTACAGGCGCTAAAGGTCTCCTATGAGCAGGAGAATAAAAACTTCGAGAAATTGCTCGATACGGTTGAGCGCAGGACTAAGCAAATGAGCCTGAAGCCGTTTTTCGAGAAGATTGCCAATGAACAAGGTGTGGCCCTTGAGGGCTTGACCGACCAGAAGGGAGCATTACCCGCCGACAATGCCTTGAGCGAAAAAATGCAGGAGGTGCGCGTTGATATGCGCCTGCCGAACATCTCCATTCCTCGCTTGATGACCTTCCTGGTGGAGGTTGAAAAGTCCAATAAATACCTAAGATTACAGGACCTGCAGGTGCGCGGTCGGTATGGTACTAAACTGTATTTTGATGCCCAAGCCAAGGTGCGAGGCTACGACGTTGGTAGCGGTGGGGGCAGTAGCAGCTCAATCGGCAACTAAACAGCGCAAGTATAGGCCGGGCGCGGCCAAAGGACTCCCATGAAAAAGGTCGATAAGGTAACAGCGAAACGGGCAGCAAGGGTGACGGCCTTGAGCGGCCTGTTTTTAGTCAGTTTCCTGCTTTTCCTGGTGATGACCTTTCCCTATGAAGTCTTGAAGGAGTCAATTGCCGCCAACCTCAGCCGTGCGACAGGGTATAACGTCTCTATCGGCGATATGAGCGCCTCATTGCCGATAGGCATGACGATGGGCAACGTCCGCATCGAAGGCACGACGCCGGGTAGCGCGATCGAATTTAAGGGACTGACGGTCAACATCAGCATCTTGCGACTTCTGATCGGCCAGCTCGGCATCGCAGTCGACCTGACCGCCGGCAAGGGGAGACTGACCGCAGGTGCCAACCTTGGCCTGCTTGATCTCGCCTCTGGTACCCCGCTCCCCAAGCGCATCACCCTGGTCGCCAAGAATTTTCCGCTCGACGATCTGATCAGCTTCGCTCTAAGTAATGCCGCCAATTCACCAGGTTCTAACCCTCTACTAGCGCCATTGCTATCGACCATCGGCGTCTCTGCCTTACTCAACGCAGCGGTTGATTTCACCCTTGACCCTAAAAATTTGGCCCAATCGACTGGCCAGGCCGACTTTAATTTGGCGAATGCGATATTAAAGCTGAGCCACCCATCGATTGGACTTAAAGATCAATCGTTCAAGAAGGCTCAGCTAAAGGCCAAGCTAGAAGGGGGGGCCTTGATCCTTGATAAGGCCTCGGCTTTTCTCGCCGACGGGCTTGAGCTAGTCCCCGAGGGCAAGATCATGCTGCGCCCGCTGATTAGCAACTCGCAACTCGACCTCAAAATCAGCTTTAAATTGACCAATGACCTAAAGAGTAGCTTCGGATTCTTGCTTAGCGGTGGCAGTACCGGCGTTGAAGGCGAGTTGAAGACGCA